>Ga0070734_10000328_pt1 | contig 110820 bp, 120 predicted proteins | sample Coa_R1_8_FD_66444 | JGI IMG/M metagenome (GOLD analysis project Ga0070734, IMG submission 66444) | Surface soil microbial communities from Centralia Pennsylvania, which are recovering from an underground coalmine fire - Coalmine... | ecosystem: Environmental > Terrestrial > Soil >...
ATTTGCGCAAAACCGGGATAGTTACACCCGCCACTCTTGCGACCACTCCTATGAAATCGCAAGAGACGGCTCGCGCTGCGGCAACCGCGCCGCCGATAAAAGGCCTGGCGGAAGGTAATCTGGAGGATACTGTCAAGAATTTCTTTGGTCACCCATGCGTATCGTTTTTGCGCTTCAGCCAGGCGGGAGCCATCGTGTTCAACGGTCCGTGGAATAAAAAATCGCCGTTGTGTCCCAGCGGGGCCTTTCTTTTCGGGCTCGCGGTTGGATTGCTGGCGCTTCCTCCTGCACAGGCTTCGGCGAAAGATCTGCACCTCGCGATCTCCGGACGCGCGGGCTATCAGCCGCAGTTCACCACAAGGCTATCTTCCTACGGGGACCCCTGGAGCGGTCTCCGGCAAGCGCCGGATGCACGCTATGAGGTACCGACGTCCGAAGAAACGGATCCGCGTTTCTTCCGCCGGGTCGTCGACTATCCGACTCACGAGAAGCCGGGCTCAATCGTCATCGATACCCGCGGGCGCTACCTCTACTACGTGGAGCGCCAGGGGAAGGCGATTCGCTATGGCATCGGCGTCGGTCGACCCGGATTCGAATGGGCCGGCGTGAAAACGGTGAGCCAGAAGAAAGAATGGCCGGAGTGGCGTCCGCCGGCGGACATGCTGGCCCGTCGCCCGAATCTTCCAATCTACATGGCCGGCGGCGCCGAGAATCCGCTCGGCGCGCGCGCGGTTTATCTCGGCCCATCGCTCTACCGCATTCACGGCTCGAACGAGCCGGCCACAATCGGCCTTGCGGTTTCTTCCGGTTGCATCCGCATGAAGAACGAGGACGTGATCGATCTCTATGACCGAGTGAAGATCGGAACACGCGTAGTGGTGATCTAAATAGCGATAGGGCCGCAGCTGGCAAAGGACACCAAAGACGAGTGAAAAAAATTCGTCGCTGATCACCGTTGCTGTCACATACGAACTGATCGTCCACCCTAAGGAAAAGAACCGAAGGATGAGGATCTAAATGAGAAAGAAAAATCACATGCCGCCCGTCCCTTCGGGAAACCGAAACGACGCGTTTCCGGGCGATGACACCAAGCCTAAGCAGGACACTACGCTAAAGCATTTCGAACCGGAAAATTCCGCCGAGCAAGGCGAGACTGCGAACATTAAACAGAACACGACTAACGCCGGATTCTTTCATGGCAGGCGAGTCAAGTAATTCGCCATTATTGCCGTATGCTCCTACGATTTGGTCGCGGGGAGCGAAGCAACGATCAATCAGATTTGTGCTTCCTCCCATACACTCAGATTCGCCGTTCAAAATTTTGGATGAATAGTCTTTGAGACGGAGCCTTACTTGTAACTCCGCATTCTTGCAATTATTGAGAGAAGTCCCCATATGCAAATATGTCCGCAGCACAAGACAGACGCGATGTGAGTTTCTGCTTGCAGAGGGCCGAGGAATTCCGCGCTAAGGCTAAAGGCTCGACCCTCAGCAACTTGCGATCTGCGTTTGAAGCAGCTGCGCGTGCATATGATTTACTCGCCAAGGAAAACGCAGCGAGAACCTCTATTTCTAAGGCTCCGACCGCCCGAGGGCTTTAAGGCCACTGAGGGACCATTGGCCCCCAACGGCTGGACCATCCAATACGCCAAAGGTACCTGAAATGAAGACGTGGATACTCGCGGGTGCGATCGCATTCGCGGCAATGGGATCGGTTTTGGTCGGTTGCAACATCGCAATTGCCGCCAGTGTCGAAACCACAAAAATCACTGACGTAAATATCGGCCACATCAAGGGCCAATTAAAGCTGACGGCTGCCCAGCAGCCACTTTGGGCGCCAGTCGAAGAGGTTCTGCGCTCCATTGCCCGCGAACAAGCCGAGGGCGAATCGGCGGGTTTGCTGCACCGCATTGGCCGCGGGGTCGTATCGATTGCGTTCGACGGCACGGTGGCGCAACGCATCAAGGGCGCGGCACTTCCGCTGCTCGCTAGCCTCAGCAAAGAGCAAAAAGTAATCGTCCGCCGGCTCGCGCAACGCATGGGGATCGACGATACGGTGGCTTTGTCGAATTGAGTCAGCCAAGTGGACCGTCGCTTCATCAGCCATTTCCATTGGCGCCTTTTTTTGATTGCACTTGCCGTCCTCATTCTAGTCGTTGAAGAAATATTTGCAGCTAGTGCAATTCACCCTTTCTCCTCCGAGAGGTAAGTTATATTGCCCCGTACACGGATTCCGGTGGAATCTAAGGCGTACGCCCGGAGCCAAGGTTTTACCGCTCCAGTTCTTGGAGTCGGAATCAACAAGGTCGGGCCGGACGAATTTGACGCCTCTACCGCGGCAAAGGAAAGCCACAGCCTTTACCAAGTGAGCTCATATCGATGCAACGCTGACTACAACAATCAGAATCATATGTACATGAATCACCAACATCCGCGCATACCAATTGGATTTTTCGGTTTTGTCGCGTCCTTTCGATAAGGTTTTGGCTGCGGAACTTTGGAGAGATGTGGGCATCGCGAAATATGGGGACATTCTCATTCTGGATCGACGGCGCAGACGATTGTACTTCCAAAATAATAGCGAGTGTCATCAGCAGCGCTGTGATTATCATAGCGAAAAATGATCGGTAGCTCATTTGTTGTCTCCCCTTGGAGATCTCAGCCTAACTGGAAAAGCTTATCTTTCTGGGTGCGACGTCGTATGTATCCGCGAACGGAAAGGGGGGTTCCGCAGATGGAACAGCTAGGCCGAGTGAAACTAACGGTTTTGCTCTCAGTTACTCCCGGCAAGATACTTGAAATCGTTCCTTTTGGTAATTTGTCATTCAGTCAGGGGCTCGGAAAATCATAACTCTAAGTTATTTGCAGTTGAGATCGTCTATAGTCTCTAACTCATCTACATATCGTCCGCGATCACTTGCCGATTGGAACTGATTTTGTTTTTATTCGATACTAAGTCAAAAGTCTCGATACGATCGCGCGGCGATCAGCCGTCTAGCGTGGCGCGTCTTGAATCTTTTTCCCAAGAATAGATCCTAAGGATTCGAGATGACCCGCAATTTTATAGGCGGATCAGGTTACCAGCAGGATTCGAACTTGCGGTCCTTTTGATTTAACTCAATGCCGTACGGAAACGCATGTTCAGAATTATCTCGTTGGCATCCACTAAGGGAGATCATTATGAGCACTCAAACAAAGGGCGGTTTTGCCAATAACCTGACACTACAAATGGTTACATTGGTGGTCGGGATAGCGATCTTACTTTTCTTGGCATGGCGCTATCTCTGGTAAAAACGCATTGTTAGAGGCCGCTCAGATGGCGGCCTCTTTTTTTATGCACCTTATTTTCGGCGTGGTATCGATCGGTATTACCGGGACAGATCGCATCTTAGGCAGCAAAAACCTCGCCGCTTTTCAAAATGATCTGATCGCTTGGAATGTTATGCGCTGGCTTATCTACTCGGCAAGTCGTCAATCGCCAGTCCAGCCAAGGCGAGAACAATAATTTTGTCTCTCCAGGACTGTAGTGAACGACCTTCGTAGTCGCACCTTCAACTTTGCGCCGCGCTCCCTTCTCAGACTGAGCCACTACCCAGCATCCCTCCTTCAGATGGGATGTAGCCCAGCTCGGATCGCTCGTGCTGTCGTTGGTGGGTTCTAGATAAAATATGGTCATACTGTTCACTATAGCACAGAAATGAACTTGGTTTAAAAAACAAATCGCCCCCGCCGACGGCGGAGGCGACCTTCATACGGCGCAGAGTTCAGTTCAGAAACTGCGGCCATTCGCCCATGCGCTGACATCCGTTTGGGCCTGTTCCTGGCTGAGGCTGTACTTCGCCTTCACCAAGGAGACGAGATCGTCGGACTTCTTCACATTGCCGGCTTCCTGATCGGAAATCTTGTCCCACTTGGTGTGAATGTCCTTCGCGAGGATCTTCGGCGAACCTGTGTTGACAGAATTCGGCTGTGCATTCGTCATGTTATTTCTCCTGAAAAGTGTTCGAATATTCTTGAATGAAATCATTCAAGTAGACGCGCACCATGCAGGGCAATAGTGTTGCAAGTAAGTTCGAGAAGCGAAATAGGGGCTGTTGCCGCGTTTTCTGCATTCGTGCCGCTCCCGCACGAAATGCTGAAGCCTACTGGTAAACGGTCCTCATGCACCCCATATGAGGGGGGTGATCCTCAGAGAAAATCATCAAACCGATGCGAGCCCTTTTCACGCCGCGGCGATCGCGCGATGGGAAGACGAGGGCGGTGCTGCCACGCCCTTCGCAACGCTGAATGTCGATAAGACTCCCGCCGACGAGAAAATTCTGGAATATTTGGGAGCCGCCGTCATCATGCGGTGGGGCACTCTCCCGACCAAAATCCAGCGAGAACTCTTCGAACACGCTGCTTCCCTGGCTGGCCTCGGGCAGACGGCCGAGCTGAAGGGGCAGATCGCGCGCTTCCTGCATAATCATAAGGATGACGACGCCCTTGCAGATGGATCGGAAAAAATCTGTCCAAAGGAGCAGCATCGATGAACAATGATGATCGTGCTCACGATGTCGCCGAATCAAGTTTCAAAAAAAAGGAGAGACGACTCCAGGAGGGCAAGAAAGCCATGGCGGAGCACAACGCGGCCATGCGTGCCGATGATGCGAAGACCGCCCGATTGAGAGCGCTGAGGTTAGCCCGCGACGCAGCGGCCGCCGCCGCGCCTCCAGAAGTGGCGAAGCCTCGACTGCGAATAAAAAAGAAAAAGATTACAGTCGCCTCCCCGCCAGTGGCGCCAGCAATTGAGCCGGCGGAAGGCGAGAAATTACATGACCGCAGCGAATAACTGGCTGACTTGGCTGGTTTCCCCGTACCTATATTACAACTCTACCGAGCCGCCACCTCAAAGCGACCGGACCTGCAATCCAACTTATTGACCGGCACCCCCGTCTCGACGAGGTGCGGTTTCTTTCTTGAAATCTCCAGGAATGCGATTTCGGCAGAACAGGCGAGCGCGAGAACCTCACGCTCGGAACAAGTCAACTAGTCAGGAGATATCGATGAAATTCCGTCCGCTTCACGACCGCATCGTGGTTACGTGTATCGACGCTGACAATAAGACCGCCGGTGGAATCATTATTCCGGATACTGCCAAGGAGAAGCCTTCCGAAGGAGAGGTGATCGCCGTCGGCCCAGGTGGCCGCGACGAGGCCGGCAAGCTCATTCCAATCGATCTGAAGAAGGGCGACCGAGTGCTGTTCGGAAAATGGTCGGGCAACGAGGTCAAGATCGACGGGGTCGAATATCTGATCATGAAAGAGAGCGACGTCATGGGCGTGATCGAACAGACCGTTGCTCGCAAGAAGGCTGCCTAATGACCGTCGTCAATCATAACGGAGAACAAAAATGGCTGCTAAAGACGTAAAATTCGGAGTTGATGCGCGCGACAGAATGTTGCACGGCGTCGACATACTCACCAACGCGGTTCGCGTAACGCTCGGCCCCAAGGGACGCAATGTTGTGCTCGACAAATCATACGGCGCACCACGCATCACCAAGGACGGCGTCACCGTCGCTAAAGAGATCGAACTCGAGGACAAGTTCGAGAATATGGGCGCGCAGATGGTGCGCGAAGTCGCCTCGAAGTCGTCGGACTTTGCCGGTGACGGCACTACCACCGCCACAGTTCTCGCTCACGCGATCGTACGGGAAGGCGCCAAGTCGGTAGCCGCCGGCATGAACCCGATGGACCTCAAACGCGGTATCGATCTTGCGGTCGAAGCGGTGGTCGAGGATCTGAAGAAGAACTCTAAGAAAGTCACATCCAACGAAGAGATCGCCCAGGTCGCCACTATTTCGGCCAACGGCGACACTGAGATCGGCAAGTTCCTCGCGGATGCGATGAAGAAGGTTGGCAACGAGGGCGTGATTACCGTCGAAGAAGCAAAGTCCTTGGAAACCGAACTTGAAGTGGTCGAAGGCATGCAGTTCGATCGCGGTTACATCTCTCCCTACTTCATTACCAATGTCGACAAGATGCGCGTTGAAATGGATGATCCCTACATCCTGATCTACGACAAGAAGCTCTCAGGCCTGAACGAATTGCTTCCGCTGCTGGAAGCCGTTGTACAGACCAGTAAGCCGCTTCTCATCATCGCCGAAGATGTTGAGGGCGAGGCTCTGGCCACGCTTGTCGTCAACAAGTTGCGCGGCGGCCTTAAGGTCGCGGCGGTAAAGGCACCCGGCTTCGGTGATCGCCGCAAGGCCATGCTCGAAGACGTCGCGATCCTCACTGGTGCTCAAGCGATCAGCGAGGATCTCGGCATCAAGCTTGACAAGGTTACTGTGAACCTGCTTGGGCGCGCGAAAAAGGTGATGATCGAGAAGGAAAACACCACGATCGTGAACGGCGCCGGCAAGAAGGCCGACATCGAGGCACGCATCGCTCAGATAAAGGTGCAGATTGACGAGACGACGTCCGACTACGATAAGGAAAAGCTGCAGGAACGCTTGGCAAAGCTTGCCGGTGGAGTTGCGGTGATCCGCGTTGGCGGCGCCACCGAGACCGAGGTGAAGGAGCGTAAGGATCGCGTCGATGATGCGATGCATGCAACCCGCGCCGCGGTCGAGGAAGGTATCTTGCCAGGAGGCGGAGTCGCGCTTTTACGAGCGACCGAGGTTCTCAAGAAGGTGCGCACGCAGAACGACGACCAGAAGAACGGTGTCGATATCGTGCGCAAGGCACTCTCTTGGCCAGCCCGCCAGATTGCGATCAATTCAGGCGAGGACGGCTCCGTTATCGTTGGTAAAATTCTGGAGAGGGATCAGTACGCTTACGGCTTCGATGCTCAGTTGGGCGAGTACGTCAATATGGTCGCCAAGGGGATCATTGATCCGACCAAGGTTGTTCGGGCGGCCCTGCAGAATGCAGCATCGGTTGCGGGGCTTCTGATCACCACGGAAGCCATGGTCGCCGAAAGGCCGAAGAAAGAGAGTGGAACCCCGGCTATGCCCGGCGGCGGCATGGGCGGTATGGACTACTAAGCCCTTGCCTAAAAAGAAAAGAAGGCCCGGGATTTTTTCCGGGCTTTTTTCTTAGCTGCAGCACCGGCAATTCAGGGGAGTGCACCCGTGGAATATTTATACGTTAGATCTTTACCTTGCCAACATTGGGAGCAAAGGCGCCCTCATCCGTCGAGTGACGGACTTCGCGCCGCCTGAGATAGATTTGCGAAACCGCATAACTCCGAATTATCTGCACTTCGCAGAGAGTTGGGGGTCGTCATTTTATCAATTTTCGAAATCCGGAAAGGTCGCTCGGATCCGTGTGACGATGGATCATCCGGTGGCAATTTGAACACAGAACGGCAAAGTCGTCCGCAACATCGTATTTTACCACCACCCCCTCCTCGAGTGTCGCAATGGGCCGAAGATGATGGGCCTCAATAAATCCCTTGCCTATTTCACCGTATCGTTCGGAAAAATCTAAGTTACATGTTTGGCAGCGTATCCCATGAAATTTCTTGGCATGTCTAGCCGCCGTACGATTACGTTCAATTTTTCGGTGGTAGGCGTATTTTCTTGTTTCCGTTATCGACGCTAATGACGGCAGACCGAATTCATCACCAACATCAGTTTGTGTTTCGACATCCGCGTCCACGCCTCCGCGATAGTTTAGAGCGCGATAAGCGCGCACGATCATCTGGAGGTCTGCTCGCAATTGGGCTTCGTTAGGCAGTGCATCCAACGCGTATGTCTTTCCGAGCGCATGACCTGCAACATAATCGCCTGGCAGGCGCGCGTCCGAACCCAAGTCAATCGCATTCACCGGGATCGATTCGGCATAGTTAGCGATACGCTTACGCATCAAATCGGCACGATCCCTTAGGATTTCGCGAGTGCGCGCGGAAAATTCCTTTCGTACCGCTGTAGTGCCCTGATTTAGGGACAGATGCACGATCGGCGCGCTCGCATGAAACAAATAAACCACATAATAGCCTTCTGTGGCACTGGTAGTGATAGCGGGATCAAATATCGAGATCCATGGAACAGCGGCCCAATTTCCCTGCCCTGGACTGCCTTCGACTAGCAAGCCCGCGCCTAATTCGCCCAAGCTCTCTCTGACCATATCTTCCGCGTCATGCCGAATGAATTGCGCAAGCGGATGACCTTCCAGCGGATCAACCTTCGCCTTATGATATGCTGTAAGAATTCTTTGTAGCGTTTCGCGAAGTGGCATTCGCTGAAGCCGCCCGGAGATTTCCAATAGAAATTTCAGGTGATCTCAACATTCGGGAGTTCAGAGACTGCTCACTGTCGCCAAAAGCCCCGTAACGGCGCGAATTCTCGCGACATACACGAGGCAGACGCAGAGACCGGACTGGTTGGCTGGGGCGGGAGGATTCGAACCTCCGAATGGCGGAATCAAAATCCGCTGCCTTACCACTTGGCTACGCCCCAACGGAGCGCAATCTGCCGCGCTTGGGACGGCTATTCAATGTCCTTGAACGGAGCGCACGCTTGAAGCGGTGAGGGTCGCCTGCTAGGAAACACGCGGCCGGAGTGTAGCGCAGCCTGGTAGCGCACCTCGTTCGGGACGAGGGGGTCGCAGGTTCAAATCCTGCCACTCCGACCAAATATTGCCGCGAAATGTTCTCCGAGCCGCGACATCTTGCGCTATTTCGCGTAATTGTCCGCCTGCCACATAGTGTACATATAGCTGTGGACTTTCTCCCGCGGCGTACCGCAACAATCGTTGCGGTCTCTACATCGCGTAAACCAGCCCTACGGTGTTCTGTTCTCGTCAATCCCTCGATGATCGAAACTCTTACCATCGCATTCCTAGCCGCAGGTCTGGGAATCACGATTCTCTCATGCTGCGAGGACGAGCGGCTTCCCGGCTGGACTGCACGGACAGGCGCGATCCTACTCGCGAGCGCGCTCACGCATTGCGCATTCGTGCCCGGCTACGAAGAAAATTACGATAGCGCGAATGACGCTCAGGTCGCGTTCCACATGATTGATTCCAACGCAGCCGAAACCGATTGGTGGGTGAAAGATCGCTCCGATGCAAACCAGATCACGGTTTCGCCCTCAACAGGAAGAGCGCTCGGCCTCAGCGTAGTCGGGAGCCTGGTGCTCAGCCCTTCGCTATTCATGCCGCAAGTGGCAGATTATCAAAAAGCCGCGATCCAATTTCTCAATCAGACCGGCCGCCCGGGCTGCAGAATTGTTTCCGCCGCAAAGGCATCGCAGCTGCAATATCAATTCGGATATGATTGCCCGGCCGCTTCAACGCCCTCTTCGGAACCACCACGATTCAAACAGTGAGCGACTCAGCCGTGCAAAAATACTCTTTCTGAGAATCTGGGCTCAAAAATAGCGCGCCGACGTCCAACGGTCTTCCCTTAGTTCACCCGCGGGCAATCTGGGGGCGCTCGCCGTCCAGCAGCGCAGCTTGCTCGCGCGCGTCGGCGTGAGCCGCCGGTCAATTATTGGGTCTTGAGGTTGCCCGCTGCGGTTCTTCCGCGATCGGTCGTCACGACATCGAAGGACACCTTCTGACCTTCGACCAGCGTCGACAGCCCCGCCTGTTCGACGGCGCTGATATGGACGAACACGTCACGCCCGCCATCGGACGGCTGGATGAAGCCGTAACCCTTCTGCGGGTTGAACCATTTCACGGTGCCGGTAGGCATTTCAACTTCCTCACTGCTCGCGCAAGCAGGCGCGACCGCGCGGGAATCGCGCGGCTTCAGTCAATCCGGTTTTCGGGGAGCGCCTTGCAGATGACGGCCATGTAGTCAGAGGCCCTTCGAGAGACGGCCGAAATTAGATTGCGCACAAAGCAGAACGCAATCGGGGGGCGTCGTCAAGACCGTGATCGCGCGCGCTCATGTTGCGCTGGTCCTCGGTCTGAAGATAGGTCACCCTCACTGATCTATTCGTTCTACCGATCAAAAGCGAAACGGGCGCGAGACATTCCATGGCCGACGACATCCCTTTTGACCGCGATTTCACCGCGCCGCCGGGCCGTGCTGACCTGATCGCGCCGAAGGTGCGACGTGTCCTGGCGCCAAATCCCGGGCCGTTCACCTTCACCGGTACTTGCAGCTACATCATCGGCGAAGGCGAAGTCGCAATTCTCGATCCCGGCCCCGATGATCATGCGCATATCGATGCCCTCTTCAAGGCCGTGGACGGCGAAAAGATTGCGCAGGTCTTCGTCACCCATACTCATCGCGATCACTCGCCGGCCACCGCCGCGATCGTCGAAAAAACCGGGGCGAAGGTGTTCGCCGAAGGACCGCATCGCGCCGCGCGTCCGATGCAGCTCGACGAAAAAAGCCGACTCGATGCCAGCGCCGACCTCGATTTTACGCCGGACGTGCGTCTTGCGGACGGCGAAATCGTCGAGGGCAAGGGCTATGCGCTGGAGGCGGTGACGACGCCCGGCCACACCATGAACCATCTCGCCTTCGCCCTCCGCGGAACCGATATCCTGTTCTCCGGCGACCACGTGATGGCCTGGTCGACCTCGATCGTGGCGCCGCCGGACGGCGCCATGGGCGACTACATGACTTCGCTGCAGAAGCTGAAGAAACGCTCGGAAGCGCTTTACTTCCCCGGCCATGGCCCGCCGGTGAAGAACGCGCAGGCTTTCGTCGATCGTTACATCGCACATCGCAACGCCCGCGAGACCGCAATCCTGCGTTCGCTCGAACGCGGCGAAACGGACATTCCCACGCTCGTGCGCGCGATCTATATCGGCCTCGATCCGCGGCTCACGGGGGCGGCAGGCTTAATGACGCTCGCGCAACTTGAGGATCTCGTGGAACGCGGGATCGTCGCGACCGACGGCACGCCTGCGCTGTCGTCGCGCTTTCGGCTGGCTTAGCGCATCGCCTTGCGGCGCGTATCAGCGAATTCCGCCATGAAGCTTTCGATCCGGCGTGCGTTGGAGCCGAAATCGTGCTGGCCGTAGCGCGAGGCCGAGCGCATGTCGATGCGCACGCCCTTGTCTACCGTGCGCACCCGGATCGAGATGTCCTCGCGGAAGCCCATCACCAGCGTGCGAGCGACCGCCTCGATGCGGCCGTCGCGTTCGCCGCCACGCGGCGAGACGTTGTCGAGTACCCGCCAGCCGCGGCGCTCGACGATCGACATCAACATGTTGAACACTTCATCGGGATTGGCTTCGATTTCAAAGGATTTCACCCCGGGATAGGCGGCGCGCTGCAGCCGCTCGGCGTCCCCGCCGGGATAGGCGATAGGATTGGCGCCGTGTGGACGCGCTGAAGCCACGGCGACGAAGCGCGGCGGATCGGAAAAATCGGTGGTGATATCGGTGATCGCAGGCAAAGTGGCGCTGCGGGCGAATTCAACGGCGGGCCAGCCCACGAGCAAGAGGCAGATCACGGTCGCCGTGGTCGCGCGGCCGAGCCCGCGCAGACCTTCGTTCCAGATCACAACGAAGGCGGCGATGGCGACAATGAGGCCGACAAGCGCAACCGCGAAGCCCGCGACCAATGTCGTGTAGGCGACCGCGTATTCGACGAGCCCGACCCGGTGCAAGAGGATCGCGAGCGCCACCACTGGCAGCGCGAAGATCGCGATCCGCTGGCTCCAGGTCGCAAGCCGCGAGACACGGACTTCGACATAAAGACGCCGACGGATCACAGAACTTAGCCTGGGATCATTCCGCCGCCGTGGCTGTCGGCAGACGATAGTCGCGGAATTGGTCGCGCAGCGCCGTCTTCAGGATTTTGCCGGTCGCCGTATGCGGAATCTCGTCGACGAAGATCACATCGTCGGGCATCCACCACTTGGCGATCTTGCCTTCCATGAATTTCAAGAGGTCGGCCTTGGCGACTTTCTTGTCCTTCTTGGGAACGATGATGAGAAGCGGCCGCTCGTCCCATTTCGGATGCACGATCCCGATCACCGCGGCCTCGGCGACATCGGGATGGCCGACGGCGATGTTCTCGATATCGATCGACGAAATCCATTCGCCGCCCGACTTGATCACATCCTTGGCGCGATCGGTGATCTTCACGTAGCCGAGCTCGTCGATGGTGGCGACGTCGCCGGTGTCGAAGAAGCCGTCCTTGTCGAGAATGTTGCCACCCTCGCCCTTGAAGTAGGCCGCGGCGACCGCGGCGCCCTTGACCTTGAGCCGGCCGAAGGCTTTGCCGTCCCACGGCAGCTCCTTGTTGTTGTCGTCGGTGATCTTCATCTCCACCGTGAACAGCGAATAGCCCTGCTTCTCCTGCACGTCGAGCTTGGCGTCGTGGTCGAGACCGGCCACTTCGGGCTTCAGCTGGCCGGCCGTGCCGATCGGGCTCATTTCAGTCATGCCCCAGGCGTGGGTGACGCGCACATCGTACTTGTCCTGGAACTTCTCCATCATCGCGCGCGGGCAGGCCGAGCCGCCGATCAGCACGCGCTGAAGATGCGGCAGCTTCAAATTGTGCTGCTCGAGATGGGCTAACAGCATCAACCATACGGTCGGCACCGCCGCCGTCACCGTGACCTTGTACTTATCGAGCAGTTCATAGACCGAGGCGCCGTCGAGCTTGGCGCCTGGCATGACCAGCGAAGCGCCGTTCATCGGCGCACTGAACGCGAGCGACCAGCTATTGGCGTGGAACAGCGGCACGACCGGCAAGACAATGTCGTGCGAGGAAAGGCCGAGCACGTCGGGCATGGCCGCGGCGAGCGAGTGCAAGACGTTCGAGCGATGCGAATAGACGACACCCTTTGGATTGCCGGTGGTGCCGGAGGTGTAACACATGCCGGCGGCATCGTTTTCGTCGACCGCGACCCATTTGAAATTGCCGTCGACTTCGCTGATCCAATCCTCGTAGGCGACGGCGTTCTTGAGCGTGGTCTGCGGCATGTGCGCGCGGTCGGTCAGGATCACATAGCGCTCGATCGCGGGCAGCTTGTCGGCGATCTTCTCCAGGAGCGGCACGAAAGTGAGATCGGTCATCATAATCCGATCTTCACCGTGATTGATGATGTAGATGAGCTGGTCGGGGAAGAGCCGCGGATTGACGGTGTGGTAGACGGCGCCGGCACCGAGAATGCCGTACCAGGCTTCGAGGTGCCGCCAGGTGTTCCAGGCAAGCGTGCCGACGCGATCGCCCGGTTTGATACCGTCCTTGACGAGGCGCTGCGCCACTTTCAGCGCGCGCTTGCGAATCTCGGCATAATTCGTCTCGTGGATCGGCCCTTCGATGGAACGGCTGATGACTTTGCGCTTGCCGTACTGGATCGCCGCATGGTCGATGATCCGGTGGCAAACGAGCGACCAGTCCTGCATCAAGCCTTTCATGGGTACCTCCCCGTATACTCGAATGGCAATATGACTTGGCGCGTTCCCGCGTCTTCCTTAAGCCCGAAGTTAGCGCGGCTGCGGCATAGCGCAATATCAATACCCTGGCATTACAGAAGCTCTTCCGAAACAGGCATCGGTCCGCTGGCGGGGCTGCCGTCTTTTCGCCCGCCTCGCCCGGCATTCCAGGCCCATGAGGCTTTGCTCGTCGCTCTTCGCCCTTTTTTTGTTCACGGCGCCCGGCCTCGCCGACGACGCGCCCCTGCCGCGGCCGCGCCCGCCCGAGGCGGAGCAAAAGAGTGCGCTGCCGGTCGAGATCGACCCGCTCGAGCGCGAAGCGGCCCTCAAACTATGCGAAGAGTTCACCCGTGCCGACGTCGCGGTTGCAACCCCGCTCGATCCGATGGCCTGGGACAACGGCTGCACCGCCGCCGCACCCGTGAGCATGAGCGCGATCAAGTTTGCCAAAGGCCAACGCGTGGAACTGAAGCCCGCCGCCGTCCTGCGCTGTCCGACGGCGCTCGTGATCGCGCGCTGGGTGCGCGAGGATCTCGAGCCGCTCGCGGACAAACTCGGCAGCCGCATCGAACGCATCGACGTCGCGGCTTCTTTCGGATGCCGCCCCCGCAACAGTGTCTTCGGCGCGGTGATGAGCGAGCACGGCAAGGCCAACGCTCTCGACATCTGGGCGCTGCATCTCGCCGACGGGCGCCGGATCGGGATCCAAAACGCCGACGGTCCGCTGGAATTTCTCGCCGGCATGCGCCAATCGGCCTGCGTGCGTTTCACGACGGTGCTCGGTCCGGGCGCCGACAAGGATCACGAAACCCACCTCCACGTCGATCTCGCCGAGCGCCGGAACGGTTATCGAATTTGCCAGTGGACCCTGCCGGATCCCGAAAAACCCTCGGAAACCGTGGAAACCGGCGCCCAGGCAGCCGGTAAGAAAGCCGAAAAGGATAAGTGATTGATTGCCTCAGTATCGAAAGCGAACGGAATGACGATTACCCGGCGGCATTTTCTCACTGGTGCGACCGGCATTATCGGTGCCAGCACGCTTGTTACGGCCGGCTATGCCGGCGCGATCGAGCCGGCATTGCGGCTCGTGGTCACCGAATACAACCTTACGCCACCGGGCTGGCCGCGCGACTTTCCGCTCAAGATCGCCGTGATCGCCGACCCGCATGCGGCCGAGCCCTATATGGGTGCGGGGCGCATCGAGGAAATCGTCGCCACCACCAATGCGCTCGCGCCCGATCTTGTCGTGCTGCTCGGCGACTTTGAAGCGAACTATCGTTTCAAGACGCGCGCTGTCCCGCGGGAAATTTGGGCAAGATTATGGGCCGAGTGCCGGGCACCGCTTGGCGTTCGGACGATCCTCGGCAATCACGATTGGTGGTTTAACCATTTGAAAATTCGCGCGGCACTTGACGCCGCCGGTCTCCCGGTGATGGAAAACGACGCGGTTCGCCTCGTCCATCGCGGCCGCCCGTTCTGGCTTCTCGGCCTCGGCGATCAGATCGCGCATATCCGCGGACCCCATCATTATGAGGGCGTCGATGACCTGTCCGGCACGCTCGCCAAGGTCACGGACGATTCGCCCGCGATCCTGCTCGCGCACGAGCCCGATATTTTCGTCGAGGTGCCAGAACGGGTTTCCCTCACGCTCGCCGGGCACACACATGGGGGGCAGATTCGGATGTTCGGCTACTCGCCCATTGTGCCATCGAGCTATGGCAACCGCTTCGCCTACGGACACATCATCGAGAACGGCCGCCATATGATCGTGTCGGGCGGGCTCGGCTGCTCATTCGCGCCGGTGCGGCTCGGCGTGCCGCCGGAAATCGTGCTGGTACGGCTCGGGAACTTTACCCAAGCATGATCTTTCCCGAAAACCGGTTCCCGCTTTTCGGGATCACGCTTTAAAAAAACAAAAGGCGCGGGCCGAAGCCCGCGCCTTGTCGCCCCCAAACGGGCCGATCAGATTACGACCACAGTCGCGCCGATCGGGACCCGGTTATACAGGTCGATCACGTCCTCGTTCAGCATGCGGATGCAGCCCGAGGAAATCGCCTGCCCAATGTATTCCGGCTGGTTGGTGCCGTGAATTCGGAAAAGTGTGTCTTTGTTGCCCTGGAAGAGATAGAGGGCGCGCGCGCCCATCGGATTGTGCGGACCGGGGCTCACGTAATGCGGCAACTCCGGCATGCGCTTCAGAATGTCACCGGTCGGCGTCCATTCCGGCCACTCGGTCTTCTTGCCGACGGTCGCGGTGCCGCGCCAGCTCATGCCTTCCTCGCCAACGGTGACGCCGTAGCGATAGGCCTTGCCGTTATCCAGCACGAGATAAAGAAACTTGCGGTCGGTATCGATCACGACCGTGCCCGGCTTTTCCTTGCCGGAGTATTCCACCAAGTGCCGCAGCCAGCCTTCGCCGGGCTTATGATTGAGATAGGGGGCACTCGCCAGAAGCTTCTTATCGCGCGGCTTCAGCGCCGAGTCCGGGGTGGGATCGAGCGTGTCGGAAAGGCAACCCCCCAAGGCTAGGGCGATTGCGACGAAAGCAAGCTTCTTCAACGGCATGGCCGTGACCGTTCCTATCTCTCCGCCCCTGAATCCAGCACATAATGGACTACCGCAAAGCTCCTGGCTTTTGGAAGCGCCTAAACGCCTCATATGTCGTGTTGCAAAAACCTGTTGCAGAAATGCCGCATCCTACGCCGAGAGGTTAATGCCTATTTTTCAGGAAGCTTTTGCTGCTGCCTCTCGAAACGGCAGCGAAAATATTTTTCGGAATCGGCCATAAATGGCCGTGATTGCTGCAAAAAAGTGCCTTAGACGGGCGCTAGAAAATGCCCACGCTGATTTGCGGGAACAATCCAAGAGGGGACAAATGTCTAAGGAAAGAGACGCTGGCACCGCTTCGCCGGAAGTAGAAAACCGCACCAATTTGGGCGGGCAATATCGAAAGATCGGGATTTCTGCGCTCGCCGCCGCCCTGCCTTATGTCGGCGAGCAGAAAAACCATGCTTATGCGCCGGCCGAAACGAAGGTCGTGACGATTCGCGATCTCGAATTGCTGCTCGGCTGAAGGACGCAGCGCCTCGTTTCGAACAGCAGACGAAGCCGCCGCTCCCCTTTCACCGCCAAGACATTAAGACGAATGTGAGCCCGCGGCGACGAGCGCCGCGGATGGAAGCATCCGCACGCTCGTGGCTCAGGCGCCGCGTCTTCAGGGATATAGCCGTGTCCGCGTCCACTCTTTTCCTATAGTGGCGCGGGTAAAGACCAGCCGCTCATGCAGGCGGAAAGGGCGGTCGGCCCAGAACTCGATCGACAACGGCACCACGCGATAGCCGACCCAATAAGGCGGGCGCGGCACTTTCTCCGCATATTCTTTTTCATAGCGTGCGACCGCCGCTTCGAGTGCCTTCCGGCTTTCTAGCGGCCGCGACTGCTTGCTCGCCCAGGCGCCGACCTGGGCGCCGCGCGGACGGCTCGCGAAATAATCGTCTGACTCTTGCGCCGAAATCTGCTCAACCGGGCCCCGCACCCGCACCTGGCGGTTCAGCGACTTCCAATAAAGAACAAGCGCCGCCTTGGGATTGCCGGCAAGCTCGCTGCCTTTCGCGCTCTCGGCATTGGTGAAAAAGGTGAAGCCGCGTTCGTCGACTTTCTTCACCAGCACCATGCGCACGTCGGGCAGTCCGCCGGAATCAACTGTCGCGAGCGCCGCGGCGTCAGCGTCGCGCGGCTCGCTTTTCAACGCCTCCCGCATCCAGGCCGCAAACAGGCCGAATGGGTCGCCGGTCTCCGGCAAGTCACCAAACATTAACCCTGTCGGGTGTTCCATGCCCTGCACTTTCGTCACGGGTGGTTCGTTTGTCGACAAGGCCTGCATATCACGGATCGACGGCATTTGGGCCGCCGCGCAGCCTTTTGGCTGCTTGCCTTCTCGCCTTGGTAGCGACCGGTTGCAGCATGTCTTTTCCCTCGCTTCTCGGAGAGAAGGACGACAAAAAACCGCCTGCCGCAAGCTCCAGCGCCGCCTTCGATTCCAAATCCGACAAGCTCAGCAAGGGCGACAGCGGCGACATTACCGGCTCGCTGCCGTTGCAAATGACGGCAAGCCCGAAAGGCGCGATGTTGCCGGTCGATTGGGTGGTCGCAAGATCCGCGCTGCGCGAGGTGCTCGGTCGCGGCGAAGCAGGATCGAGCCAGCCCTGGGAAAACCCGACCACGGGCGCGCGCGGCACTGTAACGCCGGTGGCTGCGATCTACGAAAAGGACGGCTTTCCCTGCCGCAATTTCATTGTCAGCAACGTGCGTGACGGCCGCGAAAGCTGGTATGAGGGCACGGCCTGCCGCATCCACCGCGGCAATTGGGACGTGACTGCGACGCGGCCGCTGCAAAAGTCCTGAGCCGACCGCCATTACATTTACATTTGCGTTCGCGCCGGTTTCGACCCACATAAGGCGGTTGGCCGCTGGAGGTTTTTGTGGCGCGCGATCCCTATGAAGTGCTTGGCGTTTCGAAAAAGGCCGATGCCGCCGAAATCAAGAAAGCGTTCCGGCGTCTCGCCAAGCGCCATCACCCCGATTCGAACAAGAACGATCCGAAGGCGCAGACGCGCTTTGCCGAGTTGAACACCGCCTACGAGATCGTCGGCGATGAAAAGAAGCGCGCGCAATTTGATCGCGGCGAAATCGACGCTGAAGGAAAGCCGCGCTTTCAGGGATTCTCCGGCTTCGGCGGCGGGCCGGGCGCGAGCGGATTTCGCACCGGACCCGACGAGACGATTTTTGAAAGCTTCAGCTTCGGGCCGGAAGGATTTCAGCGCCGTTCCGGCGGCGGCCGCAGCCGCGGTTTTGAGGACATCCTCAGCCAGATGTTTGGCGGCATGGGGGGCGGGCGCGGCGAGCGCGGAGGGCGCGGCGGCTTCGAAGATTTTGCGGCCGAAGCACCGCCGCGCGGCTCAGACATCGCCGCCGCCTTGACCATATCGCTCGCGGAGGCAGCCCAAGGAGCGAAGAAGCGCGTACGGCTTCCCACCGGCAAGGAAATCGAGGTGACGATTCCCGCAGGCATCACCGAGGGGCAATCAGTACGCCTGCGCGGTCAGGGACTTTCGGCCGGCGGACAGGCGGGCGACGCTATCGTTACCGTGCGGATCGCGCCGCATCCCTCGCTCAAGCCGGAAGGTTCGGACTTGCGGGCTCAAATTTCGGTTCCGCTTGCCGACGCCGTCCTCGGCGGCACGGTGCGGGTGCCGACGCTTGACGGAGCGGTCGAATTGAAAATTCCGGCCGGCACTTCCGGCGGAAGAGTCTTTCGCCTCAGGGGCAAGGGCCTGCCGAAAAAAGAGGGCGGCACCGGCGATCTTTTGGCAACCGTCGATATCGACCTCGGCGCGGCCGATCCCGAACTCGAGGCGCTGATGCGAAAGCGCCACGAGCAGAAATAACCTTACTTCTGTTCGCTGGAAGCGACCTCGTAGGCGTCGAATACGCGGCGCGCGACGCGGTCAAGCCGCGCGCGCTCGGCGGGGCCTGCGACCACGAAGGCAAGCCCGCCCTCGATCCAGGCGACGGCGCCAATGTCGCCCGCGGCACGCCATTGAAACGCGGTTTCGCCCTCGCGCAGGGTGCGCGCCGTGGTCAGCGTCACCCGCTCACCGGCGCCGCCCTCATACATAAAGAATGCAGTGGCAATGCCGTGCGGGCCGGAGAGAAGGCGGCCGCCGAGCAATTTCAGGCCCTCGGGCTCAAGATCAGGGGCCTTCAAGGGCTGGCCGACCCTGCGCGAGAGCCAGGGCACGAGATGCGCCTCGTCCGCGCGTACCTCGATCGGGTGGCGCACTTCGACGACGTAAATTCGATGTGCTTCAATTGCGGCGTCCGCCAGCGCGCGGGCGATTTCGCCGTCGCGGCCGCCGAACATGTAGTCGCGGCCGAACCAGCCGGATGCCGTACCCAGCACGAAGGCAATCGTGGCGGCGGCGGCGATCTTGCGGCCGAACCCTTTCGCCCGCATGGCAATGCGATCGGGCAGCAATCGCTCGGGTATCTTTTCCTCCGCGACCTTGCCCCAGCGCTCACGGATCATCGCCGCCTGCGCACGCCAAGCGGCGACGCGGCTTGCGACTTCGGGGTGGGCGGCGACATACGCCTCAACTGCACCGAGACGATCGGCCGGCAACATGCCGTCGATATAAGCGTGCAGTTCTTCGTCGGTGATGGACGGTTCGCGATGCGTCATCGATCTACTTTCATTGCACGCGGCGGAGCGGTGGACGCTCGTCCTCAAGATGCGCACGCAAAGTTGCGCGTGCCCGCGACAGGCGCGACATCACCGTCCCGATCGGCACGCCCTGCGTTTCCGCCGCTTCGCGGTAGCTCATGCCTTCGAGCGTGACCAGGAGCAGCACCTCACGCTGCTCGGCCGGAAGCAGCGCGAGCCCGCGCGAGATGTCGCGCGATGAGCCGTCACTTCCCGGCTCGCCCGGCGGCTCGGCTTCCTCGATTACAGCGAGCACCGGCCGCCGCGCCAGGCCGCGGCGGCGATTGCGGTCGAGATTGAGGAGAATGGTGAAGAGCCAGGTCCTGAGGTCGCCGCCATGAAAGAGGTGCTCGGCCCGCAGCGCGCGTACGAGTGTGTCCTGCACGAGGTCGTCGGCCGTCTCCGCATCGCGCGCGAGCGCGCGGGCAAAACGTCGGAGCGCAGGAATCAGTGGCTCAAGGCCGCGACGAACAGCGGACATGGCGGGCTCCAGCACATAGCTCAGCACGGCCATCTTGACCTCTCCCGCCGAAGAACGCGAGCGCCATTCGAATTATTCCGCTCCGGCTTGATGGGCATAGGGCCGCATGCCATAGGAGGCTGCGATTCTGGAGATCTGGAGCGAGACGAGGGTTCATGACGGAGGCGATCGGCCTGATGCGGGGCAAGCGCGGTCTCATCCTGGGGATCGCCAACAACCGCTCGATCGCCTGGGGAATCGCCAAGGCTTGCGCGCGCGAGGGTGCTGCGCTCGCCTTCACCTATCAGGGCGACGCGCTGAAGAAACGCGTCGCGCCGCTCGCCGCCGAGCTTTCCGCCAAGCTTGTCGGCCATTGCGACGTGACTGATCCCTCGACCATCGACGCGGTGTTCGCTGCCTGCGATCGCGAACTCGGTCCGCTCGATTTCGTCGTCCACGCCATCGCCTTTTCCGACAAGAACGAACTCGACGGCCGCTACGTCGACACCAGCCCCGCCAACTTCAACATGACGCTCAACATCTCCTGCTATTCCTTCACCGCCGTCGCGCAGCGCGCCGAGAAGCGGATGCCGCAGGGGGGCTCGCTGCTCACGCTCACTTATTACGGCGCTGAAAAATGGATCCCGCATTATAACGTCATGGGCGTCGCCAAAGCCGCGCTGGAAGCGAGCGTGAAGTATCTGGCCGCCGACCTCGGCACGAAAAAAATCCGTGTCAACGCGATTTCGGCGGGACCTATCAAGACGCTCGCCGCCGCCGGCATCGGCGACTTCCGCTACATCTTGAAATGGAACGAATTGAACACGCCGCTTCGGCGCAACATCACCATCGACGAGGTCGGCGATTGCGCACTCTATTTCCTCTCCGATCTTTCACGCGGCGTCACCGGCGAGGTCCAGCATATCGATGCCGGTTACCACATTATCGGCATGAAACATCCGGACGCGCCGGACATGAGCGTCGTGAAGAACGGCGAGTGACAAAGCGCGGGATCGAGACGCGTCCATGACGCGCGCCATTCAGCAATCGATGGCGATGGGGCTCTTCTTCCTCGCGACCGCTACTCCTTCGTCCGGCCTCGATCGGCATGAGCAACGCAGCGTCTATGCCTCGGTTGGACGCGAGGCACGGATTGCGAGCTACGGCGCGCCGGATGCGGCGTGCAAGGGGGGGCCGCGGCCGCAAATCGAGATCGCCGAGCGGCCGTCCTATGGAACGCTCGTCGAGAAGCCGGTCCGAATCATCGCTGAGCGCTCAAGCGTACCGCGGCGGGATCATCCTTGCGTCGGCAAGTTCATCGATGCGATCGCAATCTATTACCGCCCAACGCCCGGCTTTCGCGGCAGCGATCGTTTGCGCCTGCGTGTGCGGTTCGACGATACGATGCTGGAAGAAGAGATCCTCGTCAGCGTGCGTTAACGCTGCGGTTTGACCCTCGCGAGCGCCGCCCGTACAACGTAAGCGCAGTTTCTGCGGGCGAGCTTCGATGTCATTCAATACTTATGGCCACATGTTCCGGGTCACGACCTTTGGCGAGAGCCACGGGGTCGCGATCGGCTGCGTGGTCGACGGATGCCCGCCACGGATTCCGCTGACCGCCGCCGACATCCAGCACGATCTCGACCGCCGCCGCCCGGGCCAAAGCAAATTCGTGACTCAACGGCGCGAGCCCGATCAGGTCCGTATCCTTTCCGGCGTCTTTACCGATCCAAAGAGCGGCACGGAAATGACGCTCGGTACGCCGATTGCGCTTGTGATCGAGAATGTCGACGCGCGCTCCAAGGACTATGACGCCATCGCCGAGACCTATCGTCCGGGCCACGCCGATTTCACTTATGACGTGAAATACGGGCTGCGCGATCCGCGCGGCTCGGGCCGGGCGTCCGCACGCGAGACTGCGGCCCGCGTAGCGGCGGGCGCGATCGCGCGCAAGATCGTGCCGAGCATGAAGGTGCGCGGCGCGCTCGTACAGATGGGCGAAATCGAGATCAATCGCAACGAATGGGATTGGGAGGAGGTTTCGCGCAATCCATTCTTCTGCCCTGATGCGAAGGCCGCGAAAAAAATGGAAGAGTATCTCGACGACATCCGCAAGAGGGGCTCCTCGATCGGCGCGGTAATCGAGGTGATCGCCGAGGGCGTGCCGCCGGGGCTCGGAAGCCCTGTTTACGGCAAACTCGATGCGGAGCTCGCCGGCGCATTGATGGGCATCAACGCGGTGAAAGGCGTCGAGATCGGCGCCGGCTTCGGCGCGGCAAAGCTTTCGGGTGAGGAAAACGCCGATGAGATGCGCATGAGCAATGACGGCAAACCGAAATTCCTCTCCAACCATGCCGGCGGCATTCTCGGCGGCATTTCCACCGGCGCGCCGCTCGTCGCGCGCTTCGCGGTTAAGCCCACCTCCTCCATTCTCACGCCGCGCAAGACGGTCGATCGCTACGGGCGCGAGACCGAGATTTCAACCAAAGGCCGCCACGACCCTTGCGTCGGCATTCGCGCGGTGCCGATCGGCGAGGCCATGGTCGCCTGCGTCGTCGCCGATCAGTATCTCCGCCATCGCGGCCAGGTCGGCGAAGCACTCGAATGGCCGTTTCCGAAGGCGTAGGATCAGGCCATGGACGACCGCACCCAGACCGAGATCGAGCAGGCGATCGCCGCATTCGCGCGCGGCGAGATCGTCGTCGTCACCGATGACGACGATCGCGAGAACGAGGGCGATCTCTTCGTCGCGGCCTCGCTATGCACGCCCGAAAAGATGGCGTTTATCATCCGACATACCTCGGGCATCGTCTGCGCGCCGCTTTCGCTCGAGGAGGCGCGGCGGCTGCATCTCGATCCGATGGTTTCCGCCAACGACGCGCCGCTCGGCACTGCCTTCACCGTCTCGGTCGATGTCAGGCACGGCATGACCACCGGCATTTCGGGCGAGGAGCGCAGCAATACGGCGCGCGCGCTTGCCAACCCGAACATGGGCGCCTCCGATTTCGTCCGGCCCGGCCATGTCTTTCCGCTGATCGCGCGCGAAGGCGGCGTGCTGATGCGCTCCGGTCACACCGAGGCCTGCGTCGACCTCTGCCGGCTTGCAGGCCTGCCGCCCGTGGGAGTGCTCGCCGAACTCGTGAACGACGACGGAACCGTCAAACGCGGCGCCGAAGTCGCCGCTTTCGCCAAGCAACATGGGTTCAAGCAAGTTTCGATTGCCGATCTCATCGCCTGGCGACAGGCGCGCGAAAAGCTCGTCGAGCGCGTCGCGACCTTTCCGGTGAAGAGCGAAATCGGCGAGCTTGCCGGATACGCCTTCGTCACGCCGTTCGACGCCGTGCACCATATGGCTTTTGTCTACGGCAAGATCGGCGACGGCAAGAACATCCTCGCGCGGCTGCATCGCGCGAATGTGGTGAGCGACGTATTCGGCGACCGCAGGTCGATCCAGCGCTCGCTCGCCCGCTTCAAGGATGCGGGTCGCGGCGTGCTCGTTTACTTGCGCGACGGCACCGCCGGCGTGCCAGTGACGATGCCCGATCGCGAGCAGACATCCTCGATGGCGGCGCGCGAGCGCCAGTGGCGCGAGATCGGGCTCGGCGCGCAAATCCTGCGCGACCTCGGCATTTCCTCGATCCGCCTTCTCGCCTCGCGCGAGCGGACCTATGTCGGCCTTTCCGGCTTCGGCATCGAGATCGTCGCGACCGAAACGCTCGATATCTGATTCGTTTTTTCGCCTTGGTCGCGCCGCGAAAGGATGAGAGTTTCATCCTTGGGGGCGAGCCGGAGCGGTTCCATGATTCGGTTTGTTCTGCGTATTTTTATACTTGCCGCGGCCGGTTTCATCCTCGCCGCGGACGCGAATTCACAAACCGGAAAACGCGAGCCGGTTGATGTCGAACTCATCATCGCGGTCGACATCTCCTATTCCATGGATCCCGACGAGCAGGCGCTGCAGCGTGGCGGCTATGTCGACGCGATCTCCTCGAAAGAATTCATCGATGCCGTCCGTAAAGGGCCGAGCGGCCGCATCGCCGTCACCTATTTCGAATGGGCGAGCGTCAACGAACAGAAGGTCATCGTGCCCTGGCAAATCATCGACGGGCCGGAGGCGGCCGGCGCCTTCGTGCAGACTTTGAATACGACACCTATCCGGCGCGCCTCGCGCACCTCGATCGCGGGCGCGCTCATCTTTGCTACGGGCCTCTTCGAGCAATCACCATATCAGGGTCTTCGGCGGGTGATCGACGTTTCCGGCGACGGCACCAACAATCAGGGCCCGCTGATCGAGCCGACCCGCGACGAGGTCGTGGCGAGAGGAGTTACCATCAATGGACTGCCGATCATGCTGAAAGAGCCGAACGTTTCCTTTCTCGATATTCCCGATCTCGACCACTATTATGAGGACTGCGTGATCGGCGGCCCGGGCGCTTTCGTCGTTCCGGCGCGCGGGCGCGACAATTTTGTCGATGCGATCCGCAGAAAACTGCTGCTTGAAGTCGCGGGCCCGACGCCTGAACACGCGCGCGTCATTCCGGCGGTAAGCCCGCCGCGGGTTTCGTGCACCATCGGCGAACAGATGTGGCGAGAGCGCTGGGGGGCGCCCAACTAGAAATCTCTGGAGCATGATTCCGAAAACCGGCTCCCGCTTTTCCGGATCATCCCCTGCGATCGAACACGCCGACAAGTTCTGCATGCGGCGAGTAGCGAAACTGATCGACCGGCGTGAGGCTCGCCAGCCGATAGCCGCCATCGCTTAGAATCCGTGCGTCGCGCGCGAAACTCGCCGGATTGCAAGAGACATAAATGATGCGCGGCACCGCGCCTTGCGCGAGCGCGCGGGCCTGTGCTTCCGCGCCCTGGCGCGGGGGATCGAGCACGACCGCGTCGAAATGCTTGAGCTCGGCCGCCGTGAGCGGCCGCCGGAAAAGGTCGCGGGCCGCCGCTTCGATCGGCTTCAGGCCCGGCGCTTTCGCCGCGCGGGCAAGCGCATGGATCGCGGTTCCGTCATCGTCGATGGCAAGGACGCGCGCCTTTTCCGCGAGCCGCAAGGAAAAGGTGCCGATGCCGCAGAAGAGATCGGCGACCTTCGAGGCCTGCTCCGACGCGGCACAAACGATCGACGCCAGCGCATTCTCGCCCGCCTCGGTCGCCTGCAAGAAGCCGCCCGGCGGCAGCACGACGCGGGCGCGGCCGATATCGATGGACGGCTCCGCAAGTTGCGCGATGATTTCGCCGTGGCGCGTGAGCCGCGCGAGCCGCTCTTCCGCCGCGATGCGCGCAAGGGCTGCCTGCGCTGCGGGACCCAACGGGCCCGAGCCGCGGAGGTCGACATCGAGGCCGCCTTCGGTCGCGGTGAACTGCAGATCGAGGGGCTTCGCACCCGCTTCGGCGGCAAGCCGGCGGCCGATGTCGAAGATGCGCGCGAGCGCGGGCTCGAGCACCGGGCAATGGTCGATCGCCACGATCGCATGCGAACGGCGCGCGGTGAAACCCGCCACCACGCCCTCGCGCGTTCGCCGCGCATGCAGCACGGCCCGGCGGCGACCTTTGCCGTGGGCGTCGACGAGATCGCCGACCGGCGCTTCGATACCTTCGTGGGCGAGCGCCGCGACGACGAGATCGCGCTTCCAGGCGCGGTAGCTTTCTTCCTTCCAGTGCTGCAAGGCGCAGCCGCCGCAAACGCCGAAATACGGGCAGATCGGCGCGATGCGGTCGGGCGAAGGGACGAGGATTTTCGCGCAGACCCCCCTATGTTTTTCGAGGGCGGCGAGGATGGTTTCGCCCGGCAGGGTGTTAGGAATATAAACCTTTTCGCCGCCGAGCGCCGCAACACCATCGCCCTGATGGCCGACGCGTTCGATCGCGAGCCGCGCCTCAGCCACGCCGCGCCCCGATGAGGAATTCGCGGTTTCCCTCGCCGCCCGCGATCGGCGATTCCACGAGGCCGATCACGCGCCAGCCTGCCGCCGCGATAAAACGCTCGATATCCTCGCAAACCGCCTTTTGCACCTTTTCGTCGCGCACGATGCCTTTCTTCAGGTGCGCCCTTCCCGCCTCGAATTGCGGCTTGATCAGCGCCACGAGCGACGCCGCCGGCGCGCAGAGGGCGAGTGCGGCGGGCAAAACGCGCTTCAGCGAGATGAAGCTCACGTCGAAAACCGCGAGCTCGACCGGCTCGGGCACAAGCGTGCGATCAAGCGCGCGCGCATCCGTCCCTTCCAGCGATACGAGGCCGGGCCGGCCGGAGAGCGATGGATGCAGCTGGCCGTGGCCGACATCGACGGCATAGACGCGCTTCGCCCCCCGCGTGATGAGCACCTCGCTGAAGCCGCCGGTGGAGGCGCCGACATCGAGGCAGACTTTTCCAGCCGCTTCGACGGCGAAGCGGTCGAGGGCGGCCGCAAGCTTCAGGCCGCCGCGCGATACATAAGTATAGGCGGGGCTGGCGCTCAGCTCCGCCTCCACCGAAAGCGGCTGCGAGGCCTTGGCCACCCGTACGCCGTCGGCGGTCACGAGCCCAGCTTCGATCGCGGCCTGGGCGCGGGCCCGGCTCGCGGCAAGGCCGCGCTCGACAAGCAATTGATCGGCGCGCCTGCGCCCGGCCATGGAGGTCTCCTGCCCTCGTTTCCCGCCAAAAAATTGGGCCCGTGTCAAACATTGGCCGCGAAAGGCTCCAATGCTAGAAAGCATCGAGGCGGGATGGGGACGCGCCTTCACGACAGACCGGGTTTTTTCGATGCGACGCCGCATAAGCCGCGCGATTGTGATCCTTGCGCCGATTCTGCTGGCCGGCCCGCTCGCTTTTGCCGGCAGCGCCGTCGCGCAGACCGCCAAGACGAAGAAGGTCTCGCCGAAGGACGTGAAGAAAAAAGAGCCCGCGCATGACCTGCGCAGCTGGAATGTCGGCCGCGATGCGTCGGGGCCGGTGCTGTTCTACGGCCGGACGCAGAACGAAGACGTCTCCGTCTCCTTCACGTGCCTGCCGGATTCCGGCCTCGTGCGGGTGATCGCCTACGGCACCGCGCGCGGCGTCAAACCCGGCGACGGCGCGCGGCTCCGCCTCACCAACGGCCCGGCGAAGCTCGAGGTGGCGGCCATTGCGCTCCCGAACGACAAGAACACCAGCAGCGTCGACCTCGGCGGCACGACCAAGATCAGCCCGCGCGTCTTCGCCCTCTTTCGCGGCGGCGACGCCATCGTGGTGGAAGTGCCGGGCCGCACCATCGGCCTGTCGCTGAAGACGCTGCCGGGAAAAAACGAAGCGTTCGAGCGCGCCTGCCTCGGCGGCAGAGCCGGAAATTAACCACGGCGCATCGCCGCGATCTCTGCAAAAAATCCCCAGATCCGGGCCTGCTGCAAGCGTTTACCTTGCCGTTACTTACTTGCGCCCGGCGAATGGATGGGCGGGCGCATTGGAAGTAGATTCCGGCAACGCCCGCGATCATCATCTTGCCGAGGAGGAAGATATGAACGGAAAAATGTATCTCGTCGCCGCGAGCCTGATCGGCCTCACATGCGCCGTGCTGCCGCCCGCGCCGACGCAGGCAAATCCCGGCAGCGGCGCCTTCGCGCCGGTAGCCGACAACGCTCTCGTGCGAGTTGCCGACCTCAGTGTGGAGCCGATGGAGCCGCGACGTTGGCGCTACGACCATCGCCGCTCGGTCCACGCATGGCGGAGACCGGCCCGGCCCTATTACGAGCCTTACGCCTATTATCCCGCCTACCGATATGGCGGTTACGCAGTCTACGCTTGTTGCGAAGCGTATGCCGTCTATCCGGTTTACGAGCGGCCCTATTACCGTCCTTTCTCTTACAGTCCCCTAGGCCGGTATTATTACGTGGACGATCCCCGCTTTTATCTGCCCGGATTTTATGGCGGGACCAATTCCTATTATTATTGGTGAGCGGAGACGAAGCCGCGCGCCGTCGCCGGGACTTTAGCCGCCGCGCGCGCGATCCGCGTCAATTCGCATCGAGAAAAGCGCGGATCGCCTTCACCGTCGCCGCGGGCTGTTCTTCCATCAGCCAATGGCCGGAATCCTTGATGGCAATGCCCTGCACGTTGCTTGCGCCGGCCCGAAGCACGTCAGCCATCGCGAGGCCGAATGATTTCTCGCCCCCGATGGTGAGCACCGGCATTGAAAGTTTTCCTTTGGCGAGGAATGCACGGTTATCGATGACGTCTTGATCGAAGGCAGCGAATTGAGCAAATCCCGCGTGCATCGCGCCCGGACGGGCGTAAAGTTTCGCGAAATGCTCGCGGGCCTTATCTCTGCAGTGATCCTAGTCCGGCGATTTTTTCCGCCTCATTGCAAAGAAAAATTATTGCGCATCGACACCCGGCGCTGAAATAAAAATTTGCAAATAAATCATTCACGCAAATGGGAACTTCGCCTGCAATCAGGCCGGCACGCGGCGAAAATGTGTTTGATGAAACTTGAACTCATGCTTTTCCGCGGTGGAACTTTTTCGGAAAATTTTTGTGACGATTTGTGATGGAACCCGCATGTAAAATCGGAACCAACCTGTAGTGATCGGATTAAATTGCCGCTAAGAGTTTCCCTTCACCCATCGGCGACGAATGACTGCGTAGGTTTCGCGTTCCTTTCGGGGAACGACAGCGGGAAAATTCTTCTCAATCTGCTTGCGGGAAAAATGCCGGTATCAATTCTAGAGTTGCCGCACGCGCGCATCGAGCGTGAGCGTGTCGAGAAAAATCGAAAGCAGGAGCTCAAAAACATCAAGCGCAAGCTTGCGCGCCGGCTGCGCCGGCGGCGGCGCGGCTTTGAGATCGACCCGTCGATCACCGTTTCGCTGGAACGAAAGCTTGAGCGCCTGCAAAGCGGCGCGCCCACATTCGAGGAGCAGACGCGGCACTTCATCAAGCGAACGCTCTGCCAGCTGCTGGTTGCCGCCATCATCACGGTCGTCGTCGCCGACTACGAGGGCTATTTCGACCGCCTGTCGGGCCCGCGCTACATTACCTTCACCGGGCCCGGATTTACCATTGTCGGCTGCAAGGAACGCGAGCGCGTGTCGTGCGAGAAGAATCCGCAGGACCGCGAAGGCAGGGTCCTGAACGTCAAGAACCTTGTCGCGTTCGAGGCGCAAATGCAGGGGGTGCCGCTCGATTTTGCCCTGGCGGTCGCCGAACAAGAAAGCGGCTTTACCTGCAACGTGATCTCGACCGCGGACGCGATGGGCGTCCTGCAAATCCTCTATCCGACCGCCGTCGCCATGGGCTTCCGCGGCAAGCCGGAAGAACTCCTGCGCTGCCACAACAGCGCAAAGTACGGCATAAAATATCTGAAGGCCGCGCTCGAGGAAGCCGGCGGCGACCTGTGCCTTGCCGCCAACAAATATTACGCGGGAACGAACTCCGGATTTATCGCCAGCGGCCGGGAATATTGCCTCGGCGTGCTGAACAGGATGCAGCACTACAAGAACGTCAATATCGCCACGCTTTAATCGAACAGGAAGATGGCCGGCGAATTTCGCCCTGCTTCACGGAAGGATGCCCGGCGCGGCGACGGATCGCATGAAATCTATCGCTCCGGCTGCGGCCGCCAGAGGCCGGAGCGGAATGCGGTTCCCAAGCTCCCGCCAAAAGCGACAAGGGCGGCGACGGTGAGATAGCCGAGGCCCACGAGGCTCGTGACCGCCCCCAGCCAGCCGCCGACCGCGACGACAACGAGCCGGCTCGTGATCCCGATCAGCGGCCACAGCGGCCGGCCGGCCGCCTGGAACGCAAAATTCATCGTCATGCCGAGGCCCAACAACGGGTAGGCAAAACCCGCGATAGAAAGATAGCTCGCGCCGGCGGACTGGACGGCGGGATCGGCGTTGAAGATTGCAATCCAGGCGGCCGGCTGGATCAGCGCGAACAAACCGATGCAGCCGGTGACGCTCATGGCGAGCGCGGCCGCCGTCCAGGTGATCTTCTCCGCGCGCGCGAATTGGCCGGCGCCGATGTTGGTTCCGACCATCGCCAACAATCCGGCGCCGAGACCGAACGTCAGCGGGTACAGAAGATATTCGAGCCGGATCGCGGCACCGAAGCCGGCGAGCGCGGCCGTGCCGAGCGCGCCGGCAAAAGCGGTGAGGGTCGCGAGCGTCGAGTTGTTGATGATCGGCTGCAACGACATCGGCAGTCCAACCCGCAGGATTTCGACGAACAAGCGCCGCTCAAGCCGCGTGCGGAACGAAATCGTGACCGACGTCCGTCCGGCGGCGATATAGCAAGCAAGCACAATGCCCGCGGCGGCAAACGAGCCGACCGTGGCGATGCCGGCGCCGGTGATTCCCAAGGCGGGAATGGGCCCCAGCCCGAAAACAAGGAGCGGCACCAACAGAATGTGCAAAGCCTCCGCGGCCACATAGACGACGGCGAGCACCGCCGCCTGTCCCGTGCCGCGAACGATGCTCGTGAGAGCGCTGAGCATCCAGTAAGCAAGCGCGCCGGCAAAAATCATATTCGAATATTCGAGGGCGGCGGCGCGGATCGCCCGGTCGCCGCTCATCAGCGCGTAGATCGCGGGGCCGGCGGACAGCAAAATCAGCGAGAACAGCGCGGCCATGCCGGCGGCGACCCATATGCCGTGCCAGGCGAGTGCCGCCGCATCCCTCTCGCGTCCGGATCCGATGGCGCGCGCGATCGCCGAGGCGATGGCGCCGCCCATGCTGCCGTTCGCCATCTGCTGCATCAGCATGAGCATGGGAAAAACGAGTGAAAGCCCGGCGAGCGCGCCGGCGCCGAGGCGGCCGACAAAATGCGCGTCCACGCTCGCCGTTACCGCGATGAGGATGACGTTGACGACGACATTCGGCGCCGCGAGCCGCAGAAGCGTCGATACGATCGGGCCTTCGAGCAAAAGCTTCGTGCGCGCGGCAGCGGGCCGCGGCGAAGCGTCAGAATGCGTTACTTTTTCGGAAGGAATCGTGCCGATTGACGACATGGTGCGTCCTCATGTTGAGCGGGACGCGATTCTTCAGCATGTCGCCTCGTGGGGAGATCGCATCGTCCCCATGCGCGAATAACTAAACCCGCAGGCGCGATTGTCAAGCGCAGTCGCCGGCAACGGCGGCACGGCCCCGCATTATCGCGCGTGGATCGTTCAGCGGCTCGCGACCTGGCGGACGTCGAGGGGTTTGCCGAGCGCCGACAGCACCGAGGCGACGATGCCTTTGCGGTCGAGGCCCGCGCGCGCGTACATGGCGGCCGGCGAATCCTGATCGACGAAGGCATCGGGAAGCACCAGCGGACGCACCTTGACGCGGTCGAGTGCGCCTTCGCGCGCGAGAAGTTCGAGCACGTGGCTCGCGAAGCCGCCCGCCGATCCCTCTTCGATGGTCACGAGCACCTCGTGCGAGCGCGCGAGCCTGAGCACGAGGTCGCGGTCCAGGGGCTTGGCGAAGCGGGCGTCGGCGACCGTCACCGACAGGCCGTGGGCGGCAAGATCGTCGGCGGCCAAGAGGCATTCGGAAAGCCGCGCGCCGAAGGAAAGGATCGCCGCCGCCGTGCCCTCGCGCAGGACGCGGCCGCGGCCGATTTCCAGGGGCTTGCCTTCGGCGGGCATGGCGACGCCAGTGCCCTCGCCGCGCGGAAAGCGGAAGGCGGAAGGCCGGTCGTTGATCGCGGCGGCGGTCGCCACCATGTGCACGAGCTCCGCCTCGTCGGCGGCCGCCATCACCACGAAATCGGGAAGGCACGCAAGATAGGCGACATCGAACGAGCCCGCATGCGTCGGGCCGTCGGCGCCGACGAAGCCGGCGCGATCGATGGCAAAGCGCACCGGCAGCTTCTGGATCGCGACGTCATGCACGACCTGGTCATAGGCGCGCTGCAGGAAGGTCGAGTAGAGCGCGGCGAAGGGCTTGTAGCCTTCGGCGGCAAGGCCCGCCGCGAAGGTGACCGCGTGCTGCTCGGCGATGCCGACGTCGAAGCAGCGATCGGGAAATTCGCGCGCGAAGAGATCAAGGCCGGTGCCGGAGGGCATCGCCGCCGTGATCGCGACGATTCTCTTGTCCTTCCCCGCTTCCTTGATCAGGCTTTCGGCGAACACTTTGGTGTAGGACGGCGCTCCCGCTTTCGATTTTGTCTGCGCGCCGGTCGCGACGTCGAACTTCACGACACCATGATATTTGTCGTCGGAAGCTTCCGCCGGCGCGTAGCCCTTGCCCTTCTTGGTCACCACGTGGACGAGGGTCGGGCCTATCTTGTTGTCGCGCACGCGTTGCAGAACCGGCACCAGGTGATCGAGATTGTGGCCGTCGAGCGGGCCGACATATTCGAAGCCAAGCTCCTCGAACAAGGTGCCGCCGGTGAGGAAGCCGAGCGTGTGTTCGAAGGCGCGGTGGATGAATTGCGCGACCCGCTTCGGCAGCCGCGGCGCCGTCCAATCCCACAATTTGTGCATGCGCAAAAAGGTGCGGCCGGAAAGGCGGCGCGCGAGATAAGCGGACATCGCGCCCACGGGCGGCGCGATCGACATGTCGTTGTCGTTGAGGATCACGATCAGGCGCGAGTTGATGGCGCCGGCGTTGTTCATCGCCTCATAGGCCATGCCGGCGGAGAGCGCGCCGTCGCCGATCACGCAGACGATGTTGTTGTTGCCGCCCTTGAGGTCGCGCGCGATCGCCATGCCGAGACCGGCGGAGATCGAGGTGGAGGCATGCGCCGCGCCGAAGGGGTCGTATTCGCTTTCGGCGCGCTTGGTGAAGCCGGAAAGGCCGCCGCCCTGGCGCAGCGTGCGGATGCGGTCGCGCCGCCCGGTCAGGATCTTGTGCGGATAGGCCTGGTGGCCGACATCCCAGATCAGCCGGTCGTTCGGCGTGTCGAAGACGTAGTGGAGCGCGACGGTGAGCTCGATGACGCCGAGCCCGGCGCCCAAATGGCCGCCGGTGACGGAGACGGCGTCGATGGTTTCCTGCCGCAATTCGTCGGCGACTTGCTTCAGTTGCGAAGGCGCGAGCCGGCGGAGATCAGCGGGCCAGCGGACGGTGTCGAGCAGCGGCGTTTTGACCGGCAAGGGCGCCTTCCATCACATTACGGACAAGCCTGTCAGCCTTACACAAAGCCGACGTGACAGGCAAACTGCGTTATGTTCGAGAGAGTTAGAGCGGCCGCGCCTGCTTGCAAGTTCGCCCTCGCCGCCACTCCGGCAAGACCGGCCGGGACCTTGCGCTATCGCCAGGCGATGCCGAGCAAGTGTCCGAGAGAGTAAACGCCGCTGCCGAGGAGCGCCTGCACCACGAGCGCGACCGCCCAGAAGGCCGGAAATTCCCAGCCGCCGCCCGGGTTGGCGAAGACCCAGCCATTGGCGCCGTGCACCATGTAGATGGTGCCGAGAATGAGCGGGATCAGTGCGAGCGCGACGAGGCTCGTGCCGACACCCAGGATCAGCAATGTGCCGCCGCCGAGTTCGGCGGCCATGGTCAGATATCCCACGAAACCCGGCAGGCCCAACGAACGGAAATAAGCAGCGGTGCCCGCCGGTTTATGCACCAGCAATTTGAGCAGCCCGTGCGCGATGAACAGCGTGCCCAGTGCCACCCGCAACAACAGCGCGCCATAGGGGATGAGATCGGCGCGCGACATCGGGCGGCGGGCGGCGGGCGGAATTTAACGCCGTTCGGGGGTCTGGCCGGGCAGCGGGATGAATTGACCGGCGGCGCCGAGACCGTTGTCATAGGGACGGCCGAAGAGGCTGTTCGACGGCCCGACATTGAAGCGAAACGAGGTGCCGCCCGGCTGCGTGGGAACATTTCCGTTATTGAATTGCTCGACCTTCACGTCGGGATCGATGAACATGTTGCCATCGTCCTTCGACTTGCCTTCAACCGTCCAGGCGTGCGCCGCGGACGCGGCGAGCAGTCCAGCCGCCAAAACCGCGAGACGAAATTGCGTCAGATGCGAATGCGCGGGCTTCATGATTCCTCGCTTGTTTCGTCCGAAACGAAGCTTGTCGCGGAAAGATAGGGTTCCCTAACCTTCAAAGTCAACGCGAAAGGGAGCGCGAAATGGCCGAAAACGGACTGGTTCGTGTGGAGAGCGCCCACAGCGTCAAGGATACGATCGATCGACTTCAAGCGGATGTGAAATCCAAAGGAATGGAAATCTTTGCCCGCATCGATCACGCCGCCGGCGCAAACAAGGCCGGCTTGGCGTTGCGGCCGACGGAACTTCTTATTTTCGGCAATGCCAAGGCGGGCACGCCGCTGATGCAGGCCAATCAAGCGATCGGAATTGACTTGCCGCTGAAGGCGCTCGCCTGGGAAGACGCGACGGGCAAGGTCTGGCTCGCCTACAATGATCCGGCCTGGTTCGCGTCCCGGCACAATCTTTCGGGACAAGTGGATCAGATCACGGGCGCGATGACCGCCGCGCTCGCGGCGGCGGCCAAAAAATCAACCGGGGTTTGATACGGCGCATCCCGCTTGACTATCGCGCGGGATCGGCCAACCGTTCCTCCACCGGTTCAAACAAAAGAACTTCCGGAGGAACGCCATGCCCACGGATCGCCGAACGGTTTTGCGCGCGGCCGCGATACTTCCCGCCTTCGCCGGCGCGCTCTCGCGGACGGCCGCGGCACAGCCCGCGCCCGCCGACGCCCAAAAGGCCGCGGCGCCCGCGGCGGCGCCGAAGGATGTGACAAAAACGCTCGCGCACTACGTGGTCACGGCCAAATACGACGATTTGCCGCAGAACGTCCGCAAGGAGGGCAGCCGCACGCTGCTCAACTGGGTGGGCGTCGCCATCGGCGGCTCGCGCCATCAGACGGTGGACATCGCGGCCGCGGCACTCGGCCCCTTCTCCGGCCCGCCGCAGGCCTCGCTTCTCGGGCGCCGCGAGCGCTTCGACATCATGAACGCCGCCTTCATCAACGGCGTTTCCAGCCACATCTTCGATTACGACGACACGCATCTGAAGACGATCATTCACCCGGCCGGCCCCGTCGCCTCGGCGATCCTTGCGATCTCCGAGATGCAGCCGGTCACGGGCAAGGATTTCCTCAACGCGCTCGTGCTCGGCGTCGAGACCGAGTGCCGGATCGGCAACGCCGTCTATCCGAACCATTACGACGCCGGCTGGCACATCACCGGCACCGCCGGCGTCTTCGGCGCCGCGGCCGCCGCCGGAAAGCTCCTCGGCCTGAACGAGCAGCAGATGGTGTGGGCGCTGGGGCTTGCCGCCTCGCAGCCCGTGGGGCTGCGCGAGTCGTTCGGCTCGATGAACAAGAGCTTCAATCCGGGCCGCGCCGCGAGCAACGGCATCTTCGCGGCACTGCTAGCGTCGAAGAACTACACGAGTTCGGACGGCATGATCGAGGCGAAGCGCGGCTGGGCCAACACGATCAGCACCAAGCAAGATTACAAGGAAATCACCGAGGACCTGGGCCAGCGCTACGAGGCCGCGCTCAACACCTACAAGCCGTTCGCCTGCGGAATCGTGCTGCACCCGGCGATCGACGCCGCGATCCAGCTTCGGAACGAAAACAAGTTGACGGCGGAGCAGATCGAGCGCGTCGACCTCAAGGTGCACCCCTTGGTGCTCGAACTCACCGGCAAGAAGACGCCGCGCGAGGGGCTCGAGGGAAAGTTCAGCATCTATCACGCGGTTGCAATCGCGATCATCGAGGGCGCGGGCGGCGAGAAGCAGTTCAGCGATCGCGCCGTGAACGATCCCGCGGTCGTCGCCTTGCGGAGCGAGGTCGTTCCCGTCATCACGCCGGGAATCGATCCGGCGCAGGTCGACATGACGATCGTGCTCAAGGACGGCCGCACGCTGCACCGCTTCATCGAGCACGCCATCGGCAGCCTCGATGCGCCGATGAGCGATGCGGCGCTCGAGGCGAAATTCACGGATCTTGCCGACGGCATATTGCCGGCGCCGGCGATCCGGCAAGCAATGGATCTTTGCTGGAAGGTCGATACGCTCGCGAACGCGGCGGAGATCGCAAGGAACTGCGCGCTCAGCTGAGCGGCATCTCGTCCTCGCAGCAAGAATTAAGGAGAAGGCCGTGAAGAGCTACGACGTTTGCGAATGCGGCGCGCCGCTGCGCTTGATGGAACGGCCGACACCGAAGCCCGTCGGCACCGAAGTGCTCCTGAAAGTAATCGCCGCCGGCGTTTGCCACAGCGACCTGCACATCTGGGACGGCTATTACGAGCTCGGCGACGGCAAGAAGCTCCGCCTCGAGGACCGCGGCGTAAAGCTGCCGCTCACCATGGGGCACGAAAACGTCGGCGAGGTCGTCGCGGCCGGGCCGCAAGCGAAAGGCGTCAAGATTGGCGGCCGCTATCTCGTGCATCCGTGGATGGGTTGCGGCGAATGCAAGGTCTGCAAACGCGGCGACGAGCAGCTTTGCCTCAAGCCGCGAAGCCTCGGCGTGTTTTCCGCTGGCGGTTACAGCGACCATCTGATGGTGCCGCATCCGCGTTATCTCTTCGACATCGGCGATCTGCCGCCCGAGCGCGCGGCACCGCTTGCTTGCTCCGGTATCACCACCTACGGCGCGCTGAAAAAAGTGGGCCCACTCTTGTTGGAGGAGCCCGTGGTCATCATCGGCGCCGGCGGCCTTGGTCTCATGTGCCTCGGGCTATTGCGGCTGATGGGCGGCAAGGGCGCGATCGTCGTAGATATCGACCCGGTCAAACGCGAGGCCGCAAAAAAGGCCGGTGCTAAGGCCGTGATCGACGGAGCTGCACCCGATGCGGCGAAACAAATCATCGACGCAACGGGCGACGGGGCCTGGGCGGTGATTGATCTTGTCGGCTCCTCCGCGACCGTGCGGCTCGGTGCCGACAGTCTCATCAAGGGAGGCAGGCTCGTCGTCGTCGGCCTCTTCGGCGGCGATGTTACGGTGCCGACGCCGCACTTTCCGCTGCGCGCCATGACCGTGCAGGGCTCTTACGTGGGAAGCCTCACCGAGATCGCCGAATTGCTCGACCTCGTGCGCAAGAAGGGCCTGCCGCCGATTCCGGTCGCGACAAGGCCGCTCGCCGAAGTGAACGCGGCGTTGAATGATCTGCGCAACGGCAAGGTCACGGGACGCGTGGTGCTGCAGCCGGCGTCGTGAGAGCGACGCGTCTCGTCGCTACCCAATCGTCTCAATGCCGGGCGGCGCCCGCGCTTGCGACCTTCCTTGTGATTTCGTCGCGTTGGGGTTGCGCGGCGGCGGTCAGCCGCCGGGCCATCGCCACGAAATTCTTCACCGCCTCCGAGCGGTCGTCGCGCCGGTAAGCGAGACAGATCTCGGCGCGCGGCATATCGCCTTCGATGGAAAGACAGAAGACGCCGTCGGCGTGAATGCCGCAAATAGAGCGCGGCACAAGCGCGACACCGAGACCCGCCGCCACCAGGGGAACGGTGGACACGATCTGCGGCGCCTCCTGGCCGATCACCGGATCGAAGCCGGCGCGATGGCAAGCCGCGATGATCAGGTCATAGCTGCCGGGATGCAGCGCGCGCGGAAACAGGATGAAGGTTTCGCGCGCGAACGCCGACAGCGGCGCCGACACGGAGCCCGCGAGCGCGTGGCCGGCGGGCAATACCATCAACGCGTCTTCGTCGACGAGCTGTACGGTCGCGACGCCTTCGCTGTCCTCGAAGGGCGGGCGGATGAAGGCGATGTCGATCTTTCCGGCGCGGAGCCGCGCGACCAGAAGCGAGGTATTGCTCGCCTCGGGCGAAATAACGACGTCCGGATAGCGTTTGCCGTATTCGCGGATGATCGCCGGGATGAGCGGGTGGAAATAGGTGCCGCCAGCGGAGCCGATATTGATCCGCCCGGTTTCGCCGCGCGCGCGGCGGCGCACACTGGTCTTGGCGCGATCGACCTGCCTGAGAATGAGGCGCGCCTCTTCGAGCAGCAGCTTGCCGGCGCCGGTCAGCTCGACGCCGCGGGTCTCGCGGCGGAACAAGGCCGTGCCCATCTCCTTTTCCAATTGCCGGATCTGCAGGCTGAGGGGCGGCTGCTTGATGCCGAGCCGCTTGGCCGCACGGGTGAAGTTCCGTTCCTCGGCGACCGCGACGAAATAGCGGAGATGGCGTAGCTCCATCGGTGTCCCCGCGAAACAAAACGGGGGCTCGCCCGGCTTTATCCTTGTTTTTGTTGGGCGCGCGGCCCATCCGCAATTCGCCGATCATACACGGCAGATATGAAAGAAGCCACACGCAGGTATTGGACAAGCGCGATTCCGGCCGCCATCTCTTCCGCGGTGGAATGAGGGCGGCGGCAGATTCGCGAGATTGAGATACCCGTGACGAAATTGACCATGGAAGAATTGCAGTCGGAAAATCAGCGCCTGCGCGGCTTGATCGTTTCGCTCAGCGCGACGCTCTTGCGCGACATTGCCGTCGACCCTCCGAAGGAGCGAAGCGGCGCCGGCCCGGCCGATATCAAGCGCCTCATGCACGAGGCGGAAGATTGCTTTCGCTGCGCGAAAGTCGCCGGCCTCAAAAAGGAAATCGTGCAGGGCCTGGAAGCCGCCGGCCACGAGCTGATGGCGAAAGCGGTCGAGATCGAGACGCTCTTGGACCGGGAGAAGCGGGGGAAATAAAGCCCCTTACTCCGGCAGCGGGATGAACTCGGATTCGCCCGGCACCGGCGCGAAGCGGCCGGATTTCCAGTCGGCCTTGGCCGCCTCGATGCGTTCCTTGCGCGATGACACGAAATTCCACCAGATGTGGCGCGGACCGTCGGCGGTGGCGCCGCCGAGGATCACGATGCGGGAGTCTCGCGCGGCTTTCACCGTGAGGCGGTCGCCGGGCTTGAAGACGAGCAATCGTCCTTCGCTGAAGCGGTCGCCGGCGATTTCGATCTCGCCGGAAACGATGTAGACCGCGCGCTCCTCGTGATCGGCGTCGAGCGGCAGGCTTGCGCCCGCGCGCATCGAGACATCGGCGAAGATCGTGTCGGACAACGTCGCCACCGGCGAACACGCGCCGAGCATATTTCCCGCCACGACGCGCACGGTCTTGCCCTCGCCGGAAACCACCGGCAGCTTGTCGCCGCCGACGTGATTGAAGGCAGGCGCCATCTCCTCGTCGCCGGCGGGCAGCGCGACCCAACATTGCAGGCCGTGCAGATGCTCGCCGCCGGCGCGGCGCTCGGGCGCCGTGCGTTCGGAATGCGCAATGCCGCGGCCCGCGGTCATCCAGTTCACGTCGCCGGGCACGATCGGGAGCGCGCTGCCGAGGCTGTCGCGATGCACGATCTCGCCTTCGAAGAGATAGGTGACGGTGGCGAGCCCGATGTGCGGATGCGGGCGCACGTCGACGCCGCCGCCCGCGCGGAACTCGGCCGGGCCCATGTGATCGAGGAAGATGAACGGCCCGACCATGCGGCGGCGCGACGACGGCAGCGCGCGGCGTACCGTAAAGCCGCCGAGGTCGGCGGTGCGCGGCACGATCAGAAGCTCGATCGCATCGCAGGAGAGCGGATCGCCGGGTTCGGGATCCTTGGCGGGGAAGAAGCTCATGGCGGCGTGATCGACGACCTCACGTACTCTTTACCGTTGCCGTTTCCAATTCATCTGCAAGCGCTCGGACGGCTTTCTCTGTTTCTGCTTTCAAATTCGCAAGCGCGCAGCCGAAGGGTAGAACGAGCCCTAGGCGCTTTTCTGGATCATTTTCCCAAACGATGTAAACGATTGAGCGCTTGTTGCTAATGTCGTGATGAAGGCCAGTAATTGCCAGTGTCGTCATGGAGCGACTCCGTAAAGGTCACTAGTGACATGAAAATAGGACACCTGACGGCGCGTGTCGGTCACTCCCGATCGAGCGGCTCGGCGCCGACCTTGCCCTTGGCGTCGCGGGTGATTTTCTCCACCCGCATCTCGGCGTCGGCAAGCAACGCATCGCAGCGCTTCTTCAGGGCTTCGCCGCGCTCGTAAATCTTAATGGATTCCTCGAGCGCGACGTCGCCGCGCTCAAGCCGCTGCACGATCGCCTCCAGCTCGGCGAGCGCCTTCTCGAACGGAAGGGTGGCGACGTCGGCGTGATTTTCCTTTTCCTTCGCCATTGCCTCAGCCCTTCATCAGCGCGCCGACATGGGCGGCGACGGATTTCGCGAGCCCTTCGAGATCGTAGCCGCCCTCGAGCACCGACAGCACGCGGCCCTTGGCGTGCTTGTCGGCGAGCCCCATCAGCTTTTGCGTGGCCCAGGCGTAGTCGGGCTCCAAAAGATTGAGGTTCGCCAGCGGATCGCGCATATGCGCGTCGAAGCCCGCGGAGATGATGACGAGATCGGGTTGAAAAGCGTCGAGCCGCGGCAGGATCGCGGTCTCGAAGGCGTCGCGAAATTCGCGGCCGCCGTCGCCGGGCGACAGCGGCGCGTTGACGATGGTGCCGTGCTCGCCGCGCTCGGAGAGCGCGCCGGTGCCGGGATAAAGCGGCATCTGATGGGTGGAGCAGTACATCACCGAGGGATCCGCCCAGAAAATCTCCTGGCTGCCATTGCCGTGATGCACGTCGAAATCGACGATCGCCACGCGTTCGGCGCCGTGCTTCGCCTGCGCGTGGCGCGCGGCGATCGCGGCATTGTTGAAGAAGCAGAAGCCCATGGCGGTCGCGGTCTCGGCGTGGTGGCCGGGCGGGCGCATGGCGACGAAGGCGTTTTCGGCGCGGCCGGCCATCAATTCGTCGACGGCGGCGGTGGCGCCCCCCGCCGCGCGCAGGATCGGCTCCCAGCTTCCGTGCGAGAGCGCGGTGTCGGCGTCGATCCGCGCGAGCTTTCCTTCCGGCGGAATCGCGTCTTCGATCGCATCGAAATAGGCGGCCGGATGCACGCGCTTCACCGCGTCGGGATCGACGCGCTCGGCCACTTTGCGCTTGAGCGCGGAAAAGGCGCCGTTGCCCAGGACGGCCTCGATCGCGCGGATGCGATCCGGCCGCTCGGGATGGCCGGGCGGCGTGTGGTGGCCGAGGCTCGATTCGTGGGTGTAGAGAAGCGTGGTCATGCGCGTTTCTTTCGCTTTATCCCCGCAGGCTACGCGAGAGTGAAGCCCGCGGCTAGAACCGGATCGCACTACAAGGCGAACGGCGCCGCCCGCGGTTTGTTCCTTGAAATGCCCGTTTTGCAGGCGAAAGCGGTAAGGTTCGCTTAGCTCGAATCGCATATGGAGACGCCGTGGCAAAATACCAATCCATGAAACCCGGCCTCGCCGGAGCGCTCGCGGCGCTCCTCGTCTGCATTTGCGTCGCGGCCGCGCGCGCCGAGCCCGTGCAGATCGTTGCCTTCGGCGACAGCAACACCGCGGGCTTCCGCGTGCTTGAGAAGAACGCCTATCCCGCCCAGCTCGAGCGGGCGCTCCGCGCCAAGGGCCATGACGTGCATGTCCTGAACAGCGGCGTCTCGGGCAACACCTCGGGAATGGGGCTTTCGCGCATCGACAAGGCGGTGCCGCCGGGCACGCAAATCGCGATCGTCTATTTCGGCCGCAACGATCTGCGCTGGGGCGTCGAGCCGGCGAAGTTCCGCGCCAATGTCGAGGAGATCGTCAAGCGCCTGCGCGCGCGCGACATCAAGGTGCTTTTGATCGGGCTCCGCACCTTCAGCCTGGCCGACATCGCGGCGGCGAACGGCGCGGTTTATTATCCGGACTTCTTCGCCGGCGTCTCGCATGACGGCGAAAAGGATCCGAAATACACGCTCATCTTCGACCCGATCCAGCACCTTAACGCCGAGGGCTACGGCGTGGTGGTTTCAAAGCTCGCGCCGATCGTGGAGACGATGCTGGCGAGGCGCGAGAGCGCGGATTCGCAAGCGCCGACCGGCCACGAGCTTTCGCCGCCCGTGCCATTGGCGCGGTCGCATCCCGTTACGCAGTAAATCCGGTCAGCTTTTGCGCGGGCCGAGATTGACGCTCTTCGGCGGCGGCATGTCGTCCGGCACGAAGAAATCGGGCGCCAGCGCGTTCGCGGGATTGACCCGGTATTGCTCGAAATCGGTGACGCCCTCGGCGGCGAGGAACGTGTCGTCGATCAGAAAATTGCCGCTGAATTCGCGCGAAGGCTTCTCGAAAATCCTGCAGGCGGCGTCGGCGATGATTTCGGGCTTGCGGCTCATGTTCATCATGCGGTCGCCGCCGAGGAGATTTTCGATCGCCGCGGTCGCGATCGTCGTGCGCGGCCACAGCGCGTTCACCGCGATCCCCTTCGGCCGTAATTCGCCGGCAAGCCCCAGCACCACGAGGCTCATGCCGTATTTCGCCATCGAATAGGCCGTGTGCGGCGCGAACCATTTTTCCTTCATGTCGAGCGGCGGCGACAGCATCAGAATATGCGGGTTCTTCGCGCGTTCGAGATGCGGAATGGCGTATTTCGAGACCATGAAAGTGCCGCGCGCGTTCACCTGATTCATCAGGTCGTAGCGGTTCATGTCGGTCGCGGTCACGGGCGTGAGCTGGATGGCGGAGGCGTTGTTCACCACGACGTCGATGCCGCCGAAATGCGCGGCGGCCTTTTCGATGGCGTCGCGGACGGACGCCTCCTCGCGCACGTTGCAGACGATCGCAAGCGCCTTGCCGCCGGCCTTTTCGATCTCATCGGCGGCGGTGTGGATCGTGCCCCTGAGCTTCGGATGCGGCGCATCGGTCTTCGCCGCGATCGCGATGTGGGCGCCGTCTTTCGCCGCCCTCAGCGCGATCGCAAGCCCGATGCCGCGCGAGGCGCCGGTGATGAAAAGCGTCTTGCCCTTGAGCGACATTTTCGTTCAGGCGACGAGCGCCGCCTCCGCCTGCAATACCGATTGCGCCCCGGAGGTGACCGCGCGCTCGAGCCCGCTTGCGGCGGGCAACAGGTTCTCCGCGAAGAAGCGCGCGGTGGCGATGCGCGCCGCGTGCGCCGGGTCCTTGTCGCCGGCTTTGGCGGCTTCGCTCGCGGCAAGCGCGGTCTCGGCAAGATAAGCGCCGCCCGCGACAAGGCCGAACAGGCGCAGATAAGGTGTGGCGCCGGCGAAGATCTCGATCGAGTTCTTGCCGAGCGCGGCCAGCAGATATCGGGAAGCGGATTCCTGTGAAGCGATCCCCTCCTCAAGCCGCGCGGCGATCGCGCCAAAGGCGGGGTCGTTCAATTTTTTCACGCGTTCGGCGGTCGCGCGATAGCCCGCGATCATCCGCTTCAACGTTTCGCCGCCCGCCTGGTCGATCTTGCGGGTGACGAGGTCGATCGACTGAATGCCGTTGGTGCCTTCGTAGATCGCGGCGATGCGCGCGTCGCGGTAGTGCTGCGCGGCGCCGGTTTCCTCGATGAAACCCATGCCGCCATGCACCTGCACGCCGAGCGAGGCAACCTCGATGCCGGCGTCGGTGGAAAAGGCCTTGGCGACGGGCGTGAGCATGTTCGCTTCTTCCTGCGCCGCCTGGCGCTCGTTCTCGTCCGGCAAGTGTTTCGCGCGATCGATGGCATCGGCGCATTTATAGGCGATCGCGCGCGAGGCGGCGGTGAGCGCCCGCATGGTCAGGAGCATGCGTTTGACGTCGGGGTGCTCGATGATCGCGACCGCGCCATTGCTGCCGGGTACGGCCCCTTGCTTGCGCTCGCGGGCAAAGGCCAAGGCCTGTTGCGTTGCGCGTTCGGCGATCGCCACGCCCTGGATTCCGACGGCGAGCCGCGCCTGGTTCATCATCGTGAACATGCAGGCAAGCCCGCGATTTTCCTCGCCGACGAGATAGCCGACCGCGCCCTCATTGTCGCCGAGCACCATGGTGCAGGTGGGCGAGGCGTGAATGCCGAGCTTGTGCTCGATGCCGGATGCGCGCACGTCGTTGCGGGCGCCCAAGGAGCCGTCGTCCTTGACGAGGAATTTCGGCACCAGAAACAGCGAAATCCCCCTGGTGCCGGGCGGCGCGTCCGGAAGCCGCGCGAGCACGAGATGGATGATGTTGTCGGTCATGTCGTGCTCGCCATAGGAGATGAAAATTTTCGTCCCCTTCAGGCGGTAGCTGCCGTCGGCGGCGCGCACGGCGCGCGTGCGCAATGTCGCGAGATCGGAGCCCGCCTGCGGCTCGGTGAGCTGCATCGAGCCCATCCATTCGCCGGAAACCATGCGGGCGAGATATTTTTTCTTCAGCGCCGCGCTCGCATGCGCCTGCAGCGCTTCGATGGCCGAGGTGGTGAGGATCGGCCCCAGCCCCCAGGCCATGCAGGCGGCGCTCCAGAATTCGAAGCAGGCGGAGCTGACGATCGTGGGCAGGCCCTGGCCGCCATGTTCGACCGCGGCACCGAGGCCGTTCCAGCCGGCTTCGGCCCAGGAATGGTAGGCCTCCTTCCAGCCCGTGGGCGTGCGCACGACGCCGTTTTCGAAGCGCGTTCCTTGCTCGTCGCCGACGCGGTTCAGCGGCGCGAGCACGCCGTCGGCGAATTTGCCCGCTTCCTCCAGCACGCTCTTGACGAGATCGGGCGAAAGATCGGCGTTGCCTTCGGTAAGCCGTTTCAGGCTCGTGCAATGTTCGAGAAAGAAGAAGCTGTCGGAAACCGGGGCGTGGTAGGTCATGGGCTCCTCCGGCGGATGCCGGCTGGCGAGTTTGAACAAGAGTGACCGCGCGCTTCGGAGTCGTCAACGTGAATGGAACCGGGCATTCCGTAACGTCCACGCTGATCTTCGCCGCCGACCGCGCGGGGATCGGAGCGGCGGCGCGCGTGCTCGGCGAAGGCGGCCTCGTCGCCTTCCCCACCGAGACGGTTTACGGCCTCGGCGCCGATGCGACCGACGCCCGCGCCGTGGCCCGGCTTTACGAGGCCAAGGGACGGCCCGCCTTTAATCCGTTGATCGCGCATGTCGCTGATGTTGCCGCCGCCCGGCGCGCGGGCGAATTCACGCCGCTCGCCGAGAAGCTCGCCGCCAAATTCTGGCCGGGACCGCTGACGCTCGTCGTGCCGGCGACAACAATCGTCTGCGCGCTCGCCCGCGCGGGACTGCCGAGCGTCGCCTTGCGCGTGCCGGCGCATGCGCTCGCGCAAAAGCTTCTGGCCGCGTTCGCAAAGCCTGTCGCGGCGCCGAGCGCCAATCGCTCGGGCCACGTCTCGCCGACTTCGGTGGAGCATGTGCTCGCCGATCTTTCGCAACGCATCGATGCGGTGCTTGACGGCGGCCCGACGCCGCTCGGGCTCGAATCGACGATCATCGACTGCACGGGCGGGGCACCGCTTCTCCTGCGTCCGGGCGGCGTGCCGCGCGGCGATATCGAGAAGGCGCTCGGCGTGAAGGTGGCCGACGCGCCCCGCACGGACGCAATCGCGCCGCAATCGCCGGGCCGCCTCGCCTCGCATTATGCGACCCGCGCGCGCATCCGCCCGAATGCAAGCGAGGTGAAGCCGGGCGAAGCTTTCTTGAATTTCGGCGGCGGTCATCTCGCGGGCATCGACGGTGCGCGCGCGGTTCTGGATCTCTCCCCGGAGGGCGATCTTGCGGAGGCCGCGGCCAATTTTTTCTCGCATTTGCGTGCACTCGATGCTTCGGGCGCCGAGGTCATCGCGGTCGCGCCGATCCCGCAACAAGGGCTCGGCGAAGCGATGAACGATCGGCTGACCCGCGGGGCGGCGCCGCGATCAACTTGATGTCGAGGTCCTCCCGATGCGCTATGATCTCCGCATGAAATCCACGGTGCTTTTGTCGCTCCTTTTCTTCGCGGCGCTCGCCCAGCCCGCGGGCGCCGAAGTCGAGAAATTCGTCCAGTTCGGCGACGGACAATTGAATCCCTATTTCCGCCTGAAGTTCACGCCGCCGCAGGGCTGGGTGCTGGATGCGAAAGCAACACAAGAGAACGGCCTTGCCATGTACGTGCCGAAGGGAATGAATTTCGGCAACGCGCCGGCGCTCATGTACATCCGCGTCTCCTACAACTCCGACAAACGCTCGATGGAAAAATTCATCGAGGTCGCGCACGAGCGCTGGAAGAACACCGAGAAGGACAGCAAGATCGAGAAGCTCGCGAGCGAAAAGCGCGCGAACGGCAAGCCGGATTTTCAGGTGTATCACTTCGTCAATCCGAGCAACCCGCAGCAGGCCTATGAGCTGATGGCCTATGGCGAGGATACGGATAAGGACGGCAATTCGTATTTTCTGATGATCGGGTTGACGGCGGCCGCGCAAAAGGCGATCGACGCGGCGGAAGCCGATTATCGCGCCGGGCTCGGCGCGCACTGAAATGAACGTCCGCACGAAACCAGCCGCGCGGCAAGAAACGCTGAAGAGCGCGACGATCGAGCGCTTCGCGAAAATCGTCGGCGACAAATACGCGATACGCGATCCGCGCGAGATGGCGCGCTTCCTGCACGAGCCGCGCGATCTCTACGAGGGCCGCGCGGCGATGGTGCTAAAGCCCGCCTCGACGGAAGAGGTTTCCGCCATCCTCAAGCTCGCGGAGGAAACGAAGACGCCGGTCGTGCCGCAGGGCGGCAATACGGGTCTCGTGGGCGGACAGATCTCGTTCGACGCGGGCGCGGTCGTGCTTTCGACCGCGCGCCTTGACCGCATCCGCGAAGTGGACGCCGCCGGAAATTCGATGATCTGCGAAGCGGGCGTCGTGCTCGCGCGCGCGCAGGAAACGGCGGCGAAGCACGAGCGGCTGTTTCCGCTTTCGCTCGGCGCCGAGGGAAGCTGCACCATCGGCGGCAATCTTGCGACCAATGCCGGCGGCACGCAGGCGCTTTCCTACGGGGTCGCGCGCGACCTCGTGCTCGGGCTCGAAGTCGTGCTGGCCGGCGGCCGCGTCTGGCATGGGCTGCGGAAACTCAAGAAGGACAATACCGGCTACGATTTGCGCCACCTCTTCATCGGCTCCGAGGGCACGCTCGGCATCATCACCGCCGCGGCGCTGAAGCTCTTTCCGGCGCCGCGGGCGACCGAAACCGCCTTCATCGGCCTGGCTTCGCCCAACGATGCGCTCGCGCTTCTCAATTTCATGCAGGCGCGCTTCGGCGCCTCGCTGACGAGCTTCGAACTGATCGCGCAACGCGGCATCGAGTTCGTGACCAAGCATCTTGCCGGCAGCCGCGCGCCGCTCGCTTCGCCGCATCCCTGGTACGTGCTCCTCGAAATTTCATCGCCGCGGGCCGAAGGCGTGCACGCGGCTCTCGAAACGGCGCTCACCGAAGCCATCGCCAGCAAAATCGCCGCCGACGCCGTGATCGCCGCGAGCGAAGCGCAGCGGGCCGCGTTCTGGCGGATCCGCACCGGCCTCACCGAGATGCAAAAGCCCGAAGGCGGTTCGATCAAGCATGACGTCTCGGTGCCGGTGGCGAGCGTGCCGGCCTTCATCGAAGAGGCGGACGCGGCGGTAGAAAAACTCATTCCCGGCGCGCGGCCGGTGCCGTTCGGCCATCTCGGCGACGGCAACATCCATTACAATGTCAGCCAGCCGGCGGGCGCCGACAGGGAAGCGTTTCTCAACCGCTGGGAAGAAGTGAATCAAGTGGTGCACGCGATCGTCGCGAGACTCGGCGGCTCGATCTCGGCCGAGCACGGCATCGGCGTCTTGAAGCGCGAGCTGTTGCCGGGCGTGAAGGACCCGGTCGAACTCGAACTCATGCGCGCGCTCAAGCGCGCGCTCGATCCTTCCGGCATTCTCAATCCCGGCAAGGTGCTGTGAAGAGGCTCAGGCGGCTTTGATCGCCGCCGTGCGATCGACCGGCACGATGTTCTCTGCATCATCGTTCGCGACCTTGTTCACGCGCGGCGAAACTTCATGGGCTTCGAGCCAATCGTCCGGCGCGCGCTTCAAGAGCGCCGTGGCCGCCTTGAAGTTCGTCTCGTCGGCATCGAGCCAAACCGTGAAATCCCCGGGCGGAATGATTGCCGGCATCCGCTCGTGAATCGGCATGAGCGATGCATTCGCGGCGCAAGTGACGATCGCGGCCGTATCGATCTCGCCGCCGTCGGCGTCGGCCCAGGTCTCCCAAATTCCGGCGAAGGCCATCGGCTCGCCGTCGCGGCGCCGGATAAAGTACGGCACCTTTGCCTTGCCCTCGCGCCGCCACTCGTAAAAGCCGTCGGCGGGAATGAGACAGCGGCGGCGCCGGATCGCCGCCCGGAACGAGGGCCTCGTAGCGATCCCCTCGGCGCGGGCATTGATGAGGAGTGCGAATTTTTTCGGGTCCTTGACCCAGGATGGAACGAGGCCCCAGCGCGCGAGCGTAAAGTGCCGTTCGCCGTTCTCGATCCGCACGAGCGCGACCGGCTGCATCGGCGCGATGTTGTAGCGGGCGGGAAAGTTCGGCCGCTCGACGAAGCCGAGCAAGCGACGAAGATAATCGGGGCTCGTATGAAGCGCGAAGCGGCCGCACATGGTTCGGTGCTAAAAAGGTCTGTCCGACCATGCGCGATACCATGATTCGCCCCGTCCTTTGCGCCAGCGCCGCGACTTTTCGCGGCGGAAAGCTCCTGCTCGCGCGCCGCGCCAAGCCGCCTTATCTGTGGAGCCTGCCCGGCGGCGCGGTCGAATGGGGCGAGCGGCTTGCCGCGGCCGCCATTCGCGAGCTGCGCGAGGAAACCGGTGTTACAGCCGAGGCCGTGGGCTATGCCGGCCATCGCGAGGTCGTGCTCCGGAACGAGAAGGGAAATGTCTTCGATCATTTCGTCATCATCGCTTTCGCCGCCCGCTGGCGCTCGGGCGAAGCCGCGGTCGGACCCGAGGCGAGCGCGGTCGAGTGGGTCGATCCCGCGCGGCTTTCCGATTACGAAATCACCGAAGGCCTCATCCCGATCGTCGAAGCGGCGCAGAAGCTGATCGGCTAGGCGGCTTGCCCGCGCCTTCATTCCGGCGCATATCGGCGGCGAAAATGGTGGCCATGCGCGTTCTCGTTCTCTTGCTTCTCTGGTGCCTCGCCTTGGCACTTGTGCCGGCGCCCGCGGCGGCGCAGGGCTGGATGCCCTGGTTCGGCGGCGGTTACCGGCCTTCTCAGGCCCGCCCCGTACCGGGCGGCGTCTTCGACACCCTTCGCCCGTGGAACGCGCCGAACGTGACCCCGCCCGGAACGCCGGGCGCGACGAAGAAAGACGTAAAAACCGACGACGCCGCGAAATCCACCGAGATTCCGCCGCCGCCTTATGAAGGCGAGTTTTCGCGGCTCGCGGAGATTCTCGGCGCGCTGCATTACCTGGGCCCCCTTTGCGGCGAAAAGGAAAAGGGGCGGTGGCGGGATGAGATGCAGGGCTTGCTTGAAGCCGAACAGCCGACCGCCGACCGCCGCGACCGGCTGGTGGGAAACTTCAACCGCGGCTATCAGGCGTACGAGCAGACCTACCGCAACTGCACGGCGGCGGCCGACCTCGTCATTCACCGCTTTCTCGACGAAGGCGCGCGGCTCTCGCGCGACATCGCGTCGCGCTACGGCAATTAAGCGGGGCCCAGCGTCTGGTTGGGCCGCCGCGCGGAGCATGCCCGTTAACCTTTTTCCAAGCTGCCGCACGACGGTCCCAATCCATGTCTTAAAGTGGGCACTCGACCCGCATGGACAGCGGAGGGTGTGGCTTGCGTTCAATTCCCCTGCCCCGATCGCTCGGGGACCGGACAAGTTCGGGCTCTGAAGACGAACGCCGCGCGGCGCTCGCCTATTTCTCCGAAGCCTGGGCGGAAGCCCGGCTCGAGGGCATCGACGGCGATTGCCTGGCGCAGGTCGCGCTTTTCAGCGCGCTGAACGAACTCGTCTCGACCTATGGCGAGGAAGCCACCGCCCGCTATGCCGAGGGCCTTGCCGAGCGCATCCGCCACGGCGAATTTTCGATGCCGCCGAGCCGGCAGTGAATTTTCATCCCTCAGGACGAGGGCGTTAATGTCTCCAGGAATCTCACCGCTTCGCCCGTCGACGGCGCCGCGATCTCGCCCTCCCACATCACGCGCGCGCCACGCACAAACGTGCCGACCGGCCAGCCGGTAACTTTCATCCCATCATAGGGCGTCCAGCCGCAGCGCGAGCCGATCCACTTGTTCTTGATCGTCTCCTTGCGCTTCAGATCAACGACGGTGAAATCCGCGTCATAGCCGACGGCAATGCGGCCCTTGTTGGCGATTCCGAACAAGCGCTGCGGGCCGGCGCTCGTCATGTCGACCAGGCGCGCGAGCGAAAGCCTGCCCTTGCTGACGTGGTCGAGCATCACGGGAAGAAGCGTCTGCACGCCGGGCATGCCGGAAGGACTCGCGGGATAAGGCTTGGCTTTTTCCTCGGCCGTGTGCGGCGCGTGGTCGGAGCCGAGAATGTCGGCGACGCCATTCTCGACGCCCCACCACAGCGCCTCGCGATGACGCGCCTCGCGCAGCGGCGGGTTCATCTGCGCGCGCGTGCCGAGGCGCTTGTAGCAATCAGGGGCGGCGAGCGTGAGGTGCTGCGGCGTCACCTCGACCGAGGCGACGTCCTTGTGCTCGGCGAGAAATTGCATTTCCCCGGCGGTGGAGACATGCAGCACGTGCACGCGCTTTCCCGCCTCGCGCGCGATCGCGACGAGCCGCGTCGTTGCCTTGAGCGCCGCGGTTTCGTCGCGCCAGGCCGGATGCGAGGCCGGATCGCCCTCGACGCGTAACTTTTTTCGCTCCTGCAGCCGCGGCTCGTCCTCGGCGTGGAAAGAGGCGCGGCGGCGGATTGCCTTCAGGATCGCGCGGAGGCCCGCGTCGTCGCCGACGAGCAGCTTGCCGGTGGAGGAGCCCATGAACACCTTGATGCCGGCGGCGCCCGGTAGGCGCTCTAACTCGGCGAGATCGGCGACGTTCTCATGCGTGCCGCCGACGAAGAAGGCGAAGTCGCAATGCATGCGCTTCTTCGCGCGCTTCACTTTATCCGCGAGCGAAACGGCGTCGACGGTGAGCGGATCGGTGTTCGGCATTTCGAACACGGCGGTGACGCCGCCGAGCACGGCTGCGCGCGAGCCGGTTTCCAGATCCTCTTTGTGGGTCGCGCCCGGCTCGCGGAAATGTACCTGCGTGTCGATGACGCCCGGCAGGACGTGGAGGCCCCTGCAATCGACGCGCTCGCCGGCGGCGCTTTTCGCGATCTTGCCCAGCGCCGCGATGCGCCCTTTGCGCACGCCGATATCGCGCTTGCCCACGCCGTCCTGATTGACGACCGTGCCGCCGGTGAGGATCAGGTCATAGGTTTCGGCCATTTCGGGATTTTCCGGCCAAGCGCGGCCTTGCCCCTTTTCACGCGCGGCCTTACGTGTCGGAGCGGAATTTGGCAAGGAGAGGCCATGCGCGCCGCCCTCTTACCCGAACGCGCCGTGATCCGCATCCTCGGCGAGGATGCGAGGCACTTTATGCAAGGGCTGGTCACCAGCGACGTCGAATCGCTCGCGCCGGGCGCGGCGCGCTTTGCGGCGCTGCTCACGCCGCAAGGGAAAATCCTCTTCGATTTTATCGTGATCGCGGTGGCGGACGACGAAGGCGGCGGCTTCGTTCTCGACGCGCCGCGCGCGCTCGAAAGCGCGCTCGCGGAAAGGCTCGGCTTCTACAAGCTCCGCGCCAAGGTCGAAATTGCGCGGCGGCCGGATCTCGCGGTCGCGGTCAGCCTCGACGGCGCGCCGTCCGACGATCTCGGCCTCGTCTATCGTGATCCCCGCCACGAGAAACTCGGCACGCGGATCGTGCTTCCCGCCGAGGGGGCTGAGGCGGCCCTCCGCGCGGCGGGCTTCGCGCTCGCGGACGCCGCAGCGTGGCAGCAGCGGCGGATTGCGCTCGGCGTGCCGGAAGGCGGCCAGGACTTTACTTACGGCGACACCTTCCCGCACGAGGCGGACATGGACCAGCTCGGCGGCGTCGATTTCGCCAAGGGCTGCTTCGTCGGCCAGGAGGTTGTCTCGCGCATGGAGCATCGCGCGAGCGTACGCACGCGCGTCGTGCCGATCGCCTACGAACACGCGGCGCCGCTTTCCGGCGTCGAGGTGAAGATCGGCGAGCGCGCCGCGGGCTTTCTCGGCTCGACCGCAGAGGGGCGCGGGCTCGCCAAGGTGCGGCTTGACCGGGTGGAAGAAGGATTGGCCGCGAACGAGACGCTCTCCGCCGGCAACGTTCCGATCCGGCTCGTCAAACCCGACTGGGCGAAATTTCCCTTCCCCGGCGAGGCCGCGAAATCATGAACGTCATTTTGCACGACGACGGGCTCCGCCGCTGCTTCTGGGCGGGACGCGACCCCCTGTACATGGCCTATCACGACACCGAATGGGGCGTGCCGGAATATGACGACCGCGCGCTGTACGAAAAGCTCGTGCTCGACGGCTTTCAGGCGGGGCTCTCGTGGATCACGATTTTGCGCAAGCGTGAGAATTTCCGCCGCGCCTTCTCGCAATTTCAGCCGGAAAAAATCGCCCGCTACGACAAGAAGAAAATCGCTTCGCTGATGAAGGACGAGGGCATCGTGCGCAACAAGTTGAAGGTCGAGGGCGCCGTCGCCTCGGCGCGCGCCTGGCTCGAGATGATGGAGAAGGGTCCGGGCTTCTCGGCCTATCTGTGGGACTTCATGGACGGCAAGCCCCTCGATCATCGCTTCAAGACGCGGCGCCAGATTCCGGCCGAGACGCCGCTGTCGAAGAAAATCTCGAAGGACCTGAAGGAGAAGGGCTTCAAGTTCTGCGGGCCGACGATCGTCTATGCCTTCATGCAGGCGGTCGGCATGGTCAACGACCATCTCGTCGATTGCCACCGGCACAAGGCGCTGGCGCGCTGATGGCCGCACGTCCCGCTCCGCCCCGCGCCTGGCAGCGCATGCTGTCGGGCCGCCGACTCGATCTTCTCGACCCCTCGCCGCTCGACGTCGAGATCGAGGACATCGCGCACGGGCTCGCGCGCGTCGCGCGCTGGAATGGCCAGACCGAGGGGCCGCATATTTTTTCGGTGGCGCAGCATTCGCTTCTGGTCGAGACGATCTCGCGCCGCGCGGCGCCCAACATCGACCCCCGCTGGCGGCTCGCCGTGCTCCTGCACGATGCGCCCGAATACGTGATCGGCGATCCGATCAGCCCGTTCAAGGCGGTAATCGGCGGCGATTACAAGCCGGTGGAGATGCGGCTCCTGTCGGCGATTTCGCTCCGCTTCGGGCTGCCGCCGGTCTGGCCCCCGGCCCTCGTGAAGATCGTGAAGGCGGCGGACCGCGGCGCCGCCTATCTCGAAGCGACGAAACTCGCGGGCTTTTCCGAGCGCGAAGCGCGGCGTTTTTTCGGGGAAGAGCCTGATCTCGACGCCGTCACAATGAAGCGCTATCTGGCGCCATGGAACGCCGAATCTGCCGAGCGGCGATTCCTCAAGCGATTCCAGGAACTCAACAAGCAACCGAAATGATCGTCGTCTGCTCGCTTTCACGATTGCAGGAAACCGTCGAGAAATCGCGCGCGCGCCACGTGGTGACGCTGGTGCGCGACGAGGAACTGATCAAGCGCGAACGCGAAGGGCTGAAGAACCAAGGGATCAGGCCCGAGGATCATCTGTGGCTCGAAATGGACGACATTGCCGACGAAATGGACGGCATGATCGCGCCGAACGAGGAACACGTGGAACGGCTCTTGGCCTTCCTCGATCGCTGGGACCGCGCACAGCCGATGGTGGTGCATTGCTATGCCGGCATCAGCCGCTCGACGGCGGCGGCCTTCGTCGCGGCCTGCGCGTTGTCGCCCGGCCGCGACGAGGCCGAGATCGCGGCGCGCCTGCGCGCCGCATCGCCCACGGCGTACCCGAACCGGCGGCTCGTGGCGCTTGCCGACAGCCATCTCGGCCGCGGCGGGCGAATGAGCGCTGCGATCGAAACCATGGGCTTCGGCGTCGGCGCCTACGAGGCGGAGCCCTTCGTTCTCGGCCTCGACTGACGGCAGGCGCGGACTTAGTCCGCTTCCGTGATAACCTCGCCGCATGAGCGGCCACAAGCGCACGCCGATCGAGATCGGGCTCACCGCGGCGATCGTCGCCGTCGACGAGGCGAGCCCGCAGATTCTTGTCGCCGGCGCGGATGCGAGCGGCGCCATCGGCCTTCCCTCCGGCCCGTTCGAGCCGCTCACGCACCGCACCTTCGAGCTTGCGCTCCGCGAATTCGTCGCCGAACAAACGGCGCTGGCGGTCGGCTATGTCGAGCAGCTCTACACCTTCGGCGACCGCGGCCGGCACGCGCGCGCCGGCGGCACCGATCCGCACGCGCTCTCGGTCGGTTATCTCGCGCTGACGCGGCTTCCCGACGAGGACGCGGCGCTGATCGCGGCGGGCGCGCGTTTCGAGCCGTGGTACCGGTTTTTTCCGTGGGAGGACTGGCGCGGCGGCCGGCCGAAAATCCTCGACGACACGATCCTGCCGGCGCTTGCGAGCTGGGCCAAGGCGGTGGCGCGCGAACGCGAGCCGGGCCGCGCGCTCGGCCGGCGCGAGCGGCTGCGGCTCGCCTTCGGCGTCGAAGGCTCGCCCTGGGACGAGGAGAAAGTGCTCGAGCGCTACGAGCTCTTGTACGAGGCGGGCCTCATCGAGGAAGCGCGCCGCGACGGACGCGAAGCGGCGCTCGCACGCAAGACGCGCGTGCCGCTCGGCGAGCCGATGCGGCTCGACCATCGCCGGATTCTCGCGACCGCGATCGCCCGCCTCCGCGCCAAGCTCAAATATCGCCCGGTCGTATTCGAATTGATGCCGGCGGAATTCACGCTCACCGAATTGCAGCGCACGGTGGAGGCGATCGCCGGCCGGCATCTGCACAAGCAGAACTTCCGGCGCTTTGTCGAGGCGACGGCGCTGGTGGAGCCGACCGGCGAGATGGCGACCGCCACCGGCGGCAGGCCCGCGGCGCTCTTCCGCTTTCGCCGCGAGGTGATGGCCGAACGGCCGTCGCCGGGCTTTCGCTTCGGGGCGCGCTGACGGTTCAGCTATCGATGTCGAGCGCGATGTCGAGCACCGGCGCCGAATGGGTGAGCGCGCCGACGGAGATCACGTCAACGCCGCTCTCGGCGATCTTCGCCACCGTCTCCAGCGAAACGCCGCCGGATGCTTCGGTGACGAGCTTGCCCGCGGTCATCTCGACCGCGCGCTTGAGCGTTGCGGCATCCATATTGTCGAGAAGGACGGCATCGGCGCCGCCTGCTTTCAGCACTTCCGCCAGCTGATCGAGAGAATCGACCTCGATCTCGACCTTGACGAGATGGCCGACCGCGGCGCGCGCCGCTTTCAACGCCGCGGCGACCCCGCCGGCGACCGCGATATGGTTGTCCTTGATCAGCGCCGCATCATCGAGACCCATGCGGTGATTGACGCCGCCGCCGCAACGCACGGCATATTTTTCGAGAGCGCGGAGGCCCGGAAGCGTCTTGCGGGTGTCGACGATCTTTGCCCGGGTGTGGGCGACCTTCGCCACATAGACGGCGGTGAGCGTTGCGATCCCCGAGAGATGACCGGCGAAATTCAGCGCCACGCGCTCACCGGACAAAATCGCGATCGCCGGCCCTTCGATCTCCGCGATGATTTCGTCAGCCGCGAGCGTTTCGCCATCGCGCTTTGTGTTGCGAAACGTGATCGCCGGATCGATCGCCCGGAACGATTCCGCCGCACAAGCAAGCCCGGCAAGCACGCCCGGCTTGCGGGCGACGAGCCGCGCGCGCGCGCGGGTTCCTTCCGGGATCGTGGCGATGGAGGTGATGTCGCCGGCGCGCCCCAGATCCTCGTCAAGGGCGCGGCGCACCGTCTCCTCGATCAGGAGCGGCGAGAGAAAGGCTCCGGGCAGAGAGAGATCGGCGTGCATGTTCAGGCGGCTTTGGCTCCGGCGCGGCGCGCGATCGCTCTCGCCTCATCGAGCGTGAAATAGCTGCGATGCGCTTGCGCCGGATCGGGCGCCGGAAAGTCCGAGCGATAATGCGCGCCGCGGCTTTCGGTGCGCGCATAGGCCGCGGCCGCAATCATCAGCGCGGCGACGGCCATATCGCGCAGGCCGGTGCTCTTCGCGCGCTTTTCCAGCGCCGCGATTTCGCCGAGCGCCTCGGCCAGGCCATGGCCGGAGCGGATCACGCCGACATTCGCCGACATCAATCGCCGCAGGCGCATTTCCTCGCGCCCCATCTCGAGCTTTGCCTCAGATTTCGGCGCCGGCACCGGCCGCCCGTCGAAGATCGGCGATTCCGGCGCGAGCCCCGCGATGTCCTCGGCAATGCGCGCGGCGAACACCACCGCTTCCAAAAGCGAGTTGGAGGCAAGCCGGTTTCCGCCATGGGCGCCGGTGGAGGCGGCTTCGCCCGCGGCCCACAGCCCGTCGAGGGACGTGCGGCCGTTCGCGTCGGTGAGCACGCCGCCCATGTGATAATGCGCGGCGGGCGCGACCGGGATCGGCTGCTCTGCCGGATCGATGCCCGCCGCCTGGCAGGCGGCATACACGTTGGGAAAACGCCCGGCGAAATTCGCCAGCTTGCGGGCATCGAGGAAGGCGCCGCGGCCGGCCGCGATCTCCGCGAAGACGCCGCGGGCGACGATGTCGCGCGGCGCGAGTTCTGCCGCGGGGTGGAGGGCCTGCATGAACCGCTCGCCCTTGGCGTTGACAAGGGTCGCGCCCTCGCCGCGCAGCGCTTCGGTGGCGAGCGGCGCGGGATCGCGCCCGACATCGAGCGCGGTCGGGTGGAATTGCACGAATTCGGCATCGGCAATCACGGCGCCGGCGCGCGCCGCCACCGCGAGCCCGACGCCGCGCGAGATCAGCGGATTGGTGGTGACGGCATAGAGACCGCCGACGCCGCCGGAGGCGAGCACGATCGCGCGCCCGGTGATCTCCACCGGCGCGGATTTGCCCGCCGCGCGCAGGCGCACGCCGGTCACGTAGCGGCCTTCGGTGAGTAGGTCTTCAAGCAGCAAATTCTCAAACACGCGGATCGAAGGCGTTGCGCGCACGGCGGCGACGAGCGCCTGCATGATGGCGGAGCCGGCGCCATCGCCCTTGACGCGCACGATCCGCCGCGCCGAGTGCGCGGCCTCGCGCGACAAGAGAAGCTTGCCTTCGAGATCGCGATCGAAGGGAACGCCGTATCGGAGCAAATCCTCGATGCGCGCGGGGGCTTCCGCCGCCATCATCTCGGCGAGGCGGCGATCGACGATGCCGGCGCCCGCCTTCAGCGTGTCCTCGACATGGGCCGCGGGCGAGTCGCCCTCGTCGATCGCGGCGGCAATGCCGCCCTGCGCCAGAACCGAGGAAGCGCCCTCGCCGATCGGCGACGCGGTCACCACCGTCACCGGCCTTGGCGCGAGCTTCAACGCGCAGTAAAGGCCGGCGAGCCCGCCGCCGACGATGACCACATCGTCGACGCCGCCCCAGGATTGCGGCGGCAGCTCATCACGCTCGCGCGGCGCGTCGGACATTTGGCCTCCTTGTCATTCCACAGGCGGAGGAAGCGACAGGATCAGCTTTTCAGATGAATCATCCGCTCGACCGCACGGCGGGCACGGCCGGCGATCGCGGGGTCAATCTCGACCTCCTCGCGGAGATTGACGAGGCTGTCGAGAATCTTCGGCAGCGTAATGCGCTTCATGTGCGGACAGAGATTGCACGGGCGCACGAACTCGACGCCCGGCGTCTCGGCCTGCACGTTGTCGGCCATCGAGCACTCGGTGACCATGACGACCTTCTTCGGCCGCTTCGATTTCACAAAATTGATCATGGCCGAGGTCGAACCGGTGAAATCCGCTTCCGCGATCACGTCGGGCGGGCATTCGGGATGCGCGAGGATCTGCACGCTCGGGTCGCCCTCGCGGTACTTGCGAAGCTCCCCGGCGGTGAAACGCTCGTGCACTTCGCAGTGACCCTTCCACGCGATGATCTTGACCTTCGTCTGCGTCGCCACCCAGCGCGCGAGGAACTCGTCGGGAATGAGGATCACCTTGTCGACGCCGAAACTTTCCACCACCTGCACCGCGTTCGACGAGGTGCAGCAGATGTCGCTCTCCGCCTTCACGTCGGCGGAGGTGTTGACGTAGGTGACGATCGGCACGCCGGGGAAGCGCTCGCGCAGGAGCCGCACGTCCTCGCCGGTGATCGAGGAGGCGAGCGAGCAGCCGGCGCGGAGGTCCGGGATCAACACCACCTTCTCCGGATTCAAGAGCTTCGAGGTCTCGGCCATGAAGTGGACGCCTGCTTGCACGATGATGTCGGCCTTGGTCTTCGTCGCCTCGCGCGCGAGCTGCAGCGAATCGCCGACGAAATCGGCGACGCAGTTGTAGATTTCCGGCGTCTGGTAATTGTGGGCGAGGATGACGGCGTTCCGCGCTTTCTTCACCTCGTTGATCGCCTTCACATAGGGCGCGAAGAACGGCCACTCGACCGGCGGCACCACCGCCTGCACGCGCTCGTAGAGATGCGCGGTCTCGCGCTCGATATCCTTGTTCCATTCGAGCGAGGGCATGGGGAGGGTGCCGAGGCGCTTCGCGGCCGAGCCGGGTCCCGGCTTCGGCGCAGGCATGGGCCCCCGCGGCACTGGCGGTCCAAAGGTTTCGACTTCGACGGTTCTGATCATGGCCATGGCTCCCTCCCGCCGTTTTATGCTCATATTGAGCATATTTGGCCTACGGAAAAACCGGCTTTCGCCGGAGCCCGCTGCTCTTATTCTCATTCCGAGCAAAAGGAATATAGCGCAAAAGCCCGGACTTCGCCAGCCCTTCCCAAGCCCTCAGCCATGCGCTTCCTTGATGGCTGCTCTCAGCAGGATTCGTTAGGGCAACGCCGCGCTTGCCGATAAGTTGCGCCTCCACCGGGTGCGGAGGCCGAACCGCACCCGTTTTTTGAACAACAAGGTTCGGCCCCACGCCCGCAGGAAACACCATGTCCACGAAGACGCTCACCGCCTGGCGCACGCCCGCCGTTATCCTCGTCTGCGGCTGCCTGATCGCCATTCTCACCTTCGGGCCGCGCTCCTCCTTCGGCTTTTTCCTCACCCCGATGTCGAGCGCGCACGGCTGGGGCCGCGGCGTCTTCGCGCTCGCCTTCGCGATTCAGAATCTCTTGTGGGGCGTGGGCCAGCCCTTGGCCGGCGCCATTGCCGACCGCTTCGGCACCATCCGCGTGATGTGCGTGGGCGCGATTTTATACGCCGCGGGTCTTGCCTTGATGACGACGTCGTCGACGCCGGGCCTGCTCGATCTCACCGCCGGCGCGCTGATCGGCTTCGGCCTCTCCGGCTGCTCGTTCAACATCGTGCTTGGCGCGTTCGGCAAGATCCTGCCGGAGGAATGGCGTTCGCTTGCCTTCGGTCTCGGCACCGCCGCGGGATCCTTCGGCCAGTTTCTGTTCGCGCCGTTCGGCGTCGCCATCATCGACGGCTATGGCTGGCAAACCGCGCTTTTCATTTTCTCGGCGCTCGTGCTCTTCGTGCTGCCGTTTTCGCTCGCGCTCGCGACGCCGCCCAACGCCGCCGGCGGAGGCGTGGGATCGGCGCCGTCACAGTCGATGAAGCAGGCGCTCGCGGAAGCATTCGGCCACCGCTCTTACGTGCTCCTCGTGCTCGGCTTCTTCACCTGCGGCTTCCAGCTTGCCTTCGTGACCGCGCACCTGCCGTCCTACCTCATCGACCGCGGCCTCAGCGCCAGCGTCGGCGGCTGGACGATCGCCATCATCGGCCTCTTCAACATCATCGGCTCGATCTCGGCGGGCTATCTCGGCCGTTATGTGCCGATGCGCTTTATTCTCTCGACGATCTATCTGATCCGCGCGATTTCGATCGCGATTTTCATCACCTTGCCCCCGAGCCCTGCCGCAGCGCTCGGCTTCGGCGTGATCACCGGCCTCACATGGCTTTCCACCGTGCCGCCCACGTCCGGGCTCGTGGCGCTGATGTTCGGCACGCGCTGGCTCGCCATGCTCTTCGGCTTCGCCTTCTTCAGCCATCAGGTCGGGAGCTTCCTCGGCGTCTGGCTCGGCGGCGTCGTGTTCGAGGCCACCGGCTCCTACAATCCGGTGTGGTGGCTGTCGGTGTTCTTCGGCGTCGCGTCCGCGCTCATCAACCTGCCGATCGTCGAAAAGCCGGCCGGCCGCTTTGCCACCGCCGCCGCCTGATGTGTTAGAAGCGCCGGATGGCGACGTTCAAGGCGATCCTGATCGAGAAGGCGGACGCGGGCCAAAAAGTCGGGCTTGTCGATTTCGACGAGTCACAGCTGATGGACGGCGACGTCACCGTCCGCGTCGAATGGTCGACGGTCAATTACAAGGACGGGCTTGCGCTCACCGGCAAGGCGCCGGTGGTGCGGCGCTGGCCGATGATTCCGGGCGCCGACTTCGCTGGCATCGTCGAAAGCTCGAACAACAAAGACTTCAAGCCCGGCGACGCGGTGGTGCTGAACGGCTACGGCCTCGGCGAGACGCATCTGGGCGGTTACGCCGAGAAGGCGCGGGTCAAGGGCGAGTGGCTCGTGCCGTTGCCGAAGGGCATGACCACGAAGCAGGCGATGGAGATCGGCACCGCCGGCTATACGTCGATGCTCGCGGTGATGGCCCTTGAGCGCTACGGGATCGCGCCCGATCGCGGGCCGGTGGTGGTGACGGGTGCCGCGGGCGGCGTCGGCTCGGTTGCGATCACAATTCTCGCCAAGCTCGGTTTTCACGTCATCGCCTCGACCGGCCGCGTTCAGGAATCGGATTATCTGAAGGCGCTGGGCGCCGCCGAGATCATCGACCGCGCCGAGCTTTCCGGCCCCGCGAAGCCGCTCGGCAAGGAACGCTGGGCCGCCGGGGTGGATTCCGCGGGCTCGCACACGCTCGCGAACGTCTTGTCGATGACGAAATATGGCGGGGCGGTCGCCGCCTGCGGCCTCGCCCAAGGCCTGGATCTGGCGGCCTCGGTGGCGCCGTTTATTCTGCGGGCGGTGGCACTCCTCGGCATCGATTCCGTCTATTGCCCGCAACCGCTCCGCCGCGAGGCGTGGAAACGGCTCGCCAACGAGCTTGACCGCGACAAGCTCGCGGCGATGGCGACCGAAGTGCCGCTCGAGAATGTGGCGAGTATTGGGCCGCAAATTTTGGCGGGAAAAGTGCGCGGCCGCACGCTGGTGCGGGTCGCGCGCTGAAGATTAGCGCTTGACAAGCCGGCGCTTTTTCAGCGGAAGTTGCGCCGGGGACAACAAAATTCGGCTGATGTTGAAAGAACGCTCCCTCGTTGCCTTGGCTTTCTTGCTGTTCGCGGCCCCCTCCGCCTCGGCGCAGACGATGTCGGCTGATCAGGCCAGGGAATTCGTGGCCGGCGGTCTCTTCTCTTATCGCTGCTTCGACGGCACCGTCGGCGCCGGCAAGATTTTCACCGACGGCTCGGCGACGGGCAGCATCCGCGTCATGGGCCGCGGTCAAAACCGCTACGTGCAACTGCCGCCGAACACGCTTTACCTCGCGGGTTCGCAGGTCTGCGCCCACCTGAAGGGGTTGCCCTTCGAGCCCTGCTTCAATCTCGTGAAGACGGGGCCCGACAGCTTCCGCGGCTCGATCAGCCAGATGAATTTCATGTATTGCGACTTCAGCCGCGGTTCGGTGCTGCAACTCGCGCGCCGAAGGGGCACGGGCGAAACCAAACCCGAACACAAGCCCGCCGAAGCAAGCTCGATCGGCGGCGATATGCAGTTGCGCCGCTGAGGCGAAGGCTTCTTCTAGCCGCCGCTACCCGTTCCTGCCGCGACCGAGCCTGGCTTGGAAGGTGTCGCGTCCGCTTTCAGCCCGGCTTTTAACTTCTCCTCGATCTTGCTGAGGTCTTCGGGCTCCGGCTTGTTGTCGCGCGCATGCGTCCACTGGAAATGCGCTTCGAGTTCGCGGCCAACCCGCCAATAGGAATCGCCGAGGTGGTCGTTGATGACGGGGTCTTCGGGCTTCAGCTCGATCGCGCGCTCGAGTTCGGTGGTCGCCTCGTCGTAACGGCCAAGGCGGTAATAGGCCCAGCCCAGACTGTCGACGATGTAGCCGTCGTTCGGGCGCAGCTCGACGGCGCGGCGGATCATCTTCAACGCCTTGTCGAGATAAAGGCCCTGATCGACCCACGAATAGCCGAGATAGTTCAAGACCTGCGGCTGCTCGGGATAAAGATCAAGCGCCTTCTCGAGATCCTTCTCGGCGTTCGGCCAGTCCTTGGCGCGCTCGTAGCAAATGCCGCGGAAGTAAAACAGCGTCCAATGCTGGCGGCCCGGCTCCGGAATTTGATTGATCGCCTTCGAGTAGACGTCGGCGGCGTCTTTCCATTGCTTGCGCGAACGCAGCACGTTGCCGAGCGCAATGATCGCTTCGAGATCATCCGGCTTTTGCTGGATGAGCCGGTCAAGCTGCTGTTTCGCCTCCTCGGTACGCTCCATGGTCTCGAGGTTGAGACTCATCTGAATTTCGGCATTGCGCTTCAAGGGCGAACTCGCCGGCACCCGCGAATAGGCATCGATCGCGAGGTCCGGCTTCTTCAGCGTCTCGTAAAGATCGGCGAGCGAGAGCAAGGCGAGCGGATGTTCGGGGTCGAGATAGATCGAAAGCTGCAGGTAGATCTGGCCGATGTCCTCGCCGCCCTGGCGGCCCAGCGCCGCACCGAGGCCGAACAGGACTTCGGCCGCGCCTGCCGCCGTCGAGCGGATCATGGGCGCGAGCTGCTTGCCAGCCTTGAGCTCGGCGACAGCGGCATCCACCAGCGGATGGTTGGGGAGGACTTTCGAGAATTCGTTGTAAACCTTGAGCGCGGTGTCGCGGTCGCCATTCCTGGAGGCCCAGCGCGCATAGGCGTCGACTGTGCGAATGGCGTTGGAATCGAGATTGTAGGCGCGTTCAAGCCGCTTGCCCGCCTCCTTGCGCTGTCCTGCGAGATCAAGGATCAGCCCCGCGTGCAAATCCTTGAATACCGCGTACCAATCGGGGCCTTGCAGGCGATCGATGCTGTCGATCGCGTTCTTGACGTCGCCCGCGCCCGCCGCCGCCCAGGCGGAAAGCAGGGTGGCGGTGAGGTCGGCGATCGGCCCGCGCATCGACTGCGTCAGCTGGGTGCGGGCGACCGCATTTTGCCCGCGCTTCAGCGCGCGCACGGCGAGGGCGAGCCTGGCCACGCGCTGGTTGTGGTCGAGCGCCGCGAGGCGCTCGGCAAGCGGCATGGCGTCCTCGACCGCGCCGTTCGCGAGCACGACGAGGAAGGTTCGTTCGATCAGGTCTTCATTGCGCGGATCGGCGCGCAGTGCCGCGCGGTAGTAGGCCGCGGCCGCGGCCATGTCGCGGGAGGAGCCGGCGTAGCGCGCGGCAAGATAATTCCCCGCCGGCGACGTGCGCGCGATCACCGTTTCCGGAGGAACGTCGGCCCTCGTCACTAAAGAAGGAAGAAAAACAGCTATGGCGAGCCCAGCAATCAGGGGACGAAGTGGCCTCAAGCGACATCTCCGATACGTTCGGTTTAGGGCAATCGGCGGCGCGATTGATCAACGCGGCGGCCGATAGGTGCACAATGCTCCCGATTCATGGCATCCGCAAGGACAACGGCAAACGAATGGCGGACTTGCCTGCCTTCCGCCGCGCCGCCATGCTCCGGCCGCACTTATCATGAACCGCCTCAAAAGCCGCGCTCCCGCCAAAGTAAACCTGACGCTCAGAGTCCTCGATAAGCGGACGGACGGCTATCACGATCTTGTCAGCCTCGTCGCTTTTGCGGACGTCGGCGACGAATTGGTTCTCGCCCCCGGCGAAAGCCTCGACCTTAGACTGATGGGGCCGAATGCCGCGGCTATGGCCGCGGCATCCGAAAATCTCGTGCTGAAGGCCGCGCGGGCACTGGCCGAACGGATCAAGGGCATCGCGCTCGGGCGCTTCGAGCTGACGAAGAATCTGCCGGTCGCGTCCGGCCTCGGCGGCGGCTCCGCCGATGCGGCAGCGGCGCTGCGGTTGCTTGCCGAGGCGAACCATCTCGCGCTTGACGATCCGCGGCTCATCGCGGCCGCGCGGGCGGCGGGCGCCGACACGCCGGTTTGTCTCGAATCAAAGGCAAGGCTCGTGACCGGCATCGGCGAGCGGCTGTCGGCGCCGTTGCGGCTGCCGTCATTGCCCGCGGTCATTGTTTTTCCGGGCGAGCCGCTTGCAACCGCGGCGGTGTTCGAAATTTATGACGAAGTCGGCATGGAATCCCTGAGCGGGAACGTCGCCGATCATCCCGAAAGCGGCGCGATCCCGCTCGAGCGCCATCCGTTCATCGCCTTCCTCAATACGCAGACCAACGATCTCGCCCATTCGGCGCGGCATCTCATGCCGGAAATCGCAACGGTGGAGGAACGCTTGCACGGGACCGAAGGCGTGCGGCTCGTGCGGATGTCGGGCTCGGGATCGAGCGTGTTCGCGATCTATGAGGAGACGGCGCTCGCGGAGAAGGCGGCCAAGGAAATCGACGCGCGGCATTCGGACTGGTGGGTCAAAGCGACAACGCTTCGTTAATGCGCGCGCGCGACGCAGAAATCGACGACCTCGATCAGGGCGACTTTGCTCTCGCTTTCGGGAAACAGCGCCAGCGCATCCTTGGCGATCGCGCCATAATGGCGGGCGCGCTCGACCGTGTCCTCGAGCGCGCGGTGACGTGACAGGAGCGAGATCGCGCGCTCCAGATTCTCCTCGGCGTTTTCGCCGCCCTCCAAGACGCCGCGCCAGAAACGGCGCTCCTCCTCGTTGCCGCGGCGGAAAGCGAGGATCACCGGCAGCGTGATCTTGCCCTCGCGGAAGTCGTCGCCGACATTCTTGCCGAGGCGCGCGCTTCTGCCGCCATAATCGAGCGCATCATCGACGAGCTGAAAGGCGATGCCGAGATTCATGCCGAAGGAGCGGCACGCCGCCTGCTCCGCCTTGGCGCGGCCGGCGAGCACCGGGCCGACTTCGCACGCTGCCGCGAAGAGCTCGGCGGTTTTCGCGCGGATCACCCCGAGATAGGCGTCCTCGGTGGTGTCGAGGTTCTTCGCCGCCGCGAGCTGCATCACCTCGCCCTCGGCGATGATGGCGGCGGCGGACGACAGAATTTCGAGCGCGCGGAGCGAGCCGACCTCGACCATCATCTTGAACGCCTGGCCCAAGAGGAAGTCGCCGACGAGCACGCTCGCCTCGTTTCCCCACAGCATGCGCGCCGCCAGCTTCCCGCGCCGCATCTCGCTCGCATCCACCACGTCGTCATGCAGGAGGGTTGCGGTGTGCATGAATTCGACCGCGGCCGCGAGCCGTATTTGTCCATCGCCGCGATAGCCGGTGAGGGCCGCGGTCGCGAGCGTGAGAATCGGCCGCAGGCGCTTGCCGCCCGAGGAAATCAGGTGGTTCGCGACTTCCGGGATCATGGCGACTTCGGAGCCGGTGCGGGTGATGATCAGGCCGTTGACCCGCTCGAGATCGGCGCGCACGAGGGCGTTCAGCCGCTCGATCGAGGGCTCCGCGTGCTCAAAAGGAAGAACGACGGCCACGTATGATCTCCTTAACCAAGGCTACCATAGAGGTGCGCTTCGCGCTGCGGCAAGGCTTGCAGGGAAGCCCATGGCTCTTCGCGGGCCGTCCGTTACGGCATAGATTGTCTTGAATCGAGGGCAAAGGCCGATGCGCGCGCTCAACCCGTCGCTGGATCAGTTCCGCAGCACCCCGGAGACCGCGGCGCGGCACGTCGCGGTGCTGGTTCCCTGCTACAACGAGGAGACCGCGATCGCGCAGGTGGTCGAACAATTCCGCGCGGCCCTTCCCGCCGCCGCGATCCATGTCTACGACAACAACTCGAGCGATGGCACCGTCGCCGCCGCGCGCGCGGCGGGCGCCACCGTCGGCTTCGAGAAGCGCCAGGGCAAGGGCCATGTGGTGCGCCGGATGTTCGCCGATGTGGAGGCCGACATTTACGTTCTGGTCGATGGCGACGCGACTTACGACGCGCCGAGCGCGCCGAAGATGATCGAGAAGCTCGTCGGCGAGAATCTCGACATGATGGTGGGCTGCCGCGTCGGCCAGGAGCTCGACGCCTATCGGCTCGGCCACCGCTCGGGCAATCGCCTGCTCACCTGGTTCGTCACGGAAGTGTTCGGCAGTTCCTTCACCGATATTCTCTCGGGCTATCGCGTCTTCTCGCGGCGCTTCGTGAAATCGTTTCCGGCGCTCTCCACCGGTTTCGAGATCGAAACGGAGCTCACGATCCACGCGCTCGAACTCGGCATGCCCGCGGGCGAAGTGCAGACGCCCTATTATGCGCGACCCGAAGGCTCGGCCTCGAAGCTCAACACCTGGCGTGATGGCCTCCGCATCCTGTGGACGATTCTTTCGCTCTACCGCGGCGAACGGCCGCTCCGCTTTTTCAGCATCATCGCGATCCTTCTCGCGGCGCTCTCGATCATCCTCGCCATTCCGGTGATCGTGACCTTCCTCGAACAGGGCCTCGTCCCGCGGCTGCCGACCGCGATCCTTTCGACCGCGTTGATGCTGCTCGCCTGTCTCGCTTTCACCTCCGGCCTCGTGCTCGACACGGTCACGCGCGGCCGGCGCGAATTGAAACGGCTCGCGTATCTGTCGCACCGCGCGCCCTATGGCGGCGAGCGCCGCGCCGAGCCATGACCGAGCTCATGCGCACCAACGACCTCGTGCTGATTTCGGCGGTCGAAGCGCTTTTGCAGGCCGCGCGCATCGATTTTCAGATCGCCGACCGCTACATGAGCGCCGTCGAGGGCTCGATCGGCGCGCTGCCGCGGCGCGTCCTCATCGCCAACGACGACGCGGTGCGGGCGCGGAGAATCCTGCGAGACGCGGGTTACGGGCATGCACTCGCCGCGTCCTGATATGCCAAGCGGCGCGGCCGATACCACCGACGACGCCGTGCTCGGCGGAAGGCTGCGGCTGTTGCAGCCCGCAACAGGTCATCGCGCGGGCCACGATGCGATTTTGCTCGCGGCGGCGGCACCGGCGGCAAAGCACGCCGTCGATCTCGGCGCCGGCGTCGGCACCGCGGGACTGGCGCTGCTCGCACGCGGCGTGGCCGAGCGCGTGGCTCTGGTGGAGATCGACGCGGAGCTTGCCGGGCTCGCGCGCGAGAATGCGAAGCGAAACGGCCATGAAAAGCGTGCTGAAATTATCGTCGCGGATATCCGCAAACTCGCGCGCGACAAAAGCCCGGTTTCGCTCTCCGATCTCGTGATCGCCAATCCGCCGTTCAACGATCCGGTGCGGCGAAACATCTCTCCCGACGCCGGAAGGAGGCGCGCGCACGCGGCGGCGGATTCCGAACTCGATCCGTGGCTCGCCGCCGCCGAGCGCATGCTCGAAGCGGGCGGCAGGCTTGTCTTCATTCATCGTCCGGAAGCCATCGAGACGATGCTCGCTTCGCTCGCCGGCCGTTTCGGCGCCGTCGAGATCATTCCGATCTTTCCACGACCCGCCGCCGCGGCGATCCGCGTGATCGTGCGCGCAATCAAAGGGAGGCGCACGCCGCTTTCGTTCCGCCCGGGCCTTGTCCTGAACGACGCCGAGGGACGCCCGACCGCCGAAGCGGAAGCAATCCTGCGCAACGCCGCGCCCCTCGATCCCGCTTGAGAAGAAGCGCGCGCCGCTTTATGTGAGAGCCCATGGCCAATTCCCGCTTTTCTTTCCTCGCGCGCTGGTTCCGCACCCGCCCGGTCGTGCCGGTGGTACGGCTCACGGGCGCGATCGGCATTTCGACGCCGCTCGTTTCCGGCATCACCATGGCCAATACCGCGAAGCTCCTCGACCGCGCGTTCGCGGTGAAGGGAGCCAAGGCGGTGGCGCTCGTCATCAACTCGCCGGGCGGCTCGGCGGTGCAGTCGCATCTCATCTACCAGCGCATCCGGGCGCTTGCCGCCGAGAACAAGAAGCCGGTGATCGCGTTTGTCGAGGACGCCGCCGCCTCCGGCGGCTACATGATCGCCTGCGCCGCCGACGAGATCATCGCCGATCCTTCTTCCATCGTCGGCTCGATCGGCGTGGTTTCAGCAAGCTTCGGCTTCGACAAGGCGATCAAGAAGCTCGGCATCGACCGGCGCGTGTACACGGCCGGCGAGCACAAGGTGTCGCTCGATCCGTTTCAGCCCGAAAAGCCCGAAGACGTGAAGCGCTTGAAAGCGCTGCAGAAGGACATCCACGCGATGTTCACCGGCCTCGTGAAGAAGAGCCGTGGCAAGAAATTGAAGGGCCCCGAAAAAACCTTGTTCTCCGGCGAATTTTGGGTCGGTGAGCAGGCGTTGCAATACGGCCTCGTCGACCGGCTGGGCGATCTCAGAAACGTGCTGCGCGAGCGTTACGGAAAAAAGGTCGTGACCCCCCTGATCGCGCCGCCGTCGGGCTGGTTTGCGAGAAAGACGCCGGGCGTTATTCTCACGGAAGGCGATTGGGCGGCGCAGTTGATGTCGGCGATCGAAGCCCGCGCGTTGTGGGCGCGTTACGGACTATGAGGAGAGACTTCATGCCTCCTGCCTTTCTTTGGGCGCTCGGCGCGATCGGTGCCGCGTTGGCGGCGAAGCTCCTGGCCGAGGCCGGCCGCAAGGCAAACCGCGATCTCGAGGAAGTCCGCAACAAGGCGGTGGACGAGCGGGCGAATATCCCGACGCTCGAACGCGACCCGAGAACAGGCGAATACCGGCCGCCGAGCCACTGACCGGGCGCCCGCCCGAGGGCGACGCGCGGCCGCGCCAATCCTTGATTTCGCGAGAACCGGTCCCTAGGGTCGCGCCGCTTTCATAAAGCCCGCGCCATGACCGATTCGCCCCCGCCCGAACTTTCTCCGCAGCGCTCGTTCCAGGGGCTGATCCTCACGCTCCAGACCTACTGGGCCGAGCAAGGCTGTCTGATCCTGCAGCCCTACGACATGGAGATGGGCGCGGGCACGTTTCATCCGGCGACGACCCTGCGCGCGCTAGGGCCGCGTCCGTGGAAGGCGGCCTACGTGCAGCCCTCGCGGCGGCCGAAGGACGGGCGCTACGGCGAGAACCCCAACCGGCTGCAGCACTACTATCAGTTCCAGGTGATCCTGAAGCCGTCGCCGGACGACATTCAGGCGCTCTATCTGAAATCGCTCGCCAAGATCGGCATCGACCAGAAGACCCACGACATCCGCTTCGTCGAGGATGACTGGGAAAGCCCGACGCTCGGTGCCTGGGGGCTTGGCTGGGAATGCTGGTGCGACGGCATGGAGATCTCGCAGTTCACCTACTTCCAGCAGGTCGCGGGCTTCGAGTGCGCGCCGGTTTCGGGCGAGCTCACTTACGGCCTCGAGCGGCTTGCGATGTATGTGCAGGGCGTCGAAAACGTGTTCGACCTCAATTTCAACGGCCGCGCGGGCGCCGAGAAGGTCACCTATGGCGACGTATTCCTGCAGGCGGAAGAGGAATATTCGCGTTACAATTTCGAGGCCGCCGACACCGAGATGCTCTTCCGTCACTTCAAGGACGCGGAAGAGGAGTGCAAGCGGCTGTTGAAGATCGGCGAGAAAGACAAGCGCCATGAAATGGCGTTGCCGGCCTACGACCAGTGCATCAAGGCGAGCCACATTTTCAATCTCTTGGACGCGCGCGGCGTGATCTCGGTGACCGAGCGGCAGAGCTATATTTTGCGCGTGCGGGAGCTGGCGAAAGGCTGCGGTGCCGCGTGGCTCAAGACCACCGGAGGCGGCGCCGCCGCCCTCAAAGCCTGACCGATGCCCGATCTTCTGCTCGAGCTTTACTCCGAGGAAATTCCCGCGCGCATGCAGGCGGTGGCGCAGGAGAATTTGAAGAAGCTCGTCACCGATATGCTGGTGGATGCGGGGCTCGCTTACGAAGGCGCGAAGGCTTTTTCCTCGCCGCGGCGGCTCGCGCTCGCCGTCCACGGCCTGCCCCTGCGCCAGCCGGATTTGCGCGAGGAGAAAAAAGGCCCGCGCGTCGGCGCGCCCGACGGCGCGATCCAGGGATTCCTGAAGAGCGCGGGGCTGAAATCGATCAGCGAAGCGAAGGTGCAAGAAGACAAGAAGGGTGACTTTTACGTCGCGGTCGTGGAGCGAAAGGGGCGGCCCGCGGTCGAGGTGATCGCCGCGATCGTGCCGGAGGTGGTGCGCGGATTCCCCTGGCCGAAGTCGATGCGCTGGGGCGCGGGCTCGCTCACATGGGTGCGGCCGCTCTCTTCGATCGTCTGCACCTTCGGGCCCGAGACTGAAGAGCCGGAAGTCGTGCCCTTCGAGGTCGGCGGCATCGCGTCGGGCGACGTGACGCACGGCCATCCGGTAATGGCGCCCTCGCCGATCAAGGTGCGGCGGCTCGACGATTATTTGCAGAAGCTCGAGAAGGCAAAGGTCGTCGCCGACCGCGAGCGGCGGAAGGCGTCGATCCTGACCGATGCGAAGAACCTCACGCTCGCGCAGGGGCTCGAGTTGGTCGACGACGAGGGCCTGCTGGAAGAGGTCGCGGGCCTGGTCGAATGGCCGGTGGTGCTCTTGGGCGAATTCGACAAGAGCTATCTGGATCTGCCGCCGGAAGTGATCCGCGCCACGATCCGCAACAACCAGAAATGCTTCGTGCTGCGCGACGCGAAGACGGGAAAGCTCGCGAATAAATTCGTTCTCGTGTCGAATCTCGAAGCGAAGGACGGCGGCGCGGCGATCAAGGCCGGCAACGCGCGCGTGATCCGCGCGCGGCTCGCGGATGCGAAATTTTTCTGGGAGCAGGATCGCAAGATAAAGCTCGAAAGAAGGGAGAAAAAACTCGCCGACATTGTCTTCCACGAGCTACTTGGAACTCAAGCTGAGCGAGTCAAGCGCATCGCGCGCCTCGCGAAAGAATTTGCGCCAATTGCGAATGCCAATCCCATTGACGCAGAGCGCGCGGCAAAACTAGCAAAAGCTGACTTGGTCACCGAGATGGTCGGCGAATTTCCTGAACTGCAAGGCCTTATGGGTAAGTACTACGCCCTTGGCGAGAAATTCGATTCTGATATAGCGAACGCGATCGAAGAACATTACAAGCCGCAAGGACCAAGCGATCGAGTCCCAACTGCACCGGTTTCTATCTCCGTCGCCCTTGCAGATAAGATTGATACACTGGTCGCCTTCTGGGCGATTGGAGAAAAGCCGACCGGCTCAAAGGATCCTTATGCACTCCGGCGCGCTGCACTGGGGGTTGTGCGTATTGTTTTGGAAAATCGCTTGCGTCTTCCACTATTATCGCAGACCATTTCGATTCATTTCGCGTGGGTTGATGACTCGATCAAACGAGTCCAACTTGCTCAAGCGATAGAGCAAGAACGTAAAGGCGGCGGGAGAACGGAAATCACGCATGTGCCCCTTCCCATAGCTGCAACGGATAGTCGGCAATATGATCTACTTAATTTCTTCGCCGACCGCCTGAAGGTGCATCTCCGCGAGCAGGGCGCGCGGCATGATCTTGTCGACGCCGTATTCGCGCTTCCGGGCCAGGACGATCTCCTGATGATCGTCCGCCGCGTGGAAGCGCTCGGCAAATTCCTCGACACCGACGACGGAAAAAACCTTCTCGTCGGCTATCGCCGCGCCGCCAATATCCTCCGCGACGAAGAGAAAAAGGACAAAAAGAGCCATGCCGGCGACCCGGATGCGAAGCTCCTGAAGGAGCCGCAGGAAAAGGCGCTCGCTGACGCCATCGGCAAGACCGAGAAAGAAGTCGCGGCCGCGCTCAAGCAAGAGGATTTCGAGGCGGCGATGAGCGCCATCTCGAAGCTGCGCGCGCCGGTCGATTCCTTCTTCGACAAGGTGACGGTGAACGCCGACGATCCGAAGCTCCGCGAAAACCGCCTCAAGCTCCTCGACCGCATCCGCGCCGCCACCCGCACGGTCGCGGATTTTTCGAAGATTGGGGGCTAGTGTCCTTATCCGTCATGCCCGGCCTTGTGCCGGGCATCCACGTCTTTCTATCGGCGGCCAAGGCGTGGATGGCCGGGACAAGCCCGGCCATGACAAGTGCTTCCGCCTCACACGCCTTTCATGATGCAGGCCGCCGCGAGCACCACATAGCCCGCGATCGCGAGCCAGAAATCATAAGCGTGCAAATACGGAATGCCCGAAGCAAAATAGCCAATCAATGCAAGGACAGCGAGCGCGAGCGAAATCAAAAATACCATCTGCGTCGGTGCGTTCAGCCGCATGGAATCCCCCTTTTGCAATTCGCTTCCCGCTTGCGGAAGCGCGCTTTTCGCAACAAGCAAGTATGCGCCTTTTTGCGGCGGGTGGAACCCCGCGCGTTCCCGCCGGTTGAAAAGTTGGAGACCGCTACAGGCTGCAGCCGAGCGCCAGCAAGAGAAACGCCGCCAGCGCGAACCAGAACTGGTACTGCGTCACGACCGGAATGGTGATGAAAAAACCGACCAAAGCGAGCACGGCCAGCGCGACCGCGATCAGAAAGGCGGCGCGGGACGGCGCATGAAGACCATTCATTGCGGTTGTTGCTCCACAGGCGACTGTTTAGCCGGTTTCGCCGAGCGCGCACATCTAAAATGTGGATCGCCGAAAGCGCCGTTGCGGCGAAGAACCGCACGAGCTAAGCATCCCGCGCGTGAAGACAAGCTTCTGCGAAGCACGGCCGGAAATTTTGCATGACAAAGTGGGTCTACAGCTTCGGCGACGGCAAGGCCGAGGGCAAAGCCAAGATGCGCGATCTTCTCGGCGGCAAGGGCGCGAACCTCGCCGAGATGTCCAATCTCGGCCTGCCGGTGCCGCCCGGCTTCACCATCACCACCGCCGTCTGCACGCATTTTTACGCGAACCGCAAAAGCTATCCGAAGGACCTGAAAAAACAGGTGGAAGCGGCGCTCGCGCGCGTCGGCAAGCTCGCCGGGAAAAGTTTCGGCGACAAGAAAAATCCGCTGCTCGTCTCGGTGCGCTCGGGCGCGCGCGCCTCGATGCCGGGCATGATGGATACCGTGCTCAATCTCGGCCTCAACGACGAAACGGTGGAAGCGCTCGCGAAAAGCTCGAACGACCGCCGTTTCGCCTATGACAGCTACCGCCGCTTCATTCAGATGTATTCCGACGTCGTGCTCGGCGTCGACGCCCACGACTTCGAGGAAATCCTCGGCGGCTTCAAGGATCAAAAAGGCTACGAATTCGACACGGAGCTATCGGCCGATGATTGGGCGGCGATCATCGAGCGCTACAAGACGCTCGTGCAGGAGGAAAAAGGCGAGCCCTTCCCGCAGGATCCCGAGAAGCAGCTCTGGGGCGCGATCGGCGCCGTGTTCGGCTCGTGGATGACGCCGCGCGCGGTCACCTACCGCAAACTCAACAACATTCCCGAAAGCTGGGGCACGGCGGTCAACGTGCAGGCGATGGTGTTCGGGAACCAAGGCGACGATTGCGCGACGGGCGTCGCCTTCACGCGCAATCCCTCGACCGGCGAGAAGCGGCTTTACGGCGAGTTTCTCATCAACGCCCAGGGCGAGGACGTGGTCGCCGGCATCCGCACGCCGCAGGAGATCACCGAGGCGGCGCGGCGCGAATCGAAATCCGACAAGCCCTCGATGGAAACGGCGATGCCCGGCGCGTTCGCCGAGCTTTCGCGCATTTATCACAAGCTCGAGAAGCATTACCGCGACATGCAGGATCTCGAGTTCACGGTGGAGAAGGGCAAGCTCTTCATGCTGCAGACGCGTTCCGGCAAGCGCACGGCGAAGGCGGCGTTGCGGATCGCGATCGAAATGGCGAATGAAAAACTGATCTCGCGCGAGGAAGCGGTTTGCCGCGTCGATCCCGCCGCCCTCGACCAGCTTCTGCACCCCACCATCGATCCGAAGGCGCCGCGCACGGTGATCGCGAGCGGCCTGCCCGCCTCGCCGGGGGCCGCCTCCGGCGAGATCGTGTTTTCCGCCGACGAAGCGGAATTGCTGAAATCGCAGGGCAAGAAGGTGATCCTCGTCCGCGTCGAGACGAGCCCCGAGGACATTCACGGCATGCACGCGGCCGAGGGGATTCTCACGACGCGCGGCGGCATGACTTCGCACGCGGCGGTGGTCGCGCGCGGCATGGGAAAACCCTGCGTGTCGGGCGCGGGTGTTTTGCGCATCGACTACGGCAAGGGAACGCTCGCCGCAGGCTCGCATCACCTGAAAGCGGGCGATCTCATCACCATCGACGGCGGCAAGGGCCAAGTGCTCCTCGGCCGCGTGCCGATGATCGAGCCGGAGATGTCGGGCGATTTCGCAACGCTGATGCAATGGGCGGACGCCAAGCGCAAGGTGGGCGTCCGCGCCAATGCCGACATGCCCGCCGACGCCAAGACCGCACGCGGCTTCGGCGCCGAGGGCATCGGCCTTTGCCGCACCGAGCACATGTTCTTCGACGAAGACCGCATTCTCGCCGTGCGCGAGATGATCCTCGCCGACGAAGAAAAAGGCCGCCGCGCGGCGCTCGCCAAGCTCCTGTCTGTGCAGCGCGCGGATTTCATCGAGCTCTTCGAGATCATGAAGGGCCTGCCCGTCACCATCCGGCTCCTCGATCCGCCGCTGCACGAATTCCTGCCGCATACGGACGAAGAGATCGCCGAGGTCGCGGCCTCGATGGGCGCTTCCGCCGAAAAATTGAAACATCGCGCGCAGGAGCTCGCCGAGTTCAATCCGATGCTCGGCTTTCGCGGCTGCCGCATTGCGATTGCCTATCCCGAAATCGCCGAGATGCAGGCGCGGGCGATCTTCGAAGCGGCGGTCGAAGCCGGCCGCCGCACCCAGTCGCCGGTGGTGCCGGAGGTGATGGTGCCGTTGATCGCGACGAAGATCGAGTTCGATCTCGTCAAGGCGCGAATCGATGCGATGGCGGAGGCCGTGGCGAAGGAAACGGGCGTGCGGATCAAATATCAGACCGGCACTATGATCGAGCTTCCGCGCGCGGCGCTGCTGGCCGGCGAGATCGCCAAGACCGCCGAATTCTTCTCCTTCGGCACCAACGATCTCACGCAGACGACGTTCGGCATTTCACGCGACGACGCCGCGAGCTTTCTCGGCATTTACACCGGCAAAGGCATTTTTGCCGTCGACCCGTTCGTATCGATCGACCGCGAAGGCGTGGGTGAACTTGTCAGGATCGCGACCGCGCGCGGCAGGAAGACGCGGAAAAACATTAAGCTCGGCATTTGCGGCGAGCATGGCGGCGATCCCGCCTCGGTCGCCTTCTGCGTCGAGGTCGGGCTCGACTACGTGTCCTGCTCGCCCTATCGCGTGCCGATCGCGCGGCTTGCCGCGGCACAAGCCGCGCTCGGGAAATCCTTCACGAGCGAAGGCTGAATTCGCTTCAGACCGCGACCTTCGACAGGAAGCACTCGACTTCCGCGCGGAGCTCGGAAACCGCGCTTCCCACCGACTGCGAAACGCCGAGCACCGTTTCCGCGGTTTGCCGCGTCTCGGTCGTCGCATCCGCGAGGTGATTGAGAACCGCGACCACGTCGTTCGTTCCGTGCGCGGCACTCGCGACATTGTGGGAAATTTCGGAGGTGGCGCCGCTCTGCTGCTCGACCGAGGCGGCGACGGCCGTGGCGTTGCGGTCGATCTCCTGCATGCGCTCGGTGATGCTGTGAATGGCCTCGACGGCGGAGGCGGTCGATGCCTGCACGGCGACGATCAATTTCGAAATATCCTCGGTCGCCTTTGCCGTCTGCACGGCGAGCGATTTCACCTCGGCGGCGACCACCGCGAAGCCGCGGCCCGCGTCGCCCGCGCGCGCCGCTTCGATCGTCGCGTTGAGCGCGAGCAGATTGGTCTGGCCGGCGATGTTGCGGATCAACGCCACCACGTCGCCGATCTTCTGCGAAGCTTCGGCAAGCCCCGCGATTTCCCGGTTGGTGGCGCCGGCTTCCGCCGAGGCTGCGCGCAGCACTTCGGTGGTGCTCTTCAGCTGCCGCGAGATTTCGGAGATCGAGGCGGAGAGTTCGTCCGCGGCACTCGAGGCGGTCGTCACGTTCATCGACGCTTCCGTCGTCGCCTGGACCGCGCCCACGGCGCGCTCGGAGGTCTGGTTGGAAGAGGTGAACAACGTCGTCGCCGCCGATTTCATGGCGGAGGCATTGTCGCCGACCGAGCGCAGCACGTCTTCCATCCGTTCACGGAACTTGGCGATCGCGGATTCGACCTTGGCGCGCCGTTCCTCGTTGGCGCGGAGCGAGGCCCGCTGTTGCTCGATGCTGTGCTGTTCGGTCACATCGTCATGCGTCGCCACCCAGCCGCCGCCCGGCATCATGCGCTCGGCGATGGCGATGGTGCGGCCGCCCGGCAGATCGATGACCTTGAGATTGTCCTTGGCCGCCGAAATTCCCTTCAGGACGTCGTCGACATATTTCGCGATGTCGCCTTTGAAATTTCCCCGGGCGGCGCGGTGCTCGAGCACCTCGCGCAGGAGCAGGCCCGGCCGCACGAAGTCGTGCGACATGCCGTACATATCGACGTAACGGTCGTTGCATAGAAGCAATCGCGTGTCCGCGTCCCACATGCAGAGCCCTTGCGACATGTGGTTGAGCGCGGTCCTCAGCCGCTGGTTCTGCCGCTCGAGCGCGCGGGCGCGGACGAGCCGGATCGCGGCGAGCGCGATCAACGACAGGAACACCAGGCCGGCAAAGCCAAAGAGCTGCCAGCCTTCCTTCATTCCGGCTTGAGCGAGGCATTCGAGCATCGAGGGGACCTGCACGCGACGCGAGTATTTCCGGCTCCGATTGCCGTAAGGTTAATTGCCCGTTGCGGCCGGCTGATTCCCGGGAAAATCCTGGCAATTTTGCCTTTCGCCGCAAGGGGTTTAGGGTTTGGGCGGGGCTCGAAAATATGACCATCGACCACATCTTCCTCGGCTTCATGACCGCTGTCGGCATCGCCGCCGGCGCGATCTTGATCGCCATGCCCGAAACGCGCGACTTGCGGGTGCCTCCCTATTTCTGGGTGCTGATCGCGATGATCCTCTTCGAGACCACCCTGTTCGCGTTCTTTCGCGGAGTTCCCGGCCGGATGGTTTCCAACGGCGCGCGGCTCCTCGGCTTCGTGCTCGCCGTCGTCATCATGGTCGTGCTGCCGATTCTGGCGGGCTCGCCCGGAAGATTGTTCTGAAGCGCAACATATAAAGACGATTGCGCACACCTCCCGCCGCTCGCAGCCGTTAACTTCGCCGCAAGGTTAAGCAGGCGATAACACCCCACGTGGCGTTTCGGTCCCGGGGAGGGATCGAGGCGCATCAGTAGCGTTGCGTAGGGTGGGCGTGAAATGTTTGCGTCGCGTGCAAGCCGGCGTCGCTTCGCCGTTCGATTCGGCATCGCGATCGCGCTTCTCCTCACTTTCCCGACTTCTATCGCGCCGCAGGACCTTGCGAGCCTTCTCACCTATCAGGCAGCGCCGGTCGAGCGCGCGCAGGGGTTTTTCCTCTCCTTCTCGGCGCTGCGCACCGCGACCTTCTCGTTGCCGCGCCCCGTAGGCATTGCGATCCCCCAGCTTCCGGTGTTGCCGGTGGTCGCCCGCGTCGACCGCGAGGCGGACCCGGAGATCACCGGCTCGATCCCGAGCGTTGCCTCGACGGCGGGGCCGAACATCGACGCGGAGGAAACCCCGGTTGCCACCATCAATCGCGAGGGCAAGGGCGACATGCTGGTACGGCGCGTCACCGCCGTGGCGCCGCACGTGGAAACCGAAGAGCCATCCGAGGTCCCGGCGCCGACGCCGCCCTACGACATCGCCATGTCCCTCGAAATGGATCCCGGCGTGCCGAAGGAAGAGGACGAGGTGCGCCCCGACCGCGCCGGCACGCTGGCGCGGCTCGACCAGGATAATCTTCCGAAGCAAGGCGTACTCGCCCGCTTCACGCGCCTCTTCTTTTTCCGCGATTACATGACGGGCTCGCTCCCGGCGATCCTCGATCAGAGCGACAAGCCGCAACTCGTCTCGCTCCCCGCAAGCGCACCGACCGAGGGCTCGACCACCATTGCCGCCAAGGGCGAGGTGACCGGCGAGGAAGGAAAGCCGAAAAGCCCGGCCGAGCGGCTCGGGCTCGCGGGGCCCGCGCTCGCCAAAGCCGAGAAATGCCTCGCCGACGCGATCTATTTCGAAAGCCGCGGCGAGCCGAAGGAAGGCCAGATCGCGGTGTCGCAGGTCGTGATCAATCGCGCTTTCTCGGGCTTCTACCCGAGCGACATTTGCGGCGTCGTCTATCAGAACGCCAACCGCTACCTCGCCTGCCAGTTCACCTTCGCCTGCGAGGGCAAGAAGCTGGTCGTCGACGAGCCCGACATGTGGGAGCAGGCGAAGCAAATCTCCCATGACATGCTCGGCGGCAAGCTGTGGCTCGACGAAATCGGCAAGGCCACGCACTACCACGCCTATTGGGTGCATCCGGACTGGATCCGCGAAATGCGGAAAATCCACCGCATCGGCGTTCATACCTTCTACCGCCCGCGGGCGTGGGAAGGCTGAGCCTCTCTCCCTCTCGCGCTTCGAATTGTTCAGGCGGCCCGATCGAGCCTACTGGTTCGTGTTCGCGGCGGGCGCGAAGAACGGAAATAAGAACGGATTGTTGGCCCTGAAATTCGCGCCCGGGTCCTGCCGGCTCGTGGCCACGATGCGCGGCCTCGGCCGGGCGGCGGCGCGTCTTGGCGTATCGGACTTGTCTTCCTCGGCGCCTTTCGCGGTGTCGGATTTCGTGATCTCGGGCTTTTCCGTCTTGTCGAGATTCACCGCGCGCACGGGTTCCGTGGCGGAGCGCCCCGATTCGGCGGCCGGCTGCGCGGGCCGGGCATTCTTGTCGTCGTCGGTGAGCGATTGAGGTTTTTCGTGGCGCAAGCCGATCGAGCCGGTGATCTCGGACGGCGCGCTCGAAACCTCAATCGATGGTTTGCCGGATGTGCGCAGCGCCGCAATCAAGCCGAAGCCGCCGATCAACAGCAGCACAGCTGCAAAGCATGCCGTGAGCAAGATCCGAAGATCAAGCAACATCCGCGATGGCCTCGTTTCGCGCGACGGAGCTTTCAACGCAAACGAATCACTTGTGACGATGCTCGCTCGCCGGCCGGGCGCTTGGCAAGAGCCCGCCTCGATCTCGGCCTGAAAAGTCCGGGCGCGCGGGCCGGGCTTTTGCCATGCACGTCAATGGGCTGCGGGAAGCGGCTTACATCTTGCCGGGCTTCGGATTCTGGATGCAGCTTCCGTATTGCGATTGCGCACCCTTCAGCGCCTCCTCGCACTGATCCATGGTGCGGAACAGACAGCGCGTGGAATTGCCGTCCCTCGATTGGGCGCAATAGGGCTCGTTGCCCTGCGCCTGCTGGCCGCCCTGCATCTGGGCGGAGGCGGTTCCGATCGGAATTGCGGCGAGAAGAGCAGCGGCAAGAACTGCGTAACGCATGGAACTTCTCCTGTGGTTTCCTGCCCCATCCGCCAACGTCGCGCGGCCGGGGCGGTTCCGGAAATTCCCCGACTTCCGGAGAAATTCGGATTTTACGTAAATTATTCCCACCTTCTCCTGCGCGATGGAACTTGCATCGCGCAGGAGGGAAGTTGGCGCTTCAAATTGGCGGCGCCTTTTTACATCCGGCCAAATTTCGGATTTTGCGCGCAGCTGCCGCGCTCACCCTTCGCCGAGGCCTGGCAATCGGCAAGCGTATTGTAGTTGCAATGCCGGGCCGCGCCCTTGGCGCCGGAATTGAGGGTGAAGCAATATTTCTGATTTTCCGCGGAACGCGGCGCCTTTTGCTGCGCGGATGCCGAACCTGCGATCAGCGCGGCCATCAGCACGCCGCCGATTAGGACGTAACGCATTTGTTTCCTCCTTTGGTTTTTTCTACCGGAGGAAAAACGCGACGGAGAGATTGCCGGTTCCTGCCGAACCTGGCAGCGGCCAATCTTTCAGCAGTTTCAAATCATGATTAATCGCTAGCCAAAATCGTATTGCGCAGGATCGGATAGATCTGGTTGTTCCAGCGTTTGCCGGAGAACACACCGTAATGACCGACGCCGGCCTGCATGTGGTGGCGTTTGCGATACGGCTTGATGCCGCTGCATAAGTCCTGCGCCGCGAGCGTCTGGCCGAGCGCGCAGATGTCGTCGCGCTCGCCCTCGACCGTGAGCAGCGACGTCTTGCGGATCGCCTTCGGCTCCACAAGCTCGCCGCGAAATTTCAGTTCGCCCTTGGGCAGCCGGAAATCCTGGAAAATCCACTGCACGGTCTCGAGATAAAACTCGGCCGTGAGGTCAAGGACCGCGAAATACTCGTCGTAGAACGCCTTGGTCGCGTTCGCCTTCTCGGTCTCACCCTTGGCGAGATTGTCGTAAAGCTCGACATGCGCCTTCACGTGGCGGTCCATGTTCATCGACATGAAGGCGGCGAGCTGCACGAAGCCGGGATAGACGCGGCGGCCGCCGCCCGGCAATTTCGCCGGCACCGTCGAGATCAAATTCTTCTCGAACCACTCGATCGATTTGCCGGTCGCAAGCTCGTTCACCTTGGTCGGATTGGCACGGCAGTCGATCGGACCCGCCATCAGCGTGAGGCTCTTCGGCTGCGCCTTCATGCCATTCTTCGCCATCACCGCGGCGGCGACGAGCGCCGCGACGCAGGGCTGGCACACGGCGACCACGTGCGCGCCGGGTCCGAGCACGCCGAGAAACTCGATCATGTGCTCGACATAGTCGTCAAAGCCGAAACGGCCGTCCTCGACCGAAATGTCGCGCGCGTTGTGCCAGTCGGTGATGTAGACGTCGTGCTCGGGCAACAGCGTACGCACGGTCTCGCGCAGGAGCGTCGCGAAGTGGCCGGAGAGCGGCGCCACCAGCATCACCCGCGGCTGCGTGGTATCGACGTCCTTCTTGAAATGCAGAAGCGTGCCGAAGGGCGTGACGTGCGCGGGCTCTTCGGTCACCGCCACCTCGCGGTTGCCGGCCGTCACCTTGTCGATGCCGAAAGGCGGCCGCGTGTGCGAAAGCCCGGTGCGGGAGAGCATCTCATAGGCGGCGGCGAGATTGCGCAGCGGCTGGGCGGCGAAGCTCGATAGCGAGCCGTTGAGCGAGCCGTTCATGGCCGCGAGCGCCTGCGCCGCCAGCGCCCGCACGGGCTCCATGACGTCAGCCTGCGCCTGATAAGCGAGATAAATCATGCCCCAAAGCCCCGCGGGTCGTCCCCATAACGGCCCTTCCGCGAGGCTAGCGGATTTTTCGCTGCAGTGCGACATTTTCATTGCAAGCCGGGACGCGAGGCCACAGAATGTTCTCGCCAACCGGGGGTAGCGTCATGGCCAAGCCCAGGCTCACCATCATGAGCAGGAACTACGGCTCGTGGTCGCTGCGCGGCTGGCTATTGTGCAAAATGGCCGGGCTCGACTTCGACGAGGAAGTGCTGCCTTCGGACGACCCTTCGAATCGCGCCGAGCTTTTGTTGCTTTCGCCTTCGTTCCTGGTGCCCTGCCTCACCAACGGCGCGGTGAAGGTCTGGGACACGCTCGCGATCGCCGAATATCTCAACGAAACGAAGCCCGACGCCGCGCTCCTGCCGAAGGATCCAGCGGCGCGCGCCCATTGCCGCGCGATTTCGGGCGAAATGCATTCGGGATTTTCCAACCTGCGCTCGGCGCTGCCGATGAATCTCAAGGCGCATTATCCCGGCTTCAAGGTGTGGGCGGGTGCGCAGGCCGATATCAACCGCATCACCGAAATCTGGCATGAGTGTCTTTCGAAATATGGCGGGCCGTATCTGTTCGGCGGCAAGCCGACGCTCGCCGACGCGATGTACGCGCCCGTTGCCGCGCGATTCGCCACCTATGACGTGAGGCTCGATCCGCAAAGTGCGGCCTATTGCAAGACAATCATGGCGCTGCCGGACATGCAGGCATGGATCGCAGCGGCGAAGCAGGAGCCCGACGACGTGGAAGAACTCGACGTCGAATTTTGATTCGCCCGGCGGGAACCAAATCGGCATCCGCGAGTTTGATGATCGTTTGTGGTCCAGCCTGCTTCTTCACTTTCTAACAAGCAAACGATTTTCCAGCGGGGGTACGATCCATGTCGGCTGAAAGTCTTCTGATCATCCTGGTGATTGGCGGCATCGCGGGGTGGCTCGCGGGCCTCATCGTCCGCGGCACGGGCTTCGGCATCGTCGCCGATATCGCGGTCGGCATCGTCGGCGCGCTGCTTGGCAACTGGCTGTTTCCGCGTCTCGGCTTTCGCCTCGACAGCGGGCTCGTCGCCGAGATCATTGTCGCGACGATCGGCGCGGTGATCCTGCTGATTTTGCTCGGCGTCTTTCACCGGAGCGGCGGACGCTTCGCCCTCACGCCGCCGGGCTATCCGGCCTTCATCATTTCGCTCGTGCTCGCGATCATCGCCATGCTGATGTTCTACGCCGGCGTTCGCATCCCGATCCTCAGCGGTCTCAGGCCGTTCGACCTGCTCGCGATCGCCTACGTGGTGTTGCTCGCGGGCGTGCTGTTTTACGGGATTTGAGCGCGCGTCAGGCCTTCATCTTCTTCGCCGCGTTCACGACCGGTCCGATGCGCGCGCCCATCGCCTCGCCCAGCGCCATCAGGCCATTGGCGGGCCGCACCATCACCTCGAATTCGACGATCTGACCATCTTTGTCGAAACGGATGATGTCGACGCCCTTCAATTTTTTGTCGCCGACGCGCGCCGAGAATTCGAGCACCACGTCGTTCGGCCCCGACGCGAATTCGCGGTGATAGACGAAATCCTCGAATACGCTCGCGGCCGTCCGCAGCACGAGGCACACGACATCGCGGGTCGGATATGGCGGGTAGGCCATGGGCGAGCGGAAGATCGCCTTCTCGGCGACGATCGACGGCAGCTCGGAAAGATCGTTCGCCGCCATCATGGCGTGCCACTTGGCGAGCGATTTTTGCGCGGCGGGGGAAAGGTTCATCGCGTCATCCGGATTCAACCTCGTTTACGATTCCTGGCGCCGCGAGCGTCCGCCGCCTGCCGGGGCAGGGGATATTCCTTGCTGTCGTAAAGCGCGCGAATTTCGTCCTTGTGGTAGCGCTCCTCCTCGACTTCAAGAATGGCGCCGATGAGGAGCGCCGGAGAAAGCTCCTCGATCGCGAAGCGGATTGCTTCGGCCGCGGTTTCGAAGCGGTGATAGGTGACCGGCGATCGCGCGCCGCCGCGGCCCTTGCAGGGATAGAGCTCCGCGAGCGCGCCAAAATCAAAAGCGGCCATTGCGCATTGAAGCATATCGGATGCCGGAGGGCGAGCGCGGCTGCCTCGCCGTCACATATTCGGATAGTTCGGCCCGCCGCCGCCCTCGGGCGGCACCCAAGTGATGTTCTCGTTCGGGTCCTTGATGTCGCACGTCTTGCAGTGAACGCAGTTCTGCGCGTTGATCTGATAGCGCGGGCCGGACGGGTCCTCGACCCATTCGTAAACGCCGGCCGGACAATAGCGCGCCGACGGCCCGGCATAGATGTCGTGCTCCGAAGATTTCTGCAATGCCGGCTGCGCCACGATCAAGTGCACCGGCTGGTCCTCTTCGTGGTTGGTGTTGGAGATGAACACGGAAGAAAGCTTGTCGAACGAAATCACGCCGTCGGGCTTCGGATACGGAATCGGCGAGAACTTCGCCGCGGGCTCCAAGGTTTTCGAATCCGGCTTGCCGTGATGCAGCGTGCCAAAAAGCGAGAAGCCGAGAAGCGAATTCAGCCACATGTCGAAGCCGCCGAGGCCGACGCCCAGGAACGTTCCAAACTTCGACCACAGCGGCTTCACGTTGCGCACGCGCTTCAAATCGTGACCAATCGGTGAAGCGCGCCAAGCCTCGTCGTAGTCTTCGAGGAGATCGTTGGCGCGGCCTCCTTTCAGCGCCGCCGCCACACTTTCCGCCGCCTGCATGCCCGAGAGCATGGCGTTATGCGAACCCTTGATCCTCGGCACGTTCATGAAACCGGCGGCGCAGCCGATGAGCCCGCCGCCCGGAAAGACGAGCTTCGGCACCGATTGAAAACCGCCTTCGGTCAGCGCGCGTGCGCCATAGGCGACGCGTTTTCCCCCCTCGAAGGTGGGGCGGATCGCGGGATGCTGCTTGAAGCGCTGGAATTCCTCGAACGGGGCGAGATACGGATTTTTGTAATTGAGGTGGACGACGAAGCCGACCACCACTTGACCCTCCTCAAAGTGATAGAGAAACGAGCCGCCGCCGGTGGAATTGTCCAGGGGCCAGCCGAAGGAATGCTGCACGAGGCCCGGCTTGTGCTTTTCGGGCGCGACCTTCCAAAGCTCCTTCAGGCCGATGCCGAATTTTTGCGGGTCGCTGTTTTTGGCCAACCCGAAGTGCGCGATCAATTGCTTAGAGAGCGATCCGCGGGCGCCCTCGCCAAACAGCGTGTATTTCCCGCGCAGTTCCATGCCGCGGGTGAATTCGGCGCGGTGCTCGCCGTTTTTTGCAATTCCCATATCGCCGGTGGCAACGCCCGCGACGGCGCCGCCTTCGCCGAACAACACTTCGGCGGCGGCGAAGCCGGGATAAATCTCGACGCCGAGCGCTTCGGCTTTTTTCGCAAGCCAGCGGCAGACATTGCCGAGCGATACCACGAAGTTTCCGTGGTTCGACATCAAGGGCGGCATGAGGAAATTCGGAATGCGGAACGCGCCCTTTTTCGACAGCCAATAGAAGCGGTCGTCGGTGACCGGCGTCTTGACCGGCGTGTCGCTTTCCTTCCGCCATTCGGGCAGGAGCTGGTCGAGCGCGACCGGGTCGATCACCGCGCCCGACAGGATGTGGGCGCCGACCTCGGAGCCTTTTTCCACCACGACGACGGAGGTCTCGGGCGAAAGCTGTTTCAGGCGGATCGCGGCGGCGAGCCCCGCGGGGCCCGCGCCCACGATCACCACGTCGAATTCCATGCTTTCGCGGGGCGGAAGGTCGTTATCGGCCACGATCTTTCTCCTGGCGGAGTTTTCCCCCGTTTTTGCGCGAATGACAATCGGCCGGCGGGTGACGTAACGTCAGTTGCGCTAGATAACCGCCATGCCGCTCACCCCGCCCAACGCCCTCGACATTCTCGCTTTTCACCGCGAGGCCGGCGTCGATACGGCGCTCGAAGAAGCGCCGGTGAATCGTTTCGCCGAGAGCGCCGCAAAAAGCGAGGAACCGGCTCGTCCTTCGGGCCGCGAGGCGGCCGCGCAGGATCGGGTTTCCAGTTTCGTCCCCGCGCGGGAAGCGGCCCAGAAGAGCTTTGCCGCACCCGTCGCGCCCGATGAAGCGATCATGGCGGCGCGAGCGGCGGCAAAGAGCGCGAAAACACTCGACGAGCTGCGTGAGACGCTTTCGCGCTTCGAGGGTTGCGCGCTCAAGAACACGGCGAAGAACCTCGTCTTCGCCGACGGGAATCCTGCGGCCCGCGTGATGTTCGTGGGCGAGGCGCCGGGCGCCGACGAGGACCGCGAAGGGCTCCCCTTCGTCGGCCGCTCGGGCAAGCTTCTCGACCGCATGATGGCCGCGATCGGCCTCGACCGCACGTCCGCCTATATCGCCAACATCGTGCCATGGCGGCCGCCGGGCAACCGCACGCCGACGCCGCAGGAGTCGGCGATTTGCTTGCCGTTCATCCGCCGCCAGATCGAGCTCGCCAATCCCGATTTTCTCGTCTGTCTCGGCAAGCCGTCGATGCAAACTTTGCTCGAGATCAATGACGGCATCAAAACCGCGCGCGGCCGCTGGCACGATTACGACACCGGCAGCCGCGTCATCAAAGCGATGGCGACCTTCCACCCGGCTTATTTGCTGCGGACGCCCGCTGAAAAAAAGTTCGCCTGGCGGGATATGCTGACGCTGAAGAAGGCGTTGAACGGCTAATTCGTCGCGCCGGATTCACCCCAATCCAACGAGCTTCATCGAAAGCGCCTTCAACTTCGCCCGCGCCTCCGCATCATAGGCTTGCGGATCGGCGCGCGACTCGCGCTGGCCGTTGAAAAAGAGGCCGCTCTTGCCGGCGAGATCCTCGGACACAATCTGTTTCATGATGGCGTCGGCGCCCTCTTCCACCGACGAAACCGGCGAATTGCCGCTCTCGCGTACCATGGTCGTGTTCATGTAGGTCGCCGGATGCAGGGCGTTGGCGGTGACGCGCTTCGGATCGAGCTCGTTTGCGAGATCGATCGTGAACATGATCTCTGCGAGCTTGCTCTGGCAATAGGCGCGCGTGCCGTTATAGCCCCTTTCCAGCATCACATCGCCGAAGTCGATCGCCTGCTGGCCGAGCGAAGAGACATTGACGATGCGCGCGGGCGGGCTTTCGACGATGCGCGGCAGCAGCAAGCGCGTGAGCATAAACCCCGCCAGGTAATTAACGGCAAAGCGCAGCTCGTAGCCGTCCTTCGAGAGTTCGCGCTGTTTTTTATCGGCACCGGAACCGATGCCGGCATTGTTGACGAGGCAGTCGATGCGCTCGCGTTCTTGCAATATTGTTTCGGCGAGCCTTCGCACTTCCGCGAGCGACGCGAAGTCGGCTTGATAAAACGTCGCCATGCCTTTCTTCGGCGTCACCCGCGCGCCGCAAATCTCGCGTAAGACTTGCTCCGCGCGCGCCTGGCTGCGGCCATGAACGAGGACGTTCGCGCCTTCCGCCGCGAGGCGCTTGGCGACCACGCGGCCGACGCCGTCAGTCGAGCCGGTGATCAGGATGGTTTTTCCCTCGAGCCGCATGACGTGAACTTAGTGATGCGCGGCGGGTTGAAGGAGCGAGAAAAACGCGCGGCGGCTATGCTAGGATGGCAAGCATGATGCAATGCAGCGAGAGGTGAGACCATGGATTTCGATCCCGTTCTCCTCGCCCGGCTGCAATTCGCCTTCACCATCTCCTTCCACATCATCTTTCCGACCTTCACGATCGGCCTTTCGGCCTATATCGCGACGCTCGAAGTGATGTGGCTGTGGTCGCAGCGCGAACACTATCACCGGCTCGCGCGCTTCTGGACCAAGATCTTCGCCGTCTCCTTCGCCATGGGCGTCGTCTCCGGCCTCGTGCTCTCCTACGAGTTCGGCACCAACTGGAGCCGCTTCTCCGTCTTTGCCGGCAACATCATCGGCCCGTTGATGGGCTACGAGGTGCTGGTCGCGTTTTTTCTCGAATCGACGTTTCTCGGCATCATGCTGTTCGGCTGGAACCGGTTTCCGCCCGGGCTGCACGTTTTTTCTTGCATTGCGGTCGCCCTCGGCACGCTGATTTCGGCGTTCTGGATTATCTCCGCCAATAGCTGGATGCACACGCCCGCGGGCTACGTCCTGCAAAACGGCGTCGCGGTGCCGGTCGACTGGCTGCAAATCATTTTCAACCCGAGCTTCCCCTATCGCCTCGCGCACATGGCGACGGCCGCCTATCTCACGACGTCCTTCGTCGTGCTCGCGGTCGGCGCGCGTTATCTCCTGGCGGGAAAATATCTCGACGAGGCGAAGACGATGCTGCGCATGGGCGTCGGCTTTGCGGCGATCGTCGCGCCATTGCAACTGTTCATCGGCGACCAGCACGGGCTGAACACGCTGAAGTATCAGCCGGTCAAGATCGCGGCGATGGAGGCGCATTGGGACGGCAGCAAACCCGGCGACTTCGAGATTTTCGCCTGGCCCGATCAAAAGGGCGAAGCCAACCGCTACGCGATATCCGTCCCGCGCGGCTCCTCGCTCGTGCTGACCCATGATCCCAATGGGCTCTTCCCCGGCCTCACCAGCGTGCCGCCGACGGACCGGCCCAACGTGCCGATCGTGTTCTTTGCGTTTCGCATCATGCTCGGCATCGGCTTCCTGATGATCGGCACGGCCTTGCTCGGCGCCTTTTTGTGGTGGCGCGGAAAGCTGTTCGAGATGCGCTGGTATCTGTGGCCGGCGCAATATGTGTGGTGGATCGGTTTCGTCGCCGTGATCGCGGGCTGGACCGTCACTGAAAGCGGCCGCCAGCCATGGATCGCCTACGGCCTGCAGCGCACCGCCGACGCGGCGTCGCCGGTGCCGGGCTCGTCGATCGCCACGACGCTCGCGCTCTTCGTGTTCGTCTACGGCGTCGTGTTCTCGATGGGCATCTATTACATCAATCGCCTCATCAACACCGGCCCCGCCGCGATTGCGGGCGCGCCGCCAGCGAGCGGCATGGCGAGCCGCCCCTTGTCCTCCGACGCGGAAGCGGAGGCACCGTCATGACGGTTGCGTTCGAGCCGCCGATCCCGATCCTGCGCATTTTTTCGCTGGAAAAAGCGAGAGAGTTCTATCTCGATTTCCTCGGCTTCAAGCTCGACTGGGAACACACTTTCGAGCCGGGCGCGCCCGTCTACATGCAAGTCTCGCGCGACAATGTGCGGCTGCATCTGAGCGAACACCACGGCGACAGCGTGCCGGGCTCTGCGGTCTATGTGTACATGAACGGCATCGACGAGCTTCACCGCGAACTCAACGACAAAAAATACCGGCACATGCGGCCGGGAATCGTCGAGCAGGAATGGCGCATGCGGGAGTTGGGCGTCATCGATCCGTTCGGCAATCGCATCCGTTTCGGCGAACGAATGACATAGGAGACGCCGATGGAATGGTACATCGCGCTGATCTGGGCCGGCATCCTCGGCATTGCGGTTGCCATGTACGTGATCCTCGACGGTTTCGATCTCGGCATCGGGATCCTGTTTCCGTTTTCGAAGAGCGAGCATGAGCGCGACCAGATGATGAATTCGGTGGCGCCGTTCTGGGACGGCAACGAGACCTGGCTCGTGCTCGGCGGCGGCGGCCTACTCGCCGCTTTTCCCGCCGCCTACGCGATCCTGATGCCGGCGGTCTATCTGCCGGTGATCGCGATGCTGCTTGGCCTTATCTTCCGCGGGGTTGCCTTCGAATTCCGCTGGGTCGGGCGCACGAGCAAGCAGTTCTGGAATGTCGCCTTTGCCGCGGGCTCGATCCTCGCCGCCTTCGCGCAGGGCGTGATCCTCGGCGGGCTCATCCAGGGCGTGAAGGTGGAGAATGGCGCCTTCGCCGGCGGACATTTCGATTTCGCGACGCCGTTCGCCGCGCTCTGCGGCGTGGCCGTGGTCGCCGGCTATGCGCTGCTCGGCGCCACCTGGCTCGTGATGAAGACCGAGGGCGACGTCGCGCGGCTCGCGCGCACGCATGCGAAATGGCTGCTCGCCGCCGTTATCGTCTTTATGGGAATCGTCAGCCTGTGGACGCCGCTCGCCTTTCCGCGCATTGCGGAGCGGTGGTTTTCACTGCCAAATCTCTTTTTCTTTGCGCCGGTGCCGATCGTCACCGCCATCGCCGCGCTTCTCTGCTTGAAGTGGCTCGACGACGAGCGGCGCGAAGTGCTGCCGTTCCTGTGCGCAATCGCGCTGTTCTTTCTCGGCTATTCGGGGCTGGTGATCTCGAACTTTCCTTATCTCGTGCCGCCAACGCTGACCGTGTGGCAAGCGGCGGCGGCGCCCGCGAGCCAGATCTTTTTGCTCCTCGGCACGCTGTTCATGCTGCCGGTGATCCTCGGCTACACCGCCTTCGTCTATTGGCTATTCGGGGGAAAAATCCGCGAGGGCGAAGGCTATCATTAACGCTAGGGCGACGGCGGAATGATCGCCCAGCCGAGACGCACGGGATCGAGCCGGCCCGATTGCGCCCATGAAAGCGTCATCGGCGCTTCCGGCACGAACAGCGGCAAGTTCGCCGCGAGCTCCGCGGGCGGCGCTGTGTTGCCGCGCAGAATCGGCCAGGTCACGACCGCGCCCTTGGCGCGCAATTCGCCTTCCTTGATCCAGGGCGCGAGCGCCCGCTCGCCGTTCGGGAAGACGTGCGGGCGGTCGCGGCTTGCGAGCGCGATCTCGCCCGCGGTCACGGGATCGGCGACGACGATTTCAAGCCGCCTGCCGGTGCGGGCGCGAAACGCGTCGGTCATCGTGCGCGCGGCCTCGGCTGCGGGCCAGTTGGTGGGCAGCCCCCGGTTTCCCACCCATGGCGCCGCCAAGCCGGTCAGCGCGTCCAAAACCGGCGGCAGCACGAGCAGGACGATCGCGACGAAGGCCGCCGCCCGCTGGCGGTGAATGCGAAGGCTGTCGCCGGCGAGCGCGACGGCGAGAAGTCCCGAATAAAGGAGAAGCGGCGCGAAGGCGCTCGTGGTGGTGCGAAGGCCGAGAATGATCGCCGCCGCGCCGGCCATCAGGAAGGGCAGCGTTGCAATGACAAGCGCCGTTGCCAACGCAAAGCCGAAGATCGGCGCGCGCGAAACCACCGTCGCCGCCGCGCGATTGCCGCTCAGAAGCGGCGAGGAGATGAGGATCAGGACGAGAAGCCCGAGATGGCCGGCAAGCGCGCTGCCAAAGGCCACGTAAGACCGCATCGTGCCGTAGGATTCGATCGCCTTCGCATCCTCGATCAGCCCCGAGAAGCCGTTGGTGAAGAACCAGAAGACCCGCGGGCCCGCGACGATCGAAAAAACGATCAAGGCCATCAACACGCCGCCATAGGAATCATGCGCTTGCAGCGTCGTGCGCCCGCTCGCCGTCGCAAACGTCAGGCCGGCGAGAACGACGAGCAGGAAAATGCCGAGCGCGCCCGCATACAGAAATAAGCCCAGCAATAGGCCGAGCAGGAGCCAGCCGCGCTGGCTTCCCTCCTTCACCGCGCACCACCAGGCGAAGGCGGCGCCGGCGATAAGCGGAATCTGGATGAGCGCGGAATCAAGCGCGCCGACGGGGAAGGCGACCGGATGGACGCCGACCATGACAAGGGTCGCGACCGCGCCTTGGCGCTCGCCGACGACGCGGCGCGCGAGCGCGAAGACGAGCCAGCCGGCGATCGCCACCATCGCCGGTCCCAGCATTCTGACCACCGTGATCGAATGGGTGACGGTGTAGACGCTCTGCATCAGCCACGGCGCGAGCGGCGGCAGGCCGGGATAGCCGAGCAGCCATTCGCGGCCGACCGCGAGCCCGAGCGCGATCTTCGGGCTCGGCGTCGGTTCGGAAATAATGGGAACGAGCGTCCACAGGATCGCGTGCACGACGAGTGCGGCGGCGACGAAGGCGCCTGCATGCGCGCGCAACGCTTCGACAAAAATCGAGGCTTCTAACGGCCCCCGCTGCTGCAATCCCGGTGCGTACATGAACTATTCCCGGAGCATGATCTTCTCGGAAAACCGTTTCTCACTTTTCGGCATCATGTTCTAGTCTTCGATCAGTATGCCGTGGGCGGCCATCACCGGCGCGAAGGAGCGCCGATGATGCACACAGGGCCCGAGCTTTTCCAGCGCCGCGAAATGCCCGTCGGTCGAATAGCCCTTGTGCTGTTCGAAGCCATAGCCGGGATGCGCCGCGCCGAGCTGCCGCATCAGCCGGTCGCGCGTGACCTTGGCGACGATGGAAGCCGCGGCCACCGAGGCAACGATGCCGTCGCCGCCGATCACCGCGCGCACCTCGCAATCGAGCGCGAGCCCATCGCGGCCGTCGACAAAGACGAGCGAGGGTTTGCGCGGAAGGCCCACGACCGCGCGCGCCAGCGCCCACAGGCTCGCGCGCAGAATGTTGTCGCGGTCGATGCGCGCGGGCGGCGCGGCGGCAATCGAGATCTCGGCGGTGGCGACGATCTTCTCGAACAGCGCCTCGCGTTCCTCGGGTTCGAGCCGCTTCGAATCGTTCAACCCCTTCGGCACGCGCGCGGGATCCAAAATTACGGCCGCGGCCACCACCGGACCCGCCAGCGGCCCCCTTCCCGCCTCGTCGCAGCCGGCGACGACGGAATGGCCGCCCCGGTAGGCGTTCGCCTCGCGGGCGAAGGTCGGCCGCTGCAGGATGGGTCTAGGCGCGGGATTCATGGGGCGCGATGCTCGCCGTTTTCCATGACCCAGCGGCCTACCCCATCTTCATGTTCATCCAAAGCTCCGATTGCAGCCAACCCACAGCTCCGCCACAATCGGCTTTAAGGATCAGCGCGGACAATTTCGCAGGAGAGACCAAATGCGGTGGGACGATTTCCGGCGCAGCGACAACATCGAGGATCGCCGCGATTCCGGGCCAATGGCGAGCGGCGGCGGCATGTCGATGGGCGGCGGCGGTCTTGGCATTGGCGGCCTCATCATCGTCGGGCTGATTTCCTGGGCGCTCGGCATCGATCCGCGCATCCTGATCGGCGGCCTCGAAATGGTGCAGGGCCCCGGAAGCCAGCAACAGGCGCCGGCGACGCCGAGCAAAACCGGAACACCCGCCGACCAGCAGGGCCAGTTCATCGCCGCGGTGCTCGGCGACAGCGAAGACCGCTGGACGGAAATCTTCCGGCAGCAATACGGCCGCGCCTATACGCCGCCGCGCCTCGTGATTTTCCGCGGCGGCACGCAATCGGGCTGCGGCTTCGCGCAGACCGCGATGGGCCCGTTCTATTGCCCGCGCGATCAGCGCGTTTATCTCGACACTTCGTTCTTCAACGATCTGGAGCGCCGCTTCAACGGCTGCAGCGGCAAGGCCTGCCAATTCTCGCAAGCCTACGTGATCACCCATGAGGTCGGGCATCACGTGCAAAATCTGCTCGGCATTCTGCCGAAGGTGCAGGAAGCGCAGCAGAGCATGAGCGATCGCGATCGCAACGCGCTACAGGTGCGCGTCGAGTTGCAGGCGGATTGCCTTGCCGGCGTGTGGGCGAACCGCTCGGAGCAGAAGTGGAACTTCCTTGAGCCGGGCGATATCCAGGCGGCGTTGCAGACCGCATCCGCGATCGGCGACGACCGGCTGCAGCGGCAGACGCAGGGCTATGTCGTGCCTGATTCCTTCACCCATGGCTCATCGGCGCAGCGCATGCAGTGGTTCCAGGCCGGCTTCAAGAACGGCCTGGTGAGCGACTGCAACACCTTCGGGCAGGGCGCGATCTGACGACGGCCACGGTTGCGCTGATCATCCGTCCTGCCGAAGCGGGCGACCGCGAAGCGATCTGGCGCATTCTCGAGCCGATCATTCGCGCGGGCGAAACCTATGCCTTGCCTCGGGACATGCCGCGCGATGAAGCGCTCGCCTATTGGCTCGCGCCCGCGCACGAGGTGTTCGTCGCCGAGGACGGCGGCGAGATCGTCGGCACCTATTATTTGCGAGAGAATGAAAAGGCCGGCGCGGCTGTTGCAAATTGCGGCTACATGACCGCGCCCGCCGCCTTTGGCCGCGGGATTGCGCGGGCGATGTGCGCGCATTCGCTCGCGCATGCGAAGGAGCGCGGCTTTTCCGCCATGCGTTTCAATTTCGTGGTGGCGACGAACGCGCGCGCAGTAAAGCTATGGCAAAGCATGGGCTTCGAGATTGTGGAGCGGCTTTCCGACGCCTTCGGGCACCCGAAGCTCGGAGCCGTCGATGCCCTGGTTATGCAGCGCGCGCTGTGAAGGGCTATAAGGAGGCCATGCCCGGCCTCGATTCCGAAAAGCCCTTCGTGCCGCTCTCGATCGCGGTGCTGACCGTTTCCGACACGCGCGATCTTTCGGGAGACAAATCCGGGACGCTCTTGCAAGGGCGTATCGAGAGCGCGGGCCACAAACTCGCCGCGCGCGCGTTGGTGAAGGACGACGTAAAAGCGATCCGCGCCCAGGTAAAGGCGTGGATCAGGGATAAGAAAATCGACGTCGTGATCACCACCGGCGGCACCGGCTTCACCGGGCGGGACGTCACGCCGGAAGCGGTCGAGCCGTTGTTCGAAAAGCGCATGGACGGATTTTCCGTCGCCTTCCATCAGGTTTCGTTCGGCAAGATCGGCTCGTCGACGATCCAGAGCCGCGCTACCGCGGGCACCGCCAATTCGACCTTTATTTTTTGCCTTCCCGGCTCGCCCGGCGCCTGCCGCGATGCCTGGGACGAAATTCTCGTGCACCAGTTCGATCTTCGCCACCGGCCCTGCAATTTCGTGGAAATTTTGCCGCGCCTCGATGAACATCTGAGGCGGGCGAAAGTTAAGAAGAAATAATCGGTGTAATTTTTCGGAGCGCGATTTGAGCTCAGAGCCGCGCAAAAAAGTGGTGATCATCGGTGCGGGCTTCGGCGGGTTAGAAGCCGCGCGCGCGCTCGCAAAAGCGCCGGCCGACGTGACCATCATCGACCGCCAGAATCATCATTGCTTCCAGCCGCTCCTCTATCAGGTGGCGACCGCGGTGATCTCGCCCGCGGACATTGCCTGGCCGATCCGCGGCATTCTGCGGCGGCAGCAAAATGCGCGTGTGGTGATGGGCACGGTGAAAGGCGTCGATAAGGCGGCGCGGATCGTGCACGCCGACGACATCGATCTTCCCTATGACTATCTCGTGCTTTCGACGGGCGTCACGCACTCCTATTTCGGCCACCCCGATTGGGAAAAAAGCGCGCCTGGATTAAAGACGCTGGTCGATGCGATCGAAATCCGCCGCCGGATTCTGCTGGCTTTCGAGCGCGCGGAGATCGCGGCCAGCGAAGAGGACCAGCGGCGGCTTTTGACCTTCGTCATCGTCGGCGGCGGTCCCACCGGCGTCGAGATGGCCGGCGCCATCGCCGAGATCGCGCGGCAGACGCTCCGCTTTGATTTCCGCCGCATCGATCCGCGCTCCTCGCGCATCGTGCTGATCGAGGGTGGCCCGCGCATCTTGCCGACATTCCCGGAGGAGCTTGCGGCCTACGCCAAGCGCGCGCTCGAAAGGATGGGCGTCGAGGTGATGACGGGCGCGATGGTGACGGCATGCCACCGCGACGGCGTGTCGCTCGGCGAGAAACGCATCGATTCCGAATCGATCGTATGGGCCGCGGGCGTCGTCGCTTCGCCCGCCGCCGACTGGACCGGCGCCGAGCGCGACCGCGCGGGCCGCATCAAGGTCGGCGCGGATCTAAGCCTGCCGGGATATCCGGAAATCTTCGCGGTCGGCGATACCGCGGCGCCGCTCATGGCCATTCCGGGGATTGCGCCGGCCGCGAAACAAATGGGCCGCTATGTCGGCCGGCTCATCCGCGCGCGGATCGAAGGCCGTGCTGCGCCGGCGCCGTTCGTCTATCGCCATGCCGGCGACCTTGCCACCATCGGCCGCAAGGCCGCGGTGGTGAAGCTTCACCAGCTTGAACTCACGGGCTTTCCCGGCTGGCTCTTCTGGAGTATCGCGCACATTTATTTCCTGATCGGCATCCGCAACCGTTTCGTGGTCGCGATCACGTGGCTGTGGAGCTATCTCACCTATCAGCGCGGGGCGCGGCTGATCCCGCGCCGGTAGAGCGGCCGCTCACAGCTTCAGTTGCCAATATTCACCGATGAGTTTCTGGCCGAAGCTCTGGTGCGGCGCCTCGCGCACCTTGGTAAAGCCCGCGCGCACATAGATTGCGCGGGCGGCGACCAGAATGCTCTGTGTCCACAGCGTGATCTTGCGATAGCCGGACGCGCGCGCAAAACGGATGCACTCCTCCACAAGCCGCCGGCCGACGCCGAGCCCGCGGGCGTCCGGCTCAACCAGGAGAATGCGGAGCTTGGCGACGCTCGCGCTCGCGCGCACAAGCGCGACCGAACCCGCGGGCTCGCCGTCGACTTCGGCGATCCAACAGCGCTCGCGCTTGGCATCGTGTTCGTTGATGAAATCGGCGACGATTTCGGCGACCATCGCCTCGAACCTTTCGTTCCAGCCATATTCCTCGGCATAGAGCGCGCCGTGGCGGCTCACGATCCAGCCGAAATCGCCGGCTTTGGCCTGCCGCAGCGAAACTTCCGGCTCGCTCTCGTGCTTGCCGTCGAGCAGTGTCCCGATCGTCTCCACCGCGCGCACGAGCCTTTGCTGCTCACGCGCCGAAAGCGCGCGCAGCATCATGGCGATTTCCTCGCGCGAGCGCCGGTCGAGCGGCGCGAACGCTTCTTTTCCTTTCGCGGTCAGCGAAATGAAGCTTTGCCGCCCGTCCGCGGCGGAGGCCTCGCGCGCGATCAGGCGCGCGCGCGAAAAACGGTCGAGGATGCGGCTGAGATAACCGGCATCGAGGCCGAGAGCGCCGCCGATCTCTTTCGCCGTCGCCTTCTTCTCGTGCGCGAGCTCGTAGAGCACGCGCGCCTCGGCGAGCGAAAAGGGGCTTTGCAGAAAATGCTCCGAAAGCACGCCGAGCTTGCGCGTGTAGAAGCGGTTGAAGCGGCGGAGGACGGCGATTCTTTCCTGCAGGGCGCGGCCGGACATGGCCTCTGCAGGATCGGTCAATTACTTGACGGAGTCAACTATTTGCCAGCACCAGCCGGGTGCGCAGCGTGACCATCCGGCGCCGGCCGATGCGGGCGGCCAGCCGCTCCTGCGCCTTCTTGCCGTCGGGATGGCCGCCGAGATGATCGTAGAAGCGCCGCGCGATCAGGAGCCCCTGCTCGGCGCGCGGGCGGCCGATCACGACGAGGCGCGCGGCGGCGGCTGCTTCCGCGAGCCGCGGCGTGAGGCCGAAGCCCTCGTAACCGAGGCGAAACGTCGCCGCGCGCATCGAAGCGCGCCCGCTCCGCTCCATCGTTTCGATGAAGGCGCGCACCTCGCGCATCCAGCCTTCCGACAGGGTCGCGGCGGGATCGAGAAACAGGAGCCAGGCGCTGCGCGCCGCATGCGCGGCGGCGCGCAGCCGCGCGCCCGGATCATGCGGCCCTTTCAGGAAGTGGCAGCCGGCGACATCGGCGATCTTCTCGGTTTCGTCGGTCGAGCCGCCGTCGGCGAGAATCACTTCGCGCACGATGCCCGCGGCGGAGCCCGAAACCAGCGCGCTCAGGGTCGGTACGAGCGTGCGTTCGCAGTTGAGTGTCGGGATAACGACGGTAATCACAAGTCCGGGAACCCCCATTCCTTGTAATCGTTATGTCGCGAAAACACTCCATATAGAAAGCAAAGCACAATAAAAATTTGTTCTTGTTTCGTTCTCAGGGCTGCAATAGGGTGTCAAGCCATGGACAGGAGCTTCGACGAACCGCTGCCCCATGAGGCGGCGGACAACCCCCATCCGAACGACGGTGTCCTCGACACCGCCGTCACCGGCGGCCGCCGCCGCGGCCGCGGCGCCGTGACCAATTCGAGCGGCCGCTACGAGCCGCACGCCAAGGTCGCCTTCGACGACGGCTGGCAGAGCCTCGAGGAGCTGCCGCCCTTCAAAACCTATGTGCAGGAAGAACGGGCGCGGAAGATCATCAGCAAGAATGAATCCCCCGATATCGGCTTCGACCGCTCGATCAATCCCTATCGCGGCTGCGAGCACGGCTGCATCTACTGCTACGCACGGCCTTCGCACGCCTATCAGGGGCTGTCGCCCGGGCTCGATTTCGAATCGCGCCTGTTCGTGAAGCCGGATGCGCCGGAATTGCTCGCGCGCGAATTATCCGACCCCCATTACCGGCCGCGCATGATCGCGATGGGGACAAACACCGATCCCTACCAGCCGATCGAGAAGAAGTGGCAGGTCACCCGCCGCATTCTCGAGGTGCTGCGCGACGCCGGCCATCCGGTCGGCATCGTGACCAAGTCGGCGCTGGTGATGCGCGACATCGATATTCTCTCGGAGATGGCGAAGAAGAACCTCGCCAAGGTCGCCCTTTCCGTCACCTCGCTCGACCATAAGCTCGCGCGCGCGATGGAGCCGCGGGCGGCAACGCCGCAGCGCCGGCTCGCCACCATCCGCGCACTTTCGAGCGCCGGCATTCCGACGGCGGTCATGGTGGCGCCGATCATTCCGGCGATTAACGATTCGGAAATCGAGCGCATTCTCGACGCCGCCGCCGCGGCGGGCGCCGAGAGCGCGGGCTACGTCACGCTCAAGATGCCGTTCGAGATCAAGGATCTCTTCCGCGAATGGCTGCGCGAGCATTTCCCCGACAAGGAAAAGCACGTGATCTCGCTGGTGCGCGACCTGCACGGCGGCAAGGATTACGATTCGACCTGGGGCAAGCGGCAGACCGGCGACGGCCCCTATGCCTGGTCGATCGGCCGCCGCTTCGAGCTTGCCTGCGAGCGCCTCGGCCTCAACAAGAAGCGGACGAAGCTCACGGTCGCGCATTTCCATCCGCCGGCGGCGAATAGGAAACAGCTCGATCTTTTCGCGGCCTGATGAGACCCCCCGATTGACGCCTAGCCGGGAGCCCGTAAATCCGCCCTGCGAACGAATATCTATTTGAATCGTTTAGCGATTTTAACCTTTCCCTTTACCCGCTTTTTACCGTGAGGCCCCAGAATCCACGGCGTCGGTTCCAGTTGCGTACTGCGTCTGCGGGTTTTGCGTTATGGCTGTTGTGCGTATCGGGGCGCCCCGCCGGGCGCCCCGTTCCTCCGAGTCCGAGGGGCTCGAGCGTTATCTCGACCGTATCCTGACCGGTGATTGCGTCGCGGAGCTCGAAAAGCTCCCGCCCGCCTCGGTCGACCTCGTCTTTGCCGACCCGCCCTACAATCTGCAGCTCAAGAACGACCTCAAACGGCCCGACGATTCGAGGGTCGACGCGGTCGACGACGACTGGGACAAGTTCTCGAGCTTCGAAGCCTACGACGATTTCACCCGCGCCTGGCTCCTTGCCTGCCGCCGCGTGATGAAGCCCGCCGCCACGCTCTGGGTCATCGGCTCCTATCACAACATTTTCCGCGTCGGCGCGATCCTGCAGGACATCGGCTTCTGGATCCTCAACGACGTGATCTGGCGCAAGACCAACCCGATGCCGAATTTTCGCGGCCGCCGTTTCACCAACGCGCACGAAACGCTGATCTGGGCCGCACGCGAGGAAACCGGCCGCTACACCTTCAATTACGAGGCGCTGAAAGCCGGCAATGAGGATGTCCAGGCCCGCTCCGACTGGACGCTCGCGCTCTGCACCGGCGAGGAGCGCCTGAAGGACAGGGACGGCAAGAAAATTCATCCGACCCAGAAGCCCGAGGCTCTCTTGGCGCGCGCGATCCTCGCCGCCTCAAAGCCGGGCGACGTGGTGCTCGATCCTTTTCATGGCGCCGGCACCACCGGCGCCGTGGCGAAGCGCCTCGGCCGGCGGTTCATCGGCATCGAACGTGATGCCGCCTATGTCGCCGCAGCCGAGGCGCGTATCGCCATCGTGGAGCCGCTCACCGAAGCGACGCTTGCGCCTTTCCAGACCGCGCGCGAGGCGCCGCGTGTGGCGTTTGCCGCGCTGATCGAGCGCGGGCTGATCAAGGCGGGGGCGACGCTCACCGACGCCAAGGGCCGCGTGAAGGCGCTGGTGCGCGCCGACGGCACGATCGCGCTCAGCGGGCAAAAAGGACCGGCGGCGGTGGGCTCGATCCACCGCATCGGCGCGCTCGCGCAGGGCTTGGAGGCCTGCAATGGCTGGGCCTACTGGCACGTCGAGGACAAAAAGGGCCGCCGATCGATTGACGATCTGCGCGCGGTCGTTCGCGGCGAGATGGCGAAGGCCGGCGCTTAACCGGCTTTGTCGGGCTTTGTTTCGAAGTCGAGCGCGTGCGCCACGACCTTGCGCATGAGCGAAGGCAGCGCCTCGTCGGCCAGCGTTGCGAGCTTTGCGAAACGCATCCTCTTGGGGGCGCGGGTCTTCTCCGGCACGCGCGCCGCGTACACCTCCAGCTCCAGCGGAAAATGCGTGAAGACATGGCGCACGCGGCCCGGCAGCCGCCGCCATTTTATTTTCAGCGGCGCATGCTTCCGCGCCTCGCGATCATGAAAATCGGCGCGCCATTCCGTGGTCGGCACCTCGGTCATGCCGCCCAAAAGCCCGCGCGGCGGGCGGCTGCGTAGAAGGATCGCGCCGTCAGCGCGAAAGGCGACAAAGGCCGCGCCCCGGCGCAACGCGCCTTCGGCCTTGGGCGCCCGGCGCGGAAACGACTCCGGCATGCCCTGCCGGCTCGCCTCACAACCGTCGTTCCACGGGCAGAGAAGACAGCTTGGCCGCTTGGGCGCGCAGAGTGTCGCGCCCAAATCCATCATCGCTTGCGCGAAGTCGCCGGCGCGTCTTTCCGGGGTGAGGTTTTCCGCGAGCCGCTTCAATTCGGGCTTCGCCGCGGGCAAGGGCGTACCGACCGCGTAGCGGCGCGCGATCACGCGCTCGATATTGCCGTCCACCGGCGTTGCCTTGCGACCAAAGGCAATGGCCACGATCGCCGCCGCCGTATAGGCACCGATCCCCGGCAGCGCGCGCAGTTCTTCCTCGGCCGCCGGAAAGCGGCCGCCGTGCCGCTTGACCACCGCCCGCGCGCAGGCATGCAGGTTTCGCGCCCGCGCGTAATAGCCGAGCCCCGCCCAGGCTTTCAGCACATCGGCAAGCTTCGCCGCGGCGAGCCGCTCGACGCTGGGAAAGCGGGCGATAAAACGCGCGTAATAGCGCGCCACCGTTTCGGTGCGCGTCTGCTGCAGCATGATCTCGGACAGCCATACGCGATAGGGATCGGGCGCTTCCCCGAGCTTCGCGCGCCACGGCAAATTGCGGCGGTGAAGATCGTACCAGGCGAGCAAACGCGCCGCGTCGGCGCCCTTCTCGCTTGTTCTTCGCGCCGCGGCTGCTAGGTTGGATTGCGCCATTTGTTTCCCCGCCGGATCAGGCCCGATGATATCCCCGCCCGCCCGCAAGCGCCGCTCCGCCGTGCCGCTCGCCGACCTCGTCGGCGCTTGCGTGAACGAGGCCTTTTCGCGCCAGGGCTTCGCGGCGGTCGAGATCATCACCCATTGGGAGGATATCGTGGGGCCCGAACTCGCGCGGCGTTCGGAGCCGATGCGCCTTTACTGGCCGCGGCGCGAGGATCCTGATTCCCTCGGCACGCTTACCGTGCGCGTGGAAGGCGCCTACGCCATCGAGTTGCAGCATTCCGCGCCGGTCGTCATCGAACGCGTCAATCGCTATTTCGGCTGGCGCTGCGTCGGCCGCATCGCGATCCGCCAGGGGCCGGTCAGCGGACGCCGCAAGGCTCCCGATATGCGGGAGCCGGAGGATGCCGCGGTCGAAGAGATTACAAAAGAGATAGGTTCGTTCGAGGATGCCTCGCTCGGCCGGTCGCTCGCCCGTCTCGGCGCGCTCGTGCGCGGCCGCGTCACGAGGGCGTGATCCCCGCTTTTCTTCATTCCCCATGCTTGCCACAATCTAGCCGATAGGTATTTGGTCGTTATCGAACGGAGACCGAACGTGAACGTTTCCCGGCGGCATATGCTCACCGCGCTCGGCGCGCTGGCGCTGATCCATCCCGCGCTCTCTGCCCGCGCGCAAAACGTCAATGTCGCCGAACTGATGGCGGCGGGGCCGCTGCCCGACCGGGTGCTGGGATCTGGTGCCGAAAAAACGCAGGTCACCGTCGTCGAATACGCCTCGATGACCTGCAGCCACTGCGCCCGATTCCACAATGTGGTCTATCCCGACTTCAAGAAGAAATACATCGACACCGGCAAGGTGCGTTTCATTCTGCGCGAATTCCCGCTCGATCCGATCGCGTCCGGCGCCTTCGCGCTCGCGCGCTGCATGCCCGAGGACAAATACTACTCGATGATCGACGTCCTGTTCGAGCAGCAGAAGAACTGGGCCTTCGTGCCTGATCCGCCGAAGGCGTTGCTCGGCATCGCCAAACAAGCCGGCTTCACCGAGCAATCCTTCGAAGCCTGCCTCACCGACCAGAAATTGGCCCAGGCAATCGAGGACAGCGCGCGGCGCGCCAACGAGAAGTTCGGGGTGAACGGAACACCCACCTTCTTCATTAATGGGCAGATGCTGCGCGGCGAGGCGACGCTCGATGCCCTCAGCAAGGTCATCGACCCGCTGCTAAAGCCGGAATAATCCCCGCTTTTCCGCCGCCGCAAAGACCGCCTTGGGCTTGCCGTGGGCGAGGCGCTAACGCATTGTGACGGATAGACGAATCGCGCCCGCGAAGAAGCGCGAATCCGGAGCGCGCATGCAATTCAAGAAGCTCAAACTGGTCGGCTTCAAGTCCTTCGTCGAGCCCTCCGAGTTCCTGATCGAACCGGGGCTCACGGGGATCGTCGGCCCCAACGGCTGCGGCAAGTCGAACCTCGTCGAGGCGCTGCGCTGGGTGATGGGCGAAAGCTCGCACAAGGCCATGCGCGCCGCCGAGATGGACGACGTCATTTTCTCCGGCACCAACAACCGGCCGGCCCGCAACAACGCCGAAATCATGCTCGTGCTCGACAATTCCGACCGCTCGGCGCCGGCGGCCTTCAACGACGAGGAGACGATCGAGGTCTCGCGCCGGATCGAGCGCGAGGCGGGCTCCGCCTACCGCATCAACGGCCGCGAGGTGCGCCAGCGCGACGTGCACATTCTATTCGCGGATGCCTCTTCCGGCTCGCGCTCGCCGGCGCTTGTGCGGCAAGGGCAAATCGGCGAGATCGTCAATGCCAAGCCCGAGCAGCGGCGCCGCATCCTCGAAGAGGCGGCGGGCATTTCCGGCCTGCACGCGCGGCGGCACGAAGCCGAAGTGCGGCTGAAGGCCGCCGAGCACAATCTGCAGCGGCTCGAGGACGTGATCGTGCAGATCGCGAGCCAGATCGACGGCCTGAAGCGCCAGGCGCGGCAGGCGACCCGCTACAAAAACGTCGCGAACGACATCCGCAAGCAACAGAGCCTGTTGCTCGCGCTTCGCTGGCGCGACGCGGAGATCGCGGTCGCCGAGGCCGAGCGCGCGCTACATCTCACCCAGCGCGCCGTCGCCGAGCGCACCAAGGTCGAGACGGAAGCGCTCAAGGCGCAAACCGAGGCCTCCGAAAAACTCAATCCCTTGCGCGAGGCGGAAGCGGCGGCGGCGGCCGGCCTGCAGCGCCTGAATCTTGCCCGCGCCGATCTCGATCGCGAGGAAGCCCGCGCCAAGGCGCGGAGCGAAGAGCTTGACCGGCGGCTCACCCAGCTTGCGCAGGATCTCGAGCGCGAGCGTTCGCTCGCCAAGGATGCGGGCGGCGTGCTCGCGCGGCTCGCGCGTGAGGAAGAAGCGGTCGTAATCGAGACGCGCGAGCGCGAAGGCGGCGAGGAAGCCGCGCGCGCGCGTCTTTCGGAAGCGGAAGACCGGCTCGCCCAGAGCGAAAAGCTCTTTGCCGATGCGACCGCGGCGCTCGCGGATTTCACTGCCCGCCGGCACCAGGTCGAGCGCGCGCTCGCCGATCAAAAAGAGCGGCTGGCGAAGCTCGAAAGCGAAATCGCCGCCCTCGACGGCCAGGCCAAGGGCGGGGCGAAGACGCCGGAGAAGCTTTCCGATGTCTATGCGCGCGCGATGAGCGCGGAAGCCGCCCGCTCCGCCGCGGTGCAGGCGCTCGACGCCGCGAGAAAGCCGCTCACCGAAGCCGAGCGGCAGCTGCACCGGTTGGAAACCGAGGCGAAAACGCTCGCCAAGATGCTGGGCATGGCCGAGAAAAAGCTGTGGCCGCCGGTGATCGATACGATCAAGGTCGATGCCGGCTTTGAGACCGCGCTGGGTGCGGCGCTTGGCGACGATCTCGATGCGCCGACCGACACCGCCTCTCCGATGCACTGGGGCGGCGCCGCGGCCGCCGGCGATCCGGCGTTGCCGGAAGGGGCTGAGCCGCTCTCGGCGCGGGTGAAGGCGCCGGCCGCGCTTGCCCGCCGCCTTGCCCAGATCGGAATCGTCAACCGCGCCGACGGCCCACGGCTCCGCGGGCAACTGAAGCCCGGCCAGCGGCTGGTGTCGAAGGAAGGAGATCTCTGGCGCTGGGACGGCTTCATCGCCCACGCCGAGGCTCCTGCTTCCGCCGGCAAGCGGCTCGCCGCGCGCAATCGCCTCGCCGAACTCGACCGCGAAATCACAGCGGCGCGCGCGCGCGTGGAAGAGCTCGCCGCCACGGTGAAAGCGGCCGAGCGTGAAGCCGAGACCGCCGAAAAGGCGCAAGACCAAGCGCGCGCGGCCTTGCATGGCGCGGCGCAAGCTTCCGCCACGGCCGAGCATCGCGCGCGGCTTGCCGCGGGCCGCGACGAAATCGCCGCCGCGCAGGCGGAGGCGAAGAAAAACCAGTCGGCGCTTCCCGACGGCAAGCGGCTCTCGGCCGAGCTTGAAGCCGTGCGCGGCGTGCTCGCGGAGGATCGCAGTACCATGGCCGCGGCGAAGGCCGAGCTCGATGGATTGGAGCGCGAACGCGCGGCGCGGGCGCAGCGCCTCACCTTCCTCGGCGCCGAGCGGGCGGCCTGGCGCGAGCGCGAGGAAGGCGCGCACGGCCGCATCCAATCGCTCGAAGAACGCATTACGGAGACGCGCAACGAGCGGGCGGGGCTCGATCAAGCGCCGAAGGCCTTCGCCGAACAGCGCAAGAACCTCCTCACACAGATTTCCGAAGCCGAGACGAAGCGGCGCGGCGCCGCCGACCGGCTCGCCGAGGCCGAATCCCAGCTCACCGATGCCGACCGCGCCGGCCGCTCGGCGCTCGACGAACTCGCCACCGCGCGCGAAGAGGCGGCACGCGCCGAGGCGCGGCTCGAAGGCGCGCGCGAGCGCCGTCAATCGCTCTCGCGCGACGTGGCCGAGGCGCTCGGCGGAATTCCGGACGAAGGGAAGCTCAAGAAAATCCTGGAAGAAGACGGTGAGGCGCCCGATCCCGCCGCCGTCGAAGCGAAGCTCTCGCGGCTCGAACAGGAGCGCGAGCGGCTGGGCGCGGTGAATTTGCGCGCCGACGAGGAATTGCGCGAGGTCGAGGCGCAGCACGACGGCCTCGTCTCCGAACGCGACGATCTTGTCGAGGCGATCAAGCGCCTGCGCCAGGGCATTTCCAATCTCGACCGCGAGGCGCGCGCGCGGCTCACCGCTTCGTTCGCGACCGTGAACGAACATTTCAAGAAATTGTTCACCGGATTGTTCAGCGGCGGCACCGCCGAGCTTATTCTCACCGACTCGGAAGATCCGTTGCAGGCGGGGCTCGACATTCTCGCCCGCCCGCCCGGCAAGAAGCCGCAGACCTTGTCGCTGCTGTCCGGCGGCGAGCAGGCGCTGACGGCGCTCTCGCTCATCTTCGCGGTGTTCCTCACCAACCCCGCGCCGATCTGCGTGCTCGACGAGGTGGACGCGCCGCTCGACGACGCCAATGTGGAGCGTTTCTGCAACCTCCTCGACGAGATGATCCGGCTCACCTCGACGCGCTTCCTCGTCGTCACCCACAATCCGATCACGATGAGCCGCATGAACCGGCTGTTCGGCGTGACCATGGCCGAACACGGCGTGTCACAACTCGTGTCGGTGGATCTGGCCACCGCCCAGAGCTACCAGGCCGCCTGAGCAGGTGAGCGACTTCTCCCGCCGAAAAAGAGATTTTCCAGCCCTTGCAAAGCCTTGGACCAGGGCCGTTTTCTTGACTCGCAGACACCCCGTCTTTATGTTGCGCCGCGTTTTCAGGGGCTCGTAGGGTTCGCGATGGCGGATCGGCGCTCGCCGGACGAAGAAGCCGCCTTGTCCGCAAGGCTCAAGCGACTCGGCGAACGCATCCATGAGGCGGGGGAAAGACGGCAGCACGATGCCGCGGAGTTACGCGAGGATGAAATGAGGCGGCAGGGTGAGTCGTCCAACCTCGCAAAAGCGCTCCGGCTTTCCAGCGAATTCGTCGCCGGCATTGTCCTGGGCGGCTTGATCGGTTGGGGCATCGACCACTTCGCGGGTTCATCGCCCTGGGGGCTGATCGTGTTCCTGCTTCTCGGCTTCGCCGCCGGCACCCTGAACGCAATGCGCTCCGCCGGCCTCGTGGCCGAGCGGGGGACGGGGAAAAAGGATTGAGAGTTTAAGGCCGGGCGATGGATCCGATCCACCAGTTCAATATCACGAAATTCTACATTCTCGGCCATATCGGCGGGCACGAGATCGCGATCACCAATTCAGCGCTGTTCATGTTCGCGGCCGTGGCCATCATTATCGGCGGGATGCTGATCGCAACGGCGCGGCGAAGCCTGGTGCCCGGCCGCGCGCAGTCGGTGGTCGAGACGAGCTATGAGTTCGTCGCCGACATGGTGCGCCAGTCGGCCGGCGAGTCGGGCATGAAGTTCTTCCCGCTCGTCTTCACGCTGTTCAGCTTCATCCTCGTCTTGAACATGTTCGGGATGATCCCGGGCCTGTTCGCGGTGACGAGCCATATTGTCGTCACCGTATTCCTTTCGCTCGTCGTCTTTCTCACGGTGGTGATTTACGGTTTCTGGCACAACGGCTTTAAGTTCCTGAAATTGTTCGTGCCAAGCGGCGTGCCGGTTTACATCCTGCCGCTGATCGTCGCGATCGAGGTGATGTCCTTCTTCTCGCGGCCGATCTCGCACAGCGTGCGGCTGTTCGCGAACATCCTCGCCGGTCACATCACGCTCAAGGTGTTCGCGGGCTTCGTCGCGCTCCTCGGCGGCCTCGGCATTGCCGGCTGGGTCGGCGCGCTGTTGCCGCTCGCGCTCACGGTTGCGCTGACCGCGCTCGAGTTGCTCGTCGCCTTCCTGCAAGCTTATGTCTTCGCGATCCTCACCTGCATCTATCTCAACGACGCCATTCACCCGGGCCACTAGCCCGATTTTTCGCAAACCCCGCAAAGGAGTTCTTCACATGGATCCGATCGCCGCCAAATACATCGGCGCTGGAATCGCCTGCATCGGGATGGGCGGCGCCGGCGTCGGCGTGGGCGCCATCTTCGGCCACTACCTCGCCGCCGCGCTCCGCAACCCTTCGGCCGCGCAGGCGCAATTCGGCAACCTCATCTTCGGCTTCGCCGTGACGGAAGCGCTCGGCATCTTCTCGCTTCTGATCGCGCTTCTCCTGTTGTTCGCGCTCTAAGGACGGGTCCTCAGAAACGCGGTGACGGCGATGGCGGCGGCGCATACCGAAACTCCTCACGAGAAGGGCCCCTTCCCGCCCTTCCAGAAGGAGTTTTTCGCCTCGCAGCTTGTCTGGCTCGTGCTGAGCTTCGTCGTGCTGTACGTGCTGTTGTGGAAGCTCGTGCTGCCGCGCGTGGCTTCGATTCTAACGGCGCGGCGCGCGCGGATCGACGGCGACCTCGCGGACGCGGCGAAAGCAAAGTCTGAAAGCGAGGCGGCGCTTGCGCATTACGAAAAGTCGCTCGCCGACGCGCGGGCAAGCGCCCAGGCTATCGCCGCGAAAACGCATCAGGAGCTTGCCGCGAGCGCCGAAGCGCGCCGCAAGGAACTCGAGGCGGCGCTCGCCGCCAAGCTCGCCGACGCCGAGAAAGCAATCGAAGCGACCAAGGCCGCGGCGATGAAAAACGTGCGCGGGATCGCGGTCGATGCAGCGAGCGCGATCGTCGAGCGGCTCGCGGGCGCGGCCCCGGCGAAAGACGCGATCGAGCGCGCCGTCGATCAGGCCATCAACTGAGGACATGCCGGTGGAGATCTTCTACGAGGCGGAATTCTGGGTCGGCGTCGCCTTTCTGATCTTTATTTCGTTGCTGTGGCGGCTCGGTGCCCACCATTCGTTGCTGGCGAGCCTGGATGCGCGCAGCAGCAAGGTGCATGACGACCTCACCGAAGCGCGCCGCCTGAAGAGCGAAGCGCAGAAGTTGCTCGCGCAATATCAGAAAAAGCAGCGCGAGGCGGAGACGGAGGCTGCGGCCATCATCGCCCAGGCAAAGGCCGAGGCGCGGGAAATCGCCGCCGAGGCCAAGGCGCGGATGGAAGAATTCATCGCCCGCCGCGGCAAGATGGCGGAGACGAAGATCGCCCAGGCGGAGCAGCAGGCCGTCGCCGACGTGCGCGCGGCCGCGGCGGACGCGGCCATCAAGGCTTCGGAAAAAATCCTGAGCGACACCGTGAAGGGCAAGACCGCCGACGATCTCATCGCCTCGGCAATCCGCGACGTCAAAGCCCATCTCGACTGAACGAGCCTTCAGACTGAAAATCGGCAACGGACGGCGTTAGCCGTTGGACCCGCTCGGCGGGGGCGGCGGCGCAAACTGTCCCGGCTGCTGCTGCGGAGGCGGCGCGAAGGTCGGCTGCGTGCTCGCCGGCGTCATGGGCTGCACCGCCGGCTGCGCGGCCACCGGCGGCCTTGGTTTGGATTTGGCGGCGGTCTTGGTGCCGGAGGGCGCCGGCTTCTTCGCGGTCTTGGCGTTGGCGATCGCGCCCTGCGGATCGTAGCCAACATAGATCACGTAACTCGAAAGATCCTTGGAGGGCGGGATCGCGAAGGTGAGATCGTCCTCGACATGGGTGAAGGTGACCTGGCTCTGGCCGGCGGGCACGTTGACCGGAACCGAGTAGAATTTCGTCCACACCGGTTTCGGCTGCGGCCCTTCCTGCACAAGCGCAATGCGGAGCGGCACTGTGAGATTGCCGGTGCCGCCCTTGGGTCCCACAAGCACCCTGCCCTCGACGCCGACCTTGATGGTCATGGAATCGCCGAGGACCACGCATTCGCGCGCAAGCTGGCCGAGCGCGCCCTGATAGCGAAGGGTGGTGGTGTTCGACCCCGGCGGAACCTGCCAGGTAGAGGCGCCGCTCCGCACCATCATGGCGGGGCAGTCGATATCGGTATTGGTCACCTTGGCGGCCGAGATCGAGCCGTCGGGATTGGTCTTCGGGGGTGTCGTCGTTGCAAGGTTGGTGGTGGAGCACCCGGTTAAGATCAAACCACCGAGCATCACCGCGACGCGCGCGTGCGGAGACATCAATCGCCGGGACGACGATATACGCGTCATACTCCTCCCTCACCTTTACGGATTATAGCAGCGTTTCGCCCCCAATGCGAACGCCGCTCAGCCGCCCCTCAGGGGCTTCTTCCCCTCGGGCTGGCCGACGAGCACTACCAACAGTCTGACTTCGGCAAGAAAACGGCGGGCGGCACGGCGAATATCGTCGGCGGTGACCGCCTCAATCAGCGTGTTGCGCTTGTCGATATAGTCGACGCCAAGGTTTTCGATCTGAATATCGAGGAGATTTGCCGTGATTTTGCCCGAAGTGTCGAAGCGCAACGGGTAGGAACCGATCAGAAAACGCTTGGCTTTTTCCAGCTCTTCCGCGCTCGGGCCTTCGGCGGCGATCTGATTGATCTGGGCCACGATGATGTCCAGGGTTTCGGCCGCCCGCTCATTGCGGGTGGAAACCCCGCCCAGGAAAAGGCCCGCGTGCTCGAAAGGGGCCAGATAGCTGTAGACCGAATAGGCGAGCCCCCGTTTCTCCCGCACCTCGCGGAAAAGCCGGGATTCGAACCCGCCGCCGCCCAGGATATGGTTGAGGACGAAGGCGGGAATGAAATCGGGGTCGGCGCGCTTTAACCCGAGCCCGCCGAAGGTAATCACGGTTTGCGGCACTTCGAGCTCGACCGTTTCGCTCGTGCCCAAGCCCTGCGGCGTCACATCCGCCACCGGCACCGGATTGTTTCGTTCCGGCAGGCTGCCGAAGGTGCGGTCGACAAGGGCCGCGAGTGCAACCGCGTCGATATCGCCGACGGCGACAACCTTGAGGTTCGCACGCGCAAGCATGCGGCCGACATAGGTTCGCAAGTCGTCCACGGTGATCTTCGGGACCGATTCAAGCGTGCCCTGGGTCGGCCGCCCGTAGGGATGGCCGGGAAAGGCGCGCGCGAACCAGTGGTCGGCTGCGATGTCGGACGGATTGGTCGAGCGCCTTCTGAGCTGCGCAAGAACGGCCGCACGCACGCGCTCAAGTTCCTTGCTGTCGAAGCGCGGTGCGGTCAAGGCGAGGCGCAAGAGTTCGAAAGCCTCGTCGCGGCTCTCGCTCAGCGTGCGGATCGAGCCGCGCAGGTTGTCGCGGTTGGCGCCGAAGGAAAGACTGATAGCGCGTTCTTCGAGGCGCTCGTGATAGGCGGCGGCGTCAAGATCGCCCGCGCCTTCGTCGAGGAGCCCGGCGACGAGGTTGGCGACGCCTGGTTTATCGGCCGGATCCTGCGCCGCGCCGCCGAGGAAGGCGAAATCGAGCGAGATCATCGGCAGGTTTTTGTCGCGCACCAGCCAAACTTCGATGCCGGCCGGGGTCATGATCTTTTCGACCCGAGACGCGGCGGCGAAGGCGGGAGTCGTGGAGATGAGGGCGAGCGTCATGACCAGGAAGACAAGGCCGCGCGTCACGAGCGCTTCTCCGGCGGAGCCGGCGGCTTGATGAGATAGCCGGTCACTGCACGGCGCGCGTCGAGAAAATTGCGCGCGGCATCCTGCACCGCCTGGGCGGTCACCGCGCGGATCCGGTCCGGCCAGCCCTGCACGGTCTCGACGCTAAGCCCGTTGGCGAGCGCCGAGCCATAGATGCGGGCAAGCGTGAACTGGTCGTCCCAGGAGAAAATCGTATCGGCGACGAGCCGGGTCTTGGCGCGCGCAAGCTCCTGATTGGTGACGCCGTTGGCGGCGATTTCCTCCACCACCGCGTCGGCCGCTGCTTCGAGCTCCTCGAGCGAGACGCCGGGGCGCGGCGTTGCCGAAAGGCCGAAACGCGTCGCGTCAAAGGCCGTGCCGCCGTACCAGGCGCCGGCGCTGACCGCGAGCGCCTTGTCGACCACAAGCGTGCGATAAAGCCGGCTCAAGGTGCCGGCGCCGATCACATGCGCGAGCACGTCGAGCGCCTCCGCCTCGCCCGGCTTCGCCGTGCGATAGGAAGGCACCAGGTAGAAGCGCGAGAGCGAAGGCTGGCCGACGCGCTGATCGGCAAGAACCACGCGGCGGCTCGCGCGCGCGACCGGCTCGAGCGGCCGCATGCGAGGACGGATCGCGTCGTTCTTGGGAACGGCGCCGTAGGTTTTTTCGGCCAGCGCGCGGATTTCGTCGGGCGCGACGTCGCCGGCGATCACCACGATCGCGTTGTTCGGGGCGTAAAAGCGGCGATAGAAGGCAAGCGCTTCCTCGCGGTTGAGCTTGCGAATTTCCTGCTCCCAGCCGATCACCGGATGGCCGTAAGGGTGATTGACGAAGAGCGCCGCCTGCATTGCTTCGGCGAGCTGCGCGCCCGGATCGTTGTCGGTGCGCATGCGGCGCTCCTCGAGCACCACCTCGCGCTCGGGCATGACGACGGCATCGGTGAGCACGAGGCCGGTCATGCGGTCGGCCTCGAA
>Ga0070734_10000329_pt1 | contig 110757 bp, 85 predicted proteins | sample Coa_R1_8_FD_66444 | JGI IMG/M metagenome (GOLD analysis project Ga0070734, IMG submission 66444) | Surface soil microbial communities from Centralia Pennsylvania, which are recovering from an underground coalmine fire - Coalmine... | ecosystem: Environmental > Terrestrial > Soil > Unclassified...
CCGCGATGGCATCCGCGGCGTAGTGATACCGGCCGGCAACGGCTCCCAGGGAAATGCTGATCGCGACCCACAAGAAGACCAGTCCGACCCATGTCGGCGCAAGACGGAGCAAAATCAGCGAGCAACTCACGCTGCTGGCCACATGGCCGCTTGGAAAAGTATTTGCGTGAATGCTGGCGTGCTGCAAGATTTCAAGATTGAGTGCGCGGATTTTACTGTGGGGCAATCCAGCGCTCCATTTTTCTCCGATCGCTCGCGGAGGTCGCGTTTGTGCGTTTCTAAAACAGTCTAATCTTTGTGGCGATCATTAGGTACTTCCGGCAATTCGCCGTGCATCACCAAGGCCATAAAGCTGCCGAGGAGCCGTAGCTGTTCCGTAACGGCGCGGATGCCGAACTGAAGCAAGGTGAGAATGAGGGGCGACATCATGGTCGCCCCTGGCCGTTGCGTGCTTCCCTTCGGGACGGACCCTCTTGTGTGAAGGAAAGTGGCGACGGTAGTTCTCGGCAGCCGACCGCAGGAGCCTCTCCTGTCATCTGCTGTCACTTCCAGATTACGCTATTCGCGATCAGAATTCCAGACACTGGTATCTGGTTTCGGCATGCCTTTGCGTGACCGATGAATGGCCCGCTGTACCCGGCGGATCGCCCTTTTGAAGTGAAACCGTTAATCGTTATTATCGGCAGGCGTTCCGCTGGCCTGCCAAGAGCGCGACTGGGCTGCGGCACGGACCCGTTAGTACCGCTCATCCCGGAAACCTCATTTAGATGGATTGCCGAACAGATGATCGATGTCCTTGTTATTTTCCGTGCAAACGTACTCCAACAAATCCTGACCGAGCAACAGATGGGCTGTGCCCTGATCGACTGTCCAAGGCTTGGTGTACGCCTTCGGATCGTCAAAGGTGATCGAGACGTCCATACTGCCGAAGGCACGTCGCCGATAACGCTCAATGGTCCGTAGTGCATCAGTGTGCGGACGCCCCGCATTGTCCATCCAGGTACTGTCATTGATCCCTATGGTCTCGACCACAAATGTATCTCCGTCCCATCGACCAACCGAATAGCCCATCCATGACGGCTGAGGATCTTCGGGCAAGGCTCGCCCATCAGTGAAAATCTGGCGGAATGTCGTGAAACCTTCATAGAGGATCAGGGTCACACCGGATAACTGAAAGATCTTGTACGGATATGGCAGCACAATCAGTTTGGGCATTCCAGGAATGCAATGTGCCGCGGGGTCTTCCTTTCCTTTGGCGCCGCGTGCGCGTTCCTCGAAGACTTTCTCGGCCCAGGGCTGATAGGGAACATCGGCGGGATTCATGCCGACCGCGAGGTCTTGCAGAGTTCGAGTATTCGGCATCCAAATACCAGAGAGATCGGGATGTCCATCCGCCAGTTTCGGCGATGGCGCACTCAAGTCGGGTTTGCCATCGGCAGTCTGAGGAATTTTCGGAATCGGCGTATGAAGCCATTGAGCCGAAAGCTGTCCCGCCAAAGCCCAAAATAATAAAATTCCATAACAGAGACCCGACATCAGCACCTCCCGGGCTTCAAAAACGAATGCCCTTTGCTGCTCGATTGCGCCTCTATTCTCCCACGTGTGACAGTGTAATCGTTGTTCGTATCAGCAGGCGGGCAGGAAATGTTGGTCGATCATGGCTTCACTGCACCGATGTCCGGATCATCCCGGTAATGCAGATAACACGGTGCAGCAGCCTCTTCCTTCCCTGAACCTTGATATGTTGTACGGAAGTGTTCCCGAAACGCAGTCGGTTCGCGCTCACGGCGCTGGGCGCGTATCTCGTGGCGCTGCTGCTGTTTCAGTCTCGCCTGACTTGGGAGAATCTCGACCGCCAACTTCATATCACGGAAACCGCGCGTCCACCGTTCACCGTGGGGCCCGGCGGCGCTACGGTGAACTTTCTGCGCCCCGAAGCCGCTGCCGCAGGTCTAAGGCGCGGCGATCGCCTTAGCGCGCTCGACGGGAGTGCCGCGCTGGGGGAACGGAGCCCACAAGCCGCGGTTACGGGGCGGCGCCCCGGAGAGTCGCTGCGGGTGACCGTGGAGCGGACCGGAGTCCCGGTCACCGTATCCGTACGCCTAGCAGCGGTCAGCGCCGAGCCTCTCACGCTCAGCGATTGGACTCTATTTGTATTCCTGGGGGTCCTCACACCCTGGTTTTGCCTGATCCTCGGATTTGTTATCGCCCTTCAACGCCCTCTCGATCCGCTAGCCTGGCTGCTGCTCCTGCTGCTGATGAGTTTCGGAGCGATTGCGCAAGCAGGCAACGTGTTGGCGATCGTCTCGGGATGGGAACTGCCCACTCGTCCCGTTGCGGTGATGTACTACCTCACCATCAGCAATTCGGTGGGATTTTGGATGCTCGTCTTCAGTCAATATTTTCCAGACCGCTCCGCCGGAGGAAGAACGGATCGCGGCATGCGGTGGTTGCTGGGCGCCCCCCTGGCAGGCTATGCGCTCTTGTGGGGAGCGTCCAATGCCCTCGCCATCGAAGATGCCGGCAAGATGCCATTCGAAGTCGCCGTCCAGAGATGGAGCACCGTCGACATCGTCGTCCAAATGCTGGCTATCGGCGTCTTCTTCGCGAATATTTTCCTGAAGATGTGGCGTGCCATACGGCCGGATGCCAGGCGGCGTTTCAAACTGCTGGTGAGCGGTGCGACGGTCAGCCTCACGCCGTTCCTGATCCTCGCGCTTGCGGCTCTGCTGACGGGGCGGCCGATCCTCGCCCTGTTCACATTTTCCCCGTGGTTTTTGTTCCCATCTCTTTTGTTGTTGTTCCTCTTTCCGGTGACGCTGGCGTACGTGATTGTCGTGGCTCACGCCATGGACGTGAACGTCGTCATTCGGCAGGGTCTCCAGTACGCCCTGGCTCGGGGCGGCGCACGCCTCCTAATGGGCTCCCTGGTCCTGGCGATCGCGATCTATTCCTCGCGCGTGGCCTACGAGCCCGGCATCGCACGCCCACAGATCTTGATCTTAGTTGTCGTGCTGGCAGCAGTTCTGGTGATGCTGCGTCTCGCCTCGGCCCGGCTCTACGGCTGGATCGACCGGCATTTTTTCCGCGAGGCCGTCAACGCCGAACACGTGCTGGCTGAGCTGAGTGAAAAGGTTCGCACGATCATCGAAACCGAACCGTTGCTGCGGACCGTGACGGAAACCATCTCCTCGGCACTGCATGTGACACGGGTGGCCGCCGTGATCCGCCGAAACGGAGATTTCGCGCTCGCGCACTCCGTGGGGTTTGGCTCTGCCGCTCCGGTGTTCACCGTGCCCGCAGATCGAGCGCCCCTGGAACGCCTCTTGCGTGAGCCGTTGCGAATCGATCCGTCGGAGACGCCAGCCTCTGGAGAATCAGCCGAGAACGGTCTGTGCAAAATGCTCGGGGCTGAGCTGTTGTTGCCGCTTGCTGCCAACGATCGTCTGCTGGGTTTTCTGAGCTTGGGCCCGAAACGATCCGAGGCACCCTACACGCCATCTGACATTCGGCTGCTCGAAGCGGTTGCGGCGCAAACGGGCCTGGCACTGGAGAACAGCCGGCTGACTGCCGAGATGGCCCGCGAAATTGCCCAGCGCGAGCGCATCGCCCGCGAACTCGAAATTGCCCGCGATGTCCAACAGCGTCTGTTTCCCCAGCAGGCTCCGTCCATCAAGGGTCTGGACTATGCCGGCAAGTGCCGCCCTGCCGCGACCATCGGCGGGGACTATTACGACTTTCTTCCCTTGGCGGGCAACCAGCTCGGATTCGCAATCGGCGATGTTTCGGGAAAAGGCATTCCCGCAGCTCTTTTGATGGCCAGCCTCCGGGCGTCTCTGCACGGGCTCGCCATCGCCTATACGGGACGGATTGCCGAGTTGATGGCCAATCTGAACCAGCTCACCTTCGAAGCCTCTTCATCGGATCGCTACGCCAGTTTCTTTTATGGCGTCTTCAATCCCGACGAGTATACGTTCAATTATGTCAATGCCGGCCATAATCCGCCGATCCTGTTTCGAAGCTCAAGTGGTGAGGTCGCCACCCTGGCAGAAGGTGGGCTGATGATCGGAGCCTTTCGCTCCGCGCGTTACCAGCAAGCGTGCGTGATGCTCGCGCCCGGCGACACAATGGTGATGTTCACCGACGGCGTCACCGAGGCCCTGAGTTCCTCCGGTGAGGAGTTTGGTGAAGAACGGCTGGTTGCCACCCTTCGCGTGAACCCAGGGCTGTCAGCAGTGCATCTAGTCGACCGGATCATGTCCGTGCTTGACGCGTTCACGGGAGACGTTCCCCAACACGACGACATGACTCTCCTAGTGGTTCGCGTCCTAGATGCTGTAAAGTCGACTGTCTGATACTGAGATTTCGCTGACGTGGATGAAATTGCGCATCGGAGTACAATTTGTACTGCCCATGCTTGTTCGAGTAGGCCCGTCAGATACGAGCTGCCGGGCGGTTACTGAGGAAGCTGGGCGATGACGGCAACATCATCGCGAGATTACCCCGGGCTGGTCCCGAGAAGTTCAGAGACTCTTCGAACCAGCTCTTTCGGGACAAACGGTTTTGCGATCCAAGGACATGACAGAGCGAATGGGCACGCTCCGCAATCGAAGCACGTGGCGGTCACAAAGATCACTTTGCTGGCGGGGAAGCGAGCGGCCACATGGCGCGCGAGTTCGTGCCCGTCCATGCCGGGCAGGAAAATCTCGGAGATCACCGCCTCGAATCCTGCAGATGTGTTCAAGACATGAAGCGCCTCTTCCGCCGTTCGCACCGCCCGGACATCGTAACCAGAACGAAGCAGGAGCGTCTGCAAGAGTCCGCGCACCTGCTCTTCGAACTCTACTAAGAGGAGTCTTGCCCGGGCATTCATAGAGCATTTTCCAGGGCTGGCGGCGCTTTCGCGTCATTTAACGGCGAAGCAGCCACCTGCTTGATAGCCTCCACCCAAGGACGCGCTTGAAGGCAGACCTGAAACGGAATTGATGCGACAGGGTTCGGCCCCTGACGGATGAAGCACCGGGTCTGCGAAATCGGGAGAACGTCTCTGTAGGAGGTCAGGGTTGCGTTCAGTGACGCTCCTGCGAGGGCCGCGAAAGGCAGAAGGACCAGCAACTCTCTTCCGTTCATATGCGTGTGTCCCTTTTGTCTGCCGTCCTGACCGCTGCCAGATGGCCTCGGGTCAAGCATTTCGGTTTCCACAAAATTAAGACTCTTAACTTCCTATTTCTCTGAAAGGGTTACTGGGGGCCATTGCGGAGTAAACGGCTCAAATGACGCACAATTGGTGTAACACCCCCAATTGGGGGGCAATTTCGGTGTCGATCTATCCTGTTACGCCAAGAGATAAGTACTGGAAATGCGCTCAGGCGTCCCTAGCAGCGCAGTTTGGGGTCCGGCGTTAAGTACTTTCCGCAGCAGGCCCGGCGTCTCGTGCCGGCGTTCGCCGCATCGGACCGGTTTAGCGAGGCGTCCGATCTCCATTGCGAAGCGAACCGGGAGGGGCAATCGGCGCAACGTCCGTCCGGCCTTCGGAGAGTGTGCCCTCGTGAGCCAGTCCCCTCGGTTCTATCGACACTGGACATGAGTGTTCTCGATTCTGCCGGCACAACTTCACGTGTGTCGACGTTCTCCGTCTATCCAGTTTCGTATAACATCATCGCCATGAAGCCGGAGTCCATGTGAAACTGCTGGTGGCAATGGAACAACGTCGGCCCCGGATGGTCGGCCATGACGTCGATTTCCGCTTCCTTCCAGGCCGGAACCATGACTACATCCTTCCGCAAGCCCGATGTGGGCGAGCCCGCGACTTTGATGAGCTCGAACGTGTGCCGGTGGAGGTGAATCGGGTGCGCATCGGCGCTCTGATTGTCCAAAATCCAGCGGTATCGGTGATTGGCTCGAACCATTATGGGGTCGGTCTTGGGAAACGATTTTCCGTTGATCGTCCAGCGATGAGGAGAAACCTCTTTGAAGACCAGGCGCACGGTGTCCTCGGGCGGCACTGAAGCCCGCTGCTCGCCGAACAAGGCGTAATCCCAGACGGTTGTCGGGGCGGCCGTCCAAAGCGGGCGGCCCGTAGCGCCGGCATACTCGATCACAATGCCCATGCCCGCCGCGCGCCGCTGCTCGTCGGCCGAACCCAGAATCCAGACTCCCGGGGCCTTCATCTCGACGACGGCGTCAATCCGTTCGGCCGGACCCAGTTCGACGATTGGGACGCTGCGCGGCACTGGCACAGGGTTGCCATCGAGCGCTACCACGCGAAACTGGTGCGCGGGCAGCGCCAGACGATGCGTCAGGGTGGCGCTGGCGTTGACGATCCGGAACAGAACCTGCTGCCCGGTACGGACCCGAATCGGCTCTCCCGCGCCTAGCGCTTTGCCGTTGATGGAGAATACGCGATAGCCGACCGAGCGCGGCCCGTTGTCGTCCCAGTAGGGATCCCATTCGTGCAGGAGCAACGGGACCTCCAGGTCATAACGGCCGGCATCGCTGCGGGGGTCCACGATCAACATACCGAATTGGCCGGTATAGGTGCCCGCGCCTAGGTTATGGCCGGCGCCATTATGGGAGTGATACCAGCGCGTACCGGCCGGCTCGGGAATAAAGGTATAGCGCCGCCGGCTGTGCGCTGGTACCTCCGGCGTCCCCTCTTCGCGCGAGCCGTCTACGTCCGGTGGAATATGCAGCCCATGCCAGTGCACGATCTCCGCGTTGCGAGTTTCATTGATGACGTCGACTGTAAGCGGCTTGCCCTCAGGGACGCGGAGCAGGGGACCGGGAGCCTGACCGTTATATCCCACGGTTCGAACGGTGCTCCGGGGTGCCAGTTCGAGAGTGATCTCACCGATTCGCAGCGTGATGTCTGCCGGTAAGAAGCCGGCAGTATCCTGCGCGCGGCTACACAGGGCTAGGGACGAGGCTCCGCCCGCCCACGAAACGAATCTGCGACGGGTCAACAAATCCATCGAATCCTTGCCATCCCGATGCGGTTACGGTTCCGTACCTGGACGAACTTCGATCCGGAGCCGTGACACGCTCATTTGATCGATCCTTGCGCGATGCCCTGACGCATTGGTGGGCAGGAATCTATCGCGCGTTTTGCAGCACCATCAAGCCGGTTGCGGTGTTCGAGATGGCGATGTGGTAATTGCTATGGATCTTCTTCACGTTGCCGGTGAGGGCTCCGCGCATGGTTAACCACAGGATGAATTCGGCGCCCTGTGCGCCCGCCTCTTTGATGAGATCGTGCATCGGAATCTTCGCCAGTTCGTCAGGCGCATTGACGATCTTTTCCATGCACATCAGGTCGAACTTCTTGTTAATGAACCCGGCACGCTCGCCGTCCAACTGGTGCGACATCCCGCCCGTGCCCAAGATCACGACCTTCAGATCCTTAGGATACGACTCGATGGCGCGGCCGATGGCCTGCCCCAACTTGTAGCAGCGCGACGGGGAAGGAAGAGGGTGCTGCACCGTGTTAATGCACACCGGGATGGTGCTGACATCACCGTAAGTATTCCCTTTCCAGAACAGTGACATCGGTACTGTGAAGCCGTGATCCACTAACATCTCCTGGCACGTCGTCAGGTCGAAGTCCTCGGCCGATACGGAGTTGATGATGTGCCACGAGAACTCGGGATCACCTTTAAAAGGTGGAATGGTGGGAATGCCCCAGCCTTCGTCGGCATTGGTGTATTCAGGCGCCGCCCCGATCGCGAACGTCGGAAGCTTGTCCAGGAAGAAGTTCAATCCGTGATCGTTATAGATCACCACGGCGACGTCCGGATTCTCTGCATGCAGCCATTCCCTGGCCTTGTAGTACCCGTCGAAAAAAGGCTTCCAGTACGGATCGTCCCGCAGTGCATCCTCCCGCGGAACCGCCCCGCCGATCGCGGGAATGTGAGAAGTCGTGAGACCGCCGATAATTCGCGCCATTGTAATTATGCCTGGGACTTGATAAATGCTTTGAACTCGTCCACTGTCATGCCAGTCTGCTGAGCCCCGACGTCCTGCACGTTCCAATGAAGGATGTCGACGAACTTCGCCAAGTAATAGATATTTCCGCCCGCACGGATGCAGCCAAGCACGTTCCTCTCCTTAATGGCTTTGCGCTGTTCGTCGTTGAGGCCGAACTTGGTGCAGTAGGCGTCCTCATCTCTCAGGAACTCCTCCCGGTTGGCCGCGCTATTGAAGGAGTAGCACATTTTATTGAGCGCATATCCCTTCCTCGCGGCCTCGCCGTCAAAAATGTAGGTACCCGGGATCGGATCCCCGGGAAGCGCAGCGTAGCTCATATGCGAGAGGCCCCCGCAATCGGAGTGCCGAATGAAGCCGAATAGATATCAGAATGCATAGGCTGGATCACGGCTTGCCGAGCTTCGCCGAATCAATCGCTGCGTTCACCTTCACTTCGGTGATGTTGGCGGTGAATCGTCCGTCGAGCCAGAGAAACGAGTATTGGAACGGGAATTTGATGCCGTTTACATCCCGGTAATCGTCGTAATCCTGCTGGACCGTGATGCGGCCCACGGGTGATGGCGTCCGGCGCACGTATCTCACTAACAGATGGGTCTGCTTGTCGAAATAGAGGGTGCCCAACAAACCGCCGGGCTCGCTGCCTTGCACAACATAGACGTCATGCCCCTGAATCGTATCTTCAGGTCCGACCCTCCAGTTTGTCAGTGCAGTCTTGATTTCTCCGGGGAAAGCCAGCAGCGAGTCGAGTTTCGCTCCAGCCAGATCGTTTCCGGTCAGTTCATAGGTTCCGAGGTATCCTCGCGGCGCTCCGATCCAGCCCGTCTTTCCATCGTAGGTCCAGGCGCTAATTCCCCGGTCGGGGTGTTCCGGAAAGTGGATCCAAACGCCGCGCTTATCGGGCGCCTGCGCATACATCTCGAATGCCGCATTACCGCCCAGTCCTTCGTATCCTTTGCTGATTCCAGTCGCGATGAAGCTCTTCAGATCGGCAAGTTGCTGCGCGCCGCCGAGCGCCTGGATGTACTGGTCCAGGATCTGCCCCGCCGCTGGCTCGGCCTCCGCCGGCACCACCACGTCCCGCTTTTCATCGTTCGGCTCGCCGTACAGTTTGTCGAGCGCGATCGACGTAGTCGGCAGGTCTAGCCCGTGGTGGCAAGTCCAGCAGGTCACCATCTGCGCGCCGCCGAAATTCTGCTTGTTGATAGCCGCCACCATCTCGACCATCCGGCGCGCAGTCTTTTTCTTCGGATTGCTGTCGGTCACCCAGTCCATCGCGTCCGTACCGGCACCAGGATGGCAGTTGGAGCAGTCGTATCCCAATGCCGCCGTCATCACGCCCATCGCCCCCAGAAAATCGCTGGGCGTGAGTCCTTTCAGTGTGCTGGTGGTAACGTTCTTGAAAAACACTCCAGAAGTCTGTCCCTTCGGATTGGTAAGAGCCGGCGCTTGTGCCACCGCTGTCACTACGATTGCTCCGCCTAGCGCCGCCAGCAGCGGCTTCACTCGCATTTTCATCATCCTCTCCTTATCTACGACCCGCTCGTCCAATAGGAAGGCAGGTCTGGTTTGGTGTCCCGCACAATCTCCAAGAGGGCCAGCCGGTCTTCCGCGGAAAGCCTCTGGAATCTCGCGCTGCGATCCTTGCCCGTCAGCACGTCGAAAAGGCGCTGATACAATCGGGTGCGCACCCGTTCCGGCATGCCGTCGAACGCCTCGCTGTAAATCATGTAGCTAAGCGGGTACTGAAAGAGCCGTTTCTGTAGATTAAAATCGCGCAGCGACCGGCCTCGATGGTCGCGCGGGCCACGCTCCGCGAAGGTTCGCGCGAATGTCGAAACCCCGTCCACCTTGCTCTCCAAAGGGGCTTCGTCGGTGAACAGCATGTACCCCAGCAGAGATTCGAGGTCGGCCTCGAACCGCGTCCGGGCCGGCTCATCGTTCTTACCGTCGTGCTCGGTAACCCGTGCTTCCCATCCCACGCGGATCATCAGGTCTGTCATGCGAGTCTGGTGCTCGAGGGCCATCAACGCGACGATATCGCTCAGCTGACTGAGATAGCCGGCCGGGTCAAACCTCTTCGCGAGGCTTGTCAGATTGAGCGTGCCGCGCGTGTCGAGCACCTCGGGGTGGTCGCGCTCGTGGCCGACGGCGTTGCCGAGGTGGCGCATGGCGCCATGTGTGCCGGTCACGTACCATCCGCCCCACCGATCCTCGAACCGGCTGCGGTGGTCGGTCAGCATCTGAGCGCCCATGAAGGCCGGCATGCCGTCGGCATCAGGGTAAACCGAGGCGATCAGCAGTCCTGGCACGCCGAGCGTACCTTTGCTCTCATGACATTGCAGACAGACGTCGCGGCGATCGAAGCGGGGGGGCTCGGCCTCTTGATCGAAGCTATAGAAGATGACGCCCTGCCGCGGGTCGAGCGCCGCTACTTCCAACAGGTTGCTGCCGCGCACATAGCCGACGCATACATCGTCGCTGAAGTAGATCGCGCGGGGGTTCTTCGGCGAAATGCGGGAGGCCTGAAAGCTGGTTTTCGAGAACACCATGACTTGTGAGTCGGGGTTCACTTTCAGGGCATCGAGCAGGCTGCTCAAATAACCGGTTCCGTCGTTTCGCGATTGCAGTTTGGTCTTGCCGGAATGCAGATCGAGAATCAGACGAGTCACCCGGTCGTTCAAGGTGCCCTGATAGTACCGGATGGCGGGATGGTCGACGGGAGTGAGCGCTTCGTCCAGAGTCTGGCTCCAGACGGTAAGTGCGACCAGCGCCAATAGTACTCGCATCGTCCACCTCTGTGGTTCCGGTGCACGGCATTTGGCACGTGACTGTCCAAAGTGGCAGGCGCGGGTTATCAGCGCGAATTGGATGAACGGGATCATTTTAGTGGGGGCTTTCGCGCAGACATGGGCGAATACACCCGGCGCGAGTGTCCGATTCATCAAAAGCCTATTCGATCCCAATAGCCTCTATTGGCGACTCAGTTGCAGGCCGCAGCCCGACGAACTTCATTTGAGGCAGCTGTCAGGAGGGAACTTCTTCATGACCACGTACTTGGCTGGCTTGCTGCTGGTAGCAACGACGCTCGTCGCCCAGGCTCCGGGGTCACCGGCTGTAGAACTTCACGACATCTTGGATCAATACTGCTTCGACTGTCACAACAAATCGACCCGATCCGGCGGCCTGGCTCTGGACACGCTGGACACGGCAAGGCTGGCGCAACGGGCAGAGACCTGGGAAAAAGTCGTGCGCAAGCTGCGCGCCGGAATGATGCCGCCCAAAGGCTATCCGCGGCCGGAACCTGCCGCGTACGAAGCATTCATCGAGTCACTTGAAACCGAACTGGACCGCTCCGTTCCACGCAAATTGCCGGCTCCGGGACTACACCGGTTGAACCGGGCGGAATACACGAATGTCATCCGGGACCTGCTGGGGCTGGACGTGGATGCCACCAAGTTTCTGCCGTCGGACGACTCCACTCATGGATTCGACAACCAAGCTGGGACCTTGACCGGGTCGCCAGCACTCATCGAAGCGTACCGTTCAGCCGCGGGGAAGATTGCGCGCATGGCAATCGGAGACGAGACGACGCCTTCTCAATCGGTTTACCGCGTACCGGAAGATACTTCACAGGAGTATCAAATTGCAGGATTGCCGTTCGGAACACGGGGCGGCCTGGTGGCGAAGCATTATTTCCCGGCAGACGGAGAATACTCAATCAAGGTCTGGCCCGTGAACAAGGGCAACATGGATAACAATAATGCGTTCGGCGAAATCCGCGGCGAGAAGTTAGAAGTCCTCCTGGATTCTGATCGGATCAAACTGTTCGATTGGGATCGCGAAGTGGGACACGGCGCGGCGGTGCATCAAGGTACGCAGGATCTGCGATTTTCAGTAAAAGCTGGGCCCCACACCGTGGGAGTGACGTTCCTGGCGACGAACAACGCACCAGCAAACGACCTTGACCGCCACTTCCTTCGCAGCACAATCGAAACCGGCGGCCTTCCGGGTTTCACGTTTTATCCGCACGTGGGATACATCCGGATTGATGGTCCGTATAACCCCCGAGGCGCCACCGACTCGCCCAGCCACCGCAAGATTTTCATTTGCCAGCCAGCCACAGTGGAGCAGGAAACTGGGTGCGCGAAGAAGATCGTTGCGGCTTTGGAGCGCCGGGCGTTCCGGCGCCCCACCAGCGACATGGATATAGAGAAGGTCATGACCTTTTACCAGAAGGGGCGGAACGGCGGGAGCTTCGAAAAGGGAATCGGGGTCGCCATTCAGCGGATTCTGATGGATCCGGAGTTCATCTTCCGCAAGGAAGCGGAGCCCGCCACGATCGCCTCAGGGCAAAAGTACCGAATCACGGATTTGGAACTGGCGTCGCGGCTTTCTTTTTTTCTGTGGAGCACGATTCCGGATGACGAACTGATCGAACTGGGAGTTCAGAATAGGCTGCACGAACCGCCGGTTCTGGAAGCCCAGGTGCGGCGGATGCTGGCGGACCGCCGGTCCGACCAATTTATCGTCAATTTCGCCGGGCAGTGGCTGAATGTGCGGGGCGTGGCGACGCAATCGCCCGTAACCGCGGCCTTTCCAGACTTCGACGACAATCTGCGGCAGGCGTTTCAAAAAGAGGCCGAGCTGTTCTTCGGCAGTATCGTGCGCGAAGACCGGAGCGCGGTCGATCTGCTGGATGCCAGCTACACCTTCGTCAATGAGCGTCTGGCTAAACATTACGGGATTCCGAACGTCTACGGAAGCCATTTCCGGCGCGTGACGCTGGGCAAGGATCTCGATGTGCGGCGCGGCCTTTTGGGCAAAGGATTCTTTCTGGAAGTCACGTCGCAGGCCAGCCGGACCTCGCCCGTGCAGCGCGGCAAATCCGTGATGCAGGTCTTTCTCGGCGTCAGCCCGCCGAATCCGCCGCCGAACGTGGTGATCAAAATCAACTCGACCGAAAGCGACGTGCACGGAGCGGCCAAACCGACCATGCGGCAGCAGATGGAGATGCACCGGGTCAACGAACCGTGCAAGAGCTGCCACGCCATCATGGACCCAATCGGCTTTTCGCTGGAGAATTTCGACGCGGTGGGCGCCTGGCGCACGAAGGATGCGGGGAGCCCGATCGACGCGACGGGGCTTCTGGTGGACGGCAGCCAACTAGATGGGGTGACAGGGTTGCGCGACGCGCTGCTGCGCTATAAACCGCAGTTCGTCCGGGTCGCGACCGAGCACCTGCTGACATATGCGCTAGGACGCGGAGTCGAGTACTACGACATGCCGCTGGTGCGGGAAATTGTGCACGACGCCGAGCGTAATCAATACCGGGTCTCTTCGCTGATTCTTGGTGTCATGAAGAGCGAGCCGTTCCAGTACAACGTCAAGGGCATGACGTACGGGGACGTAGTGAGCGGTGGAGGACAGTGACCATGTTCATCACCAAGAAACACATCTCCCGCCGAACGGTATTACGGGGCGCCGGCGTCGCCCTGGCATTGCCGCTGCTGGATTCGATGTTGCCGGCGCAAACGCCGTTGGCCCGCACGGCCGCAGCAGCGCCGACTCGCTTTGCCGGGATTTTCGTTCCACACGGTATGGCGCCCGGCTACTGGGTACCCGATAAGCCCGGAACCGGCTTCGAATTTCCGGCGATCTTCAAACCGTTGGAGCCGTTGCGCGAATACACCAACATATTGAGCGGAATGTGGTCGAAATCGGCCGAGCCGCCCCCGGGAGTCACCGGCGCGGACCACTGGGTGGCTGCCGCCTACCTCTGCGCGGATAAACCGAAGAAGACGGCGGGCGCAGACATTCGCGACGGCACGACCATCGACCAGATCATTGCGCAGCGAATCGGCCAGGACAACCTGCTGCCTTCTCTCCAGCTTGGGGTTGAAGATCCAGGCGCCAATTCGAGCAATTGCGGCGAGGGCTATAGCTGCGCGTACACGAATTCGATTTCGTGGATGACACCGACTAAGCCGCTGCCCATGGAGATCAATCCGCAGGTGGTCTTCGAGCGTCTATTCGGTGATGGCGCTACACCGGAAGAACGTGCCGCGCGGCGCGAACTGGACCGCAGCGTTCTGGATGCGGTCCTTCAGGACGCCGGGCAGTTCAAGCGCGACATCGGACCGAGCGACCGCAACCGCCTGGATGCGTACATGGACGATGTGCGCGAAATCGAACGGCGGCTGGAGATCGCCAAAAAAGCATCGCTCGCGGCGCCGGCGATGGATGTTCCTTTCGGCGTGCCGAGTTCATTCGACGAGCACATCAAGCTGCAATTCGACTTGCAGGTGCTGGCGTTTCAGGCCGATATCACGCGCGTCTCCACGCTTCTCTACGCCCGCGATCTGACCGCACGCGTCTACCCGGAAAGCGGAACGACCACCGGGTTCCACGCGGCCTCGCATCACGCGGAAAACCCGGAGCGGATCAAGGACTATTCCAGAATCAACACGTATCACATCAAGTGCCTGGCCTATTTTGCCGAGAAGTTGAAGGGCGTCAAGGAAGGGGACGGCAGCTTGCTCGACCATTCGCTGATTCTTTACGGCAGCAACATGGGCGACTCGAACCAGCATCTGCACTATGATGTGCCGCACGTGTTGCTCGGGCGGGCGTCGGGGCGCCTGCCAGGCGGGCGTCACTTGGCCTATCCATCCAGGACAATCACGACGGGCAGTCTGCTGCTGAGCCTGCTGGATCTTTACGGAATCCGCCAGGACAGCATCGGCGACAGCGTGGGCCCATTGCCCGCGTTGCTGTAGGGAGAACGACAGCGATGAGACATGGAATTGCATTTTGCGCGGTTCTGCTGGGGGTGGCGCCTCTCCGGGCGAGCAGCCCGGTAGCTGATGCCGTGATGAATGGCGATCAAGCGGCGCTCCACTCGCTGTTGGCAGGGAAGACCGATGTGAATGCGCCACAAGGCGATGGCGCAACGGCCATCCAATGGGCGGTCTACCAGGACGATTTGAAGACGGCGGAAATGTTGATTGCCGCAGGCGCGGACGTCCGGCTTTCGAACCGCGAGGGCGCCACGCCGCTCTCTCTTGCGGCGCTCAACGGGAGCGCGCCGATGATAAGGAGACTGCTGCGGGCCGGCGCCGATGCCAACGAGAAAGGGCCGCAGGGAGAGACGCCGCTCATGTTTGCTTCGCGGAACGGCAATCTGGACGCGATCCGCGTCCTGCTCGACCACCATGCGGAAGTCAACGTGAAGGAGTCGCTGCGCGGAACCACGGCGCTGATGTGGGCAGCCGAGCAAAGCCACGCGGCGGCGGTCAAACTGCTGATCGAACATGGAGCGAACGTGGGAGCCGCTTCGAACCCGGATTCGAGAGGTGGGACGGCGTATCTGGCTCCCCCGATTCAGGAGCGTTTGCGCTCAGCTCAAGGGTCCGGAGGGTTGCGCAGGCCCGGCGGCGGGAGTTCGTCGGGGGCGGGGCGGGGTAGCCGCGCGCGATCGACCGGGGATCCCGCGGATGACTTCCTCTCGGCGGCCGACGCGGCGGCGGCCGCGGCCGCCTTCGTCCGGCGGCAAAATACGGAAGGAGGCGGTTTGACTGCGCTGGTGTTTGCGGCCCGACAGGGAGACCTGGACACGGTGAAGGCGCTGCTCGAGGCTGGCGCCGATGTGAATCAGGTGACGCATTACGGCTGGAGTCCTCTGCTCACCGCTACCCAGAATCGCAATTATCTAATCGGGGAATACCTGCTGGACCACGGCGCCGATCCGAACCGCGCGAACAACGGCGGCTGGACGGCACTGTACCTGGCGACGGATAACCGCAATATCGAGGGCGGTGATTATCCGGTCCGCGCGCCGGACATGGATCATCTGGAGTATATCAAGCTGCTGCTCGACAAAGGGGCAAACGCGAACGCCCGCGTGTGCGGCGTCAAATCGACTCCCACTCAGTGCAGAGGGGACAGCACCGAAACACGCACGATCTTCACGATGCAGTGGGTCTACGAGGACGGCGCCACGCCGTTTTGGCGCGCGGCTCAATCGGGCGACGTGACGCTCATGAAGATGCTGCTGGCAAACGGGTCCGATCCCAAGATCGCTACCGCACACAATGTGACGCCCCTGGCGGTGGCATCGGGAGTTGGGTGGGTCGAAGGCATCACGTTTGAATGGTCGCAGGCGGAGAACCTGGAAGCGGTGAAGATGTGCCTCGATTCGGGGATCGATCCGAACGCGGCCGATGACGAAGGGCGCACCGCGCTGCACGGAGCGGCGCATAAAGGCAGAAACGAGGTGGTCAGACTGCTGGTCGCCCGCGGAGCGAAACTCGACGCGCGGGATCTGGGAAGCCGGGACACGGTCAACGGGGCGATGCTGGGCGTAACCTGGATGCCGCTGCACTACGCGCAGGGGTTGGTGCGGGTAGGCGTGCAATCGGCGATTCCACATCCGGAAACCGAGGCGCTGATCCGCCAGTTGATGAACGAGCGGGGCCTCCCGATTCCGGCAAACATTACGTCGTCGATTTGCCTGACTAAGGGTGTGAACGGTTGTCAGTAGACGAAAACGATGCCAAATCTAGGGGCGGGACTACTTCCCATCCACGCCAACCGGATTCGCTCTGAACAAGCAGAAGCAAGACGACCCCACATGGGCGCGCATTTCCGAGGCTTATAAATGCAGACGAAATTCAAAGAGGTATTCATGACGCGAGCGACTTCGATAGTTGCAAGATTGGCTCTGGCAGCGTGGCTTGGCGTCCCTTTCGGAGTAGTATCATTTGCTCAAAGTCGAAGCCGGGCTGCCGCGAAGCCGCAAATGGCCGAGGCCGCATTCAAAAATATCCGCGCATTGAAAGGGATTCCCGTCGACGAGTTTATGGGAACGATGGGCCTGTTTTCGGCCGCCCTGAGCGTCTGCTGCGGCGACTGTCATGTCGGGGCCGGTACCGACCATCCGAAATGGGAGGACGACGCGCCTCCGCGCAAGGTGATTGCGCGGAGGATGGTGACGATGGTGAACGCGATTAACAAGGAGAACTTTGCTGGACGCCAGGTGGTGACGTGCTGGACGTGTCATCGCGGTAGTCAAAGTCCGGCCGTCACCCCAACCATTGACACGATATACAGCACACCCGTGTTCGCGCCACCCGACATCCTGCCGGCGACTCCTGCCACTGCCGGCACCCTGCCTGTGGACCAGATCCTGGAGAAATATGTCCAGGCTCTTGGCGGGGTGCAGAACCTGGCTTCGCTCACCAGCTATTCCGGAAAAGGAACCGCCAATCTGTTCGACGAGGTCCGCAGTGATCCACTCGAGATCTATGCTAAGGGGCCCAATCAGCTTTCGATCCTGGTTCACCGACGTGGCGGAGAGATGGCTCGGACCTACGATGGACGAGAGGCATGGGTAGTGCTGCCCCTGACGGTAGTGCAGGAGTATCCTTTGACTGCCAGCGCGCTCGAAGGCGCCAAATTGGTGGCCGAAATGGCCTTCCCGGGGCAGATCAAGCAACTCCTCCATAACTGGAGGGTCAGCTATCCAGCCACGATGGAAGACCGGGAGGTCTATGTCGTTCAGGGTTCCGGAAGCGATGGCCTGCTCGCTACCTTCTATTTTGATAAGCAAACCGGATTGCTCACACGATTGGTCCATTTCGCCAACTCGGCAGTCGGCCGGGTTCCTACCCAGATCGACTATTCGGACTATCGCCCAGTCGCCGGAGTGATGCTGCCATTCAAATTCATCTATGGCTGGCTGAGTAATCGCGAGGAGTACACGCTGACCGAAGTAAAGCCGAACGTGTCGATAGACGCTGCCAAATTCTCGAGACCGGTCCCCGCGGGGCGATGAGCTAACAGAATAAGGAGGAGGAGATGAGTATTGCCCCGAAAAACCTGCCGACGCGGCTTCATCACAATGCCTATGTCACCGCTGACATGGAAGCGACGCGTCACTTTTATGAGGATCTGATCGGGCTTCCGCTGGTTGCGACGTGGTGCGAAGCCGATGAGTTGTTCGGGAAGGAACGGGTTTATTGCCATTGCTTCTTCGGCTTGGCCGATGAGAGCGCGCTGGCATTCTTCCAGTTCGCCAACCTCGACGACCAGCAACTGTTCGGACCGAAAATGCCGGCCTCGCCGTTCCATCACATCGCGCTGAACGTCGACGCGCGGACCCAGGAACAAGTGAACAAGCGGCTGGTTGCAGCGGGATTCAAGGAACCGCGACTGTACGTGCTGGAGCATGGCTACTGCAAGTCGCTCTACGCGACGGATCCGAACGGCATGATTCTGGAATTGACCGTCGATAATCCGCATGCCGTCAAGGACGGCATGAGCCGACGCGCCACCGCACACGCTGATCTCAAACGCTGGCTCTCAGGCAACCACACCTCGAACAACACGTTTCGCGCGGCCGTGCATCAACGAGCGTGAAACCCCTCGGGCTGCGCCTGAAACTTAAACGAGGAATGCCAATCTGTGTACAACCTCATCCGGGATGCAAATCTTGCCTATCCGTAGCGTAAACCTTGGAGCACTGGTACGCGCGAGGAGTCCTCGTCGGTCGGATGGGCGAGGTTTATCGCGCACGGAAATATCACTTGTCAAAGGAGAAGGCGGTAAAAACGAAGACGATGAGTACTTCGACTTGCTGCCGAATATTTGATGCCGCATCGACACTCCTCCCCGCAGGGGTCAGTGCCGACCACATTTCATCGTTCTTCCAAAGGCTTAGGCTCGATTGGCTGCTGTTCACTTTCCGCCGCGGCTTGTGCGCTCCGCCACGTGTTTGTGAATGGCTTCATAACCATCGGGCTGCTTGCGGTCCTGGCGCTTGTGAGCCGGAACCTGTTTGTGTTTCCGTCTCTCGGACCCACAGCATATCTGCTGTTCTTTACGCCTCTTGGGAGGACGGCAAGTCCGCGAAATACTGTCTTCGGGGCAACGAGCAGGAACACGGCAACCTCGATAGTCGCCAATTCGCGTGGTTTCGCAATAATTCCAAGGGAAACGATCAGCGTCGTTGCGCCGGCTGGCGGATGACTAACGTCGAGAGGCACCATGAACGCGCCTGTCGCTGAGAGCGAAAGAGCCGCCGCCAGCACTCTGGGCCAGATAAACCCCGGATGCTCTCCGAATGGCAGTGCTCCGGCGCCGGTGCCCACGAATGCAACATAACCGCAGATGAGGCCGATAGTATGGCCGTTCTTTTCAGATGCCGCTTACTTAAAATGACGAAATGGTTCAGGCACTCCCGGCGTGTCGATCCGATCAATCGCTCTGCGTGCCCGTTCTGCCAAGGGCTCTGCGGGGCAGCCAGCACTTCTTCAATGTCTAACGACTGAAGCCGTTCACGGGCCCCCGGGGTTATACACCGTCGCGGTCGCGGATCAAGTACCGAGGGGCGGTTCGATCACCAAGAGCTTCGATCATTTGCTGTGCCACCCAGGCAGACGTGGGGTGGTCGGTGACATTGAAGTGCACGACTTCCCGGCGACGGTGCTCCAGCACCACGAACACAAACAGAATCTGAAAGCGCACTGTGGCCACGGTGAAGAAATCGACCGATACCAGCTCACTCAGATGATTCTTCAGGAACGTCTTCCAGTTCTGCAAGGGCGGCCGCGGTATCGTGTGTAGCACGCGGGAGACGCTGCGCTCTGAAACGACTATCCCCAGCATCGTGAGCTCCCCGTGGATTCGCGGCGCCCGCCACAGCGGGTTCGCGACTGCCATCCGCTGGATCAGCCGCCGAATTTCGGCAGCGATCGCTGGTCTTCCCCGCTGACCGCCGTTTGGCCGGGAGAGTCTTGTCCAGAATCGTCGAAATCGTTCCCGCTGCCAGCGGACAACGGTGTCGGGGTGAACGACGGCCAGAGCATGCCGCCAGTCCTGCCAAACCTGGGACAGGCCGATCCAAAACAGCCGATCCAGGCGTGTCAACACCGGTCGTTTCCGTTTTCTCCGATAGGCGGCTAGTTGCCGCCGCAGGGCCAAGTTCTCTAAAGCGATGGCCTGATGGCCGCTACCCAGCAGTCGTAGGAATCAAAAGAGTACAAGAGGATAGCCAACATACGATCCGACTATTCTCGCCGAAACCTCACCCCCTTAGCGCCGGATGCAATTCTGGCGAAGGGCAGGGACCGCGCCGGCCGTGAATCTGGCGTTTACATCTTTCTTACTTGTCTGTCACACAGATGTCATTCGTGACGGTTAAGCTAATCACTATTCTTTGAGCCACGGAGCCGCTTGAGCATGCGCCAAACGCGTTTTCTTTTGCATTCGGTCCTTACCGTCTGCACAGGACTTTTGATGATCTCGTCGGGAATGCGCGCCCAGTCAAACGGCGAGGGCGGCACGATCGTCGGCGCGGTCCTGGACGTCTCGGGAAGGCCGATTCCGGGAGCGGAAGTCTCGATCAGGAACGAATCATCCGGTTCGCCGCGGAGCGTGATCTCGGATCAGGAAGGGAAGTTCTCCGTCGGTGGCTTGCCGGCGGGCATGTATACGGTGGCGGCGTCGGCTCCCAGTTTTGCGTCGAGCCGCCGTAGCGGCGTCAAGGTGGCGGCGAATGGCGCGGAAAACGTCAATCTCTCCCTGAACGTAGGCGAGATCGCGCAAAGCATCACGGTCGAAGGGACGGTTTCAGTCGCGGCGGAAACAGCCCCATCGCAGAACACCTTGGATGCGCGTTCGGCGCGATCGGAGATCAGTCCGGAGTATATCCAGAACTTCGCTTCGCCGATTGCGGACTACACGGAGCTGCTCAATAACGCGCCGGGCACATTCAGCGTGAATCCCAATGGCGTCGGGCTGGGCGACAGCAAGACCTATTTCCGCGGCTTCAAAGACGGCCAATACACGATGCAGGCCGACGGCATTCCATTTAACGACACCAACGATCCCACGCATCACTCATGGGCATTCTTCCCCAGCCAGTTCATTGCCGGTGTGGACTTCGACCGCAGCCCCGGTTCCGCTTCCTCGATCGGGCCCACAAACTTCGGCGGAACCGTCAATCTGTTGTCGCGCAGCGTGGCTTATTCTCCCGATATCCGCGCCACGGCATCTTACGGCTCGTTCAACACCAGAATGCTCGCCTTGGACGCCGATTCCGGACAGTTTGGTCCGGGCAAGAAATCGAGCCTTACGCTCAACGTGCACCAGATGTTATCGGATGGATACCAGACTTATAACTATCAAAAACGCGTCGCGGGATTCCTCAAGTATCAATACCGCATCAACGAACGCACCACGTTAACGGTTTTCGGCGGATTGGTCGATCTTTGGACCAACACCCCCAACCTGAAGGGGCCATCCCGCGCCCAGATCGCCGAGTTCGGAGACAACTACCTGTTGAGCGGCGATCCGTCGCTGCCGAACTACTACGGCTACAACTTCTATCACGTGCAAACGGATTTCGAATACGTGGGCCTTCACAGCGAGTTGGGCCGGGGCTGGAAGTTTGATAACAAGCTGTACACCTACCGCTACTGGAACAAGCAAAACTACAACAATCCGTCTTACCAGCCGAACGGCTTCTTTCTCCCGGCCGCCCAGTCCATTACAGCGACCAGCGCAGTGGATAAACTGAACGGATATCGCAAGGTGGGCGATATTGCGGCCGCAAGTTACGAGATGAGCGGCGGCATCCTGCGGACCGGGCTGTGGTTCGAGTGGGCATATACCGATCGCTACCAGACGCCTTCGGACCCGCGCACCTGGGTGAACGCGGCCTTACCCAATTTCCATGAGCACTTCATTACCACGTCGGCACAGCCCTTTGTCGAGTACGAGTACAGGATCATGCGGGATATCACCGCGACAGCCGGCATCAAGGTGGCCCAATATGGAATGGATTTGACCCAGTATGCGGACAATGGCAAAACGGTGGGAAACCTCGGCGGCGCACCGAGCACCTACCACTCGGCCGCGTACCGCTCATGGATGCCGTCGGTCGATCTGCGCTACCGCATTAAGGCGAACTGGACTGCGTACGCGCAATTCGCAACCGGATCCAATATTCCGCCGAGCAACGTGTTTGACTCAAAGAATGCGCTCGTCGCGGTACTGCCGAAACCGACCTCGGTCAAGACGTATCAGATCGGCTCCGTGGTCAAGTTCAATCGCTGGACTCTTGATTTCGACGTGTATTACAGCCACTTCCAGAACCCGTACTCGTCATTGATCGACGCCACCACCGGCGAGTCCTACTTCTATCAGACCGGCCCATCCAACACCAAGGGTGTTGAAGCCGAGAGCAACGTATTGCTTGGGTATGGCTTTAGCGTTTATTTGAACGGTACCCTGGGGTCGGCCAAATACCAGGAAGGCAGAAATTACGCCAACGGCGGCTTGTGGATCGCAAACACTCCCAAGAACACGGAAGCGATCGGCCTGACTTACCAGCGAAAGAACTGGGACCTGGGCATGTTTAATAAGCGTGTAGGCACCATGTACAACGACAATGGCGCCATAAACCAGGCGGTCACCATCGATCCGTTTAACGTGACCAACGCTTTCATCAATTACACGGTCAAGGGGGAGAGTTTCCTGAGGGGCACCAAAATCCGCTTTACCGTCAACAATCTCTTTGACCAACACAACATTGTTGGGGTTGTTCCGTTCTCCACGAAAAGCAATGTACCTTCGCCGGGCGACCAGCTAACGCTCGTGCCGGGCCGGAGTGTCTCACTGACGATGACATTCGGGTACGCGCCGGCGCAATAGTCAGCAGGAAACCGCGTCCTGCGGGCACAGTTGCCCGCGCGTTTCCTTTTTCGGAGCCGGAGAGAATCATCGAGATCGGGAGAAGACTCGCGCGCAAGGCCCTGGCCCAGTGGAAACGCGCCACCGCCCCGTACCCCGGAGAGGTTCAGGACGCACCATGTCTTCACCATACAAACGGACAATCTCGGCAATCGGCAGGTTTCTGTCGCGGACGACAAAATCTTCGCCTGCTTCACACGATGTAGGAACCAAGCTGGCTCATCGCCGCCCGATAACCGGAAATTCAGTGAAATGAAAGACGTCTGTGACAAGAGTCGTTTATCCTGATCACAAGCAGTCACCATGCTTACGGGCGCGCTTTCTCACCCCAAAACCCCTAGCGCGCCCTTTTCCGGCGCCTCGGCGGCCTGAAGAATCCGGCCACTCCTCAAATGTGACAGACCGGTTTCAAACACGTGAACCGTTCCTGACAGTAATCGTTTCTGGCTTGACATTTCTTCCCGCAATCGCTTAGCGTGTCCCATTGAAGGTCGAAATCGAAATCAAGCTCCGTCTGCCGGACCAGCTGGCGCAGATGCGCAGGATGTTGCGCGAAAGCGGTTTCCGGATCGAAAAGCGGCGTGTTTTCGAGTCGAACATTCTGCTCGATAACCGAAAGCGGACCCTTAGGAAACACGGCAAACTTTTGCGCGTACGCAGCATCGATCGCTACGGTCTGCTAACGTTCAAAGGCCCTTCCGAGCAGGGGCGGTACAAGAAACGATGGGAAATCGAAACGCATCTGAATGATAGCGCGGCAGTGGAAGCGATTCTGGCGCACATCGGCTACCATCCGGTTTTTCGATACGAAAAGTTTCGGACCGAGTATCGGGCGCGCTCGGGAGGCGGCAAGGCGCTCCTCGACGAAACGCCCATCGGGAACTTCCTGGAATTGGAAGGCAGCCCGGGATGGATTGATCGGACGGCGCGGCGTCTTGGTTTCTCGACGTCCGACTACATCTGCCGGAGTTATGGCTATCTATACCTGGCCTATTGCCGGGAGCGCCGGATCCAGCCCCGGAACATGACTTTCAAGCGCCGGCCGTAACTCTTTTGCACGCCAGCGACGTGCGGCCGGGTACCGCACGTCCGATACATTTCCGCTCACAAATGTTTCGCCAAACGATTACAGTTCCGCCAAGGAATCGTAACCGTTCCTCGAACAAGCTGGTGGCGAGGGGGCAAACGCGATGGTCCACACAAGCGTCAGTTTTGCGTGGCGGGACCCCATGCCGGCTCGGAGTGTTTCGACGGCGGTCTGTCTTCACGGCCACACCATGCATTCCGAGGAGTGCCTGAACTTTCTACCGCGGTACTTGCGACGGATCCCCGGCATGTCCCGCATCCTTGACGAGTATGAGAAAGGGTCGCAGCGCGTTGACTTCAACCGATCCTGGTGGACACCGCCGCTCAGCCCGGCTTCCGCTCTGCGGCTGGAGCAGGACCAAATCGCGGCGATGGGTCTGCGCCCCGTGGTGTCTCTCACCGACCACGACAATATCGAAGCCGGGATGTCTCTACAGATAGCGGCCGTGGCGCGAGAAGTTCCCATTTCCATCGAGTGGACCGTTCCGTACGAGCGCTCGATTCTGCATATCGGCATTCACAACCTGCCGCCAGCCTCCGCGCGTGGATGGATGTCGATGCTGGCGGAGCATACGGCCTCGCCGAACGAGGCGGCGCTGCCGGCGCTTTTGAGCGAGCTGGGAAGAGTTCCCGAGGTATTGATCGTTCTCAACCATCCGTTCTGGCTTGAAGAAGGCGTTGCCGAGCCGGATCATCGGCGCGCGCTCGGCCGCGTGTTACGGGAATGCCTCCACTGGTTTCATGCTTTTGAACTGAACGGAACGCGGCCCTGGGAAGAGAACGCGGCGGTCATCGAACTGGCGCGGGCTCACGGTGTGCCGGTCATCTCAGGCGGAGACCGCCACGCCGGCGAGCCGGCCGCGTGCCTGAACTTCACGGACGCCGCGACGTTCCCGGAATTTGTTTCCGAGATCCGCGCCGGCTACAGTTCGGTCTGGTTTCAGCCACATTACCGGGAGGCGATGACTCTCCGCGTTCTGGAGGCCGTCCGCGACATCCTGCGTCCGTATCCGGAATATCCGGAGCGCGAACGATGGACCGATCGATTCTTCTATCGCGGTGACGACGGCGTCGTCCGATCGCTCTCGACCGTGTGGAGGGATCGCGTCCCCTGGATACTATCCGCGGCGACGGCGATTCTGCAATTGCCCGCCGCCACCGGTTTGCGGCCGGCCTTGCGTCTCCTGTTCGCGCAACGGGGAGAGATCCTTCCTTGAAAGCCGCAGTCGCGCGGTTGCTGACCTCCTTGGCCGGATTGTCGCCCGAAACCATCGCACTGGTAGTCGCAGTGGGGTTCGTCCTGGGTGTGTTCCCCGTTTTTGGTCTGCCAACCATCCTGTGCACGATGGCCGCTGTGATTTTCCGCCTAAGCCTTCCCGCGGTCCAATTGATGAATCAGCTTTCGTCTCCGCTCCAGTACGCGCTGCTGATTCCGTTGACCCGCTTTGGTGCATTTCTCCTCGGCGAGCGCGGCGCTTGGAATCTGACGGCTGCTACCCGCGATGCAATTGTCGGATGGTTCTGCCTGTGCGTGCCGCTCGGGCTTCTTCTTTACTTCTTTCTCCTCTGCCTGCTGCGGTGGCGCGGCCGAGAGTGGTTCAATGGACTGGAGAGTTCAGCCTGATGGATCTTTTCCCTGACCGATTTCTGTGGGGCGCCGCAGCGGCAGCACACCAGGTGGAAGACAACAATGTCAACAGCGATCTCTGGATTCTCGAGCATACCGAGCCGACTCTGTTTGCGGAGCCGTCGCTCGATGTCTGCGATCGCTATCACCGGTTTCCCGAAGATATCAAGCTGCTCGCCGGGTTGGGGCTGAACACGTAGCGGTTCTCGATTGAGTTTCTACCGTTCGTCACCTTAAAACGCATGGTCAAAGCGGCGAAAGGCGCGCTCGGCACGCGCCGCTTCGGTTGGTTTTTTCTCGGCGACGCGGTCAAATTGCGTGACCGCATGACGGCGGCCCATGAACGCGCCGTCGAAGCCCTAAGGTCCGGGCCCGGAAGTTTCCCCGTCAGGGTCAGCATTGCCCTCCAGGACGAACAGGCCGTGGGCCCTGATAGCCGGCGCGATTGCAAATGCGCCGAAGTTTACGATCATTGGCTGGAAGCCGCAGGACGCGGCGATTTCCTGGGCGTGCAGACGTACACACGGTGCCGTGTCGGGAAGAAAAGCGACTTGGGCCCCGGGCCGGGGTCGAACTCACGCAGATGGGTTATGAATTCTGGCCCGAGGCGCTCGAGGCATGCCTGCGGTACGCCCATGCCCGCGTTGCGGTTCCGATTTACGTGACCGAAAACGGCATCAGCACCGAGGACGACACGCGCCGCATCGAATACATCCGGCGCGCGCTGGCCGGAGTGCGAAATTATCTGGAAGACGGCATCGACATTCGCGGCTACATTCATTCGTCATTGTTCGACAACTTTGAATGGAATATGGGATAGCGGCCGAAATTCGGACTCGTCGCCGTGGATCGAGTCACGCAGCAGCGGTCCGTTAAGCCGAGCGCGCGGTATCTGGGCGAAATCGCGCGGCAGAACCAGATTCTGGATCCCGCCGCGATCGTGTAGATTCCGAAAGAATGCTTTCTAGCAGCTCTGGGATCTCAAACACGGCCTGATTTTGAATGCCGGCGGCCCGCTGCCGGAAACGTGCGTAGTTCTCTGGCGTCAGCAGAGTATCGACCGCGTTCGCGATTTCCGTTGAGAATTTTCGGACCACCAAACCGACGCCCTGCTCCTCGATCCAATCCGCATTGTATCGTTCGTGGACCATGGTCCAGGCGTTTCGTTGCACGATGACCGGGAGCCGCTTCGCCAGCGCTTCGCTGATGCTGCCTGGCCCCGGCTTGCCGATGAAAAAATCCGCGAGCTCCATGTGGTAGGGAACATCACGCGTGAAGCCCTCGATGCAGATCGGGATCTGCCGCGGCAGAGTGCGGAGTTTGCCAGCGAGCTCGGCGTTCTTCCCGCATAGCAGGATCAATTGGAGATTCTTCCCTGGACGACTCAGAGCTTTGACGATGCGCAACATCTCCGTCGAGCCCTCAGCGCCGAACAGCACCAGCCCCGTCGGAACATCGGGCACGAGCCCAAGCCGCCGCCTCTCGGCTCGCCGATCGATGGCAGGTGATTCGTAAAACTTCGGATGCAGGATCATGCCCGACGTACGCAGGATCCGGTCGGCGGGTATGCCCAATTCGCGCGCCTGAGCGGCTGCACGTTCGGACCCGCAGATGACGTATTGGTCCTGCCGCTCGATCCAGAAATGCGGCGGGTAATCGGCGATATCGGTGAGCAGAGTGACAAACGGCGTTTCCGGCCAAACGCGCGCCAGGGACTCTCGGAGAGCGCGGTTGTAGTGCGGAATGAGCGAGACCACCAGGTCGTAGCGCGATTGTTTCCAGTGCCGCTCCAGCACTCTGAGTTGCGATGCATGGGTCAGCCGGACTAGCAGATGCGCGATGGGAATCGACACCGAGGTGCCGGCCGTCCAGCCGCGCCGCAACATGATGTTGTAAACCTCTTGAAACGGAATGCCGGTCGATTTGCGAATGAAGTCGATCGAATCCAGCAGCTCCTGGATCGACAGCATGTCCACCTTCCAGGAAGGATGCTGCTGCCCGATGCCTTCGCGCAGGGCGGTCGCTGCCGCGCGGTGCCCCCCGCCGGATTCAATGTAGATCAGAGCGATTCTCGGAGCGGGCAGCTGGTTCACGTCGGATCGGCCCTCCTTAGAATTGGACGCACGGTGGCGTGTGTTGATTTCCGCGCGCGGGCGCGGCGTTGTACGTGGCGGCGCATAAGGCGCGGACTCGCTTCAATTCGCGGCCAGCCGGCGATGTTGGATCCGCTTCCAGCGACCGCCTCCATTCGGCCATGGCCTCCCCGGTGCGGCCTTCGGCCTCCAAGGCCAGGCCCAGCTTCCAGCCTGCTTCCGGAGCCCGCGGCTCGTTGCCTTCGGGCGCTTCGGTGAGGTACTTGCGGAGGTACTGCTCCGCCCGGGCCGGCTCGCGCCGCGCGCCAAGCAGTTCCTCGGCGGCATAGAAATACGGCGCCAGATCATCCGGGTTTTGTTGAGCAGCTTCTTTCAAAATCGAATCGAGCAAGGACCACTCAGCGCGTTCGGCATAAAGCCGCGCCAGGAGCTTGTAGGCCTCAATCCGGCTACGGTCCAGCTCGAGAGCATATCGGCCCGCCATTTCCGCCGCCGCCCGATTGAGGTGCTCCGGATCGAGATAAAAGCGCGCCAGCTCGATCTGCGCGTGATAACTTGGTGGCCGCGCCTCAGCGCCCTCTCGCAGGAGCATCTCGGCTTCAGCCGTGCGCTTCTGAAACACGGCGATTCGCGCTTGCGCCAGGTATCCTTCGGGCACATCGATTGCACCGATTCGTTCCGCAGTCTGTGCCGCTTTATGGGAATCGCCTCCGGCGATCGCCGGCGCGAGCAGGTAGAACTCGAGTAAATCGCGTTGCGCAAGAACGTCGCGGGGGTCGAGCTCGATCGCCGTGTCGATCTCTCTGCGAAACTTGCGCGCCAGAAATAATTGGTGGAACGGGCTCGCATGCTGCGCCTGCACGCCAACCGCCTCGGCGAGTTGGCGATGAAACTTCGCGACTCGGCCGTTCAGGCTAACGGCCTTTTCCGCAAGCGGCAGCGGCGCGGATCGGTCGCCGAAGGCAAAGCGAATTTGGGAAAGCAGAAAATTAATCAGAGCCTGATCAGCTGAGGTGGGCTGTGCTTTCACCCAGGCACGGGCCTGTTTCCAATGGCCCGCCGCGATGAGTCGGTCCGCTACGGTCTGCTGGGCGCCGGCCGGTCCCCAAGCACCCGCCATCAATAGAATTAGGCAGTGAATCCGGTTTCGAGCATACCAGCTGGACGCCACTGGCATTCAGCTTGAACGCCCGATCGTTTCAATTCAATAACCGACGTTTGAAGTTTTGATGATTATGCCCGGGCCGCGGTATCCTTTGGCGGCATCGCGCTCGAACCAACCGGCTTGCGGCGGTTCTTCTGGTCTTGCCAGCCGGCCTTCAGGGCTCGCTTCCATTCCTCGATCACGGAACTGGAAAACTGCTCGGCCCACACGCCCCGAAAGTCGCGCACCTGGCGGCGTTCCGATTTTTTCAAGGCGGCGATGAGAGTCTTTTCGCAATTGGCATCGCGCGCCATCGCCAGAACGCTCCGGTAGTCGTTCATTTTCCCGAGGACATTCTGCACGGACTTGATCCTCTCGATCAGTCCTTCCATCGCGGCGCCGTAAAGAGGAACAAAGAGATCGAGAGTATAGCGCAGCTTCTTCGCCTGGATCCGAAATTCATGCAGCTTTTCGCCCGAATCATGCGAGATCGCCGAGTGCCCGGCTTTAAAGAACCGTTGCGCCAGCCGCGGCAGGGAATGGGCGGCCTCGATTCTGGTCTCGGGCGCCGATTCGGATCGCAATGCATGCAGCTCAAGATCGGCAAACCACTGCGAAATTTTCGTGCGAAGGGACAGACGCTTCAAGCAAGCGAGCAGCGTCCGTTCGGCCGTCTTGCGCCGCGTGCGGATCTCGCGCCGCAACTCCGCAGCTCCGGGCTGCTCGATCTTCATCAGAATTTTGATAGCGACGTCGTAATCCCGCACCGCGCCGGCCGCCGACAGTACTGCCTTCAACTGTTTGCGAATCCGCTTGGCGGCCTTCCGCGGAAGGAGCGGTTTGAATGTGACCAGTGCCTGTTCGGCACGGCGAATGGCGACGCGAAGGTCATGAACCGCTTCCGGGCTCGATCCTTTCGCGGTGCGATTTCCCTGAAATACCAAGCGCTCCAGCAGCCTGCGCACTTTTTCATCGGCCGCGGAGTGCTTTGCATCGTGACCCTGTTCACGCGTCGTCAATCCTCAATTATAACGGCGAAACTCGGGGACGCGCCATCACGGCAGGCCCAGAACGGTACCGCTATGGAGATAGAATCGAGGACGGGTGGTCGGGTATCCTAGGGCGCATAGAACAACTGAGACTTCGTGCATAAACACGATTCGTGACAACGAGCGGTTCTGACATCGTCGCATCGGGCTTTGCTAATCCGCCTTACCGGAAGCCACAAGATGAGGATCTGGAATAACTTCGAGCGGCGTTGGGCACCGGCATTTCGTCTCGCGGAGGTGTGTCGATTCTATGCTGCGCGCTAGACAGCTCTCCACGGAGGTACAAAAATACTCGGGAAGGAGGATGCGCGCGACGAATCGTTTTCTCTCCGATCACCTGCCGCGAAAAATCGGTATTAGTTCGATGATCAAAATGACGATCACGAGCACCTCGAGGAGAAAACTCCGGGCTTCTCGAAACTCATTGACCATGAACTCGTAGAGTTCGCCCGCCGTGCGCAGTTTCTGATCCACGAGGCTTCGGTAATCGCCGGCGCCCACTTTAACCGCCGCGAGCCGATACGCCCGTGCATAATACATGTCACTGAGAAATTTAATAGCGTTGTCGGCACGTTCCGTCAGTTCGGTCACATCCAGGCGGAGCTGGTTGAGGTGCGCCGCCTCGCGGGAAAGACGCCAACGGGAAGAAATGCGACCGCGATCCTCGAGGACCGCATAGGCTCGCTTCAGCACCGTTGTCAGGATTTCATCGTAACGACGATATTCCAAGAGCTGCGTGTTGGCGTACTCCAGTAGCTGGATGATTGGGTTCGCTCCTTCCGGAGTGTCGTACACCAGCGCCGCGAGCCAGCCGAGCACCAGCAGGTCGGAAGGATAGTAAGAAAGACTCGAAGCCAGAACCTCTCTCTGCTCGACTTCGGAGAGCGGTTCATTCTCGCCTCGGATCACTTGGCTTAATTCTCGGCCATATCGGGAAATGAGCTCGGACCCGGTCGGATGACGACCGTCTTCCTCGATGACCTCGCTCAGGTGGATGACGTAATAGGCTTCGTCCAGCCACTCCGTATAGGCCTTGCGAATAGCCGGCTGCAGCCGCGCCAGACGGGCCTGGATGGTTTTCGGGCCTCGGCGCTCTACCTCGCCCGCCCAGATCCACCGGTTCGAAAGCGCTATGAGGTCGGTCCATTGTGTTTCGAACGGCATGTCGAATTCGAGGCTGATCACGCCGTATTCGAAATACCGTAGGCTGGCGTTCGCCGTTTCTCCGCTGGTGAGTTGAATCGGGTCGCACGGTTCGGTCACAGGGGGGCGCTCGAAGCGAACATAATCCGGCGCCGGTAGCTTGAATCCGGGTGAGCGCCCGGGCCTCTCGCCGCCGATGAGTTTACGCATTTCCACAAGGTCAAACTCTTCGGCTACGTCGTATAGCAGTAGCGCGCGAAATGATCCCCGGCAGACTGGCACAGTAACAGTGTAGGCAATTTTCGCGCGACGCCTGGAGTAGCCCGCGAGTTGGGATTCGTACAGATGCTTCCCTTCAGGGTAAATTGACGCAGCAGCTCGGTGCTTGATGGGTGTATCCGACTGCAGAGCTTCTAGCTCGGTGATGACCCGCTCCAGCATTTGCCTCCGCGTCCGAAGGTCATTTAGCATTGCATGAATAGACCCGAATTGGTAGCAGGATGAGCTTGCCCACCCTATTGCCGTTGATCCTCGTTGAGATACTTCATACGGAAGCGCGGCCGCCTTCTGATGACATGTGCCCTCGGTGTCACCAACAGCGTGGCGAGGGCGCTCCTTTCGCAGGGGGAAACCTTTGCGAGTTTGGCGAGCCTCCAGCGACCATCGTCTACGTCATGGTTCCGCACTTCGTGGCGGTCGAAAACGATATCGCCAAGAAGTTGGATTCGCCTCTGCCTGCGACTTAAACCGAAACTCGTACTCATTAAGAAATGAGATCCGGCTCAGTGCTGAGCCAAGGGGGCAGACACGGCCACATCGCTTTGCAACAGGGCTATCGGAAAGGCTTCGGGTGCAGTTCCGGGCGGAGTTCTTCAATCTATTCAACCGGCGCGAATTTCGGCACACCGAACGCTGTAGTGTACCTCGAGCACCGCGAATCCGTCCCCAACCGGGGTCGTGATCACTTCAAGTGCGTCCCGCTGCTGTTGACCAAACCAGCCCGCAACCGAAATCAGCAGGACACGGAAAGGGGTCGATACCCTGGCTCATTGCGCCAGGATACTAGCCCCAGGCATCCTCTGGCTTCATCCGCTAACCGTAAGGTCATTCCAGTTTTTGGAGTTTTCCGGTCCGAGCAGAGTCGAAGCGCTTGCACGATCGGTTTCACAAAGATGATGTACCTCACGATCTTCAGCAGGCTCCGCTGCCCTAGGGCCGGCCGGGAAGGAGCAGTCCGAAATGACCGTCAAACAAAGCATCGGACTGGCGTCTGCTCGTTCGCGGGGCGCTAAAATCGGATTGGGAGTTTATCGTCTGAAATGATGTTCGAGCAACGTCAATTCTTCGACCGGAATCCTTGTGGCCATATTCGTCTTTGTCGGCGCTGTGGCTTCAAGAGCTATTCGCCGGGCGTCCTCCAGCGCCAGGCAAGCGGCTGCCATGTGCTTGTCGCCCAAGCGTTTCAGCATCTTCAGTGATCGAGGGATCGTTAAACGGAACTGTCGGCCATATTCGGTCCCCTTTTCAGCAGAAAGAGGAGCCAGTCAGTCCAAGCGGTTTAGACGGCTCTTAGGTGCAAGTTAAAGTATACCGTCCGCGCGGACCCATGGCGTGCGGAAAAACCGACATCTCGAGAGACGATGAGGGGCCGCATCTCGCATCCCGCGGGCCAAGAATCTTTAGTTACGTCGCACGATGGCGTTCGTATGCCTTCCAGATCTCCGAGGCGGCAACCTCGTAGCGATCTGGATTGCCACAATTCTCCGCGCCGAAATCAGTCAGGAACACTTCAAATAATAACTGCTTTAGCGCATTGAGATCTTTAGCTTCTCGAATGCGCGAGAGCAACATGTCAACTTCAGGGTTGTAGTCGCCGGTGTTGTGCTTGCCGTCGAGTTCCATTGGGTTGTGCCGGAAGAGGATATCACTGACGTCGCGGTAGAATCTACCGTACTCCTTTTGAAGCATCCGATGCTGCTCGCGGTCTTCGCTTTCGGGCGGCATGGTTCAGTTTAACAAAGGCGGACGTTTCGCTGCCGAGTGTCTGCCGCGCAGTCCGCAAACTACCCACGCGCAAGTTCAAAACTCAAAGCACGCCTAAGAGGAGGCTTTCAGAGTGCTTGTCGAAGGTTTGCCGGCCACCGGTGCTTCACAGGGTTGCTTCGCTATGCCGTGCATTCAATGCAGTCCGGGGCCGCTTGCCCCGGGATTCAAGTTTGAGGGCTGCGGCGGTTGTACGAGCTTGTAAGTGTGCGATTAGATCTTCATTCGTTAGCTGGTGGCTGCCAATCCGGCTGTTGGCGAGGTCGGCTGCGAGTTTGCCGGCACACAGTACAGGGCCTTCCTGAATTTGAACGCGATGCTCCACAAACAGTGCGAGATCCGCAGTGATCGTCAACCGCACCGTCGGCTCTCCCTTCACCATTTGGTCGAACCGGTAGCATCGAGTGTTTTGAGTCTGTTCGAATCCCATGTACCGCAATTCCATGATTTTCTCCCGTGCGATGGCAAGCCGTTTTGCCGGTAAGTGCTCCCGTTCAACGGGGACGGCGAGTTGCTGCATTGAACTGGTCAATAGAATGTCTTAGGTCCAAATGTTTTTCTCTGGCTTTCCGGTCGATCAGAATGGTCTGTGCAATTATTTGCCTCGGTTGGGAAATTACCTGATCCGCGCGGCACTGCAGCTTTCGGAGTGTGGGGGTAGACGCGTATGACTTATCCGGCGTGGAATGATCCTTTGTCGGCAAGAAAGAGAAGCCAGCCGGTCTTGGCGGTTAAGACGGCCCTTTGCTGCCGCCTCCAGCATAGCAGAGTTCTGCGCGGAGCGCCGGGTCACGGACTTCGCTTCTATCATCAGCCCGCGCCCGCCGGGTATCAAACTCCGGAACGACACGGGAACAGTAGCGCTACGGAGCTACGATTCTTCCTGTGACGGTCTTGCGTTCCCGATAGACGCCGGTTGATTGGAGCGCCTGACGCCAACGAGCGAAGGTGTTCCCAACAGCACGCGAGCCGGCAAATATCGTCGCGACCGGGAGCAGCCCCCCAAGCTTGTAGTTGCCAAGCGCCGCCAGGCCGCTGGAGGCGATGCACCCGCATTCTTCACAGACGGGGCTTCCGCCGAACTGGCATGGTTCCACCCGCGTTTTCAAATCGGCCGAGACGCACGTCGTCGACATCGCGAATATGCACCGGTCCGGCGAAGCGGGCGGTCGCCGAAAGCCGCTTAGAATGGGATCGCTGGCATAGACTTTGCGAAATTCTTCCCGGATTGACGCGATTTCGCCGACTGCGCGCTCGCGGTCCGCAGGCGAGAGCCGCTCCTCGTATTGGTGGCCGCGCTGAGGCGTGAAGATGCTGAACCAGATTTTCCGTACCTCGGGCCGCTCCGACCAGAACGCGGCGAAATCTCGCAGGTATCCTTCGCGGTTCAGCATCTGGCGCGTAACGGTGCAGTGAACGATGACCAAATGGCCCCGGATATGCTTGAGGATGCGATCGTACGTGGCGGGCGCCCTCCGCCTGTCATGTTCGGGCTGAAGCCCGTCCACCGAAACACACAAGTGGAGGCAGTCGTAGCAGGCCCAGTGCGCCGGAATCGGCCTTACGGCGCTCGTGACCAGTTGAACCTCCACACCCATTGTGTTTAGCTTCGGCAGTAGCGCGTCAAGCTCGCGATAGCGCACTAAAGGCTCGCCCCCAACGATCGAAACGTGCAGGGGCTTGTAGCGCTGGACGAGTTCGACGACTCCATTGACCAGGTCCTCACCGCGAAGATCTGAAAGTTGGCGAAGAGTGGAGGTGGTGCCGAGATGCTCCGGTTCGTATGCATAACACCCCGGGCAGTGGAGAGGGCATTCTTTTGTGATCTCGATCGATAAAAATGGCCGGAATCCCACTAGAATGCGACCCCAGGCAGGGAGAACGTCTCTCTTCTTCATTCCGCATCCTCTCCTTCTGGTTCAAGCTCCATTCGAGGAACTCATCACTGACAGGACAGCGTGTCGGTTCGTTGTCAGTACCCACCGGAGCATGCCTGGCCCGAGTATACCGCCGAGAAGATCGATTCGAAGCTGATTAAGGTGTCCAAACGGACGATTGAGACGGAGTGCCGTTTCAAGCCGACGGAGGCTGTTCGAGCACGGCTACATACGATGTGCCGGGCAGTTCCGGATTGTATCCTGCGCCACTGTGCACACCGGGTTCCAGTTGATCTCGACGTATCTCATGGCCGATCAGCATCATGACAGGCGGTTTTCGATTTCACACATGGATGATCCCCCGCTGAATCGCAGCCGTCGCGGCCTGTGTCCGGTCTTGAGCGCCGAGCTTTTGCAAGATATGCTGCACGTGGTTTTTTGCAGTCGTCTCGGTAATATCCAGGGTATAAGCGATCTGCTTGTTGCTTAGACCGCGAGCCACGAGCTCGAGGACCTCGATTTCACGCTTGCTCAACGCGGGCGAATCGCTTTGGGCTTCCAGCGCGGCTGCCAATGAAGGCGGAAGGTAGGTTCCGCCCGCATGAACTGTTCGAATGGTTCGCAACAATTCATGGCGGAGCACATCTTTGGTGAGATAACCTTGCACCCCCGCCGCCAACGCCCGCCGGATGTCCTCGTCGCCGCCGTACGAGGTGAGAGCAATCAAACGCGCGCCGGGGAATTCTTTCCGGATCGCCAGCGCCGCGTCCACGCCCGACATCAGCGGCATGCGCAGATCCAGCAGAGCAACATCGGGCAAATGCTTGCAGTAACGTTCAACCGCCTGGCGGCCGTTGGCAGCTTCCGCGACGACCAGCATGTCTGGCTGGCGATTGATGATCGCGCTCACTCCCACTCGAGCCACGAGATGGTCCTCGGCCACCAGAATGTGGATTTTTGACCTCATTTAAGGGATGCCCCGGGTCTACTGCGATTTCCCGCCTCGCTGACGCGCATTGCGGCGATTTTACAGCAAGGTGCTGGGCGAACTCCAATATCAATGCATTCGGTTCCAGAAGAATTGCATCTGGCTCGAAGCTGGAGGTTATGGAAGGGGCACCGTGACTTCCACCTCGGTTCCGGCGCCCGGCTGGCTCTCCAGCCGGAATTCGCCGCCGATGCGCTCGGCGCGCTCGCGGATTCCGATCAAGCCGAAATGGCCGCCCATTCCGGCGAATGCATCGTCCGCCTGAAAGCCGCAACCGTTATCGATCACTTTCAGATTCACCGCCTTTGCCGTTCGTTCGAGTTTGACCTCAATCCTGCTGGCTTGCGCGTGTTTGGAGGCGTTGGTAACCGCCTCCTGTGCGATTCGCAGGAGATTGTGTTCCATGTCTTCCGGCAGCTTTTGAAACCCTCCCGTGATATGGATTTCGATGTTCACACCCGAGCTGGCGGTCCAGTTGCGCACGTCGGATTCGAGGGCGGCGGCCAAGTCCCGGTCAGCGAGGGCGGTGGAGCGCAAGTCCATTACGGAACGGCGCGCCTCGGTCAGGCTGTGCTGCGCCATGCGGCGCGCCAGATCCAGATAGACGTGAGCCGGCCGCAACTTGTCGGGCAAGCAGGTTTCGAGCGCGTCCAGCTGCGAAGAGATGCCGACGAAAGCTTGTGCGAGCGTGTCATGAATCTCGCGAGCCAGGCGCAAGCGCTCCTTGAAAACGGCGGCAAAACGCAAACGAATCTGCCGGACACGCAGCCGGTAGACCATCCAGCAGGCGAACGCCGCCAGGGCTACACAAAAAGCGCGAAACCAAGCCGTTTCGTAATAGTGCGGCAGAAGCTCCAGCTCGTAAGATGCTTCCGACGGCGGAACCCCTGGGGCCTCCGCCCGTATGCGGAAACGATAGTCTCCGCGGCCCAGGTTGTTATATGTAACAACGCGGCGACTTCCAGCGGCGACCCAATCGGAATCCAAACCTTCGAGCTTGTAAAAGTAACGGACGACTTCGGGAGCGCTCAGGTAGATGGCAGCGTACCGTATTTCGACCCGGCCGCGGCCGGGCGGCACGCGGACGTGCGATGCGCCGTCGAGGTGGCGACCATCGGCGGTCAACTCAGCCAGGTAGATCTGCAACGACGTTGCGGCCGGTCGACGCGCGCCCGGCCGGTAAATCGCAATTCCGCGCGCCGTCGCGAACCAGAGGCTGCCGTCGACGTGGCGGCTCCCGCCCAAACCGAGATCCGGCGGGGCTTGGGCGCTGCGCAGCCCGTCTGTCAAACCATAGTTCACCGGATCGAGATGCGATCTCTTCCCGTTCGCCAGATCGCGCAATTGCGTCCTGGGAATTCGGCAGATGCCGCGCGTGGTGTTGAGCCAAAGTGCATCGCCATCATCGGCAATGTGCGAAATGTTGTCACTGAGCAGGCCGTCGCGCGCCGTGAATCTGTGAAACTGGCCGTCGTTGTAGGCGTTCAAGCCGCCGCCAAACGTTCCGATCCACAACGTGCCGTCTTTATCCGGATACAAAGAACGGATCAGATTGCTGCCCAGGCCATCATCGGTGGTGTAGAGCCGGTTGCCCTTGGCGGTTACGTGCCACAGGCCGTTCTGAATGGTGCCGGCCCAAAGCGAGCCGTCTTTTGCCTCGGCCAGGGTGACGAACGCGCCTTCCAGCATGCTCGGACTCGCAGCGGGAATGACGGTGCGAAACTCGCTCCTCCAGAGTTGTCCCAGGCCTTGAGGCAGTGCGAGCCAGATTGGCCCGCCCGGATCTTCCAAGCTATCGAATACTCGTTTGCGGCCCTGGGGATCGGGTGGGATAAAAGTGCGTACCCGGCCGTGGTCCCATGTCTTCAGGCCTTCGCGGGTGGAAACCAGCAGCGTACCCGTCCGTGTCTCGCGGATGGAGTAGACGGGGCCTTTGTCCGGACCGGCGGGGACAGAGTGAAAGGGATCTCCGGGTGCAAGTTTTCTGAGTCCGGCATCCAGAAAGCCGGCCCACACGGTGCCGCCGTGGTCCTCGTAGATCACGTTAGGCTGATCACTGGGCAGTCCCTCGGGTTTGCCAAAAACCGTAAACACGTCGTCGCGAAGCCGCAGCAGGCCGCGATTGGTGCCTACCCAGAGGTTCCCGCCGCGATCGACGAACAGTGCACGTACCCCATCTTGCACCGGGCCCTCCGCCAGAGTGCGAAAATGATCTCCTTCCAGACGGGCCAGGCCGCTGTTGGTGCCCACCCAGAGATTGCCGTCCCAATCCTCCTTCATCGCGCGCAATTCGAAAGGATCGGTGAGGCCTTCGGCGGAGGCGTAACGGGAGATCCGGCCGTCCGGAGACTTTCGAACCAGCCCGCGGAAACCAAGGATCCAAATATTGTCCCGGTGATCGGTTAACACAGCGGCCGGAAAGTCGCCGGTCAACTCGGAAGGTTTAAACAGGTTGTGGAAGCGGCCATTCTCCAGGCGGACGACGGAACTGGTCCCGGCTAGGTACAATCTCCGCTCGCGATCTTCCCAAACGCCTCTGACGACGCGCAGGGGAACATCCCTCTCCCGGATATAGTTCTTGAATCCCACGCCATCGAAGCGACTCAGGCTTCCTCCGGCGACGATCCAGAGAATGCCGGCATGATCGACAAGCAGAGCCGATACCGCGTTGCCGGGCAGACCATCCTTCTGCGTAAACGTCCGGAAATGGCCATGGGCGTAGCGGGTGAGTCCGCCGGGAGTGCCGATCCACAGCGAGCCATCCGGGCCGGCGGTTAGCACATTCACGGAGTTGGACGGCAAACCGCCTTGATCTTTACCAAAAGCGACGAATTCATATCCGTCAAAACGCGCCAGGCCCTCATCGGTGCCGAGCCAAAGAAATCCGTCGGCAGTCTGCGTGATCGCGCGAACGGTGTCCTGCGGCAATCCCTGCTGCTGGCTCCAGACCGTTACAGAGTACTGCGTCAGGGCGTTGCTCGGGTTGAGCGCATGAATCCGCGACGGGCCTGCCCCAACAATCAATAAGGCGCCAATCCAGAACCGCATTTTGGTCCGTCCCTATTTATACATCGCCAGGTAAGCCGAAATCCAAGTGGCCGCCTGAAGGCGAACTGCGTTGCTCCGTGGTGCCGCCTATGATCCGAATTCATCATTGCCCGACCATGGCACCGATGGTACACTCCCCTACACTTCAGATTGAGGGGAGGGTGAATCAATGCGTGAACTAATAAGAGGATTAGTCTGCCTTCTGATTGCGTGCCCTGCGCTCTTAGCGCAGACATCGACCGCGCAAATTAGCGGAACGGTGAAAGATGAAACCGGATCCGCAATCCCCGGCGCCCAGATCAAAGCGACCCAGTCTGCGACCGGTGCGGTGCGGAGCGCTGTTACCGCGGCCGACGGCAGCTATGTCCTGGCGAATCTTCCGATCGGTCCTTACACTCTGGAAGTGACCAAAGACGGCTTCAGCAAGTTCGTTCAGACCGGAATCGTCTTGCAGGTAGACGCTAACCCATCGATCGACATCCCGTTGAAAGTCGGTTCGGTGAGCGAACAGGTTCAGGTCCAGGCGGAAGCCGGACAGGTGGAGACCCACAGCACCGGAGTCGGCAATGTCGTGGATAACCAGCGCGTTGTCGAAATGCCTTTGAATGGCAGGAATCCGCTCGAATTGGTGCTGCTGAATGGTATGGCGACCTTGCCGGGACCCGGGGCAATTAACAATGTTCGCAACTATCCCACGATTGTCATTTCCGTTGCCGGCGGCCAAGGCGGCAACACCGCAACATATTTATTGGATGGCGCGCTGTTCGAGGATCCTTACAACAACTTAAGCCTTCCCTTGCCGTTCCCGGATGCTCTTCAGGAATTCAAGGTCGAAACCAGCGCTTTGCCCGCTCAATATGGTTACCATTCGGGCGCCGCGGTGAACGCGGTAACCAAATCAGGGACCAACGACTTTCATGGTGATCTGTTCGAGTTTGTCCGGAACGGGGATTTCAACGCCCGAGACTTCTTCGCCGCGCAGCGGGATACATTGAAGCGCAACCAGTTTGGAGGTGTAATCGGGGGACCAGTCAAGAAAGACAAGCTCTTCTTCTTCGCCGGACTGCAGCACACCTCGCAGCGTTCCGATCCGAATTCGCTGACGGCTTTTGTCCCCACCGCCAACATGCTGGCGGGAGACTTTACAGCCGTTACTTCCCCGGCGTGCCAGCAAGGTAAACAGATCAATCTGAGCACGGCCGCAGGATTCGTAAATAATCAAATTGCCTCATCGGGATTAAATCCGGTCGCGGTGAACATCGCGAAAACCATGCCCGTGTCGGCGGACCCTTGCGGACGAACATTGTACGGCTACGATGCCGGTCTCGACGAGACGCTGGGGGTGGTGAGAATTGATTATCAGCAGAGTGCGAAGAACACCATTTTTGGCCGGTATTCGGTGGGTTATCTGAACAATCACTCGACCTATGACGGGAAAAATCCACTCTCGATCAACAATTTTGGCGTGAATGACTTGAACTATCAATTTGCTGTCGGGGATACCTATCTGATCGGCTCCAGTGTGGTCAACTCCCTTCGCTTATCGGCGAGCCGGACCAATGTTGTGAAGCTGCCGGACCCGTACAAATCCCTCGCGGATTTCGGCGCGAACTACACGCCATTGGGCGGGCACGTTATTGATTTGACCGTAGCCGGAGTGGGCGGTGGATTTGCGATCGGCTCCACCGCGTCGGTTCCCGGTGAAGCGCACACAGGAGCCAATCCGTCGATCTCTGAAGATGTGAGCTGGGTTAAAGGTGATCATCAGATCCAATTCGGCGGGAATATTTACAAGCGGATCATGAATTACTGGTCGGGAGTTAATGCCGTGGGCACCGTCAGCTTCAATGGGACCGTAACCGGTCTGGCCCTGGCGGATTTTCTTACAGGCAATGCCATTTCCTTTGGGCAAGGCACCAATTACGGCATGTACCTATATCAGTATTACACCTCGCTCTACTTACAGGATTCCTGGAAACTGTCGCGGCGGCTCACGGTAAACTACGGCGTGAGGTGGGAGCCGTATCTTTCGAATCAGAACAAATACGGACAGCTCGATCACTTCGATCCCACATTGTTTGCAGGGGGCTATCACAGCAGCGTGTTCACCTCTGCTCCGATCGGCATGGCGTTCGCGGGCGACTCCCAATACAACTGCGGAAACGGCTACAACTGTAATACCTGGGATAAATTCTTTCCGCGCGTCGGAGTGGTTTGGGATCCCACGGGGCAGGGAAACATGTCGGTTCGCGCATCCTACGGAATGTTCGGGGACCGTCTGCACCAGTTCTTCCCGAATCAGATGGGATTCGGACCTCCGTTCGGCAGCAACGTCGGCTTGTCCAATGTGAACCTATCCAATCCTTGGGCTAACTTTCCGGGCGGCAATCCAGTGCCGACGCTGGCAGCCTGCAATCCCATCGGTCACGCCAGCCACACGTGCGCGTTCCCCACCGCAGGGCAGTATGTGACGTTCAATCTCGGCGATTACCACCCGATGTACGTCAATGCGTGGAACTTAAGCGTGCAGCGGCAAGTCGGGAGTTGGCTCTTTTCAGCGAATTACTTAGGCAATACCTCGATTCATCTCGGCACTTCAGAACCGATGAACCCGGCGGTGTTCATGGGGCTAGGTCCCTGCACGTTGAATGTCGTCAATAGCGCGGGCCAGGTGGTCCCGACGAATTACTCGACCTGCTCGACGACGGCCAATCAGAACCAGCGCCGGGTATTCTATTTGCAGAATCCGATAGCCGGACAATACTACGCCGGAATCGGGGCCTATGATCCGGGCGGCACCGGCTCCTATAACGGAGTCTATCTTTCCGCGAACAAGAGGTTGAGCCACGGGCTGGTGCTCACCGCGAACTACACGGTGTCGCACTGTATCAGCGACATCTACGACCAGCAAACCGGGTCCGGCGGTGTTTCTCCGTACCAAAACCGAAGGCATGGCCGCTCCAATTGCACCGGCGCCGACCAGCGCCAACTGTTCACCTTAAATGCGGTCGCCCAAACGCCGCGATTCTCCGGTCGCGCGTTGCGCATGCTGGCCGGCAACTGGCAAGTGGCCCCCATCCTTCAAATCAAGTCTGCGCAATTCTTCAGCATTGTTCCCGGAACGGATCGCGCCTTGACCACAGCCCCGGCCCAGACGGGGAATCTGCTTAGCCCGGATCAGGTCTACCCCAGCGACCAGGGCGTTTCGCATTGGATTAATACCTCCGCCTTCGCCTTACCGCCGCTCGGCACCTACGGCAACCTCGGCCTGAATAACATCAAAGGTCCGGGCGTGTTCCAGCTAAACATGGCGCTTTCGCGCACGTTTTCGATTCGAGAAGGCAAGACGCTTCAGGTCCGTGCGGAGTCCTTCAATCTGCCAAATCATCTGAATCCATCGGTTCCGACCGGTTCTTTGAGTTCCTCTACGTTCGGGCAGATATTGAGCGATATCAGCGGGAACAACGGTTTGGATGCCGGCGACCCCCGCATCATTCAACTGGCCATGAAATTTGTGTTCTGAGCCAGCCGCCGGTCGCGTCGGCCGGCGCGGGCCGCGCGAAGTCCCATGGCGCCTACGGTACTCAAAACAGGGCAGATAATCCGAATGGATCATGGCGCCCGGCGTCAAATCGGCGTAAAATAACGGCCAGTATACGAGGAGGGATTAATCTTTGAAACAGCCGATCGCGAGAATCCTCGTCCCAAGTCGCACTGTACTTGGAGGTCTCCTGCTGGTATGCGGTGTGGCATCGGCACAGACCGCGGCCAAGACTACATCCGTGCCGGTTCCCGGTTCGCCTGCCAGCGAGCGTGCCCTGCTCGACCGCTATTGTGTCACCTGCCATAATGACAAGCTCAAGACAGCCAACTTCTCGCTGCAGAACCTCGACCTGACAACCGCGGGCGATCACCCGGAAATCTTCGAACCGGTAATCCGGAAACTGCGTGCGGGCATGATGCCTCCTCCCGGCATGCCTCGACCTCCGCTGGCACAGTACGAACAAATGCGGGACTGGCTGGAAGCGGCGATCGATCGCAAAGCGGCGGCGCATCCCAATCCCGGTTCAGTAGTGCTTCACCGCTTGAATCGCACCGAATACGCCAACGCCATCCGCGATCTCCTGGACCTCCAGGTGGATGTCAGCACGCTCCTGCCGCCGGACGATTCGGCGCGCGGCTTTGATAACGTCGCCGGTTCGCTGACTATTTCTCCCACTCTGCTTGAGGCCTATACGACGGCGGCCACGCGTGTCGCCCGCACGGCTGTGGGGTTCTGGAAATCGCCGACCGCGGCCGCTTACATCGCGCCGCCGGACTCCTCTCAAAACCAGCACATTGAAGGTTTGCCGTTCGGCACGCGGGGCGGCATGGCCGTTCACCACACGTTCCCGTCCGATGGTGAATATCATTTCTCGGTCCAAAACCTCGGCATCGGAAGATTCATACCCGGCGAAAAGCTGGAATTTCTCATTGACAACGAAATGGTCGCTACCCGCGAATACAAGGGCGTAGGTTTGAGCGCCAACAACTCTTCGGACCGTGATGGGGAAATCGATGTTTCGCTGCCCGTGAGGGCCGGCACTCATCTGGTTGGTGTCACCTTCCTGGCCACGAATTATCGCCCATCGCTCGATTCCATTCGCCAATACGAACGAAAATCACTCGAGGATAATCCCATTCCGCAGTTGGAGTACCATCCAGCGGTTGGTATTTTGAGAATTCAAGGGCCGTTCAAGCCAACCGAGCCGCAAGATTCTCGCTCGCTTCGGAAAGTCTTCACTTGTCATCCAGCGAGTGAAGCTCAGGAAAGCGCATGCGCCAAGGAGATTCTTACCACTCTGATGCGCCGGGCGTACAGGCGGCCGGTCACGGCAGCCGATTGGGAATGGATACAAGCCTTCTATCTGGAAGGCCGCCGCGAAGGCACGTTCCGGGATGGAATCGAATTAGGTCTGCGCCGCATCCTGGCCAGCCCACCGTTTCTCGTCCGCGCCGAACGCGAGCCGGAGAACCTTCCCGCGAATCAGCCGTACCGGATTACAGACCTGGAACTGGCGTCACGGTTGTCCTTCCTCATCTGGAGCAGCATCCCGGACGATGAACTGATCGAAGTTGCCAGCCAGAATAAATTGCATTTGACGCCGATCCTCGAGAAGCAAGTGCACCGGATGCTCGCCGATCCCAAGGCTGATGCCCTGGTCGAGAATTTCGGGGATCAACTCCTGTATTTAAGAAATCTACCGGCCACTTCGCCCGACGGAGTCTACTATCCGGACTGGGACGACGAGTTGCGCAAGAGTTTCCGCCGCGAAACCGAGTTGCTGTTTCAGAGCATCATCAAGGAAAACCGCAGCGTCATCGACCTGTTGACGGCGGATTACACATTCTTAAACGAACGGCTCGCCAAGCATTACGGGATCCCCAATGTCTATGGCTCTCAGTTCCGGCGCGTCACGCTCGGCCCGGAGTTGGCCTATCGCCGGGGCTTATTGGGTCAAGGCAGCGTGCTTTCGCTGACCTGGGTGCAGAATTTTCGTACCTCTCCGGTTAAACGCGGCGTGTGGGTACTGGAAAATATTCTGGGTACGCCGCCGCCCGAGCCGCCTCCCAATGTGCCGCCTCTGGAAGACACCAAGGGCGACAACAAAATCATGACCTTGCGCGAGCAGATGACTCTGCACCGCAAGAATGAGCCCTGTGCGAGTTGCCACAAACTTATGGACCCCATCGGTTTCGCGCTCGAAAACTTCGATGCCGATGGGAAATACCGGACCAGACAGGGCGGCGAAGGCGGCGTCCCGCTGGATACTTCGGCGGTGTTGTGGGACGGCGCCAAGGTCAACGGTCCGATTGAACTGCGTCAGCATCTTCTGTACTATTCGCCGCAATTTGTCCGAATGATTACTGAGAAACTGATGACCTTCGCGCTAGGCCGCGGAGTCGAATACGAAGACATGCCCGTTATCCGGTCGATCGTTCGGGACGCTGACCGCGACAACGATCGGTTTCTCTCGATTCTGATGGGCATTGTTAAGAGCGCACCATTCCAGATGCGCACCAAAGAGGTCGAAGAACAAACACAGGTGGCGGAAACCAAGCCGGTTACCAAGGAGGCCAAATGAACTTTATCGAAAAGAAATTCATCCCGCGGCGCACGTTCATCCGAGGCGCAGGGGTTGTGCTCGGTCTGCCGCTTCTTGATTCGATGGTCCCGGCGCAGACTCGTCTGGACGAGACAGCTGCGGTTCCGGCCCGGAGATTTCTTGGAATTTGGCATCCGCACGGCGCGGCGCCGGGCTATTGGAGCCCGCTCCAGGAAGGCGCGGACTTCGAGTTCTCGTTCATCACCAAGCCGCTCGAGCCGTTTCGCAAGTATGTCACGCTGATCACCGGCATGGATATGCCGGAGGCGATGGCCACCACGGAAGAGCCTGGAGGAGACCATGCGCGCGGCGCCGTGTTGTTGTCCGGTGCCCGCCCGCGCCGGAATGCCGTGAGCCCGTATCTAGGCGTCAGTATTGATCAGCTCATCGCGAAGAAATACGGCCGGGATACCATCCTGGAATCGATTCAGCTTGGCGTCGAACAGGACGGCAATTACGGCAACTGCAACTGGGGGTACAGTTGCGCCTACACGAACTCGATTTCGTGGACTTCGCCGGTCCAGCCGCTGCCCACGGAAGTAAATCCGCGCGTAGCCTTTGAGCGCCTCTTTGGTGATGGCACCAACCCCCAGGAACGAAAGAGCGGCCGCAAACAGAACGCCAGCATCCTGGATTCAGTCGCTCAGCAGATTTCGTATTTCAAGAAACCGCTGGGGGCGGTGGACCAGGCGCGCCTGGATACCTACCTCGAAAACATTCGCGAGATCGAGCGCCGCATAAGAATCGCGGCGGAACGATCGATTCAGGAACCGTCGGAAGAAATTCCCTTCGGCCTGCCCGAGAACAAGCACCTGCATTACCGGCTGATGTACGACCTGCTGGCGTTAGCATTTGAAGGCGACCTGACTCGGTCCGCCACGTATATGCTCGGGAAGGATCTTTCGGGCTCCAGTTTTCCGGAATCCGGTTTCAATGGCGGCTGGCACGGCTCCTCGCATCACGGCGATAAACCCGAGAACGTAGCAAATTACGCGAAGATGAACCGCTACCACGTTCAGAATCTTGCCTATTTTGCCGAGAAGTTGAGCAAGACACCGGATGGGGACGGCACTCTTCTCGATCATATCCTGATCTACAAGGGAAGCAATATGGGCAACTCGCATCGCCATGCGCACGTTAAGGTGCCGGTCATCCTGCTCGGCGGGCTGGATGGTCATTTCAAAGGCAATCGGCACATCGTCTTTCCCGATAATACGGAGCGCACTTCGAATATGCTGCTCGCCGTGTTGCACAAGTACGGGATTGAAAAGTTCCCCAAGTACGATGCCGGCGGCCGGCAGGTAGGCGAAATCGATTTGTTCGGATCCAGCACCAAGCCGCTATCACTATGATCAGCCGGAAAACTGCGCGTTTTGTGATCGGCGCCGCTGCGGCATGCCTCTGTCTCGCCGCTCCGGCCGCGGCCCAACTCAGGCGGATGACGCGGCCGCAAGTCGCGCGCCCCGATGGACCGGTGTGGGAAGTGATTCGCACGCACTGCACCGACTGTCACGGAATTGACGACTACGCATACTATGCTCAGGATCGCGCAGCTTGGCAGAAGCTTATTGCGGACAAGCACAAATCGGGAGAAGCGAATCTTTCCGATGCCGATCGCAACCTTCTGCTTGATTGGCTGGCGTCGAAATTCGGACCCGGCGTGAAGCCCTTTCCCCGAACTTATGTTCCTCCCGAGATCAGTACGTTCTTTTCAGATCCGGAGGCAATTCGCTTATTGAACCGGGCGTGCACCAAATGCCACGGGCTTGAGCGTGTGGAAACGACCAGAAAGGCCGCGGATGCCTGGCGTGTGACGCTCGTCGATATGAGAGAACGAGGCGCGCAGTTGTCGGACCAGGAACTGGAGCAGCTTGTGGAATGGCTCGCCCGGGTTTGGGGAACCAACGAAGACAAGTAACAATGGCATAAAAGATGAGACACGCGATCGAAACAGCTCTGTTGGGGTTTCTGGCGGTGCTCGGTGCATCCGCCGCTGGCCGCAGCGAAGTAGCGGACGCCGTGATGCAAGGCGACCGGCCGGCGGTCCGCGCGCTGCTTGCGAAAAAAGCCGACGTCAACGCGCCGCAGGTCGACGGCACGACAGCTCTCGACTGGGCAGTTCGCGCTAACGACCTGGAAATGACGGAGCTGCTTCTAAACGCGGGCGGCAAAGCCTCCGCTGCCAATCAGTCCGGCGCCACACCGATGCTGCTGGCCGCCATGAATGGGAACGCGGCCATTCTGGAACGCCTGATTCAATCGGGCGCCGATCCCAATGCGCCGGTATCTAACACCGGCGATACGGCTCTCATGATCGCCTCCCGAACCGGTAAAGTGGATGCGGTCAAAGTACTGCTGGATCGCGGAGCGAAGGTAAACGCGAAGGAATCCTGGGGCGGAACGACCGCCCTGATGTGGGCGGTTGCGGAACTTCATCCGGATGTGGCCAGGCTGCTGGTGGAGAGCGGCGCCGACGTCAACGCCAAATCCAACTTTGTACCGTCGGCTTCGGGCAGAGGATTCGAGGGAACGTCCGCGGTAGTGCCGAAATCGAATCAAACCACCGAAGAGTTTGCCAGCGGTTGGATGACGCCGCTGATGTTCGCCGCGCGGGAGGATGACGTCGAATCGGCGCGTGTCCTCGTTGAAGCTGGAGCGGATGTCAATGCGCTCGGAGCAGACGGCAAAGACGCCCTGGGGCTCGCACTATTCAACGGAAGTTATCGCGTGGCGTCGCTGCTCATCGATAGCCACGCGAATGTGAACCATGCTGACGCCCAGCGATTCACGCCCTTATTCTGGGCGGTCGATCGCCGTAACATGGAGACTGCGCCGAATTTCCCGTGGATGGTCACCGCCGACCCGCTTCCACTGATTAAGAAGCTTCTGGATGCCGGAGCGAACGCAAACGCCCTGGTGAACAACACTCCCAGGGCACGTATGCGGGAAGGCTCGCCGCGGATCGTCTTTGCGACTGCTTTGATGCGCGCCGCCTTTGCCGGCGATGTCGAGCTCGTTAAGCTCCTTCTGGCCCACGGCGCGGACCCGCACATTCAGTCGACCGACCGGGAGACAACCCTCTCTGCCGCCTGCGGTCTCGCATTCATTAACGGTTATCATCGGCAGCGGCCGTCCGCCGAACGGCTGGAAGTGGTCAAATTGCTGGTCGACTTGGGCGAAGATGTCAATCACGCCGACAGCTACGGCATCACTCCCCTGATGGCGGCTGCCAATCTCGGCGACATCAACATCGTTCGTTATCTGATCGACAAGGGCGCGGACCTCGCTGCCCATGATCTCGGAAAAAAGAACGATGGCAACTTCGGTTCAAGCGTAGAGCCTCTCATGCCCATTGACTATGCGATTGGCGTCGGAACATTCGTGCCCAATAATGCCGTCATCATGCATGAGGACGTGGTAAAGCTGATGAGCGAGGTCATGAAGCAGCGCGGAATCAAACACACCACGTCGGAATGCACCTTGAGAGGCTTCACTTGCAGTATCGCCAACGTAGATCCCAAGACGGCGACACCCGCAGAAATCGCCAAAATCCGAAAGATCCAAACCGGATACCAGGTGGACGGAATCACCGGCGGTCTCGCGGTTCAGGATCCCGCGAAGAAAAACAAATAGCCGCAGCAAAGGGTTGGGGCGTCGCGCTGCCCGGGAGGGCGAGCCGGCATCCTGTTCCGCAAGAATGGTAAGGCTACCGGTACTCCTTTGCCGAACAGGTACTTGGCCGCGGGCCCACTGCAGCGTATAACGACAGAGTGGCCGATACCCCTTGGGTTTCATCGGCTCCCGCAAGAGGCGCGACCGGCAGAGGAGTCGCGCCTCTCTTTCCGATCTCGATCCCGGTTAATGCTCCCGTACCGCGCTGTGCCCTCCAGTACTTGGATGAATCCGGCCAAAGCCGTATAAAAGAACCACGGGCAACATCATCGCCCATTTATCCTAACCTTTGAAGATGCTCCTTGGCGGCGTGAATCCTCTGCGGCCACGCCGTCAATGGAGGTCTTTATGGCTGCGCCGCTCACGCCCAGCCTCTCCCGCCAGTGCCGACCGGTTTCGCGAGATCTAGGCCTCCGAGCCGCAGCCTACCGCTCACTCCTCCTTTCAGACGTGCGGCTGGGCGTCCGCTTTAGCCCTATTTCGGGTTGCGGCGGTGTGGCGGAGATTCGTTATAATCGACACTCTCGCTTCACACTTCATCAAGCAACGGAGACTTATTTAAATGGCAAATGTCGGCGCAGTAGGATTGGATTGGCAGGAGCGCGTCAACTGGGACCGGTTACGCAAATACCGGCTGGCGCGCGCACGGGAGCGTATGAAGGCCCACGGCCTCGGCGCCCTTCTGCTGATGTACGACGAAAATGTTCGTTATGTGACCAGCACGCTAACCCCTGGCTGGAACCGGCTGAAGCCCGGCCTGCGGTACGCCCTGCTATGCGGCGACGATGCTCCGGTTCTGTTCGAGCAAGGTGACATCGGTCTGCACATCGAAAAGCATTCCCCCTGGATTCCCAAGGACAATATCCGGTATTCCTACGCTTGGATCAAAGGCGCGGCCGGTCCGGCCTCCTCCATGCAGGTTGGCAAGTTTACGAACGCCATCAAGCAGGAAATGAAGAAGCGCGGTGTCGACGGCATGAAACTCGGCTGCGATTTCGTCGACATTAACATGATCCGCATCTTCCAGGAGAACAAAATCGAGTGGGGTGACGGTATGACCGCCATGATGGAAGCCCGCGCGGTCAAGAATCAGGATGAACACGAGTGCATGCGCATCGTCGGGGCCATCGGCGACGCCGCGCACTGGGAATTCATGAAGTTCCTCAAGCCGGGCCTCACCGAAAACCAGCTCACCGCGCACATTATGGAGTTCCTGTACAACATCCCCGGCATGGAGGACGTTGAGGACGTCATCGTATCCTCCGGTCTCAATACCTGGCCCAACTGGCGCAATTTCTCGGACCGCATCATCAAGCCCGGCGACATGGTGTTCATGGACTTGGCGGCGCTCACCTGGAACGGTTACAAATCCTGCTATTACCGCACCTACATGGTTGGCCGCGAGCCGAACCAGGAGCAGAAGGAATACTACGCGATCGCGCTGAAGTGGCTCTACGATTCGATCAAAGCGGTCAAGGTCGGCGCTACCACGCGCGACATCGCATCCAAGTGGCCGTCCGCCAAGGAAGCCTGGGGCTACGAAGAAGAAGACCAGGCCGCGGCCAACCTCTGGGGCCATGGCCTCGGCCTCGCGCAATACGACCAGCCGGTAATCTCGCGCATCTGGTCGCTCGATCATCCCATCGAGATCAAGGAAGGCATGGTGTTCGCGCTCGAAACCCAGCACGGCAAGCCGCACCAGTGGGGCGTACGCATCGAAGAGATGCTGATCGTGCACAAGGATAGCGTGGAGATCGTGTCCAATTTCCCGGTCGAGCAGATCACGGTAGTCGACCCGATGCCCGGCTATTCCGATTACGGCAAGCTGCCGGGTAGGTAATCCTGGGGCAGGTCTCGAACCTGCCCAACTTTCCATGCAGGACCTTATCCTCCCGCTCACCGCTCCCGAGGCTGCCGATGCCTCCCGTTTCGGTCCGAAAGCCGCGAACCTGGCGCGTCTGGCCCAGTCCGGCCTGCCCGTCCCGCCAGGCTTCTGCGTCGATGCCGAAGCCTACCGCGTGCAGATCCGCGCCCTGAATCTCGAGGCCGACGCGCGCGGCGTTTTTGGCGCGCAGGAGAGTCCGCAGGCCCGCCGCCATGCTCTCAATATGAAGCTCGGCCTGCTCGATCAACCCATCACCTCCGCCGTGCTCGATCCGCTCCTCGCGGCGTGGCGCGACCTGACCGCGCGCACCGGCGCCCTCACGGTTGTCCGTTCCTCGGCTCTGGTGGAAGACCGCTACGGCTCCAGTTTTGCGGGCCAGTTCGAAAGTTTTCTCGGGTTGGAGAGCGAAGCCGATTTCATCACGGCCGTCCGCTCCTGTTGGGGCGCGCTCTGGGCCACACGCGCGTTGCGCTACATGGCCACGCACGACATTGACCCGGCTGATACCGCCATGGCCGTTCTGATCCAGCCGCTGGTTTCGGCGCGCGCCGCCGGCGGCGGTTTGAGCGAATCGGCCGAAGGCACGCTCATCCTCAGCGCCACTTGGGGCCTCGGTTCCGCAATCGCCCAAGGTGAAGTCACGCCCGATCGTTACGAACTTTCTCGCGCCGCCAAACTCCTTAGCCTCACGCCCGGCCGCAAGGATCACCAGGTCGGCTGCATCCATCGCCAGGAACCCGAGACCCGCGCCGTCCCTCGCGCGCGGATGATGGAACCCTGTCTTTCCGAAGCCCAAGCCGAGGAGCTCGCCCGTCTGCTGATCCGCGTCGAACAACTCATGGAGATGCCCGTGGAAATCGAATGGGCGCTCGACGAGGCCGGTTTCCAGTTGCTGCAGGCGCGGCCGCTGCATGTTCAACCGGCCGTTGTGCCCGACGCCATCTGGCAAAATCGCCCGCGGCTGAACGGTCATGCTGCTGGCATCGGCTGGGGCACGGGCCGCGCGTGTGTCGTCAATTGCGAATGCGAGATCTCGCGCGTCGCGCCCGGCGATGTCCTGGTCACGCGGGTGGCGGGTCCCGCCCTCAGCCACATCCTGACCCGCGTTGCAGGAGTTGTCACCGAGCGCGGCGGCAGCACGTCGCACATGGCCTCTCTCGCGCGGGAGCGCGGAATCCCCATGGTCCTCGGTGTCCTCAATGCCACCGAACGCATTCCCGACGGTTCTACCGTGGCGGTGGACGGCGTCGCCGGCGTGGTCCGCTGGATGAACTGACTCGCCATCTCCGACCGCGCCCTCCGCGCATAGCCCGGATTTCCTACTTCGGATCGCATCCCCGCCGTGATAATCTGGATAAACTAGTGCCTCCCCTTGTCGCTGTCACAGATTCGGTTTTCCCTAACCTGGACCCGGCCCAGAAGGTCTTGTCTCAGATCGGCGCGGAACTGCGCCTGGCCTCGCAAACCACACCCGACGCCATTCTGTCGGTCGCGCGCGATGCCGACGCGATCCTGACCACTTATGCCAGGCTGCCGGCCCAGGTAGTCACCCAATTGACGAAGTGCCGCATCATTGCCCGCTTCGGCATAGGTGTAGATAATGTCGACATTCCGGCGGCCACCAGCCGTAGCATTGTCGTTACCCGTGTTCCCGACTATTGCCTGGACGAAGTCTCCGACCACGCCATGGCGATGCTGTTGGCCCTGGTTCGCAAGATTCCGTCGTCGAACGCCCGCACCCATACCGGCCGGTGGGAGATGAAGGCCGTCACGCCGATTCACCGCCTCCGTGGGACGGTACTCGGCCTCGTGGCCTTCGGACAAATTCCACAATTGGTCGCGCCCAAAGCGCAGGCGTTTGGCATCCGCGTGGTCGCGTACGATCCCTATGTGTCCGACGAAATCCTGAAGCGCGCCGGCGTCGAGCGCGTCGAGTTCGATGAACTCGTGCGCGTCTCCGATTACATCTCGATCCACACGCCGCTGATCCCTGCAACGCATCATTTGTTTAACAGCGACGTTTTCCGCCGCATGAAGCCGACGGCATACGTCGTCAACACGGCGCGCGGCCCGATTATCGATGAAGCCGCGCTTGCGCAGGCCCTCGACGAAAAACGCCTCGCCGGCGCGGCGCTCGACGTCATGGAGCAGGAACCGCCGACGAATTCGCCCCTGTTCGGGCGCGACAACGTCATCCTCACTCCGCATACCAGTTTTTATTCCGAAGAATCTCTCGTGGATTTACAGACCAAGGCGGCCGAGGAAGTGCTTCGGGTCCTTACCGGAAAGCCGGTGCGGAACCCCGTCAATCCCGAAGTCACCAAGTCCGCGACAATTTAGCCCATCTGGAGGAAATTGCATCGTCATGTCCCAAGAACCCTGGAAGACCGATAAATGGTTCGTCAGCCCGTGGAATTTTAACGAAGCCGTCCGCTCTGAGTTCCATTTCCCCAAAAACATTCAGATTCACGACATCACGCTCCGCGATGGCGAGCAGCAGACCGGCGTGATCTTCACCAAAGACGACAAGATCCGCATCGCCGAAGGTCTCGCTGAAGCGGGCGTGCACCGTATCGAAGCCGGGATGCCGGTGGTCTCGCCCAGCGACCAGGCCGCCATCAAAGAAATCGTCAAGCGCAACCTGGGCCCCAAGGTTTTCGCATTTTCCCGCTGCATGGTGGATGACGTGAAGCGCGCCGTCGATTGCGGCGTCTCCGGCGTCGTGATGGAGGTCCCCTCCAGCCAGCACATTATTCAATACGCCTATCAATGGCCGATGGAGAAGGCGGTTCAGCTCTCCATCGAATCCACCGCTTACGCCCATTCGCAGGGGCTCGAGGTCGTCTTCTTCCCCATCGATTTCAGCCGCGCCGACATGAAGTGGGTGCTCGATCTCATTCTCCGTGTCGCCAACGAAGGCCACATGGATGCCCTCGCCCTGGTCGATACCTTCGGCGTCGTCTCGCCGCACGCTATGCAATATCTCGTGCGCCAGGTAAAGGCACGTATCAATAAGCGCTTGGAAGCCCACTTCCACATGGATTTTGGAATGGGAGTCGCGAACACGATCATGGCCGTCGCCGAAGGCGTCGAGGTCATCCATTCCACCGTGCTTGGTCTCGGCGAGCGCGCCGGCAACGTTCCGATGGAAGAAACCGCCATGGCGCTGCTGACGCTCTACGGCATCGATATCGGTTTGAAATACGATAAGCTCTACAGCCTCGCCCACCTGGTGCAGGAACTTTCCGGCCATGCCGTTGCGAGCAACCGGCCGGTGGTCGGCGACGCGCTGTTCCAGATCGAATCCGGCATCATCGCCAGCTGGTTCCAGAACTGCGGTCAGGAGCACCCGACCGAGTTGTTCCCCTTCCGTCCCGACGTGGTCGGTCAGCCCCCGGCCAAAGTCGTTTTCGGCAAAGGCAGCGGCATCGATTCGGTCAAGAACGGCCTGAAGAAGTTGAAGGTCGAGTTCACCGAAGACGAAGCCATGCAGGTGGTTTCCGCCGTGAAGGAGTTTTCGCTGCAGCACAAGCGTCTCCTCACCGACGCCGAATTCCGCAGCATCGTCGCGAAAACGCTGCCCAACCGCGTCACCGCGCAAGCCGCCGTTTAGTCCGGTTATCCGAAGGCGCGCGATTCCCGGTTCAACCCGGAAATCCACGCCTTCGGTGTAGCCCCCAGGCTCCGTCGAAACATCTCCACGAACGCGCTGGTCTGCCGGTATCCCACTCGCCCGGCGACTTCTTTTACCGAACACCCCGATACCAGCAGCTCCACCGCTTTCGTCAGCCGCACCTGCCGCCGCCACGATTCGAAGTCCGTACCAACTTCCCGGCGAAACGCCCGCTCTATCGTCCTCACGCTCACCCCCGCCGTCGCGCACCGGGCCGAGAGCGGTTTCAATTCCGCCGGATCACGCAAAATCGCCCGGGCGACGGAAAGCGCCCGAATGTCTTTCGGCAGGGTGATGAACGTCGGTACCGCGGACGCCTTCTTCAGTTGCGCAAGCAGCAACTCGCCAAGAGCCTGTTCATACCGGTCCCTTACGCGCACTTGACCCACCCTGACGATCTCGACGATCAACTCCCGGAGCAGAGGCGTTACGTGGAGCACCGCGCAGCGCGTCTCCCGGCGCGTCACCAGCCCACGCCGTACGTACAGGGTGCGCATGGAAACCGTTCCGCGCATATGAATCTGATGTTGCGTTCGCGCTGGGATCCACAGCGCCGTATGCGGCGGGATTACCCAAACGCTCTGCTCCGACGAAACCTCCATGAGGCCGCTGACCGCATAAATCAATTGATCGGATCCGTGTGCGTGTTGCGTCACTTGATACTGCGCCGGGTATTCGTAAGCCAGCGTAGCGATCGAAACGCCGCGCTTTGGATCATAGCCGGTCAAAACCTGGGCATGTCGCAATAGAGATATATTATGGCGCGGAACCATTCTTGCGACAACCCGCAAAAACCTTCATGATGGCCGCATGCCGCAACCCGCCCGCCTGGGCAGCCACAACTTGATGGCGTTCGTGTACATCGTCGACGTGCCCCGCGCAAAAACTTTCTACCGGGACACGCTCGGCCTACGCCTCGTCTCGGAAGAGCCGCCCTTCGCTCTCGTCTTTGATGCCAACGGCATCATGCTGCGCCTCGGTATGTCAAAGGAACTCCCGCCGGCGCGTGGCACGGTGCTCGGTTGGCAAGTCCCCGACATTCGCGCCACCATCCAGGAACTGCAGCAAGGCGGCGTTCGTTTTGAGCGTTACGAACACATGAAACAGGACGAACTCGGCATCTGGACCACCCCGACCGGCGCCCGGGTTGCCTGGTTCAAAGACCCTGATGGCAACTTTCTCAGCGTCACGGAATTCGCCGAAACCAGGCGGTGATTCCGGCCCCGTCGATCAATGCTAAGTATTGGTATCTTGCTAAAGAAACACGTATTCCTTTAATTCGAGCGGATTCGCACATTCGCGGAGACTTACGTCGCCTCGCCGCCGTTTGAGATCGGGCATAGTTTGCGGTGAGCAACGCTTCTCTGTTTTTGAAACCGCCGTTTCGAGACCCTCGTCTGAAGAACTTTAGCTCGATTATAGGTCCCGACCCCGGTAATTATGTCGAAAACCTCCGGTTCCTTCGTTTTTCTCGCCGCACTATTAACTTTCGTAGCGTTCCCTCAACCCAACCGGATTTCGCAGCGCATCACGGCTGCGCAACGGATCCGGCTCACGGGAAGCGTCCACCCGAAGGCGCGCGCGGAAAACGATCAGGGTCCGGTCGACCCCGATATGCAACTGTCCCGTGTCACCCTGGTTCTGCACCCCTCCGCCAGCCAGCAGGCTGCGCTCGATCAGTTGCTTCGCGATCAGCAGGATCCCGCGTCGCCGAATTACCACCATTGGCTAACACCGGAGGAATATGCCGATCTTTTCGGTGTGAGTCAGAACGATATCAACCAGATCCTCGCCTGGCTCAAAAGCCAGAATCTGATGGTGGTGGGCGTAGCCCGCGGCCGCGACTGGATCGCGGTGAGCGGCTCGGCTGCCACAGTCGAACAGGCGTTCGACGTGCCGATTCATCATTACCTGGTCAATGGCGAAACGCACTTCGCCAATGCGTCCGCGCCTTCTATTCCCGCCGCCTTGCAGGGAATCGTTGCGGGTATCCACGGTCTGACGGATTTCCGTCTCAAGCCCGCGTCGCGACCCCGCGGCGTGGCTCCGCGCGCGATGCAACCTCAATACAATGCCAACGTTTGCGGCGGCCACTGTCTTGGTCCCGGTGACGTGGCGACGATCTATAACCTGGCGCCCCTGCTCAACGCCGGCGTGACCGGTTCTGGCGAAAAAATCGCGGTGGCGGGCCAAACCCAGATCCGCCTGGCTGACGTAGAGCAGTTCCGCAGCTTCTTCGGTTTACCCGCGAATGATCCGCAGGTCGTGCTCGTTCCCAATGCCACCGATCCCGGCATTGTGTCCGGCGATTTGAGTGAGGCCGATCTCGATGTGGAGATGGCCGGTGCGGCCGCACCCAATGCCACCGTAGTTTATGTGTACTCTTCCGACGTCATGTCGTCGGCTCAGTACGCCATAGACCAAAACCTCGCTCCTGTTTTGAGCATCAGCTATGGCGATTGTGAAGCGGCGTATTCTGCTGCCGAGGTCACTCAACTGGAAGCGCTGGGCCGCCGCGCCAACGCCCAAGGCATGACGTGGTTTGCCGCATCCGGAGACAGCGGCGCCACTGATTGTGTTGGCGACACCTTCCCGGGCGCCGGCAGCATCGCCTCCGTGGATCTGCCGGCCGGCTTGCCGGAAGTGACCGGCATCGGCGGCACGGAGTTGAACGAAAGCGCCGGCAACTACTGGAATGCGGCCAATGGCAGCAATAACTCCTCCGCCCTGTCGTATATTCCGGAAATCGCGTGGAACGATACGGCCATCGATCAATCGCCTTCGGCCAGCGGCGGCGGCCCCAGTACTTTATTCGCGAAGCCGTCCTGGCAAACCGGAGCCGGGGTGCCCGCCGACAGCGTCCGCGACGTGCCCGATATCTCAATCGCCGCTTCGGCCGACCATGACGGCTATCTCGTCTTCACCAGCGATCCGACCTCCTGCGGCGGCGGGCGGCGCGGTTCGCCCACGCAGTGCGAAGCCGTGTACGGCGGTACCTCCGTGGGGGCGCCGCTGTTTTCCGGTATGGCCGCACTGCTCAACCAATGGCTGGTTTCCAAGGGTGCGCCGAGCGCGGGCGGCTTGGGTAATATTAATCCCCTGCTGTACGGACTGGCGCAGACCGCGCCGGCCGCTTTCCACGACGTCGTCGCGGGCAACAACATCATCAATGTCACTTGCACGCCCACCCAGCGCAACTGCACCGCTGGTCCGGTCGGCTACAACGCCGGCCCGGGTTATGATCTCGTGACCGGCCTGGGATCCGTGGATGCGGGCGCGTTGTTCAACGCTTGGCTGGGGAGCGCCGGCGGGCAGACGCGTCCTCCTGCCGCCGGAGGCGCTCCCACGATCAGCGCAATTGGAAACGCCGCGTCGTACCGCGCCGTCTATGCGCCGGGCATGATCCTGACGATTTACGGGACCCAACTCGCCTCCACCACCACCCAGGCATCAACCGTGCCGCTGCCGCTTCAACTGGGCGGCGTCTCTGTGACGGTCAATGGTGTTCCCGCTCCGCTTTGGTATGTTTCGCCGATCCAGTTGAATGTGCAGGTCCCCTATGAAACGCCGGTGAACAGTAACGTTGCCTTAACCGTGAACAACAACGGACAAACCGCGACCGCGAACTTCAGCGCCGCCCTAGCGGCTCCCGGAATTTTCACCGATTCGCAGGGAGGGCCCGTGCCGATGGCGACCGGTGCGCGCGGCCAGGTTCTGACAATGTTCGTCACCGGTGCCGGCGGCGTCTCTCCGGGAATTATCGATGGAGCCGCTCCCCCCGCCGGCACGCCGCTCGCGGCGCTGCCGCAGCCGATGCAAAACACAAACGTAAGCGTTGGCGGCGTAAACGCTCCGATCCAATTTGCGGGCATTCCGTGGGGATTGGTCGGCGTAGTTCAGATCAACTACCAGATACCAGCAGGCGCACCGCTCGGTCCCCAGCCCGTGGTGGTCTCAGTGGGAAATCTGCCCAGTAATACCGCTACCCTGACCGTCACGCCGTAGCGTGGGGCAGCTCTGCGACCTGCCCGGTCCTACGGCTAAGCCATAGCCATAGCGTCACGCCCACCAGCGGCACGACCGCGATTAACCAGAAGATCGCATCAAAGCGCTGCTGGTCGAACCAGTGTCCCAATACCGGCAGGATCACCGCCGCGACTGCGGACCACGCGCCGGACGCCGTCCCGCCCGCCAGCGCGGTTTTGTCGCGCGGATACATGCGAGCTCCGGTGCGCAGCGCGACCATTTGAAAACCGCCAGTCACGAACATAGACCAGAAGAACAGCAGCAGCACGATCGCCGGCGAAGCAGTCCACGGCACCGCGGCGATCGGCAGACAAAGAACGGCGAGCAGGAAAAAAAGCCCGACCGGACGCAGCGAGTTCGGCGCAAACCGGTCCGTTACCCAGCCCCACACGAAATACCCGACCTCCCAGCCGAACGGCGGAATCCAGAGCACCTTTCCCAAATCGGCTTCTGGGAAATGCAGCACGCGGTTGAGATAGAGCGGGCTGAAATACAACACCGGGCCGATGGCGATGGCCCCGAGCGCGTAGCTGGTGACCAGCGCCCAAAAACGCCGTTCGAACGGATTCGGCCAAGCCATGCGCCGCGGCTTCCGCGTGGGCGGGCTCAAGAACGGCGGCCGCGCTACGCCCGTCCACAGCAGCAGCCAGAGGACGCCCAGCCCGCCGGAGAACAGAAACGCGGCGCGCCAACCGAACCGCACGGCGATTGGCACCACCACCAGCGGCGCCAGGATCGCGCCCAGCGAGCCGCCGCTATAGGAAACCGCCAGCCCGCGCGAATGCCGGTCCGGCGGCAGCGAATCCATCGAGGCGCGCAGACCGCCCGGAAACGTGGCGCCTTCGCCTAACCCCAGCAGCGCGCGCGCCGCAGCGAACCCGACAAACCCTGCCATCCAAGCGTGCGACGTGCTTGCGATCGTCCAGATGGTGACCGCCGCCAGCATCCCCGCACGCAGCCCGACGTAATCCAGAATCGATCCCCAGAGTGGATTCGCGATCATATATGCAACGGAAAACGCCGAGACCACCTCGCCATAGCCCTGCGCGCTCAGGCCGGTGTCGCGCAGGATCATCGGCGAAAGCACCGCCAGGATTTGGCGGTCCACGTAAGAGAGCCACGAGCACAGCATCATGGTGAGGCTCGCCACCCAGATGCGCCACCCCGTTGCGGGGCGCGCCGGTTCGACCGAGACCCCGGCACCCTGGCTCAACGACATTGCCTTCGATGCTACCATAGGCCCCTCATGGACACTGAAATCACGAGCGTGGGCGTGATCGGCCTCGGTATTATGGGGGGCGCCTTCGCCCGGCACTTTGTCGAGGCGGGTCTGCGCACCCTGGGTTATGACCCGCTTGAGTCTCCGCTGCACGCGTTCGCTGCGGCGGGCGGACATGCCTGCGAGTCCGCGCGCGCGGTCGCCGCCGAAGCGGATCTGCTGATTACTTCGTTGCCGGATGCAGCGGCTCTAGACGACGTTCTGCGCGGCATCATATCGGCGCAGCGGCCCGGGCTGATCGTCGTCGAAACCAGCACGCTTTCGTTGCCGGAAAAGGAAGTGGGCCGCGCTCGACTGGCCGATTCCGGCATCGCCATGCTCGATGCGCCGATCAGCGGCACTGGTCCACAGGCTCAAGCCAAAGACATCATCATTTTTGCCAGTGGCGATCAGGCCGACTTCGACCAGGCCCGTGGCGTGCTCGCGCATCTGACACACTCGATCCGCTACGTTGGCGCCTTCGGCGCCGGAACGAAGCTGAAACTGATCGCCAACCTGCTCGTTGCCGTGCACATTATGGCGGCGGCCGAAGCGCTCGTCCTCGGCGAGAAGGCCGGCTTCGATGCTACCGAACTGGTGGACCTGCTCGTGCACAGCGCCGCCACGTCACGGATGCTCGAAGTGCGCGGCCCGAGCATGGCCGCCGGCGCGTACATGACTCCCATGATGAAGGCGGATGTCTTTCAAAAGGACCTGAAACTTATCGCCGAATTCGCCTCCGCATCCGGCGCCCCCGTGCCCGTATTCGGGGTGAGTGCTGCACATTTTTTAGAACTCTCCGCGCGCGGCATGGGCGGATACGACACCGCCGCTGTCATCGCGATTCTCCGGCAAAAGGCCGCGTCATTATAATGGATGGGTCCACGCGATAGATGGAGGAAGCCGCTCATGAAAAGCATGTGGCTGTGCGCAGCGTTCGCCGCCGCGCCGATATTGGCCCAAACTGGGCAAGAGCTCGTTAACGACGGCAAAAACACGGAGAACGTGCTCACCCAAAGCATGGGGTACGACCGCAAGAGCTATAGCCCGCTTGCGCAGATCAATAAGTCGAACGTGAAGCATTTGGCGCCCATCTGGAATGCGAGCGTCATGAATGACCTGGGCGAACTGGCCCAGCCCACGATCTACAACGGCGTGATGTACGTCATCAATGGCAAGTGGACGTTCGCCATCGACGTCGCCACGGGCCAGCAGATCTGGCGCACGCCGGTGGAACTGGAAGCGGGCATCAAGCGCGCTCCGTTCCATCGCGGCGCGGCCACCATCTACAATGGCAAACTGTTTCGCGTAACGGGAGACAATCATCTTCTGGCGCTCGATATGAAGACCGGCCAGCCGATCTGGAGCCAGAAATTTGCGGAGGCCAAGGATGGGTATTACGCCACGGGCGGGCCGATTGTCGCCAACGGCGTGCTGATTTCCGGTGTAGCCGGCGGTGAATCCACGACTCGCGGTTTCCTCGACGGCTGGGATCCCGATACCGGCAAAAAGCTGTGGCGCCGCTATACGATTCCTGCGCCGGGCGAGCCGGGCTCGGAGACCTGGCCGAAGAATAGCGATGCCTGGTCGCAAGGCGGCGGCCCGACGTGGCGCTCGGGTTCGTACGATCCGCAGCTCGATCTGGTGTATTGGGGCACCGGTAACGCGGAGCCCTATGATCCGCGGCCGCGTCAGGGTCTGGATAGTCTGTTCACCAATAGTGTGCTGGCGATCCATCCTAAGACCGGCGAAGTGGCCTGCTACTTTCAATACACGCCCAACGACGTCTACGATGTGGATGCTACCGACGAGCAGGTGCTCGCGGATTTGCCCGTGAACGGGCAGATGCGCAAGGTCATGATCCAGGCCAACAAGAACGGTTTCCTCTACGTCATCGACCGGACCAACTGCAAATTCATCGCCGGCCACCCGTACGTAAAAGTGAATTGGGCCTCACGCATCGATCCGTCCACCGGCCGTCCGGTATTGACGGACGTGTATAAGAAGTTTGCCGCGGGCGAAGAAGTGGAGATTTACCCGTCGCGCGGCACCAATGCCGTGCCGATCGCGTTCAACCCGAACACCGGTCTGATTTACGCGAGCACTTGGGAGGTGCCGCGAATCCAGAAGCTTTCGACGCCCAAGCCCGCGGTCAAGGGCGGGGAATCGACCGGTGTCACCTCGAGATTTCCGCAAATGAAGGACACGGATGTGTTCGGGCACTTTACGGCCATCGACCCGCTCTCTGGCGAGAAGAAATGGGAGGTGCCGCTGATCGGAATGCCGAGTTCGGCCGGCATCCTCGCCACCGGCGGCGGACTTATCTTTACCGGCAAACTGACCGGCGAGGTGGTTGCGCTCGACCAGGACACCGGCCAGACGCTCTGGCAATTCAAAACGGGATCGAGCATCAACTCGACGGCCATTACCTATACGCACAATGGCCGGCAGTACGTGACGATCGCCTCGGGCTTGGGCGGCACGCTGGCCACTCGATACGCCGGGCGCAAGGTGCCGACCGGTGGCTCGATTTGGACCTTTGCATTGATGGAGGAGTGATCGCATGAAGCGAAGATCTTTTCTCGGAGCTGCCGCGGCCGGCCTGACCGGCGCCCTCGGCGCCAAAGCGCAGGTTACGGGATTGACGCCCGGCGGCGGCGGGCCGCCCTTCCGGCTGCCACTCGGCGCGCTCGATTTTCTCGATAAAAAGACGTACATGCACAACATGGAGGTGATTGCCCGTATCCCCGGCTCGACCATAGCCGGCGGCGAGCCGCTGATGGCGATGTGGGCGCGCGGCAAGCGCCGGTTGCTGCCCGCCAACGGCGGCTTCCTCGATGTCAGCGATCCGAAGAACCCGGTGGTCGTCAATAAGAACATCACGCGCGGCCCAGGAGCCGTGGTTTACCGCACCGATCTGAAGAAGTGGATCATGATGTGCACGGCGGCCACGCCGCTCACTTCCGCCACGCCCGAGTTTCCCGACGGTCAGTACGACCAGCCGCTGCGCGACCGCGTAGTTAACTTCAAAGGGCTGCGCGGGATCCGCAACTACGACATCACCAATCCCGAGAAACCCGATCTGCTCGAAGAGTACAGCACGGGAGAGAAGGGCAACGGCACGCATCACAATTTTTACGACGGCGGCAAGTACGCGTATCTCGATTGCGGGTGGGACGACCAGCTGCGACTCGAAAATCACCAGCGCCCGTTCTCGAACGCCATCATGATCGTCGATATGAGCGATCCGGCGAAGGTGAAGGAGGTCTCGCGGTGGTGGGTGCCGGGACAGCGGATCGGCGAGGAAGCTGAGTACAAGAAATACGTGTTTGCGGGCGATCACGCTTCCTGGACCGGCAATCACGGCGCGGTGAGCGTGCCCAGGCGCGTCGAGGACGGCGGCAAGGTCGGTTACGCGGGCTTCGGTGCTTTCGGTATGTACGTGATGGACCTCAGCGACATTGCTCATCCCAAGCCGTACGGAAAAGTGCAGTACGAATTCAACGCCATCGGCACAATTCCGTTCCACACTTGCTATCCGGTGATCTCCGATTCCCGCCATCCGCAGTTGCAGAATATCGTGGTGGCGACGCATGAAGCGCTCGAAGCCGATTGCCGCGAGGTGTATCACACGCCTTACGTCGTGGATGTGAAAGATCCGCGGAATCCGAAGATCATCGGCCTTTTCCCGCGCCCGCAGGCGCCGCCGGATGCGCCGTACAGCGATTTCTGTTTTTCGCGCGGCCGCTTCGGCTCGCATAATACGCAGTGTTGGCTGGCGCCGGGTGCGTCGCGGCCTGAGATCATCGCGATCGCCTGGTTCAATGCCGGCGTCCGTGTTTTCGATCTATCCAATCCCACGGCTGCGAAAGAAGTGGCGTGGTTTGTGCCGCCTCACGAAGGCGAAATCAACAACTACGACAGTTGGTGGCGCGGCATGACCGAAAACGTATTCGTCGAATGGGACCGCAATCTGATCTGGATCGGCGATCACGACGGAAGCTACTGCCTCTCATGTCCGGCGTTGGGAAAGCCGGTGCTAGAGCCGCGCAAGGTAGAGAAGTGGTCGGTGGCGCACTGCAACGTGGGATGGGATGCGCAGACGCCTACGGCCTTCTACTTCGGCCGGGGCCTCAGTAGCGTGGCATAGGGGGATTATGCGTTCGATCACTCGCCTGAGTTGTGCGCTGCTCCTCATGGCGGCTCTGCATGCCGACCCGTTTCCTTCCGGTTGGACTGCCGAGAACATGAAGCCGGTCGGCTACAGCGGTCTCGACGGGCACGGCGGCGCCTTCAAGATCATAGTAAGGCGCGCGGGCGACAGGTGGTACGCGTATCTCGGTCACTTCTGGGAATCGGGATGGATCATTCTGGACGTGACTGACACGGCCAATCCCAAATTCATCAAGTTCATTCCAGGCCCGGACAACACCAACACCTATCAGGTGGAGTTGCACGACAATATTTTGATTACGGCGCTGCAGCAGCGGCCGCGCAACTGGGGCGGCGATCCGAAGCGGCCGAACGATGAGGGCGCGCTCATCTGGGATGTCAGCGATCCGGTGAACTGGAAGCTGCTCTCGCACTGGAAGACAGGCGCCAATGGGATTCATCGCATCGGCTATCCCGGGGGGCGCTATTTCAATGCCGCGGCCACGATGCCCGGGTATCGCGGGCAGATTCTGGTATTTGTCGATATCAGTGATCCGAAGAATCCCAAGGAAGCCGGGCGATGGTGGATGCCGGGGCAGAAAGATGGCGAGACTCCGGCGCGGAGCGATCTTTCCTTTCACGGTCCGGCCATCATCAGCGCGGATGGCAACAAGGCGTACTTGGGATACGGGCGCTCTGTCGTAATTTTGGACATTCGGGACATTGCGAATCCGAAAGAGATTGGCGAGCTTACCATCAGCCCCCCATTCGGAGGTTTGCCGGCGCACGATGTGCTTCCGATCCCGGGAAAACCGCTGCTGTTCCTTCACGGCGAAGCGACTGGGGGCGGCGACCAGCCGGATGGAACGCCGAAAGCGTGCACGTCACCGCTGACGATCGCGGCGATGATCGATATACAGAACGAAGCGCGGCCACGGCTGATGTCCGTGTTTCCGACCCCCGTGCCACCCAAGAATCTTCCCTACACGGATTTCTGCGACAAAGGGGGCCGGTTCGGGCCGCACAACACCAACCTCGAATACCACCTGCCGGATGTCGAAAAGCAGGGCGACCTGATTTACCTGACATATTTCAATGCGGGGCTGCGCCTCTACGACATCAAAGATCCGCAGTTGCCGAAAGAAGTGGGCTGGTTCATTCCGCCCCCGCCAATAAAGCGTTACGGTCTGCTGCCGTATGACAAGCTGGTGAGCCAGACCGAGGATGTGCTGGTGGACACGCGCGGCAATATCTACATCACGGACAAGAACTGGGGGCTGTTCATCATCCGGCGGACCCGCTGAAGCATTGGGGGGAAATAGCCCGTCTTGCCATTCATGGGGCGGCGGGCGCCCCGACACTGGTTTGATAACTCAGCGTCTCGACCCAATTCCCGGCACGCTTTACCCAAACCCGGCTCACATGCAGCGGGTTTCCCCGGTCGGGCTTGTGCTCGGAAACCATCAGTACCGTGTTTCCGAACGAGAACATCCGGGCGGAAAGCAGGGGAGTCGGCGCTACGCCGGCATCCTTCGACCGGTCGAATTCGGCCATCCGGCTGCGTTTGCTCTGAAGCCGGTCGCTATTGGAACTGGCAGCCACAAACTCATCAGCTACCATCGGAGCGAACGCTGCCGAGTTGCGGGCACGGGCGGCCGTTTCCAGCTTCGAATACGCGAGTGCCACTTGCCGCTCCGTTTCGGTGCCCGGAGTAAATGGGATTGCCTTACAGGGATTGTCGCAATCCTTGCCGGCGCCCGGAGTGAACGTAGGCGGTGCGTCAAGCGAGATCACTTCCTGATACACGAGCGCCTTCCAACCCCCGGAGCGCTTCACCCACACTCGCAACACGTGAAATCGACCCCGGTTCACCTGGACATCGGCCAGAACACCATACGTGAAAACCCGCGTTTCTTCATTTCTTTCATTCGGGATTGCAGCTTTCGGTAATCGGTGCAGTACCTCGAGCCGGGGATGAACCGTGCCATCCGCACGGGTCCATGTGAATCCGGCGTCCAGGAATTTCTCAACGCCGGCCGTATCCGCGTGAGCGATTGCCTGGACAAATGCTGCGTCTGCGGCAGCAACGTCTGCAGCTTTCTGGTTATGGCGATCGCCGTCTTGGCCGGACCCGGCCGCCACCATCACGGCCATTAGAACCATGCCGAGAGGCACGCCGAAACTCCTCATCACCATGCGTCTGCTTCCTCCCCCGCTCCTGTGAGGAATTATAGGCGACTTGTGCCCGTCCTCTCACGGAGAAAATTTTCTATCCCTCCCGGAAGCAGTGCCTTACAGCGCTATCCACCACGCCCTGCTGCCGTCTCTCAATCCCCGTCGCGTTAACCCTTGCCCTCGTACAAATCTCTGGCAAGACTCGCATTGATCGATGCAGCGCGCCGGCGCAGCGGCGCCAAGCGGCAACAACAAGGTGGGGAAGTTTCGATGCACAGAGATCCGGCGCCCTGTGTCAGCGTTTTGAAAACAACAAAGCGCGGGAGCCGCGTGCGATCGAGGATCCGCTCTCAATCGCATCGAAGACGCTCAGGGTTTTTGCGAGTGCGTCCAGGTCGGCGCCTTCTTCGACCGGAATCTCGTGTTCCACCCAGCTGGAAATCGGAACGTTCCGAAAGAAAATGCGCTCCTGCAGAACCAAACTTTTCCGATGGGCGAACAAAAGCTTATGCTGACGCACGTAGCGCCTCTCCTCAACCCGGAGATCCGCGAGGAAATCGTCGAGGGCTTTGCGTTTGGCGTTCTCTTCGATGGCCCGAGCCGTCTGCTCAAACGCCGCTTTCTCATTCTCCAAAGCCGCCACCGCGCCGGCCAGCGCCCGTGTCCTCTCTGCCGCCACTCTCTGTGCGCGCAACGTTGTCACGCAATACGTGATCACGGCGGACCCGACTGATGCCAATATGATTACACCTATGACTGCCAAGGGATTCATGGGCAGATCATATCAGATCCAATCGTCAGGCTTAGTTCTCTTGATTCTGATTGCCGCCGCGCCCGCCACGGCCGCGTTCGCCGGGCCTGGGAATCGCCAGACCAACCAGTTCGGCGCCTTCGCCGGGACGGCCGCCGACCACCGCGACCAGGAATTGGCGGCCATTGACGAGATAGGTCATGGTGCCGCCGGTCACGTTGCCGCCGAGCTCGAAGGCGTGAACCTGGCGGCCGGTCGCTTTATCGATGACGCGCAGATTGTTGCTGCCTTCGAACAACAGGGTTTTTGTCACGAGAATTGGAGACCGCTGGCCGCCACCCCAATTGCTGGCGTCAATGTTGGCGGCTTTTAGCGCCGGGTTGTTGATCAGGCTGTCGGCGGGTTTGCCGTTAGGAACCATCCACACGTGCTCGCCGGTATTGAGGTTGATCGCGGTGATGCGGCCGTAGGGGCCCTTGATGAGCGGCACGCCCATGACCATGGGCCCGCCCAGGCCGCCGGCCGCAATGTACGGCATTTCGGAGCGGGAGCCGCCCGGCTGCAGCGAAGACAGATACGGCGCGGTTACCGACGGCACGTAGAGAATGCCGGTTTCGGGATCGACCGACGCGCCCATCCAGTTGGCGCCGCCGCCGGCGCCCGGCAACTGAATCGTCGCCAGCTTGCCGCCGGTGTCCTTGACGATGGGCGGCGTGTAGATCGGACCAAGCACGTATTGCGACGCCATTTTCAAGGCCGCCGCTTTGATTTCCGGAGTGTAGTCGGCCAGGTCGGCTTCGGTCACGCCTTGGCGATCGAATGCAGCGGGCTTGGTGGGATACGGCTGCGTCGGCGAGTACCACTCGCCGGGTACATTGCCTTTGGGAACCGGGCGCTCTTCGATGGGCCACACAGGCTGGCCGTTGGTGCGGTCGAAGACAAAGGTATAGGCCGATTTGTTCACCTGCGCCAGCGCCTTGATTTTTTTGCCGTTCACGGTGAGATCGAGCAGAATAGGCGCCGCGGGAATATCGTAATCCCACATCTCGTGATGGATGAGCTGGTAGTGCCAGATGCGTTTGCCGGTCTTGGCATCGAGGCACACAATGCTGTCGGAAAACAGGTTCTGCCCGGGGCGCTGGCCGCCGTAAGTATCACCGCTCGGCGCTTCCACCGGAATGTAGACGTAGCCCAACTCTTCGTCTCCCGTAAGCGGTCCCCACGCGCCGGTGTTGCCGGTGAATTTCCAGGAATCCTGGCCGGTCTGCGGGTCCTTCTGCCATGTTTCGACGCCGAACTCGCCGGCCTGCGGCACGGTATGGAACGTCCAGAGGAGCTTGCCGGTGCGGACGTCATAGCCACGAATGTAGCCGGGAACATTTTCCTTCTTAGGCAGCGCCACGCCGACCTTCAAAGCCGCGCCGACCACCACCACATCGCGGATGATGATGGGTGGCGAGGTGGCGCCAATCGTCCCTTTCTCGACGACCGGCCGGTCGAGGCCCTGCCACAAATCGACGTGAGCATCGGAACCGAATGAGGGCACCGGCAGGCCGGTCTTGGCGTTCAGCGCCACGAGTTGATAGCCAGGAGTCACGAACAGGATGCGTTCGTCGCCGCGGCCGTCCGTCCAATAGGAGACGCCACGGTTGTTGGCACGCACGGCGCCACGCTCACCGGTGTCATCGCCGCGGTAAAGCCACAAGGTCTCTCCAGTGGCAGCATCAGCCGCGACGACGGTGCGGCCGGCGCCTGCAGTGAAATAGAGGCGACCGCCCACCATCAGCGGGGTCACCTCCCACGCCGCTTGCGGCGCCGGCCCCATGTTCTGCGCCTTCCACCGCCAGATGACCTGCAGGGTTTGCACGTTGCCGGCGTTGATCTGTTCGAGCGGGGAGTAGCGCGTACTGCCCGCGTCGCCGCCATTGACGCGCCATTCGCCGCTCGCCGCCGTCCCTTGCTGCGCGTGCGAGGCCATCAAGCACGCGCTTATCAACAGGACCGCAGCACATCGTGTAGGTTTCATTCGGAGCGCCTCCCACTCAATTTCCTGAGTGTAGGTCCGGCGGGGGGCGACCTGCAACCCGGGGCCGTAGCGGCGTCCTCAGTAAATCGCCCAGGTTCCCGGCGTAGCCAGTTCGACCAGGTGTTTGTCCGGGTCACGAAAGTAGAGGCTGGTGCCGCCGCGCTCCCAATTCACGCGCCCTTCGACGGCGATCCCGTTGGCGGCGAGAAGCCGTTCCCAGTAGGGCAGTTCCGCTCGTTCCACCGAGAACGCGTAATGGATCGAGCCGCTGCTGCCGTGCGGGGGAATCCTGCCACCTGCCGTATCCCGCATCATGGCCGCTTCCTCGCGCTGGAACACAATCAGCACGTCTCGTCCGGCGATCGCGAACGCACAAAGGCGTTCACTGCGTTCGATGATCTCCAACCCGAGAACTCGATGGTAAAAGTCGGCCGACACCTGCAGGTCATCGACGTCCAGTGCGGTCTCGAGAATTCCCGTCAGTTGCGGCATCCATCGTCCTCCGGTCGTCCGGAAAGCTGCACTTCCGTTACGGTTATTTAGAGGGCCGCCTGGCTCATTTTGATGCAATATTTCGCGAGTGCTTCATGCCTGCTGCCGTAACCCTTAGAATGACCACGCCGGATTGCCGGAACTGCCGGCCAGAATGGTCTCCACCAGGCGGTCGTTCGGATAGAAATGATCGACCGTTTCCGGCGTGATGATCTGGTGTTTAACAAACACCGCCGGCGGCACCGGCCGGCGGTTCAGCAGATCGAGGCTCACGCGGATCAAATCGTCGCCATAACGCTCGGGAAAATATCCGACCGATCCTACCAGCCGGGTGTTGGGCTCCCGGAGTTCGGCACGGCCTTCCGGCGATGCGTTATGACTCATCACGACGCAACGGTCGGTTCGCCCGGCCTCCTGGAAAGCGCGCAGAGCACCCAGCGCGCTGGTATCGTTGATGGCTCCGACGATAATGCGCCGCGCGTTCGAGGAACGCAGATGCTTTCTTACGGCTTCGAAGCTCTTGTCGAAACAGCCGTCGCCATCGATGTGCATGACGGGGCAGTTGCTCAGGTTGGGGAGGATTTCCTTGAGGCCGACCAGTAATCCAGTCAGGCGCATGCGCGGCAGCTGGCCGGCACGCGGAAGCTCCATCAGGATGATTTCCTCGGCTTCGGCTTCCCACCTCCGCTTAACCCACCGGCCGAGATAGCGGCCGCCGATCAGCCCGGCCTCATAATTGTTGGCGCCGTAGTAGGTAGCGCCCGGGTGCGGAATTTCAATCGCGATCAGCGGGATATCGGCGGCGCGATATTTTTCGGCAACGATGGGGGCTACGTTCTCGTCGGTCTGGAATTCGATCACCAGATCGACTTTTTCCCGCACCAACAAATCGGCGTTGCGCTGCGCGGTCTTCGGATTGTACTGGTTATCAAGACAGAGCAGTTCAATGCCTTCCGCATCGGCCGCCCGCCGCAGGCTGGCGGAGACTTCCCGAGAGAACCCGTATCCCGTCCCTTGCGCGCAATAGCCCAGCCGATACAGCCGCTGCTTGAACGGACGAAGGCACGAGCGGTAGAGATTCTCGCCGACTTTTTCCACCATTCCGCATTTTTCGAGAGTGTACAGAAGCCGGAACGCCATCGTTTTAGGCAAATTGCTGCGCTTGGCGATCTCGCGGAGGGGCAGCGCCTCGCCGGAACTCCGAAATGCTCCCAGCAGCTGCGACGAGTGCACAACGGATTTCACCAGATACGGATCCCGGAGACGGCTTTCGGGATTCATGGCTCACCTCCACGGAGAGATGCTGCCGAGTATATCACGGCGGTTGTTCCGTGGCGTAAAATTTTAACTGCTTGCGGAAGTGCTGGGCGCGGGGATGAAATTCTGTCGATGTCAATGGTTTGAAAGGTACTCTTCAGGGGCACCGCGATGTCGAGCTGTATCGCAATGCGAAACGCTGCCGGGCTGCGCCCCCGCCACGCCAGCAGCGGAAGCAATGTATTAAGATGAGCAGGCAAAGATGGGTGCCCTTGGCCAGGACGTTGCCCGGCGCGCGGTAATCCCCGATTTCACTGAGCAGCCGGAGAATCTTCGCAATGCCTAAGGGAACCCCGGGCAAAGCCTACCTGACATTCGACCTCGGGGCGGAAAGCGGTCGCGCCTTCTCCGGCGTTGTGCACGCGGGGCGGATCGAGCTGCGCGAAATTCTCAGGTTTCCGAACCAACCGGTCGAATATGGTGGTATCCCCCATTGGGACGTCGCGCGGCTCTGGCACGAGATGCGAAGGGCGCTGTCTGCCGTGGAGGAAGACGAACTGGCGGGCATCGGGGTTGACGCGTGGGGTGTGGACTACGCGCTCTTAGGGGAAAACGGCGAGTTGCTCCAGAACCCGCGCCACTATCGTGATCACCGCAACGTCACTGCCATGAACGACGTGCTGGCTTTGCTTTCGCGGGAAGACATCTATCGAACAACCGGCATTCAGTTCATGCCGATCAACACGCTGAACCAGTTGTTTTCGGCGAGCCGGGAAGCCCCCCGGTTGTTGGCCGCCGCCGACCGTTTGGTGATGATCCCCGACCTGTTCCATTATTGGATGACAGGAAATGCGGTTTGCGAATTCACCGCCGCGACCACGACCCAGCTTGTCAACGCGCGCACGCGGCAGTGGGCCGGCGATCTTATGTCGCGGCTCGGATTGCGGGCCGATCTGCCGGCACCCATCGTGGAACCGGGCTCGGTGGTCGGCAAACTCCGCCCAGGTTTGGCGCGTTCATCCTCGCTCGCCGGCACTCCCGTGATCACACCCGCCTCGCACGATACAGCCTCTGCGGTTTCGGCTGTGACGGCCCGCGGGGACACGGCTTTCCTCAGCTCCGGAACGTGGTCGCTGCTTGGCATCGAACTGGACTCGCCGATGATTTCCGATGACGCGCTGCGCCTGAATTTCACCAACGAAGGCGGCGTATGCGGCACCACGCGCTTGCTGAAAAACGTGATGGGCTTGTGGATGCTGCAAGGCTGCCGCCGGTCGTTCGTCGCATCCGGACGGGACTGCAGTTATACCGACCTGACCGATGCCGCCGGCAAGGCGCCGGCCTTCCGCCATCTGGTGGATCCTGACGATGTGTCGTTCCTCAACCCGGAGGATATGCTTGCCGCCATCGACCGCTTCTGTGTCAGGTGCGACCAGCCGGCGCCCGACAATGCCGGGGCCTACGCACGGGCGGTTCTGGAGAGTCTGGCGCTCAAGTACCGGCTGGTGATCCGGAATCTGGAGACCTTGATCGGACGGCGCATCAGTCAGATTCGCGTGATCGGCGGCGGTTCGCGCAATCAACTGCTCAACCAGTTCACGGCCGACGCCACGGGACGGCGCGTGCTGGCGGGCCCGGTCGAAGCGGCGGTGCTGGGCAATATCGGTGTTCAGATGATGGCCACCGGGAGCGCCAAAAGCCTGGTGGAGGCGCGCGCGATCATCGATCGCTCGTTTCTCACCGAAGTGTTTGAGCCGACAGGCGCCGGCTCGTGGGATCGCGCCGCCGAGCGATTCCAGCAGTATTGTGAATTAGCCTATGCCTGAGACCACGGAAATCACTTATCTCAAAGACCTCTGGGACGAGACGGAAGCCCAGTCACTCGCGGAAAACCAGCTGGCACTGCTGCGCTACCGCTCGAATTTGTTGGGAGCGGATCTGCGCATTACCAACTTCGGCGGCGGCAACACCAGCTCGAAGCTCGAACTCCCGGACCCTTTCACCGGCCGGCTGGTGCGGGTGCTTGCGGTGAAGGGCAGCGGCGGCGATCTCGGCTCTATTAAAGAATCGGGTTTCGCCTTGCTATATCTCGATCGCCTCGAGAGCCTCAAGGTGCTCTATCGCGGCGAGGCGCACGAAGATGAGATGGTTGGCTACTACCCGCTCTCGGTTTACGGCGAGAACCGCGTGGCCGCGTCCATCGATACTCCGCTGCATGCGTTTCTGCCGTTCGCGCACGTTGATCATCTCCATCCTGACTGGGCGATCGCGCTCGCGGCCAGCGCCAATGGAAAGCAGAAACTCGAGGAATTCAACCGCAAGTTTGGGCGCAAGATCGCATGGCTTCCCTGGCAGCGCCCGGGATTTGGGCTGGCTTTGATGCTGGAACGAGCCGTCAAAGAAAATCCTGGCTGTGACGGATTGATCCTGGGCAGCCATGGGCTGTTTACCTGGGGAGAGACGCAGCGGGAGTGCTATTGGAACAGCATCCGCACCGTCGACCAAATGGGCGAGTTCATCGCGGAGCACCAGGGGAAAAAGGGAACCGTGTTTGGCGGCATGAACTGCGCGCCGCGGCCGGACCGGCGCGAGATTGCCGCGCGAATTCTACCGGCGCTGCGCGGTGTCCTCTCGTCCAACCGGCGCGTCATCGCGCATTACTGCGACGACGAAGACGCGCTTCGCTTCGCCGGGGGCAAATGGGGGCGGGAGTTGGCGGCGCTCGGGACCAGTTGCCCGGACCACTTTCTGAGAACCAAAATCCGTCCGCTGTTTGTCGACTGGGACGCCGCCGCCGGTAATCTCGACGAACTCAAAGTCCGGATTCAGCGGCAAGCGGCGGTTTATCGCGCCGAATATCAGAAATATTACAAAGATTGGGCCGATCCCGCTTCCCCCAGGCTGCGCGATCCGAATCCGTCGGTGGTGCTGGTTCCCGGCGTGGGGCTGTTCGGATTCGGCAAAAACAAGAAGGAAGCGCGCATTACGACGGAGTTCTTCGTGAACGCTATTCACGTCATGGCGGGCGCGAATGCACTAGAGGAGGGAGAAGTCGGGCATCCACTGCCGCACGCGCGCCGTCCCGAGCAGTCCCGCCAGTTCGTCCAGTTTCATAACTACGTCGCTTTGCCGCGCTCGGAGGCGTTCCGCATCGAATATTGGGCGCTGGAAGAGGCGAAGCTCCAGCGCATGCCCGCGGAAGCAGAATTGAGCCGCAAGATTGCTCTCGTCGTCGGCGGCGGGAATGGCATCGGCCGCGAAGTTGCCCTGCTGCTCGCGCGGAAGGGGGCGCATGTGGTGGTTGCCGACCTGGATGCGAAGGCGGCTGCAACCACCTCGGCCGATGCAGCCGCTGTTTCCTCGGCAGATCAGGTCGCCGGCACCGTACTGGACCTCGCTTCCTCCGAAACCCTTGCCGAAGCGGTGAAGTTTACGGTTACGCAGTTCGGGGGACTGGATATTCTAGTGAACACAGCGGCGATCTATCCGGTTCCGGGAGTCGAAGGCCGTCTCACGGAAGCGCAATGGGCCAAAACGTTTCAGGTGAACGTGACGGGAAATTATCTGCTGGCGCATGAGGCGCGGTGGGTGTTCACGGATCAGAACCTGCCGGCATCGCTGGTGCTCACCGGTTCGGCCAATGCGGTCGTTTCAAAAAAAGGGACGGAGGCGTACGATAGCAGCAAGGCGGCGCTGAATCATCTGGTTCGGGAACTGGCGGTGCAGCTTGGCCCGTCGGTCCGGGTGAATGGCATCGCCCCGGCTACTGTCGTGGCCGGCTCCGCCATGTTTCCCCGCGACCGAGTGATTCATTCATTGAAGAAATACAACATCGAGTTCGCAGAGTCGGAATCGACGGAAGATCTCCGTCTGAAGCTGGCAGGGTTTTACGCGGAGCGCACGCTGACGGGCCAGACGATCCTGCCGCAGGATTGCGCGCAAGCCATCCTGTGGCTCGCGGGTGACCAGAGCGCGAAAACTACGGGCCACATCATTCCCGTCGACGGCGGCCTCGCGGAGGCGTTTTTGCGCTGAGCCATGGCGGCTCCTCTGCTGGAAGCCCGAAAGATTCACAAGTCGTTTGCCGGAGTTCGCGCGCTCCAGGGTGTTAATTTCGATTTGCGGGCGGGAGAAGTTCATGCGCTGGTCGGAGAAAATGGCGCGGGCAAATCCACGCTGATCAAAACCATTACCGGCGCTCTTACAGCCGATTCCGGAATCGTACGCGTCGCGGGCCGGGAAATCGCGCACAACAATCCGGGTTTCGCGCGCTCGCTCGGCATCGCTGCCATTTATCAGCAGCCGTCGTTGTTTCCCCACCTGACGGTTGCCGAAAACATTGCGTGGACGCTGGAGAGGGGCAATATGTGGCGTCCTGTCGCCTGGAGAGAGCGACACCGCCGGGCGGCCGAATTGATTGATCGTGCCGGCGGCTCCATCGACCCCGCACGGCTGGCCGGCAGTCTCAGCATGCCCGAGCAGCAGATCGTGGAGATAGCCAAGGCGATCGGCGCCGGAGCCCGGATTTTGATCATGGACGAGCCAACCGCTTCGCTGAGCGATACGGAGGTGGAGAGCCTCTTCCAGGTCATCGCATCGCTGCGCGCGCAAGGCTCCGGCGTCGTTTATATTTCGCACAGGCTAAATGAGATCTTCGCGATCGCGGACCGCATTACGGTCCTGCGGGACGGCGAGAGTATCGGCACGAAGAACGCGAAAGAGATCGATTCAGCGGGGCTCATCGAAATGATGGCGGGCCGCCCGCTGGCTTCCGTATTCCCCAAGCGTGAATTGCCGATTGGGGAGGTAGCGCTGGAACTACGCAATGTCTCGAGCCGCGGCGGCGGCGTCCGCGACATTTCGCTATCGGTGCGCGCCGGGGAAATCCTGGGATTGGCCGGACTGGTCGGGTCCGGCCGTACGGAGCTGGCGGAAACCATATTCGGGTTGCGGGCGGCCGGATCGGGCGAGATCCTAGTTCAGAAGAAACCGGTCCGCATCGCTTCGCCCGTGGATGCCATTGCGGCCGGTATTGGTTACGTGCCTGAAGATCGCCGCCGCCACGGCGTGGTGCTCGATATGCCGATCGCCGCCAACACCAGCCTCGCCTCGCTTCCCGCGATTTCACGCCGGGGGTGGATCGACCGGACTGCCGAGCGCGCTCTTGCCGATCGCTACGTGACGCAGCTCCGGATCAAGACTCCGTCGGTGTATGCCGATTGCAGCACGCTCTCCGGCGGGAACCAGCAGAAAGTGGCGCTCGCGCGCTGGCTGGCGATCGCCCCAAAAATTCTGATCCTGGATGAACCGACGCAGGGAATTGACGTCGGCGCCAAGGCCGAGATTCATCGCCTGATGGGGGATTTGGCGGAACGCGGAATCGCCATTATGATGATTTCGTCCGAGCTGCCGGAGATCCTGGGGATGAGTGACCGAATCGCCGTCATGAATAGCGGCTCTGTGAGCGGCATTCTGGCGCGCGCGGAAGCGACACAGCAGAAGATACTCACATTGGCTCTGGGCCACAAACCCACCGGCCCGTCGGCGCGGATACGGGAATGAGGCGGTCATTCAGCCGTGAATTGTCGGTGGCCGGCGCGATTGCCGGATTATTCCTGCTTCTGGCGATCCGCGCGCCCGGATATTTCGGCAGCGAGAATCTCGCCGACATATTCATGACGAATGTTCCCGTGCTGCTGATCGCGCTCGGTATGACGCTGGTCATTCTCACCGGCCAGATCGACATCTCTGTCGGGTCGATGTTCGCGGTCTGTAGCGTGGCCGCGGGAGTCTTCGCCAAGGCGGGGCTTCCGATGCCGGTTGCGGGAGCCGCCGCTTGCCTGACGGGAGCCTTCTTCGGCGCGCTCAACGGAGGTCTGGTCGCCTACGCGAGGGTACCTTCGATCGTAGTGACTCTGGCTGCGATGGTGGCGTTGCGCGACGGCTTGCGCTGGGCCACCCAGGGCGCCTGGATCGAGGATCTTCCTCGTGGCTTCCAGTGGCTCGGTTTTTCCCAACGGTCATTTCCGGCGGCGAGCTTCCTCATCGCGAGCGTCCTTACAATCGCAGCCCTTTGGGGACTGCGCCACCTGCCCGCGGGCCGCGCCGTCTACGCGACTGGTTCCAACGAGGAAGCTGCGCGTCTCGCCGGCATCAATACACGCGTTTGCGTATTTTCCGTGTTCACCCTCATGGGCGCGCTCACGGGCCTGGCCGCCCTGCTCAATTCGGTTCGGTTCAATCAGATTCCCAGCAATGCGGGTCTCGGTCTGGAAATGAAGGTCATCGCCGCGGTCGTGGTGGGTGGAACCGCGATTACGGGAGGGACGGGCAGCATCATGGGGACCCTGCTCGGTGTGATCCTGCTGGGAGTGATCGGGCCGGCCCTCACGTTTCTCGGTATCAACGCCTATTGGGAAAAGGCGCTCCAGGGCGCGATCATCCTGGCCGCGATTGCCGCCGACGGAGCGCGCGCGCGCGTCGCCCTGCGCGGACTTCGAAGATATGCAAGCAGCCCTGCCTCAACCCGCGCTTAGCCGCTGGCGGGATCGGTGGTTCCCCAACGGGGAGGGCATTCTGCTTCTGGCCGTGATCGGGGAAGTGATCCTGTTCTCTGCGATCGCGAACAACTTCTTCACGCTGGGCAATTTCTTCGAAGTCATTCGGTTTAGCGTAGAGTTGGGCGTAATCGCGCTGGCGCTGACTCCCGTAATTATCACGGGCGGCATCGACCTGTCGGTTGGCTCCATGATGGGCCTCGCCGCAGTCGTGTTCGGCGCTGCATGGCGGGACTGGGGTGTTCCCATTCCAGCGGCTGCCATAATAGCCGTCCTCGTCGGATGCGCCGGCGGAGCACTCAATGGAATTCTCGTAGCGCGATTCGATCTTCCGCCGCTGGTGGTCACGCTGGCGACCTTCTCGATGTTTCGCGGCATCGCCGAAGGACTTACCCAAGGCGCGGTCAACTACACCGGCTTTCCGGCGTCATTTTTGTTTCTCGGCCAGGGCTATCTGCTCGGAGTCATTCCGGTGCAAGCAGCATTTCTGCTGGTGGTCTTGGCCGGCTATTGGGTTCTGCTGCACCGGTCGATTTTCGGACGGGCGCTCTACACGATCGGTTTTACCGCGGCCGGCGCACGCTATGCCGGCATCCCCGTGCGCCGCCGGCTCTGGACGATTTACCTGATGTGCGGCGCGGCTTCAAGTCTCGCAGCCGTGTTATACGTCGCGCACCTGGGGCAAGCGAAAGCCGATGCGGGCAGCGGCTACGAGTTGGATGCCATCACGGCCGTGGTTTTGGGCGGCACTTCGGTGTTCGGCGGCCGGGGCACCCTCTGGGGCACATTGCTCGGCCTCTTCTTCCTTTCCGTTCTGCAGGACGGCTTGCATCTGGCGGCCCTGCCGACGGAACTGACCGGCGTCTTGACTGGCGTGCTGCTCGTGCTTATCATCGGCTTCGACCGGTTCGGCGCCGGCCGGCGGAGCGCGCCGGTCCAGGAGGGGACTCACTCGGTGAAGAACAGCCAAGTCGCTATTTTGTGCGGCGCCATTCTCGCGGGCGCGCTGATCGTGGCGGCGACCAACTTCTGGCTCGTCCACTCCCTGGGCCGAGTGGCGCCCGGGGGCACTCCCGTGGCGGTTTCCGCGGGGCATCGTCCCGTGATCGCCGTCATGCCCAAAGCCAAGGGCGATCCGTATTTTGTCAGCGCACGTGCCGGCGCCGAAGAGGCCGCGAAACAACTGGGGGTTGACCTGATCTGGGACGGGCCGACCAGCCTCGACGCCGCCAAACAAAATGAGCTCGTGGAGAACTGGATCACCCGCCAGGTGGATGCGATCGCGGTTGCGGCCGAGAACAAGGCCGGCATCTCGACCGTCCTCCGCAAGGCGCGCCAGCACGGCATCCGCGTGCTGACCTGGGATGCCGATGCCGAACCCGATGCCCGCGATTACTTCGCCAACCAGGCCACCCCGGAGGGTATCGCCAGCACCTTGACGGATGAAGCCGCCCGCCTCTTGAATCGCCGAGGAGAGTTCGCGATCATCACCGGCGCGCTCACGGCCGCAAATCAAAATGAATGGATCGCGTTTATCAAGCAGCGTCTTGCCCGGTATCCCGGCGTGAAGCTCGCGACCATCCGCCCCAGCGACGACGATCGGGACAAAGCTTTCTCCGAGACCCAAACTTTGCTCAAAGTGTACCCGTCGGTGAAGCTGATCATGGCCATTTCCGCGCCCGCGGTCCCGGGGGCCGGCGAAGCCGTGCGGCAGGCCGCACGAAAGGATGTCGATGTGATCGGCCTCTCGCTGCCGAGCATCTGCAAGCCCTATGTGCACGACGGCGTCGTGCAGACCGTGGTGTTATGGAGCACTCGTGATCTCGGTTATCTGACGGTCTATGCGAGCGATCTGCTGGTGGAAGGAAAGATTCCGCCGGGCGCCACTGCGATTCAAGCCGGCCGGCTCGGCACGCTGCGGGTACTGGGTAGCCAGATTATTCTGGGTGATCCCTTAATCATCAACAAGGCGAATATCGATCAACTGGACTTCTGAAAATGGGGCCGTGTCCGGGAGACGGTGAGAACTGCTGATTTACAAGAAACAGTTGGTATACTTTACTGCGGACAGGGAACGCTGGTCCAACGTCACCATTCTTCAGCGAAAAAAGGGAGGCACTTCAGTGGCACACACACGGTCGATTGCGGGAACGCCGACACTGCGTTTCGGGCTCGCTTTGCTTGCCGGTTTTCTGATTCCGGCGGCCGGCGCGCAATACCCGTCGCAGGCGGAGATCCATAAGGATGGAACTGCAGTTCTATTGGAGGATTACGTCAGTCTCCCGCTATCCAGCCCGACGCACGCGGGAAAACCTGCCGGCACGATTGACTATATGGGGCAATTGGGCCGGGCGAACTCGTTGCGTTCGGAACCAGCCGACGCTCCGCTGTCGGCTTCTCGTTTCTTCGTTGATGATCAAAACGGCACACTCTACATTCTGGATAAAACGACCAAGCAGTTCACCCCGTATCTCAATTTCGCCGAAATCTTCCCGAAGTTTGTATCGGATACCGGCAACACGGCGGGCATTGTTTCCATTGCTTTCGACCCTGGTTACGCGAAGAATGGCAAATTCTATACGGTGCATGTGGAGAAGCCCGACGTGGAGGGCTCCGCGAATCCGACGAACGCGAAGCTCCCCGCGTTGAATTTGGATGGATACACCACGACTCCCTCCGTCACACCGCCTGCCGGGCCGGTCCACTTCGAATCGGTCTTGATTGAGTGGAAAGACAACAACATTCGCAATGCCACCTTCGAGGGCAGCGCGCGAGAACTCTTGCGCGTCGGTTTCGACCGTAATCATCCGATCGCCGATATGGTGTTTAACCCGTTGGCCCGGCCGGGACATGACGATTACGGCAATCTCTACGTTTCGATCGGCGATGGCGCTCAAGGAGAAACTCCGGGGCCCAGCCACACTACTCCGCAGCGGCTCGATACTTTGCTGGGAAAAATCTTGAGGATCACTCCGGATATCAATCTGCATCCGAAGGATGCACTCGGCCAGAACGGCCGCTACCGGATTCCTTCCACGGGTTCGGATCCAAATCCGTTTGTAGCGGTCGCCGGCGCTCGCGGTGAAATCTTTGCATACGGCTTCCGCAATCCGCATCGGATGGCGTGGGATGTGCCTTCGAAGACCTTAATCGCCAATGATATCGGCCTGCATGAATGGGAAGAGATCGATATTGTTTCGAAAGGCGCGAACTATGGCTATTCGGAGCGTGAAGGCAATGAGCAGCTTTTCGTGGACGAGAAGGGTAAGACAGGCAGTCAGCTGAATCCCGCTCGCCCGTTTCCTGAAAAAGACGACGTGCTGCATGTAGACGGTATCAAGGAGCCGGTCACCCCCCTATATCCGGCAGCCGTTTACAGTCATCAGGACGGTGATTCTATCGGCAACGGTTTCGTTTATCGCGGCAAGTTGATGCCCGCATTGCAGGGAAAGTACATTTTTAACGACATGACGACAGGCCGGATTTTTTACGCGGATTTCGCTCAGATGGTCCGAGCGCAAGGACGCCGGAACCAGCAGCCGCCAATCCATGAGTTGCAGATTCTTTATAAGAGCCCCTACGACAACGCCAGTCAAAATGCCGTAAAGCGGCAGATGTTTAGCATCGTCGCCGACGCCTATTCGCACAAGGGAGGAAAGCCAGCCCCTGATCGTGCGCTGCCCGGCAGGGGAGGAGCAACCACCGGCTGGCGCGATGCGGAACAAAAGCAGCCGAGGGCGGATCCGGACGGAATCGTCTACGGCGGCGGCCGCGCGGATATTCGCATGGCATCCGGCGGAGACGGCGAGCTCTACGTGTTAAGCAAGTCCGACGGCATGATTCGGAAAATCGCTTCACTTGTCTCTCCGCCGCCGAAATGATCGGCTGTTTTGGATCCGCGCGTCTTCAGGGAAATCTGAGAGGCTGCCGGTACTGCCAGACCAAAGCTCAGCGGGTTCTTCCGCCTTTTTCCCGGATAGGCGCAACCTGATTTTGATGGCATAATACGGGTTCCCCAGGATGCCTGAAATGCTCGAATGCCTGGAATGTCTGCACCTCCGCAGAAAACACGCAGACGCCACGGTCACGCATGCAGAGGTCTGGAACCAGCTCAGAGCCGCGGTTCAGGACGGAAACGAAGAGCTGGTGACCGCCCTGACCGCTACCGAGGCAGATGCCCTGAGATGTCGAGACATGGCCGAAATCGCCCTTAGGAGGCATCGGTATCTGTCACATGGCGGCAGGGTGGAAGAAAAGTCAGCCTAAGGGATAACCCTCCGGTGATGCGCGCTGCAATTGCCGTCCGCGCGTCTCGTCATACTAGATGGGCAGGCCGGCCCTGTAGGCACGCATCCTCGAATCAGCGCGTGCCCGCCAGTTCCGTATTCATAGCGCACGATTTTCATAATAAAAAGATGTATTCTTATGGCATTCATGCCCGCAAAAAAATCGGCTAAGGCATCGCGGCGTAGACGACCGAACTCGCGGGCCCAGGCACGCCGCGCTGCGCCAACTCCCACCAAGAACGTAAGTCTGAAGAATTTGAGCGGAAATCATTACGAAGTGCCCGCCGAACTGATCAAAGGCCTTTCGGCATTCTGGTATTACGCTCTTCAGAATCGCATCCGCTGGGCAAATTCCCGCAGCGCTCTGGCGGAGCTGTCGGAACGGGCGAAGCAGCAACTCGTCGAACTGCAGATCAGCGACGCTGATCTCAGTGAATTGTGCCGGGACGGCGTAGTGGAAGTCGGCATTCCGTATATACATGAATCCAATTGGAGCCCACGAATTCTCCCATGGGAGTTCCTGCTGCGCGCAGCAGGCAATCGCCAAGATCTTCTCATCATCCGTCACCTGCAAATTGCCAGGCCGACGGCCGCCCATCCGGCCAAACCGCAGCGCGCCTTATTCGTTCAATCCTGCCCGGGTTGGTTGGACGGAAGAATCTCATTCGATACCGAAGAACCATTGGTGATGGGAAGTCTGCAATTGAAGGGTGACGCGCTGGCGAATCCCACTCTCCAACAACTTACGGAATGGGCGCGCCGCAAGCCACGGCCCCAGATCATCCATCTGACCGGCGTCGATCCGCACCAGGAGTGGGCGTTGCGCTGGCGCCGGGAGCGGCGAAAGCGAAAGCCCTCGGAGACTACCGATCCCACCAAGCCGACCATTCGCGACGGTCTGTGCTTGTCCGCGGGTTCCTCCGGCACCGCCATCGAAGGCATTGAAGCGGTGGACTGGGTGACTCTCGCGCCCGCCCTGGAGCCCAAGGACGCCGTTGTTTCCTGTAATTTTTATTATTCCGCGGCGCGCGTCGCCCCCACGATGATTGTGCATGGAGCTCGGGCCTCGATTGGGTTTCAGGACGAGTACGACGATGCGTTCGCTGAGCGGTTCTTCGCCGGTTTTTACCAGCATTGGCGTACCACCCAGTGGGACCTCGGTGCCGCGTTCCTGCGCGCGTGGACCCAGGTGAGCGCAAGCCGGCAGCCTGGCGAAGGAATCGTGTTCTGGACGCGTGAATCGTTGCTGGATTTGATCAAGGCGGACGCAGCGAAGAGCGCTGGACCACCGGCGCCAATCGCTCCGACTAAGCGGCCGAAAGCCAATTACAGCCTTGACATTAAGCCTAGCCGCGATGTTAGTTACGCGCTGCTTCATAACGGAAGAGGCTTGTTCGAACGCTTCCGGTTTTACAAATTTGAGCCGAACCCGATTGACAACCTTGAAGTCGAGGTGGTGCTCTATCTGGGCACCGAGACCTTCCCTTACACAGGAGCTTTTACCATCGAGAACGACGAGCCGTTACTGGATTTGGAAAACGGGATTAACCTCCCGCTCACTTCTCAGTTTGCGCGCTCTCTCCGGGAGGATGTGCAATCGAGCATACGCGTCCGCGTCTCTCATCGAGGGACGGAGCTTTACAGTGAGACGCATCGTGTTAAGCTGCTCGCGATCAATACCTGGAGATTCGATCCGGACGGAGGCGAGCGGCTGCTCGCGTCTTTCGTTTTGCCGGGAGATTCGGCCGTGGCGAAAGTGATCGATTCCGCTCAACGGTACGTGGCTGCTCTGTGCGACGACAGCAGCGCAGGTTTTGACGGCTACCAGAGTCCCGACGAAGTCGATCTTCAGGTGCGGGCGCTCTGGTCTGCGCTGGCTTTCGATCAAGGATTGAGTTATATCAATCCACCTCCGGTCTTCACCGGGAAGTCTCAACGTCTGAGAACACCCTCGGATGTAATCGATGGTCGCCGCGGAACCTGTATCGACCTGGCCCTGCTGTTCGCGGCGTGCCTGGAACAGGTGGGTCTGTATCCCGTTATCTTTCTGCTTTGGGACCATGCGTTTCCCGGATATTGGCGGAGCGAGGAAAGCTACAAGGCATTTATAGAAATGAAAGAGGCCCCGGAAGCGGGATTGGACGGGCAACAGCCCGATGCCGACTCGATGGCCGACCCCGAGTTGCGGCGCCGGATGGCTTTCGAGGAGGTCCATAGCCTGATCAGGAAGGGCGCGCTAGTGCCGCTCGAAACGGTGTATCTCACCGCCCGACGCGGATTTGCAGACGCGATTCAGGCGGGTCTTGACAATCTGAAGAGCAGCGGCGACTTCGAGGCCATGGTGAACATACAGAAGGAACGCACGGATGGTCAATCGCCGGTCCCGGTGATTGTCTGGGGCGGGGCAAAATGAGCGGACGCATGACGCCTACCGAGCGCGATGCGCTGCGCTCGCAATTGCGGGCGGCCTTGGCAGGGCGGGAAGAGTCGCTGGGCGTATGGGCGGGCGAGAAGTTCGCGAAACCTACGGGTGTCGGCCAGTTACGCCGGCGCGGACCGTCGCGTCCTCCGGATCCGACGCGCATCCTCACTCTGGTTGAGAATGATGACGGAGTGCTTCTGTGGCAACAAGGCTCGGTAATTCCGCCGGCCGAGGCGGCTGTTCCAGGCCTCCGGAGGCGCTCATTCCGTGCCGCGAGTCCTGAGAGCGAAGGTGAATATGTGGATCACCTGGTCATCGAGCCTTTGGAGCCATCCAGGGCCAACCAGGCTTTACTGGAACTGGACAATTGGATCAACCCGTTGCGCGGTATGTATGAATGGAAGAACGGCACGTTAAGCAGTGCTCCGGTCGCACCCGTGAAATCGGGCAAGATCCTCCTGGTCGTGCATGGGACGTTCAGCAAAGGCGAAGCTATTTTTCAGCAGCTTAACGCCCCGACGAATGCAGCGGGCCGCAATCTTCTAGGCAAGGCCGGCAATATGAAATCGGGCTACGACCAAATCCTGTCATTCGAGCACCCCACGGTTTCCGTTACGCCGATGCTGAACGCCGTCGATCTGGCGCGCGCGTTTGCCGGCTCGGACGCAGTGATCGACGTGATCGCGCATAGCCGCGGCGGCCTGGTAACGCGATGGTGGCTGGAGTCATTGGATCGTTCCGATCAGTTGCGCCGCGCCATCCTTGTGGGCAGTCCCTTGGGCGGTACCAGCCTCGCTTCTCCGCCTCACCTGCGCCATCTATTGAGTTGGTTTTCGAATTTCAACCGATTCCTGGCGACGGGTTCTGCACTCGCATCCAACATGATCCCTTTCCTCCACGTCATCACCGCGTTGGCTCAGTTCACGGCCTTTGTCACTTCGCTGGCAGCCAAAACACCGCTGGTGGACGCGGCCGTGGCCATGATTCCTGGGCTTGCATCGATGTCCCGAATCAGTAACAATTTCGAGCTCGACCGTCTTCGCGCTGTTCAAGATGCCCGGATCGAATATTACGCGATCAAGAGTCAGTTTCAACCAGAGGATCCAGGATGGAAGGTCTGGAGATACTTTGTCGATTCACCGCCGGAGCGCGCGGTAAGCGCCCTTTTTCCCAATGAGAACGATTGGGTGGTGAACACGGTATCCATGACTGAACGGCTGCAATTGCCGTCCGCGCGCGTCAAGGACTTTGGCGCTCGAAGCGATATTCACCACACCAGCTATTTCCTGCAGGGCGACACAGCCAGCCAGATCGGCCAGTGGCTCGGCATAGCCTGAGCCGCGACTGTCAATCAGCCATTACCCGGCTGCGTGTCTTCCTAAAAAGATCTGAAATGGGTGTTATCGCCCAGCCAGAACCGATCGTGGTGGCCTATGCCCCTACTGTGCGAGGGGACCTGGCACGGTAGCGCTTCAAAGTCATAGAAGCTTAAGGGGACACAAATTGTCCACGATGGCCCGCCAAGTGCACTACGCCATGCCGCCAAATGGGCAGGATACGAATCTCTAAGCTTCGAAAGGGGTGTCGTTTGCGGACATTTTTCAAGTGTTTGCCGGCTCTGGCCGCACTGGCCTGCTGCGGGTTGGTGCTGACGCAAAAAGGCAATGCGATTCCCGCGTTTTCCCGCCAATATGCGACGTCGTGTATGACGTGCCATATCGATTTTCCGAAGCTGAACGACTTCGGGAAGGCGTTCAAGGACGCAGGCTTTCAATTTCCGAAGGACGATGAAACTTATTTAAAGGTCGCGCCCGTGATGCTGGGGGCCGAGGCGCAAAAGCAGACGTTTCCCAATTCGGTCTGGCCCGGGACGATTCCGGGAATGCCTCCGATCGGGCTCCGCTTCAATACGTTCTTCCAGGCTACCGGAGGCAACCGGCACCAGTTCAATGCGCTCACACCGGCCGGCAGTGTTCCTCAGGTGATTCCAGGGAGCGACTTTGCGAGCGGCTTGTTCAGCATCTTCACGGCGGGCAGTTTCGGGAGCCGGATCGCATGGTGGGTGGATGACGATATCAGCGTGGCCGGGAACAACGGCGCGGGTGGTCTCGGTGACGCCTATCTGAAGTTCGTGGATGTGAGCCGCCTGATCAAAATGCCAAAGGACTCGCTGAGCGTGCGGGTAGGGCAATTCGAACTCGATCTTCCCGTGACACAGGCCCGCAGTTACGATCTCAGCCCGTATGACATCTATTCGGAAGCCAGTATTGGGGCGATGAATTCGCTGGTGGGGCTCCAGCAAAACGTTTCGAACCAGTTCACGCTGGCGGATCCTGTGAAAGGGATCGAACTGAGCGGGGGGCATCAATACGGCGGCTACCACTACTCCGTTGCTGTGTTCGACCAGAACACCGCGGGAATCGACCAGTCATCCAACACGAGTCCGTTTATTCCGTCGGCCACCGGGGGCGCGAACGGCGGCGTGGGATTCGGCTCGATGGCGGACTTCAAAAGCGTCTATGGGCGTTTCTCGTACCGCTTCAACCTGGAACGCGACCCGGAGAGCCGGCATGCCGTCCAGGCCGCGGGAGCAACGGGGCCGCGGGACCACACCTATGTGAACCTGGGCTCGTTCTACCTGTATGGCAAGTCGCTACAGCAGTTCGCCGGAGCGGCGTCGGCTCTGAACGTGAACGAGCCGTATTACCGGGCCGGCGGCGATTTCAATCTCAATTACCGGCGCCTCAATGTGTATGGCGTATACATGTACGGACGGGACCGGAACCTGCTTCCCGTGGATAACACAGGAGCGCTTATCCCACTGCCGATTGGATCTGGTTCTCCCGTGCCGGTCGGGTTCATCAGTGGCGTGCCGGTGCGATTCAATGGCGGATTCGTGCAGGCCGATTTCATGGTGCACCCCTGGATCATGGCCATCATGCGGTGGGACGGCGTGAATTCCACGGCCGACCGGATCAACGGTCTGGCCTTCGCGACGAATACACCCTTCTTCGCGCCGTTTAATTCCACGCGCAACCGATTCACGCCCGGACTCCAGTTTCTGATTCATCCCAACATCAAGTTTTCGTTCGAGTACCAGTTCCGTCCCGAGCAGACTGCAACGGTAGAAACCGATGCCGCGACCGGGAAGTTGGTCGCGGTGGATCCGTTTCGAGTGAACACCGCGCTGTTTGGCCTTGAATTCGTGTTTTAGGTCGGAAAAAGGAGCGATTTCATTATGTCAAGATTTCGAATGATTCCCGGTCTTGTGGCAGTTTGCGCGATAGCGGCGTACGCCGGCAATATTACCGGCACCGTTTCCGCCGGCAAGGGCATCTCCGTCGTCTGGGTGGAAGCCATAGCCGGCAAAACGTTTCCCAAACCGGATAAGCCGCTCACGATGGACCAAAAGTCGCTGCTGTTTCAGCCGCACATCATGGTGATGCCCGTCGGCGCGACGGTCGAGTTTCTGAACAGCGATAACGTGCAGCACAACATCTTCTGGCCGGCCGTCAGCGGGAACAAGAAGCTCAGTCACAACATGGGCACTTGGCCCAAGGGGCAGACGCGCAACTTCACATTCGAAACGCCCGGAGTGGTTCCGCTGTTGTGCAATGTGCATCCCGAGATGTCCGGATACATCATTGTGACGCCGAGCCCGTATTACGCCGAGACGGATGAGTCGGGCAATTTCAAGATTGCCAATGTCCCCGACGGTAGCTACACCGTGACGGCCTGGCACGAAGGCCACAAGAACCAGTCCAAACCGGTCACCGTGGCCGGGGACGCGAAGGTGGACTTCACGCTGGCAAAGTAAGCTGCCAGCGCGCCGGACAAGGCTGTCATGCTGAGTCGATTTACAGACAAGAAAGTCGATCGGGAGTGGCTGGAGAGCAACTTTCCGTGCATGATGGCCTGCCCGGCCGGGACCAATGCCGGCCGCTATGTGGCCCTGATCGCGGAGGGCCGCTTCGAGGAAGCTTATCGCTACGCCCGCGAGCCGAACCCGATGGCCAGTATCTGCGGGCGCGTGTGCGCGCACCCGTGCGAGACGGCGTGCCGGCGCGGCGCCATCGACAAGCCGATTTCCATCCGGGCCCTGAAGCGATTTCTTACCGAGCGTTACGGCCCCGAATCACGGCAACCGCTTGAGATTCGGCGCCTTCAGGCGGCTCGCATGCCGTTTCGGGTGGCGGTCGTGGGCAGCGGACCCGTCGGGCTTTCGGCCGCTCACGATTTGGCGAGGCTCGGCTATTCGGTCACCATATTCGAAGCGGCTTCGGTCCCGGGCGGCATGCTCACGTTAGGGATCCCCGAGTACCGCCTGCCGCGCAGCGTCGTGGAAGCTCAGATCCGCGAGATTCTCGATACCGGTGACGTTGCCATCAAAACCGATTGCGCGGCCGGCCGCGATTTCACAATCCGGCAGCTGCGCGAGCAAGGTTTTGACGCTGTCGTGCTGGCAGTCGGCGCGCACCGCAGCCGCGATCTTGCCATTCCCGGCGTGGATCTCGACGGCGTTCACAAGGGAATCGAATTCCTGCTCAACGCCAATCTCGGATACCGGTTCACCATCGGGAAACGCGTGGTGGTGATCGGCGGCGGCAACGTCGCCATGGACGTGGCACGGTCGGCCGCGCGCGAGGTGCTGAAACAGCATCGCGACGAGCCCGAGCCCAACGCCGAAAACATCAGCACGGTGGCCACGCACGAGATGGTGGATATCTCGCTCTCGGCTCTGCGGATGGGCGCTCGCGAAGTCAATATCGTGTGCCTCGAGCGGCGCGCGGAGATGCCGGCGGCATTGGAAGAGATAGAGGAGGCCGAGGCTGAAGGAATCGTGCTGCGGGCCGGGTTCGGTCCCAAATGCGTGCTCGGCAACGGCGGCAGAGTCGTCGGCCTGGAAACGGTCCGGACCAAGTCGGTGTTCGACGCCTCGGGCCGGTTCAACCCGAGCTTCGAAGAGAACAGTGAGTCGATCGTCGAGTGCGACACCGTCATCCTGGCCATCGGCCAGGCGCCGCGGCTCGATTTTCTGAAGCCCGACGATTGCATCGAAATTTCCGGCCGCGGGCTGGTCGTGGTCGACCGGAACACGTTGATGACTACGGCGCCGGGCGTGTTTGCCGGCGGCGATTGCGTCTTTGGCCCGCGCCTCATCATCGACAGCGTCGGCGACGGCAAGCGGATCGCCGCGTCGGTCGATCGCTACCTGACAGGCCGCGAGCGGCCCGAGCCGGAGGTGGAAGTCGAAATCATCGACCACCACCGGATGTTCGCCGACTTTATCAATTTGAGCCGCGAGCCGGTTCCAACGCTGCCTCTGGAGCGGCGCACCGGCGTGACCGAAGTGGAAACCGGGTACGACGAAGTCTCGGCAATGCGCGAGGCGCGCCGCTGCCTGCGCTGCTGGATCAACACAGTATTCGAAGGCAACGAACCCGACGGGTCGCAATGCATCTTGTGCGGCGGGTGCGTGGACGTCTGCCCGGAGCGCTGCATTCAACTGGTGCCGCTCGAAAGCATTGAGTTTCCACCCGAAGCTCTGGAGCGGATTACAGCGTCTTCCTCCAACTTTCGGGTAGAACTGGATGACGTGGCAGCCGAGGAATTGGGCATCATTACCGGTGCCGCGATGCTCAAGGATGAGACCCGCTGCATTCGCTGCGGGCTGTGCGCCGAGAGGTGCCCCGTCAACATGATCACCATGGAAGCGTATTCATTGCGGTGCGTGGAGGGCCAATGAGCGAATCCGTTCGCAACAGTGCGGCAAACAACGACGTCAGCCGGCGGAAGGTGTTCGCGCAGATCGGAGTCGGCTCGATCTGCGCCGCCTGCGCGGGCGGGGCGGTGTTCGGTTACGAGTTTCTCGCGCCGAACGTCCTGTATGAACCGTCGCCCATCATCAATGCCGGCAAACCGGACGCGTATCCGCCGGGGTCTGTGACGCAAGACCTGCAATCGGGCATTTACATCGTGCACGGTCCGGAAGGCCTGTATGCGATGTCCGCGGTTTGCACGCATCTCGGTTGCCTGACGGCCTGGAAACCGGAACTGGATATGGTCGCCTGCCCGTGTCACGGCAGCAAATTTCGCCGCGACGGCACGAAGATCGAAGGGCCCGCGCCGCGACCGCTGCGGTGGCTGAGAGCGTGGATCGGCGACGACGGTGACCTCCTGGTGGATCGCTCCGAAGAGCTGGAGCGCAAGCAGTTCGTGAGGACCTAAAATGGCGAGTTCCCTGGAAGCCAATCTCTCTCATCTGCGCGAGAACCGCATCTGGCGGTCAATCTTCCGCAGCGGCTTCGGTGAAACGAATCTGCACCGCGCGCTTGCCATTCAGCAGAACGTGTTCCTGCACCTCGCCTCGGTTAAGGTCAGGAAGCGCTCGCTTTCCTTTGGCGTCACCTGGTTTCTGGGAACCTTGAGCCTCGGTACTTTCCTGATTCTTGTGTTGACCGGAATTCCGCTGATGCTCTATTACCATCCATCCGTGCCGCAGGCATATAACGACATGAACGATTTGCGGTTTGTCGTTTCGGCTGGCGTATTCCTCCGCAACCTGCACCGCTGGTCGGCTCACGCCATGGTGCTGCTGGTGTTCGCGCACATGTTCAAGGTCTTTTACCGCGGCGCCTACCGTCCGCCCCGCGAATTCAACTGGGTGATCGGTGTGATGCTGCTGTTGATCACGTTGTTCCTCAGCTATACCGGATATCTGCTGCCGTGGGATCAGTTGGCGTTCTGGGCGATCACGGTGGGGTCCAATCTGATTTCGGCCGTGCCGCTGGTGGGCGCCAGGATTCGCTTTTTGATCCTGGGCGGCAACAGCGTCAATGCCAACGCACTGCTGCGGTTCTACGTGTTGCACTGCGTGATGCTGCCGCTCGCCGCCGCCGCCTTGGTGGCGGTTCATTTCTGGCGAATCCGCAAGGATGGCGGAATTTACTCCGGGGAGGTCCGGCGCCATGAGTGACCGCAAGGATTTTCTCGCGGCCTTCGACTCCGACAGCCGGAAGACTCCCGTTCGCATCGCATTCGTTACGCGCCGCAAATCGCCGCACGTGAAATTACAGGGTGACGACTATGTCATGACATTCCCGGAGGCTATGTTCCGGGGCATCGTGGCGATCGAAGTCCTGGCTCTGGCCCTGGTGCTGCTCGCGTTGTTCTGGAACGCGCCGCTCGAAGGGCTCGCCGACCCCTTGCAGACACCCAACCCGGCCAAGGCTCCCTGGTATTTCCTGGGCCTGCAGGAACTCCTGCATTATTTTCCCCCGGTGGTCGCCGGCGTTCTGATTCCCACGCTGGTGGTCATGGCTCTCGTCGTGATTCCGTACTTCAAGATCAACGTGGAAGCGGAGAGCCTGTGGACGCGCAATCGCTCGGGGCGGCTCCGCACGATCGTGATGGTAGTCGCGGTTTTCGCCGTCTTTCTGGTTGTGTTTGACGTCTATGCGGTCCTCATACCGACGCTGCTCGTCGCGGGTTTTCTCTTCTTCTCGGCAACGCAACCCGCGGCGCCCGGCCGTTTGCACCGCTGGCTCGCCGCCAAGCCGCTCTCGTTCTGGATAATGTCCTGGTTCCTGGTCCAGGCAGCCGTGTTGACGCTGATCGGAACGTTTTTCCGCGGTCCGGGATGGTCGTTGGTCACGCCTTGGAGCGGACAAATATGAAGAAGCTTGTCAACGTGCTGTTTGGCGACAGCGCACGGGCCTTCGGCACTCTGAGCGCCGTTCTGCTGATCCTGCTGGCGGTGGTTCCGGCTAAGGACTATTTCCGCGACTGGCGCGCATACCAGAAGGGATACCTGAGGCTGGTGCGCGGCCGGGGCGACGCCACCACGCTGACACGCCGATTCCAACCCGGTTTGCAGCAGATCTGGCTGCCGGAACTCGGTGTCGTCGACCGCTGCACCACGTGTCATTCGGCCCTCAAGGAAGCGACGCTGGTGGATGTCAAGATGCAGCCGTTTCGCACGCATCCGCCGATGCCGCACAATCTGACCGAATTCGGCTGCGTGGTCTGCCACCGCGGCCAGGGCGGAGCGACCACCGCGGAAGAGGCGCACGGGAGTACGAAATCCTGGGAAGATCCGATCCTGCCCGCCCGATATCTGCAAAGCGCGTGCGGCCAATGCCACCTGGAACGGCTGACGGGAACGCCGCTGTTGAACCAGGGCCGGGAAATTCTGGCGCAGTACGGCTGTGTGCGCTGCCACGTGATCAAGACGCCGGAAAGCGTCCTCATGACAGGCGCAGACGACCCACCGTCATTGGAACACATCGCCGGGAAGACAACCCGCGAGTGGATTGCCGCCTGGCTGAAGAACCCGCAGGGTTACGCCGGGTCCGCCACTATGCCGAACTTTCAGTTGGCCGATGACGACATCCGCGATATTTCCGCTTTCCTGATAGCGCAAAGCACGCCCGAGGCGGCCTCGAGCGAGCCCGCTCCCGCGGTTCCCACGAACGACGCTGCGCAGCAGGACGGCGCGAGTCTCTACGGCGAATCGTTCTGCGCCTCCTGTCATGCGACGCAAAATGCCGCCGGGTTGCTGGTGGGCGGAAACGTCGGCCCGGAACTCACGCGGGTTGGCTCGAAGGTCAAGTCCGAATGGCTGGCCTCCTGGCTGCGAAATCCAGGCATTTACGATCCCGGCACCAAGATGCCGCACTACCGGCTGGATGCCAGGCAGATCGGCCTGCTAATGGCCTTCCTCGGCGACAAGACGGATTCCGACTTCATCGGCAATCGTCACCTTGACGCGGCCACCCCGATCCAGATCGCCCACGGGAAGCAATTGGTAAACGAGCGCGGCTGCGCCTCGTGTCACGAAATCAACGGCATCAAAAAGCCGGATAACTTTGCGCCCGAATTGACGCTCGTCGGCAGCCGGCCGCTGGCGAAGATCTTGTTCGCGCCCGGCGTGCCCCACACGCTTCCCGATTACATTGGCGCCAAAATCCGGAATCCCCGATCCTTTGGCACTTCCCTCAAAATGCCGCAGTACTCGCTGGCGCCCCAGCAGGTCGATGCTCTGGTCACGGCACTATTGGCCCAGACCGATCGCGCGCAAAAGATGCCGGCGGGGTTGCGGATCGCGGCCCGCAAGCCGTCCGACTACCGCCCGGCGGGTAAAGCGGGGCAGTTGATCGAGGACATGCGCTGCTTCAGTTGCCACAGCATCAATGGCCGCGGCGGCGACATGGCGCCGGATCTGACGTGGGAAGGGACCTCGGTCACGCGTGCCTGGCTCGTCAATTTCCTGAAAAACCCGAATACGCTGCGCCCCGCTTTAATCCGCCGCATGCCCCGGTTCAATGTGACCGATGCTGAAGCGAACACGCTGGCCGACTACATCATGACGGTTTACCAGACGCCGGCCTTCGATCGCGATTCCCTGGACTCCTCGCGATTCGCGGCCGCCGACGTGGAGCACGGAAAAGAGCTGTTCTATGGCAAATACGCGTGCGAATCGTGCCACATCGTGGACCCGGACAAGGACAAAGGCTATATCGGCCCCACGCTCACCCAGGTAGGTGCACGGCTCAATTCAGCATGGATCTATCACTGGCTTAAAAACGCGCAAACCCTTCGTCCCGGCACGCTCGAGCCGGTCTGGAACATGAATAATGAGGAGGCTCGAGCGGTGACCGCATTCCTGATGGCGCAAAAAGCCGGGCCGCGAAAGGAGATCGCACGCAAATGACCCGAACCTGGCAGGCATGTGCGATTCTGCTGCTCGCGCTCGGCGGTGCCTGCGTCCGGCGACCCGCCGGTCCGACGGAGGCGGCGCCCAAGGCTTTCGGAGCGGCGGTGGTCTTGGTGAGCGGCGACAAACAGGAGGCCGCCATAGGCGCGCAACTGGGCCAGCCCCTCGTCGTGCAGGTGAACGATGTCAAAGGCGCGGCGGTTCCCGGCGCCCTGGTGCGCTTTGCCGCGGCCGGCGGCACGGTCTTCCAACCGGATCACGGCTTCACCGGTCCCGATGGCCAGTTCACAACCAATGTGAGCCTCGGCAGCATGGCCGGCCAATATCAGATTGTGGCTTCGACCGCGGATGCATCCGGTAAGCGCGCCCAAATCCAGATTCCCGAGATCGCGCTCGGATATCGGGAGCAACTGGGCCAGCAGCTCAACACGATCCACTGCATTCGCTGCCACGACCCCGAATCCACGCCCGAACGCGTCTCCAACCACGACAACCTCAAGGCCCAGGCTCACCAGTTCACCAATGGCGCCGTGATGAACGCCATCAGCGATGGCAACCTGGTGGCAATTATCGGCCACGGCGGCGCCGCGCTGAACAAGTCAGCCGAAATGCCGCCATATGAACATCGGTTGACCAAGACCGAGATTGACGCGCTGGCCGCCTACATTCGCGCGGTCGCGGACCCACCCTATCGACCGCAAGGAGTCTTCTATGCGAGTAATTAATGCCCTGTTCGCATTGCTTCTGGCCATCACGGTGGGAAGGGCGCAGGTATTGGCCCCTAACGAGATTCGCGACCCGCAGATCCGCGCGCTCCAGCAAAAATACTTCAGCCAGCTCAAGCTCATCACCAGCGCCGCGGCGGCGCACCAGTTCCCGTACCACTTCTACTTCAGCCGCAAGCTGGACCTGTCCGAGAAAGACCAGCCGCGCCACGATCAGCGCGCGGTCCAGTTTGACCGCTATCAGGGCCGCGTAGTTCTGAAAATCACCGGCAACTATTTCGCTTCGTATTCCGCCGACTTGATAAAGCCTGAGGAGCGCGCGCGGCAGACTTATCGGGATGTGATGCTGCCGCTGTTGCGAACGGCCGTGCCCGCGCTCGAAAACGCAGACATGCCGGACGCGTTCGCTTTCGAGATCTCGCACCACATCCGCAAGAAGGTGCTCGGCGTCACAAACGAGGCGGTAGAGAATACCGTGCTGATTCTTCCCCGGGATTCCGCCCAGCGGCTGGTCGCATCCACCGATCCCCAGGTGCAACAGGCCGCCGTTCTCGAAGGCCTGGCTTTCCTGAACGCCGCGCCGATTTCCTTCTGGCCGCAGCCCGGTGAAGCACTGGCGCAGGCACCGGCAGAGCAGTCTCCGGCAGAAGCGCCGCGGCCGCTCACCCGTTCGCCGATCGCCACAATAGCGCCGGAGCCCACGGTTTCTCCTCGCTTGATGAAACCAGTCGCATTACCCAATAGCGCCGCCAAAATTGTGAGCATGCCGGTCGAACCTCTGCCTGCCGCGCCCGCGCGTGACAGCTCTCCCGAGGCGCTCAAGGATCTGCAGAAATCCTACCAACCCACACTCGACCGGATGGTCCAGGAACTCGATTCCCAAGCGCACTTCGTTCGCTACGCTCCGCCGGCCTTCATCCCTTTCCACAACGGCCTTTACCTCCAGGTATCGCTCACCACGACGCTGCCTCCGGCAGCGGCTGGTTCCCAATACCGGCTGGCGGCTCTGGCATTCGATCAGCATATCGCCCACCTCATCCGCCCGGTGCTTGCTCAATTCAAGGACCGCACGGACTTCGACGGCATCGACTTCAGCACCAGCATCCGGCTCGGCTCTGACCAGAATGCGGGCGGAAGCCCAGTAGCTGCCGAGTTCATCTTCCCGCTCAAGCTCCTGACCGTGTACGCGAACTTTGATTCGACCGGCCAGCAACTGATTGACGGGAGCTTTGTGCTTCTGAACGGAGAGAGGGTCGGTCTCAATCTGCAAGCGGCCGAAGCCGGGCCGGCCGCTCAGTGAACATGAAAAGTCCTTGGCCCCACCGCTGCGCTCTGCTTCTCGCGGCGATCGCGTTCTTCCCGGTGCTGACAGGCACCGCGGTCACCGCGAATGAAGAACGCCCATTCTATTCCCTGGGGCAAACGCATATCTGGCTGGGTGGGGCGACTGCAATCCTGACCATTGGTCTGGTCATCGCAATTCGCGCCCATGAACAGCGCATCTGGGTTCGACGCATGACCTGGATTGCGCTGGCCGCCCTGGGAGTTCAAGCCATCATCGGGTTGCAGCCGCTGCCGCAGCCCCCGGCATTGCGCATCGTTCACGCGATTGTCGCGCAGTTGTTCTTCCCAATGGCATGCGTGTTGGCCGTTTGCACATCGGCCGGTTGGGGCACGCCGCCGAAGCCTGTGGAATCCGGGGCCTTCCTGACGGTCCTTACCGGCTGCACCCCGGCTGTGGTGCTGGCGCAAGTCGCGCTCGGCACCTTGTTTCGCCATGGAGCGTTGGGTGTGGGACCACACCTCATCGGTGCTTTCCTGGTCGCGTTTTTCATTTTAGGGCTGGCGCTGCCGGTGATTTACCGGGCTGAGCATAGTTCTCTGCATTTGGCCGCCCGCTGCTTTTTGACCATCGCGTCGGTGCAGGTGTTTTTGGGTCTCGCTCTGTTCTCTATGCAATCGATGAATGTCGACCCATCAGCAGTGATCCTAATGACAATCATCCACGCTACAACCGGAGCACTAACGCTGGCGGCCACTGTCGTGATGGCGGTTCTGATTCGTCGTAGCATCCGGCTCGCTACAAAATCCGCTACAGTCAAAGTCGCCATTTTGGGGGGCGATCCGCGACAAAAGGATAAGACTCCTTAAACGTGCAGAAGCGTTTTGATCGCGCGCTGTTCGTCCATCTTGCGTGGCTCCCCGGAGTTCCTGGTATCAAACAACCTCTCCGCATATGTACCCGATGGCAAGCTATTGTGACACTGGCCATGCCATCCAAATGTGGCACAATAAAAGGCATGAAGAATTTCCATCTGCCTCTGCCAGACGATACGTATGAGCACCTGAGGGCTGCTGCAGTGCGCTCCAAGGTGCCGGCCACCACGCTTGCGCGCGAGGCGATTGATTTCTGGTTGCGACAGGAATTGCGAAAGGCACGGCATGATGCGATCGCGGCCTATGCCGCGGAAGCCGCTGGCACGGCGTTGGATCTTGACGTCGATCTTGAAGCCGCCGGCATTGAGCATTTGACCAGAAAGCGAAGTAAGTCCACGTGAGGCGGGGGGAAGTTCACTGGGCGGATTTGGTCCCGAGATCCGGCGCGGAGCAAGCGGGGCGGCGTCCTGTGATTGTTGTCTCGCATGATGGTTTCAATCAGGTCGCCGGTTGGCGATCGATAATTGTTGTTCCGATCTCGACTTCCGCATCTCAGGCGAGGCGAGGTCCGACGGTTGTCGAAATTCCTGGGGGAGTTGCGGGACTCCCGAAGACCAGCTTTGCTGTTTGCCACCAGGTGACAACCCTTGATCGAGGAAAGCTAACCCAGAGGATCGGGACCTTGCCGAGTGAGATTTTGGAAGATTTGGGAGCGGGACTGAAAGCTGCCATGGACTTGGACTGAGCCGCAAGTCGGGTTCTCAACTTGGTTTGAAACCCGGAGTTCTGGGCACCAAGGTTTGGCTCCCCGGATGGATTCGAACCGCGAACTTGACCAAGATTTTTAAATCTCGCAACTTATTAATTCTAAAAAGTCGCTCAAGTCGTCAAAGCACCAAAAGCAGGCTTCTGGTACAAAATCGGCACAAAAATATTTTCGCCTCAATGTCCTGGCTCGTAGGCCCCTTCCCCCAGAAACACCATCACGCGCGAATGGATCCGGTCGCGCAGTCTCCTGAAGGCACGAAGCCGTTCTTCGCCAATTTCGACGAAGCCCGCCGGGTCTTCGAATGCCCAGTGGAGCCGCTGTGTTTCTCTCGCGAAAGCCGGGCACTCGTCGCGCGCTTTGTCGCATACCGTAAGGATGAAGTCAAAGCGCTGTCCATAAAACTCAGTGAGCGGCTTGGACCGCTGCGCAGAGATATCCACGCCGATCTCATACCTGACACTGACGGCCTCGGGGCGGACGCTGCCGGGATGCGTACCCGCGGAATAGACTTCATAGAATTCGCCGGCCTCATGGCGAAGAAGCGCCTCGGCGATCTGACTCCGGACCGAGTTCCCCGTGCAAACGATCAGTACACGCTTCTTATTCACGTTGAGTCTTGAAATCGACTACCGCGTTAGGAGGCAACCCGTTCCTGGCGGAGTGCGGTCAAACAGGTATCACACATGAGCAGTCTCGCCTTTTTTGGGAGAACCACGAGCCTATTGATGAGAGCGGTCATGGTCACCTGATCCGCAATCATCGCGGCATGCTCTTGACAGAGCCCGACGGAACAATGATGGCAAACACCGATGGCCTCCTGGCGCTTGCCGGCCTGAGAACATTCGTAACAGAGCATAATTGGCCTCCTTTCGTTCCCATTACTGCGACCGGGCAGCTTCAGGGAACCAATGCCGCGTGCGGTTGCACGCCGCGCAAACCGAAAGCATGACGGGAACTTCCACTAGAACGCCCACGACCGTTGCGAGCGCCGCGCCCGAATCGGGACCGAACAACGCAATAGCGGTCGCCACCGCCAGCTCAAAAAAATTCGACGCTCCGATGAGCGCTCCTGGAGCTGCAACGGAATGCTCCACTTTGAGCCATTTCATCAACCCGTAAGCGAGGCTCGCATTCAGGTAAACCTGCAAGGTAATGGGCGCGGCAATCAACACAACATGGAAGAAGCGCCCGGTGATATTGTCGGCCTGGAATGCAAAGATCAGAACGAGCGTGGCGAGCAGCGCCGCAATCGTGACCGGTGCGAACTTTGGCAGCAAGGTCCCCTCGAACCACGCCCGGCCGTGCCTGCGCACAAACCAGGAGCGCAGAAGCACGCCCGCCGCCAACGGCACGACGATAAATACGAGCACGGAGATCAACAGTACGTTAAACGGCACGGTGAGCGACGATGCTCCATGCACGAGAAATTGCACGATCGGCACGAACAGCAGCAGCATGATCAGATCATTCACCGACACCTGCACGAGTGTATAGGCGGCATCCCCTTTCGTGAGATGACTCCAGACGAACACCATCGCCGTACAGGGTGCAGCGGCAAGAATGATGCAGCCTGCAATGTACTGGTCAGCCTCGGCGGGCGTAATGAAGCCGGCAAAGATGAACCGGAAGAACGCCCACGCCAGGAGCGCCATGGAAAAGGGTTTCACCACCCAATTGATAAACAGTGTCACGAGCAACCCGGCAGGACGGCGTCCGACGTTTTTCACCGAGGAGAAATCGACCTTCATCATCATCGGCGTGATCATGAGCCAGATTAAGACCGCGATAGGAGCGTTGATCTGGCTTCCCTTGCCGAACTCGATGCCGCGCACGGCCGCGATAGCATCGGGCAGTAGCTTGCCCAGGCCGATGCCCGCAGCCATGCAGAGCGCCACCCACACCGACAGGTAACGCTCGAAGGTGCCAAGCCCGCCGCTGGACTGCGCGGGCTTCATTACTGTTGCTTCAGCCATCGTTATGTTCCTCGTTCAAAGCGCTTTTGCGACTGTCTCCGCCGGCGCAACATTGCCCGACAGTTCCAGGAGGTGAGCAACACCGACCGGCTCTTCTCGGAGCAGTGGGACGACCGCATACCGGCGAGCATGTTGCTTGGCGACGGCTTTGATCTCTCTCAATTCGTTGTGCGCCCGCTGCCGCAGCAGGGGCGACAGCGGATGCGCTGCCGCAACGCTGTTATTGATAACCCAGGCCCACGGCTCGATGCCTGCGCGCCGCAAGTCTGCTTGCAGCCCGGCAGCCTCCAGAACCGGCGTGGTTTCTGCCAGCGTCACCAAGAGTATCTTGGTCTGCTTCTCGTCCTGGAGCCGCATCATGGGCGTAAGGACGTGCAACCTCTTGTCAGTGACCTGGCGCGTGATCTCCCGATGATAAGCGCCCGTCGCATCAAGCAGCAGCAGGGTGTGGCCGGTCGGGGCCGTGTCCATCACCACGAATTTCTGGCCCGCTTCGCGCATCACCCGCGAAAAGGCCTGAAACACGGCGACTTCCTCCGTGCAGGGCGACCGCAGGTCTTCTTCGAGCAGCGCGCGGCCTTCGGCGTCAAGCTTCGCGCCCTTCGTCTCCAGAATATGCCGTCTGTAGCTTTCGGTTTCGGCGTGCGGGTCGATCCGGCTCACGGTGAGATTATCCAGAGAGCCCTTCAGCGTTTCGGAAAGATGGGAGGCCGGATCTGTCGTCGTGAGGTGCACCGGGAAGCCTCGATGGGCCAGCTCCACGGCAACGGCCGCGGCGAGAGTCGTTTTTCCGACCCCGCCTTTTCCCATCAGCATCACCAGGCCCTGCTTGTCCGCAGCGATGACATCGACGAGCGCCGAGAGGCTCGGTGTATCCAACAAAGCCTGCTGGTCATTCCGGACCACGTCCCGCGAAGCGGTTTCCGTGAGCAGATTCCGCAGGGCATCCAGGCCAACCATATTAAAAGGCTTGAGCGCGACCTGATCGTAGGGCAGCGCTTTGAGCACGTCCGGAAGTGCCGTCAAGACGGCTTGCTCGCGATCGCAGATTGCTTTTGCCAGCGGATCATTCGCCGCTTCGCTCCGAGGCAGAACGCCATTGACGACGAGATACTGCTGCGAGAGACCAATCTTCGCGAGTTCTTCATGCGTGCGGCTCACTTCCCGCAGCGTGGACTGCTGGGCACGGGCGACGAGGATCAGGCGCGTGCGCTTCGGGTCCGCCAAGGCCTCGACCGTCTGCCTGTATTGGTCGCGCTGCTTTTCAAGACCGGCAAGAGGGCCGAGGCACGAGGCGTCGCCCTTGCCTTCTTCGAGGAAACTGCTCCAGGCGCCGGGCAGTTGCAGCAGCCGGATGGTGTGCCCGGTGGGCGCGGTGTCAAAAATGATGTGGTCGTAGCCGGCGGTCAGCGTTCCGTCAGTCAGCAGCGCCGTGAACTCATCGAAGGCCGCAATCTCGGTTGTGCAGGCGCCGGAAAGCTGTTCCTCGATGCCATTGACCACGGTCTCCGGCAGAACGCCACGCACCGGGCCGACGATGCGGTCACGGTAGGCTTGCGCCGCGGCTTGCGGGTCTATCTCCAGGGCAGCCAATCTTTCAACGCCGGGAACAGGAGTGATCTTGTTGCCAATACTGACACCGAATACCTGGCCCACGTTGGAGGCTGGATCAGTGCTGACGAGCAGCACGCGCTTTCCGCCCTCGGCAAGCTGGATGGCTGTCGCGCAGGCAATGGACGTCTTGCCCACGCCACCCTTGCCGGTGAAGAACAGGAAGCGCGGAGGCTGCTCCAGGAAGTTCATGACTTTACCTTTCAGTCGTCAGCAGCATTTGCTGCCGGAGTAGCAGTTACCGGCGGACTTGGTTTCGGCGGAAGTCTGCGAAATGCCCGTCCAGCGCGCCAGTTCTGTACGGTTCGGATAACGGCCCGCCAGGGCAACTTCTCCATTTACGAGAACCAGCGGCAACGCTTCCTCGCCCGAGCGTTCCAGAAAACCCTTCACCGTGATGTTTTCAGCAAAGGCCGTTGGTTGCTGAGCCAGATTGAACCGCTCGATCTGCGCCCCGTTCAGTTTCGCCCAGGCCGCGTCAGCAGAGAAGCTGACCAAAGCCTGATCGACATCGGCGCCGCAAACGCCGGTGCTGCAGCAGAGCGCCGGATCGAAAATCTGGATCGTGGGGCGGCGCGCCGCCTTCGCAGGCTTCATCGCGCGGATGAACGCACTCATGAACTTGCCGTCGACGGCAGGGGCGATAGCATCCACGTCGACGCCCTGGCCGCTCAGGAACGTCCGCGCGTCCTCAATGCTGTAAACGCGTGTCGGCTCAATCTCGATGCCTTGAAACCCTGCTGTCGCAAGCTTGGCCGCGTATTGATCATCTTCAAGCGCCCCTGCGATGCATCCGACCCACAGCAGCATGTTCTTCCGGATATCCTCGGGGACCTTGCCCCGCACCACGACATCCGACACCGCAAAGCGACCGCCCGGCTTCAGGACCCGGAACGCCTCCCGCAGCACACGGTCCTTGTCCGCCGACAGGTTGATGACGCAATTGCTGATGATGACGTCCACCGAATTGTCGGGCAGCGGAATGTTCTCGATCTCCCCTTTCAGGAACTCGACGTTATCGACGCCCGCTTTTTTCTGGTTCTCCCGCGCGAGCGCCAGCATGTCATCGGTCATATCGAGGCCGTAGGCTTTACCCGAAGGGCCGACGCGCCGCGCCGACAACAGCACGTCGATGCCGCCGCCGGACCCAAGATCGAGGACAGTTTCTCCTGGCTTTAGTTCAGCCAGCGCGGTCGGATTGCCGCAGCCGAGGGAAGCCAGGACCGCCTTCTCCGGCAAGCCGCTTTTTTGCGCCTCGTCGTAGAGGTCCGAGGTAATCGGGTCCGCAGTATCGCAACAAGCGCTCGCGCCGCAGCAGGAGGCGCTGACGTTGCCTGTGGCGACTTGACGCGCGGTCGCGCCGTATTTTTCCTTCACGATGTCATTTACGTTGCTCATTTTGAGACTCCTTCTAAAGCCGGCAATAGCGCGCCAATTCGGTCCAGCTCGGCCTTCAGGCGCGCGGAGTTGCTCTTCAACTCAGCGAGCGGCAGTGCGAGGAAGGCTTCGATACGGGCACGCAAGATCCGATAAGCCGTCATGAACGCTGCATCGACTTCTGCATCAGTGCCGCTTGCGTGCGCCGGGTCTTCCACGCCCCAATGGCTGCGGACCACACGGCCAAGGTAAGCGGGACAGGTTTCACCAGCCGCGTTCGAGCAGACCGTGATAACGAGATCGGGGGCCAGTGGCAGGTTGTCCCAGGACTTGCTGTGATAGCCCTCGGCCGGGATGCCTTCACGGGCGAGCAGCGCGAGTGAGCGCGGATGCACCTGCCCGGTGGGCTTGCTCCCCGCGCTCATGGCTCTCCACCCGGCGGGCGCCAGATAGTTGAAAGTCGCCTCGGCCAGGATCGAACGGCAGGAATTGCCAGTGCAGAGGAAGAGAATGTTCATATGCTTGCTCCTTCTCCACGCGGCTCATGCCGTTGCTTCTTGCCTGTCGGCGTGCTGTGTTTGTTTACGAAATCCATCACGTGCCGCTGAATCTCGTCACACACACGGCGCATGGTTTCACGTCGGGCGCCTGGAGTGGAGGCCTGTGAGGGGTCTTCCAGATCCCAATGCATGCGCCAGATCGCTCCTGGAAAAATCGGGCAGCTCTTCTCCTTCTGCCGGTCGCATAGCGTAATGACATAACTGAACCGTCGCCCTAGAAAGCGGTTTACGGCCTTCGTCTCTTGCCCCGAAATATCGATCCCAACCTCACGCATCGCCGCCACCGCATCGAGATCGAGCGGCGTTTCCTCAGAACCGGCGCTGACAACTTCGAAGTCGTCTCCGGCCAGAGCGCGTAGGAACCCCTCTGCCATCTGAGTGCGGCGCGAGTTGCCGGTGCAGAGATAAAGGACACTAGACTTAATCACGGCGTAAATCTCCTTACTTGCAGCAAACAATCTTCTGCGGCTCGATCGCCTTGTTTCGGGTGCAGCATTCCGCGAAGAGGAATCCGAGCAGCTCCTGCAGCGCTTCAGTATTTGCGGAATACCAGAGGAACGTCCCCTCGCGCCTGACTCGCACCAAATCCTCGTTTTTCAGCTTTTCGAGGTGATGGGAAAGGGTACTGGATGGTATCTCCAGCTCGCTTCCAATGTCGCCCACGACCATCCCTTCCGGATGAGCGCTCAGGAGAAGCCGGACGATGCGCAAGCGCGGCTCCGTCCCCATTGCGGAAAACATATCGGCGTAGCGAGTCGTCAGTTCAGCGTCATCTCGTTTGCGCATGCGTCGTGCTCCTGTCTCCATACTTCCAATATAATAGAAATATAGAAACTGTCAATCTCTTGGCAACGTTTAATTTTCCGGGCTTGCTTTTGGACGGAAGGGCTTAACGGACACATTTGATCATCGGGTCGATATAGCGGAATCAACTCTAAGGTGGCCTGCGAGCAAACCAGCACCCGCCCTCGTTCCATAGCGAGACGGGAAGCTAGAATTAAGGAACAATGCGTGTACTGGATTCGATTTTCGAATCCATGCTATGAGCATAAGTGCAAAAGCCAGCCAAAAGGTGTGGCTCCCCGGCATGGATTCGAACCACGAACTTGACAAGATTCTGAAGTCTCGCAACTTATTGATTCTACAAAGTCGCTGAAGTCGTCAAAAGCCTCAAAAGCAGGGTCTCGGTACAAAAACTGTACAAAAAGTTTGTGAGTCGATTTCAGGAAGCATCGGCTACAAGCGCCATCTCCGCCGCATAGGCTGCGGCAAGAGCCTTATCGAGGGGTTCGGCTGCCGCTGGAACCGACGGATAATGTCCATCGCCGGCTTGCTTCTCTGAATAAGAATGTCGACCAGCTCCTGAGCCGGATCGGTGCTGTTGCAGACGAATGTAACGAACTCGCTTCGGGAGATTTCAACGACCACAGCGTTTCCATTTGTCCGATTTGGCAAGAGGCACCAAAGAGATTCGCTATCCTCCACCGGCGCCCCGGCCAGAGCTGTTTCCCGAAAATCGAAAACTACTGGTGCTGGACTTTCAAGCCAGGCTGGAGGAAAACACTCCTCGGGATTGGCGCTCAGAAAGTATCCCTTGGCGAGTGTGGGCTTGAGTTGGAGCTTGCCCTTGAGAAAGCGCGAGTAGTCCCTCTTGAGTCTCATCCCATCAACGACCCATACCATCTTTCCGTAGAATCGCTCGCGCGTAGTCCGCTCTTCTGGATTCAGATGCGAGTGCTGAAACTCGACCACCAGGCCATGCTGCGTGCGTACATCCGCGATGTGCTTTTCGCCGGATTGGTCGCGTTGAATGTACTCTTGCCAGTCGGGATGGAATTTATTCTTCCATGCGCGATGCCATTCCGTTTCCGGCTCCCACCACCTGTCGCAGGTCCTTTTGCTCAGATGTGCCCAGTGCCAGATTCTCTGCTTTCCGCATTTCGCGACGACCGGCTGCGCGCATCCAGGGCACAGGCCGTGCAGTTTGGGTTCGGCCAATACTCGTGCATCGTTGACCAAGGCGAAACGCATACTGTCATCCATAATTACGACCGGCAGAGCTTAGAACAAGCAAGAATGAATCACAAGCGAAACGCATCCTGCCTCAGACGGCCTTGACCTGGATGAGGCCTTGCCAATCGGTGGTATATGACGGTGACTTGCGCGCGGCGATCATCGACCATTTCTGCCGGATGCCGGCTCCGGCGTAGAAGAGCGTCCGTGTTCCCATCTTCTGGTTGACTTGGTCCATGGCGGCCATGAGCTTTGACTGCTTCACCGTGTCGCGGCGGTCGAAGAGGTCGAGGGTTTCTGTGCCTTCGGGGAGCAGGTCCGTCAGCATGACGCCGCATTTCATGTAGCGGTAGCCGGGCCGGTACATCTCCTTCAGCGCCCGGAGCGCGTAATGGATGAGTTCCGGCGTGTAGTTCGTGTGCAGCGGCATGGCGAAGGACAGGCTTGGGGCGTAGTAGGGGTCTTTTGCTGCATCCTTCGCGAAAGGGCTTGTGTGCATGAAGACGAGCATGTGCTTGGCGAGGAGGTTTTCGCGGCGCAGTTTTTCGCCAGCGCGGGAAACGTAAGAGGCGAGGGCCTGTTCCAGTTCCGTAAACTCCGTGATGCGCTTGCCGAAGCTGCGCGAGACGGTGATGCCTTTCTTCAGATCGGCGTGCAGTTCCAGTTCGAGGCAGGGCTGCCCTCTGAGTTCCTTGGCGGTTCTGGCGCCGACGACGGACATGTGCTTGCGGAGCCAGGTCTCCGGCAGCTGTGAAAATTGGAGGGCCGTGTTGATGCCGTGCTTGTTCAGCAGCTTTTTGTATTGCGGGCCGATGCCCCAGACATCGCCGACCTCGAATTCGTGGAGCAGCGGTTTCCAGAGTTCGGGCGTATCGAGCACGCACACGCCGTTATAGCCGGGGTTCTTCTTGGCCGTGTCGTTCGCGAGTTTCGCGAGCGTCTTGGTGGGCGCGATGCCGACGCTAACCGGCAGGCCCGTCCATTGCCGGACGGTCTCGCGGATGGTGCGGGCGAGTTCGGGAAGGTCGCGAAAGCCGTCGAGGTCCAGGAAGGCCTCGTCGATGGAGTAGATTTCCACGTCGGGTGCGAATTGCTGCAGCACCGTCATGACGCGCTGGCTCATGTCGCCGTAGAGGGCGTAGTTGCTGGAGAAGACCGCCACCTTGTGGCGGTCCAGCAGCTCCTTCACCTTGAAATAAGGCTCGCCCATCTGGAGGCCGAGGGCCTTGGCTTCCTGGCTGCGGGCGACAATGCAGCCGTCGTTGTTGCTGAGGACCACGACGGGGCGGTGTTTGAGTTTGGGATCGAAGACGCGCTCGCAGGACGCATAGAAGTTGTTGCAGTCCACGAGCGCGAGCATGGTTTAGCTCGCCTTGTGGATGGTCCAGATCACGACGCCCCAGATCTCGACGTCCATGCCTTCGGTGACCTCGATGGTGGGATAGGCCTTGTTCTCCGGCACCAGTTTGACCTGGCCGTTTCTCTTGTAGAGGCGCTTGACCGTGAACTCGCCGTTGATGATGGCTACCACGATGTGCTTGTGGCGTGGCGTTTCCGCCCGGTCGATGACGAGCAGGTCGCCGTCGTGCAGGTTCGCATCGATCATGGAATTCCCGTCCACATGGGCGAAGAAGGTTGCGGCGGGATGCTTGATGAGATGCTCATGCAGGTTGAGCGCTTTCTGGAGATGATCGTCGGCAGGCGAGGGGAAGCCGGCCGGGATGCCTTGCGGGAAGTACGGTAGCCGCACTGCGGCGGCCTGTGCCGGCGTGACAAATCGCAAAGCGGGACGCGCAGCCGTGGCGGCCTGAGGCATGTGGATTTCTCCTTCTTCGAAAGCAGGCGCGGGCCTGGTCTCGTGACTCAGTCATAGCACAGGGGAGGGCCGATGTTCTACTTTTGTTCGCCTATGCGGATTGACATAACTTGGCTGCGGATTCTGATACTTTGAAGGCTCCGGAATGCAAATCGTCGACGTCGATGACCGCGATCGCGAGAAAGAAGCGACGCGGCATTTTCTCTCGCACCTCTTCTTTCGGATGGACCTGCTGAAAGCGATGGGCATGGACAGTCTGACCTGGGTCATCATGGAGGCGCAAAAACCGCACCTCGTCCCCGGCCTGCTCGGGGACATAGACATTCTCGCCGGCAATCTTCAATCCAAAGACATGAGGGATTTCCTTCACGCTCTCGAACGGGTCCGGGAGCAGTTTCCCGGCATGAACGAGCTGGCACAACAGGACATGGCCGCGAAGATCGTCTGCGAGGATTCCGGGCTGTGCTGGCCGCCCGAATCCTCGCGGGTCGTCGGCATCGAGGTGAAGTGCGGATATTTTGACACGCAGGACGGTCCCCAGTCCCATAAATCTTCGACGAAGAAAGTCCAGAAGCTTCGCCAGCGCATCGACCTGCTCCTGGAAATGGGCCTCGATGCCGTCGCGCTCCTCGACATCATCGGAAACGAAGCTGCGAGTGGCGCGAATGCATTTCTCGATGCTGGTTGGCAAGCGCAACAATCGGCCCGAGCGTTCCAGCCGCTTATTGAAGCGCGGCTTTCGGACGAGACGCCGGCCGCTCAATTCTGCTGGGCCGTCGGCGCGGTATTCGACCGCGACGAATCTTTCAGTGGCGGCGGCGGTCTGCTTACGGTTCGACGCGGCCTTCCGAATCCGTTGTTGCAAGAGGGCGATGCCGTAGCGCGCGCGAACCGGAGGACACTGCTTGCCAGCATCGCCAGTATGCTCGGCGCCGTGCCGGTGCCGCGCTACTGCCCTGTGTTTTTCATCGACTGCATGGAGTGCGGGCGCCTGCATCTGTTGGAGGACCCAGCCTGTCGCTGGATGCCGCGGCACAGAGGTCAAACCGGACCTGCCGCAGCAAAATAGTTGCTTCCGTCAAACAACTTTCTGTCGTGATGCGTTATGTATTTCAATCTGGCGATTTGAAAAACTTTTTTGGCATTTGACGACTGAATATTCGGGTATGGTTTTCGCTGAAGGTTTTCCAGCAAAATCAGGGCTCAGCAGCATTCGAATAATTCTCATCTGCACGCCGTCATTCGAACCCGAACGCCCGTTCGAGGCCACCCCCTCTGTTGACAATCCAAGAATCAGATTAGATTCAGTCTGAATACATTCTTTTGCACCAGGCGTTCTGCCCGGGTATTCATTTCCAACCACCGTTAAGGCCAGTCAGGGTTTTCGCGGCATAAGAGGGGGACTGTCTCATGACATCGGAACAATCGTGCCGCGCGCACGATGCATCACCGTACGCGCATTTTCCTGCGGGAGTCCTGCGATGGGCGGTGCTCGCGATGATTTGTTTGGGCATCGTCTCGCCGGCGCAGTCGGCTGAAAAAGCACTTGAGAAGAAAGCGCCGGCTGCCGCGGCTTCACCTGAGGCCCGCCTGCCTAACGACGATATCGCCGCGGCCATTTATGCCCGGTCGAAAGCATCGGAAAAAGACAACATCGCCGCTCTGGTGCCGCTCGAAGGCACCTGGGATTACACCGAATCCTTGTGGACGGACCCCAAGGCCAAGCCCGAGCAGGGGACAGGCTTCGTTACAAACAGCATGGGTCTGGATCGCCATTACCTTACCAGCCACTTCATGGGAAGCCTCAATATCGGGCGCGAGTCTATCCCCGTGGAAGGCCAGGAGCTGATCGGCTTCGACACCGCCAAAAAGTCGCTTTCCTTCGTCGCCGTCGACACGCTGACAACGAGCGTGACGGCGGGTAGCGGCACGTTCGACGAGAAAACGAAAGTCATCAGGGAGACCGGCCATTTCACGAACCCGCTGACGGGCGTGGAGCAGGACTTCCGCGCCGAACTCGCGTTCGCCGACGCCGACCATTACAAGCGCACCGTCTTCGTCGTTCATAAATCGGGACGGGATACGAAGCTGATGGAATCCGACTACACCAAACGAAAGTAATTTACGAGTCTCTTGCCGGTTGCGCTGCACGGCCATTTCTGGGGAGGAACCCTTCAATGAAAAATTTCCTGTACGGCATCCTGATTTGCCTGATGCTCTTTTGCGCTATGCCTGCGCATGCGGCAACGCTGGTCAGCGGTACGACCACATCAGGGACCGTACCCGCAACTCCTCCGTGCTCGGTCAACTGTTATGACACGCAGACATTCGCCGGCACAGCCGGCCAGGGCGTGATTGGGACCATAGTGTCCAGCATCAGCAGCTGCATGAACTGGTCCGTCTACAAGCCAGATGGAACGTTTTATACCAGCAGCTGCGGCACTTTTAATCTCACCAATCTGCCCGCAACGGGGACATACTCTGTCCGTATCTCCTCCCCGGTAACGGGAGTGGGCGGCAGCTACACTGTATACTATGTCGCGGGCGGCGGCGGCACCTCGTATGGAGCGCTCACCAGCGGCGCCACCATCTCTGATTCTCTTCCGAACGGCGGCCTCACGAGTTACACCGTATCCGGCACGGCGGGCCAAGGCATACAACTCCGGTTCGCCGCGCCGAGTCTAGCCTGGAATGGGCAGATGTACCTCTACAAGCCTGACGGCAGCTACTGGACCAACCCTAGCAATTCCTTCGTTGGCACTTTGCCCACGACGGGAACCTATACCGTCGTCCTGCTGGACGGCACAAGCGGGTCGACCGGAGGCTCTTTTAACCTTGCCTACGTCATTGGGGCCGGCGCCGTCTCGGACGGTAAGGTGGACAGCGGGGGCACCGTCGGTCCCGGCACGCTGCAAAAGGGCCTGATGCAGAGCTTCACCTTCAACGGCACGTCGGGACACGGAGCGGCATTCTCGACGGGCATCGCGTTCCCCATCAACTCGTATTGGTACAAACCCGACGGCAGCTTGTGGACAAGTACCGGGGGCGCCAACTGGATTTCTACCACCAGTCTTCCCACCTCGGGAACCTGGACCGTCGTCATCGCCGCGCAGACAGCCAGCAATACCGGATCGGATAACACCTTTTTTGTACAGGGCAACGACAACGTGTCGGAAGGCTATCTCGTCTCCGGGCTGTCGCGCTCCGGCACCATGCCTGTCGGCGGTCTCATGAGCTACAAGTTCGAGGTCAAGACCGCCAGCCAGAGCGTCACGGTCTCCAGCACCTGCTCTTTCGCACCGACCACTGGATGCTATTGGATCGGCTATAAGCCAGATGGCAGTTACTGGGGTGGCCCCGTGACAACGACCCCCTGGACCGGAGCCCTGCCCGCTGTCGCTGGCGAATATACCATCGTCTTTTACGAACCCAGCTTTTCAAAATCGGGCAGCTATACCGTCACATTAACCACGACGCCGCCGAATACCACAGGGGGGCCGTGCCCGTGCACAAAAACCGCCGCGAATCCCGGCGGCGCTCAGGCAAACAGCTTCGGCAATGACATGGCCGCAGGCGCTGCCATTGGCGGTCCTATTGCCGCCGCGGCAGGCACCGCCACCAACACTGCGGGCAGTACCTGGGATACCCTTCAGCCGAGCAGCATGAATATTTTCGGCTCTTCGGCTCTCGCAGGTAACCCCATTAACTATGACGCCGGCTTCAAGTTGCAGACCGAAACCGATTACAACGCTGGCGGGCTGAAATTCTCCCGTATATATCGCTCCGACAGCACATGGACCAATAATACGGTCGGCACTTTATGGAGGCACAATTACGCCCGTACGCTTACCATTACGGGAGGCACGGCAGCCTCTATCACCGACGACACCGGCGAGACGACAAAATATACCTTGAGCGGTTCGACCTGGGTGCCGAACGACCCGGCGACCATGGCGGTGTTCGCGACGGTCACGGGCGGATATACCTATACGCTGCAGAACGGCAACGTAGAGAAATACAACACCTCGTTCCAGCTCACCCGCATCGAATATCTCGGCGGGGGGGCGGTGAACCTGACCTATAACGGTTCGGGGCAGTTGACCGGGATCGCCAACGAAAACAACCGCTCACTCTCGCTGACGTATGACGGCTCGGGCCGCGTGTCGACGCTGGTGACGCCGGACGGCACCTTCACCTATGCCTATGACGCGAACAGCAACCTTTCGACGGTCACGAAGCCGGATACGAAGGTTCGCACCTACAAATACGAGAACGCGACCTATATCCACGCGCTGACCGGCATCGTCGACGAGAACGGCAATCGCTACTCCACCTATGGCTATGATGCGACCACCGGCAAAGCCAACTCGACCCAGCTTGCGGGCGGCGTCAATCAGTATTCCATGACCTACACCACGAATAATTCCGCGG
>Ga0070734_10000330_pt1 | contig 109844 bp, 89 predicted proteins | sample Coa_R1_8_FD_66444 | JGI IMG/M metagenome (GOLD analysis project Ga0070734, IMG submission 66444) | Surface soil microbial communities from Centralia Pennsylvania, which are recovering from an underground coalmine fire - Coalmine... | ecosystem: Environmental > Terrestrial > Soil > Unclassified...
ATGCTCGCAAGCGGCATTAGCGGGCTGCTGATGGGCAACTCAGCGCAAGGCGTACCGGCGAAGATGGTTGCCTTCACGCAAGTATTTTGGGCTTCTGGAATTTTCCAGATGGTGAAGGTTACTGAGATCGTTGCAGGGTTCATGCTGCTGGTTGGCATCTTCCCGGCACTAGCAACATTATTCCTTGCGCCCGATGTTGTAGGAATTGTTATAGTCAACGCCCGGCTGATGCCCTCATTCTTATGGCTTGGTGCGGTTGTCTTTGTGCTGACCGCTTATTTGGGGTATGCATACTGGGACAGGTACAAATCAATCTTCTCGCGCTAATCGATAGGGAAAAAGCAGATTATTGGGGCGAATTACTTTGCTTTCGGAGCTGGTGTTGCCGAGTAGTAGGAGTGCCATCGGAGTAGCCGTTGACCAACAAGTGCGGGACGATCTCAACTCCTGGTAAGCCACTGCTGTGAATCAGTCTCAGAAACTCCCGGATCATGGGCACCCTTCCTTTACGCTTCGAGGGAAGAGTTGCCGACCACACGTCCAGAGTGGCCTCGCTCACGACGCCGGCCAATCGAGACGAGAACAATCGCCCGTAACCTCGCACTGCAGCATGTCTTGAACCAGCAGATTCCAGCCGACGAATCCGTGGAAGGCGTGATCCTTTGCTTGCTCCGCAGTGGGAGCCAATCCCTCTCCGGTTTCCGTGTGGTAGCACTCGTGCAGCGATCCCCACTTGTGAATATCGGCGAGCACCAACCGTCCCAGAATGCCAGCCAGTTGCGCCGCTTCTCTGTCGAAGCCGTAGCGCTTGAGGGCGAGGAAGTAGAGGTAGTTGGTGTTAATCCATACGGGTCCCTGCCAGTTCGAGTACGGATCGATCATGCTGACATTGTTGTAGGAGGGATCCCGCTTTGAGAGACTGCGAATTCCGTAAGGCGCCAGCATGTACTCGGCGTTCCATAAGTAACGGCGAATCATAGTGCGCGCGTCAGCTCGCGGCAGGATGTCTTCGATGAGGGGAACGAAGTTCGAACCGCTGATACGCTGAACAGGTTTGCCGGTATCGCGACGGACGTTGAAGAACATTCCATCTTGCGCGAACCACAAGTGCTTCAGCATTGCGGCGCGCAGATTGTCGGCTTTCTGCTGGTATTCACCGGCTTCGGCCTTCTTGCCGAGCATTTCCGCAAGCCGGGCCATTGCCTTGTACTCACGAAGCTGGAAAGTGGAGAGATCGACAGCCAGGATGGCGTTGCGATCTTTTGGTTCATTGGTGAGGACGACGTTGTTGTCTTCACCCGACTGCATCGCGGTCTCCCAGAAGAAAAGCTCCCACTTAGGGTCATATTGGGTTCTTTCACGATAGGCAACGATGCGGCCTAAGTTTTCCCAAACTGGCGCCACCCACTGGTAGTCTCCGAGTCTTTCCGAGGCGATGACCGCGCCCTGCGCGAGAAAAGGCTTTACGGTGAACCAGCCGAGTAATGGACTCGGCTTGGGTACTGGTAGCTTGTCGGCGAGGAGGACCCCGGGCACCCAGCCATCTTTGTTGATTGTGGTGACTGCACCCGTGAAATTCAGAACCCACCACTTCAGATACTTCGCCTGTTCGCGACTCTGATGTGCCAAGTGCGAACCGATGAAAAAGCCATCCCAGTCCCACATTTGTTTGTAGAAGCCGGCGGGAATCAGATAGTCGTATTTGAAGTAGCCCTCCGCGGGGCGGATGACCTTTGGTTCCAGCCTCGCATAAGCGGAGGAAACGTTACAGAGGAGAGGCTGCAGGTTCTCAGCAGTGTTGTTCTGGGGAAAGAGAAGCCAGAGAAAGAAGAGTACGGCGAGCGTGGGTCGCATCATTTACCTCCACACCGGGTCGGTGGAATCTGGCGGTGTCAAATTTAGCTCAAAATGACCAGATTGTTGAACGGATGACGAGCAAACCAGAAGTTGACTTCCCAATTGCCGATGACAAGCCCGCGTCTCGGAGAAAAGGCATCTCTGCGGTTGTCGGGCCTAATGCGCTAACATCAGTTGGCTCCGTGCAATCGATCCCGATCCCAATCCGTCACACCTGCTCGTCACCATCCGAATGGTTCGTGTTTGCGGCCGATCGCAACACACAGTTGATCTGAACAGTTGTCTGCCATTCGTGTAAACTCGACGTGCAATCTCAATCCCAGTTAATCGTTTTAATAGGGCGATACATTATGACTACCGGTTCTGACCTGCGGGGCTCATCTCGAATTTGGCTGTGTGCGGTTGTTGCGGCGCTCGGGCTGGTAGCCGTGTGCATGAACTTTCCTCCACGCGTTCGTGCTCAAACGGTTCAGGCACAAACCGCTCAGGCGCAGCCGGCTCACCCGCGACCGCGTCGGGAGGAACTCCCGGTGGATTCGGTTGCGCCGGTCGGCACACTTAATAACGTTGCGACGGTCCACGTTGACGTTACGCCGGAGCACGTACTGAACACGATCTACCCCGACACCGCGACCGGCGCGTGGATGGATGATCTTAGTAAGGCGCAGGTCGATAATCTGAGTAAGCCCGAGGTAATTCAGGGTGTCAAAAACCTTGGTTGGGGTTCTATCACCATGCGCAACAACAGCGAGCTGCGCCTTTCGGCGTGGCACTGGAATGAAAACGGCACATGGAGCGATCCAGCGACAAAGAGTGGGTATTACGTCGGGAGCGCCGATCTGGGCGAGCCGATCCACTACGGCTACTCGTATTCGTTGCCCCATCGTGACTTTATGACCAGTGGCGATTCGCCGCTCGTGGCTGGGTTTCAGAGTTACTGGAAAAGCAATCCTTACCTGACCAGCCACTTCACGGGCGAGAGCGACACGCTGCACCCGCAATGGGTGGTGATCGATATGGGCACGGCACGCGCCGTCAATGCGATCCATATCCAATGGGTAAATCCGTATGCCGTCGTCTATGTCGTGCAGTACTGGGTCGGCGACGACAACGTGATGGACTGGGACATGGGCCCGAACGGCATGTGGAAGGCTTTCACTTCAGGCGCGGTGCTGAACGGCAGCGGTGGCGATGTCCGTTTGAAGCTTTCGGATGAGCCCGTCATGACTCGCTTCGTCCGCGTTTTAATGTCGAAGTCCTCCGGAACCTGCGACACCCACGGCTCGCAGGACATTCGAAACTGCGTCGGGTATGCCCTGCAGACTCTGTCCGCCGGTACGATCGATGCTGCGGGGAAATATGCAATCGTTTATCCGCCTAATGGCAAAGAACCCGGGCCTGGTCCACCGCCCGTTCTCGAGGGCGCCGGAGATCAGGAAGTGATCGCCGGCTCGGAGGCAGACAAGGCCGGATCGTTTTTCGCTTCTTCCATCGATCCTTGGCACCAGGCCGGCAACCTGATCACCGGCGGCAACGATCAATACAACGGCATGGACAATTTCTTCACCAGCGGATTGACCATGGGCCATCCGGCGCTCGTTGCATGTGCGGCGATTTATGACACTCCCGAAGATTGCGCCAACGAAGTTGCGTACATTCACAAGCGTGGTTATCCAGTAGTGGGAATCGAAGTTGGCGAAGAGTGCGACGGCAAGCACATGACGCCGGAAGATTATGGCGCAATCTACATTCAAGTGGCGGATGCGGTCCACAGACTAACGCCTGACGCCAAATTGGGCGGCCCGATTTTCGAAGGTGTCGACAAAGACATCACCCTCTGGCCGGACGTGGAAGGACGCACTTCCTGGATGGAACGATTCGTCGATTATCTGAAGGCCCACGGACATCTGAAGGATCTTGCGTTCATGTCGTTCGAACATTACCCATTTATGATTAATGGATTCACTCCACCGAACGACTGGGCGACTCTCTACATGGAGCCCGGAATTATGAAGCACGTCCTGCACATGTGGCATCAGGACGGAGTCCCTGCGGAGGTGCCTCTTATTATTTCGGAGAGTGGAATCGTAGCGGGGCGAAGCGGACCTGGTTACCTGGGCGTGACTGGCCGTTCCATCTGGGAGTGCGACGCATTCGGCACATTCTTTGAACAGGGCGGCACGGCCTTTTATCGTCCGGCCATCAATAATGGCGCTGTTGGTCACGGAAGCCTCAGCCCCGAGGGTGGTTCTGATGGCGGCGGGGCGTATGGCACGCCGGCATATACTCCGTATTCTTCCGCACACATTATTAATTTCGAATGGTTGCAGCACGAGACGGGAGCGAACAAGATTTTCCCGGCATCGGCGGACCTTAAGGACGCTGCCGGCCGGACCGTAGTTACCTCATACGTCGTCAAACGTCCCGACGGGAACTGGTCGTTGATGCTGATTAACCGCGATGTGAGCGCCGCCCATCCGGTGCATCTCGTCATCGATGATGCCAAGCACGTCAGCCATCCTTTCGTCGGGTCTCTAGCTCTTGTGCAGTATTCCAACAATCCGGGTGAGAATAGGAACATCACGATGGCTGCCGCTCCCGACGGCATGTACACACTACCAGCCGGTTCCATCACAGTGCTTCGCGGGAAACTGCGGTAGTTCAGCCGACCTATTCTTCCCGATCGAGCCTAAACCTCTTAGAACGAATACTGCGGAACACACCAGAACACCTTTTACGGGCAATCCAGAAGTCAACTTCTCAATTGCCGACAATACGACCGCAAAGCTCTTGGATCATTTGTGCAACACGCAACATCGATACGAATGCTCTCGGCTAGGCAACAGTCACATATCGTTTTGCTATAAAAGACTGATGCGCCTACTCGATTACACACCGCAGCGCGCGCAGCTCAAATGGCTCCTCGATTCTGATCCGGCGATCCGCTGGCAGGTCATGAAGGACCTCACCGATGCGGCCTCCGATGAGATTGCTGCCGAGCGATCTCGCGTCGCAACCGAAGGTTGGGGGTCCCAGCTTCTCTCGCTCCAGTCTCCTGCTGGTCACTGGGGCGGGCCGAAGTGGGACCTTGTCACCCTCTATTCTCTCGTTGTCTTGATGGACCTCGGTCTCGACCCCGCAAGCAAGCAGGCTCGCAAGATGATCGGCCGTGTCGATAAGCGGCTCGTGTTCAAGCAGCTCAACAACCGGCCTTTTCTTCACGGCGAAACAGAACCCTGCATCAATGGCAGAATCCTCGCAGTCGGCGCATATTTCAAAGAACCGAATGACGCACTGGCCCGTCAACTACTGCGCGAGCAACTCGAAGATGGGGGCTGGAACTGCGAGGCGGTCGAGCCCTCAGCAAAACGTCCACTAAGCCGGCGCTCTTCGTTCCATACCACTATCTGCGTGCTCGACGGGCTGCTCGCATATGAACGGGCAGGACGGAAATCGGCGGCGGTCACGAAAGCGCGCAGGATGGCCGAAGAATATCTGCTTGAGCGCCGGATGTTTCGTTCGCTTCGAACCGGCGAAGTCATCGACGAACGCTGGCTCCGTTTCTCCTTCCCGACATTTTGGCATTACGACGTCTTGCGCGGCCTCGATTATTTGCGCAACGCAGGGATCCAACCCGACGGCCGCGTCAAAGAAGCCATTGAAATTCTGATCAAGCGCCGTCATCAGAACGGGCGCTGGCCTCTCAACCTGTGTCACGCTGAACGCATTCCATTAGAGATGGAAACCGCTGTCGGCAGCGCAAGCCGCTGGAACACACTGCGCGCCCTTCGGATACTGCGGTGGTACAGCAACCGAGAGTTGTGAGTTGAGCCTATGCTGCTGGTGCTATCCGAAGTTTGCCGGGAACCTGCCATTCCGAGCGGATAACGGGCAAACCGGAAGCAATACCAAATCAGTACCGCGAGACGCCGCCCCTGGTCAGGAGATCGGTCCCGAGCCACGCATAAATTGGCATAGCGTAGGTCACAGATGTGGCTAGCTCGATCGGAGTCTTATTCCTCATCGTTCCTTTTCGGGCACGATTGCTGTCGCTATTCTTTGGACCACGGCGGAGCAACCCCCGTCATGCGCGCATAAGCAACGAGCTGCCCCATGTGCTCGTTGCAGTGAATGATTAGTCGGAGGTAAACGGCATCGGCGGTAGTGTCTCGCTTGAGGAACTCGACTTTCCTCGCCAGATCTTTGGGCGTTTCCGTGGCGCGGGCAGCTTGCGCGGCCTCAAGCGAGCGCTTCAGCCATGAGATGACCTCGGCCTTAGCAGTCACCGACTTCTCGAAACCCTGGCTGATCTCGGACGGCATTTTCTGCTTTTCGACCACGCTCAGAAAATAAAAATTGGCAACCGCGATGTGCATGTACACCTCGCTCGTAGAGCGCACACCGGGCATTGGTCGCCACGCGAACTTTTCTGCGGGCGTAGCCTCGGCCAATGCAAGAAGCTGGCTGGTTACATGCTTCAACTCGCCACCGTAGCCTTGTCCCACGCCCTCCGGAATCGTTTGGGCAAACGCCGATGTAGACAGACAAAAGAGTACGAGCAGCAGCTTGTTCACAGTCCCTCCTGTCTCCCGAAGTCGAACCATTGTACCTATGGATAATGAGACAGCCCGCGAAGCCCAGCAGAATGTTAACACCGCATTTAGCCGCTTTCTCGTAAGGTTGCGCTTTTTGTCTGCCAAATGGCGGAACGTGATGAGTAACGGGCAAACCAGAAGTCAACTTCCCAATTGCCGACCACCCACGAACTTGGTTTGCTTCCAGATCACAGGAGCGTCGGCCGACAAAAGTATTCGCGAGGGCACGATCAGCCAAGCTTTTGTCGGACGCTCGTTAGGATTGCGTCCGAGAATCGCGGGGCCGCACGACGCGATCATCCCCCGTCTCCGATGTCGACCGTGCAAAGGAGTTCTGCACAAGGCCCGGTTGCACACATAGGAATTATTCTGCGGGGAAAAATGCAGGTTGCGATTGCGTGGCTTCCTCACCGTTTACACTTGTTGTTGATGAAACCGGCATCCATTCTCCTTTGTCTTTTCTTGATCGTAAGCTGGTGCGCGCCCGGCTCGACTCAGGCCGGCACTTTTAAGTCCGAGGCTCTCGCGCATTCCACAGAGATGATCGTGGTTACTACTTCGGATTGGAATGCGGTTGAAGGACGGTTGCAGCGATATGAGCGCGCCACTATGCATGAAAAATGGCATCCCGTGAGCGACCCGATCTCGATCGTCGTCGGCAAGAATGGCTTAGGGTGGGGTATCGGCGTCATTGGGACCGATGATTCCAATGTCCGTGCCGCATCCGATCCAGTCAAGAGAGAGGGAGACGGCAAGTCTCCCGCTGGCGTCTTTGCGCTAGGCACCGCATTCGGCTACGCTTCTCAGCCACTGCCGGGATTAAAGATGCCCTACCTGAACCTGACCCCATTGATCGAGTGCGTCGACGATACTCGCTCGAAGTACTATAACCGCATCGTGGACCGCTCCGTCGTCGCTGCCGACTGGAACAGCTCAGAGCATATGCGAAACGTCGGTGGTTACCTTTGGGGGATCGTCGTAGATCACAATGGCATCGTGACGGAGGAAAACATTAATCCGCCTGAGCCGGGAGGCGGGTCGTGTGTCTTTCTCCACATTTGGCATAGCCACAATCAGGGCACGGTTGGATGCACAGCCATGTCACAAAACGATCTGGAAACCTTGCTTACCTGGCTGGATTGGGCGCGCAAGCCACTGCTGGTGCAACTGCCCGAGCCTACATATGAGCGGCTATCAAATCGTTGGATGTTACCGGAATTGATTGAAACTCCTCCCGGTTAAGCCGTGGCAGCATTTTTATCGGTGCGAGATCTTTATTGTCGGAGATCTTCGAACTTCACATTCAGGATCGGGTACTGTTGCCAATCTTTATAGTCGAAGTGCCACCACTCTTTGGGATTAACCTTGAAATCCTGCTTTTCCATAGCTTGGCGCAGAAGTGCACGGCGGGCGCGCTCGTCGGCCGTGCCGCCAGCGTAGTCGGAAAAGGCGCGATCGGTCATTTCATCGTAGCCACTGGGCATTTTCACTTCCTTACCCGTTTTCAAATCATATAACGACAGGTCCACAGCGCATCCACGGTTATGCTTGGAGCCCTCCGCCGGATTAGCCACAAAAATCTTTTTGTCGTCGGGCGTGGCGTCCCAAAAGATTTTCGTGACGTACCACGGGCGGTAGCCATCGTGGATGATCAACCCGTATCCCTGAGCCTTGAGTTCGCGATGGGCGCGAAGCAATGCTTCCGCCGCCGGCCGCTGCAGAAACGCCCGTGCCTGGGTGTATACGGGCGTACCCAGAAAATCATTCGTGCTCGCGTAGCGGATATCGAGCTTGATCGTGCGATCGAGCTTGACCAACTCCATCAGATCGGGTTTGAGGAAAGTCCCCTGCTCATGTGGTGGTTGTTCCTTGAGCGCTTCTGCGCGCAACTCCTCCACCGGACGCAGAGGCGTGATATGGAAGCTGACCTCTTGCGCGAGGCCGAGTTGCAGCAGAACAAGAAGGAGACCACACAGACCAAGCTGGAGCTTTTTCAAGGAATTCATATTCATATCGACTATAACCGTCGAGACGCGAACGCTAGGAGATTTCCAATGACGGTCCGCTGAATATATGGACGCTTTTCAACATTTGGCGTAGACCCCTTGCAGCACAACTATCGAATCCGCGTCCCGGCTTTTTCATCCCAGTGAAGAGGCCGTGCGAAACTCTTCAGGGGCGCTTCCGGCAGTTCACCTACGCTCACACCGTATTTCCAGTCGGGCGGACAGATTGCGATGTAACGTGCGTATCCACCAGTGCCACCTTGCAGCTTCGGGAATCCAATCGCTACCAATGCACCCTTCTCCGGGACTTTATCGAGGTTGGCCACACCTTCCCCTTGGGTATATCCATTCCTCAGCAGCCACGCTTCGCCTTCAAGTGTTGGCGTCGTATCGGTATCGAGCGCTTCGTGTCCGTGGAAAAGAATCTTCCTTTCGAGGTGAAGGAATTTCAGTGCATCGAGCTTGACGCCCGGAAATTGCGTTCTCGTCGCCAGTTCTGGATTCGGCCACTGTTTGGACCAATCCGAGCGGATAAAGACGACCGAACCTTCCGGAATTTTGCCGTTGCGTTTTTCCCAATCCCGAATGTCGTCCACGCCCATCTGGTAACCGGGATCTTTGGCCACTTTGTCCTGGATGGGTATCACCACCAAGGGCCGGATTGTGTAGGTGGCCGGCAGTTCGTCGATTGCCGGATAGTACGGATTCCAATGGGCGGGCGGATCGAGTTGCGTTCCAAGCTGATCGGTAGAGAGATCGTAATGCGTGGCCTCGAAACCATCTTTCTCGTAGGTGTAGGGCCGATTCGTGGCTGGATCCACGGTCGGAAGGAACTTCGATGGTCCAAAACCATGCCAAACCGGAATTGAGGGGTTGATAGTATGAGTCAAATCCACGTATTTTGCATGCTTTAACGACTGATCATAGACGTCCCAGAGCGAAGTGCTTTTCCGCTCCCGATCCGTCAAGAATAAGGTGCCAGCGAGCACAACAAGGATTGCGCAGACGGCTTTCCAACGATTCATCGGTATTCCTCCGTCTCAATCGGAGATGCACTTAGCCTGCATTGGTCAGCAACTGTCGCCGCAAATTCCTGTCGGAAGTCGCGCATATCGCGCCCTGAATGTTCTCGATGGACGCGTGCTTCCACAACGAAACCCTATAGACCAAAGTCAAATGTGCCTATCCAGAACTCCGCATCGGAATGGCCGCGTTTCGGAGTTGCGATGCTGCCCGGCGGGTATAAGGACTCGTCAAGGCACCGAGCAACCCACGAGCCGTGCGGTCGCAGGGATCGGCTATGTACGAGTTCAGGCAGTGAGCAGAGCTTGCTTTACCTAATTGCCAGCTTGACGGTCCGGCGCTATCTGTTGACTATCCTGTCTGGACAATTTCGGTGGCGCGTCGTCGTCGGAATTGTTCCCTGAACTCGCTCGGCGCAACTCCGGACGTTCGGTGTTCTTCTTGTCATTCAGATCCCTGTGATTTTCAATGCGAGCAAGCCGGGCCTTCACATCCTGAAATTCGGAGGTATCGGTCACATATTCTGCGCGCGGTGGCAGGATACGGGCTATCTCCTGCTGCGAATGTCGAATGCGGTCCTCTGTTGGAGGATGATCTTCAAATGCTTTCGCGATGGTCCCGGGCTTATGTTTTTCCATCGCTTCCAGCTTTTCAAAAAAATCAATGAAAGAATTGGGATCATATCCAGCCTTGTACAAGTATTGCACGCCCAGATAGTCAGCTTGCGCTTCAAAGCCGCGTGAAAACTTCATAAATGCGAGTGGCATGCCAAGGGACGCAGCCTCGTAGGCTCCATAGCCCGCTGATCCGCCGGCAACAATCAGCGGAATGGTTGCAAACTGTGCAAATTGTTGTCGCGTCATCTGACGGGCAGCATGGTGTGCGATCACGTGCGACATTTCGTGCGCCATGACGCCGGCCAGTTCAGACTCTGAGCCCGCCGCAAGAATCAACCCGGAGTTGACATAGAAGAATCCGCCCGGAAGTGCGAATGCGTTCACCTCGTCAGCGTCAATTACTTTCACGGTGAAGGGAATCTTGGCGTCCGAGTTTCTGACCAGATTCTGGGCAAGGCGATTGACGTATTCGGTGATGACCGAGTCGGTAATAAGCTCAACTGAGCGATCCACTTGGGCGGCGTATCGCCGGCCCATGTTGATTTCAGATTCTTGCGAGTACCAGTTGCCGATGCCTCGACCTCCGATGTTGCGCGTTCCGATCGCGCTCACGTCGTCGATGCTGCCGGGCTTGATTTTTGCAGTCTCGGGGACGGGGGGAATGTCGTCCTGTGCAGAACCAGCAGTGCCTAGACCCACTAGGAACATAAGCACCGGCAAGATCGTTCTAAACAAGCGAAGAGAAACGTTAATGCGGCTTGCCCAATGTGACGACGGGTCATTTGTGGGCTGCGAAAGCATAACCGACTCCATCTTCTGGACGCGACTCAAGCTCTTCGCAGTTGGATGCAAGCGTATCGCAAATGGCCTCCTTTGGATGAAGAAATATATGGGTCAGGAGATCGCCTGCAGACGCTTGCGCAGATAATGATAACTCGATAGCATTAAAATGTCTTGTTTTCGGTTACCTTCCAATCAAGGGCACGCGTTTATGAAATCCAAGAACACCATCGCAACGAGAAATACACGCCAGAAGGACGCTATCCGGGCCGCCTTTGTCGAGACCGACCGGCCGCTCTCGCCGGAAGAGGTCCTCTCCTACGCGCAGCGGTCGGTATCCGAGGTCAGCATCGCAACGGTTTACCGGAACCTCAAAACGCTGGTTGACGATGAATGGCTGGTCCCGGTTCAGTTGCCCGGCGAGCCCGCTCGCTATGAACTCTCCGGGAAAGAGCACCATCATCACTTCCTATGCAACGATTGTCGAAAGGTCTACGAACTCGAAGGATGCGTACCGACGATCAATCCAAAACTCCCTCGTGGATTCCGCGCCGTCGGTCATGATCTTCTTCTTCACGGCATCTGCGCGGCGTGTATCCCAAGGCACGCGTAACGAGCAAATCGCATTACCTGGCAAGGGTATAGTCCGGTAATGAATGAGATCGTATTGCTATCATAATCTCAGTAGCGATCAAGGTGGCTGTCCCTCGCTCTTCGCGCCGCTAAGCTAGCATGCTCTCGTCCTGAGATACTTCAGTGCATCCCGATAAACTTGTTGGCAACATAGATTAGCGTTGTACCGAGGAGAATCAGCGGAACGACATACCATCGCGAACTGGCGTAGTCGCGGAGGTCAGGAAGAAAGTCGCTGGTAGCCATCTGCAGAAAGAATCCCGCAGCAAGAGCGAGTAGAACCACTGCATTCGCTGGCGACTGCACCCACCATATGGTCAGCAAGCCTCCCAGAAATGGCGCCAACGCGTCCGCCGCAAGAAACGCAAAGTCCCATGGCCCCGGCCTTTCGCCTGCGGTTGACAAAAGTACCGTATTCATTCCATCTCCGATATCGTGAGCCACGATGCCGCAGGCGACCGTGAGACCGGCTGCCCGGGAGGCGGAATAGGCCGCCCCGATCACCATGCCATCGCGGAAGCTGTGGAGAATGAGCAATGCGCCGCTGACGCGACCAAGGGCTTTCCTGGTTGCCGTCTTCTGGTTCTGTAGCCGTCCGACGCTATTGCTCAAAGTGTCGATGGATAGAAATCCGAGAAAGGCGGCCAGCGCTACGGCGAGGACTTTGCCAGGGGGTTGTCCGGTGGATCTCGCCATCAGCATCGCCTCCGGGAGAAGGTCAAGAAAGGCAGTGCCAAGCAGCAGACCAGCGCCGACAGCCAGCAAAAGAGGAAGATATCGTTGAGCACGCAGCGCGAGCCAACCTCCCAGCAGTGTGGAGACGACAGGCAAAAGCAGCAATGCAACGGGCATAGAGGTCTTTCGTCTTGGTGCTCGTTACTAATGATAATGCATACTCAATACTACAGTGTATGACCTCTGCTGAGGCTGTTTCGAGACCAAACAGCGAAGATATCTCTTCCTTGGTGTTATTTCGTGCCTGGTTCCTGGGGAATGGCTGCGGCGTCAAAACCCTTTGCCGAATCGCGACCGATTCCGATACTTCTACTCGCGTCTCTTTTGATAGAGAATTCCCATAGCAAAAAAGACAATACGGAATGGATGGACATTGGTCTCTAATAAGGCTCTATCGGCATAATCGGCGGAGATTCAGTGTGAAGCTCATTTTGCTCAGGCTTGGCTGCAGGTCCAGTCTGAGCCTGCTCCCCATCATCGTAAGTGGGGAGCGGCTGTGGCGTGGGACTGGTGGGTATGTTCGTCAGGGTCGCCAGGTCCTTCTGCACCTGCGCCCATTTGTGCGGATCCCGTTTCGTGAAGATTGGAGCCTCTGGATCGGAATAGAACTTTTCGATTTCTTCCTTGATCCCCAGAGGAATGGGCACCTTGGGCTGGCTAGCCAGAGCGTGCAGTAGGTTGGCGTAGGTTTCGTCGGTGAGCCGATAGCCGCCCGCCTGCACTATGTATCCGGTATCCAGATCGCGATTCATCAACGGGTGGTTGGGATCGCGTGGATCGACCGGCACATCGGGATACGCGCGCCTGTCCCACATAGTCTTGCGCGCAGCCGGAGGCGTAAACCTCCACAGCACCTGGCGCAGTTCATAGACTGACACCGCGAGGCTGTGCACATATTCGCCTTCGGTTTTTTCCGTCGGCCCCCTGATAGCGACTTGCCGCAGTGGCCCCACCTTGGGCACGATGAACAGGAAGATTGCCAGCGACCAGGTGCCGATCCCGGCACGGTGGCGATACGCATCCCAGTCGTCGAATGCCGCCATCTCGGAAATCTCGCGATGGAGTTCGATGGCTTCCGGCGTGGTGACATCCGGCGGTTCGTGATGGCGATGCAGCAGGGTGACCGCGTATGCGATGCGCGGAATGAAAGCGCGCACCGCAAAGCGGTAGGCCCCCTCGTTCACGCGCTCGCGGCGTGTTCCTTCGAGTTGCTCCGAGAGCCCGTAGGTCTGGTAAAACGCCAGCGAAAGCTGCTGCATGGAAACGCGCAATCCGATGTGCCGCAGATAGTGCAGAGGCGCCATGCGATGATGCGCCACCTCGTCGATGTCGAACGAGAATTCAGTCGCCACATACCGGTGCTCGTCCTCGGCGAAGGTCACCACGCGGCCATACTTGCGGTGAAGGCGGTGATATTCAACGGGAACCGCGACATTTACCGCCAGCGAATGCCCGTATGTGTCGCCGATGTAATGCGAAAGTGCGCCAACCGCGAAGGCAAGTTCATCGGCATTGTGGGCGTCACGAAAGAGGTTCACCACAAAATCGCCGGTTCGGATATAGTGCGTAAGATTTGAGAACGACCTCTGGCCGAATGGATAGTAGCCAAGGTCCTGGATAACGGAGCCGCCGTACGCGTAGGCGCGCGCTTCCTCAAGCTGTTGTGGCGTGAGATTTGGATAACGGCTGAGCAGCAGGGGGACGATGGAGTCGTCCCACGTCAGGTCAATGAGCTGCTCGTGGGTGAGAAGCGAGTAGGCAGCGGAAGGTGCGGGGAACATCAGGAGCAGGAGGCACAGGACTGAAACCACTGCCGCCCAACGGAGACTTGCCATCAAAACTAAGATGCAGAGTTGGGAATCCGCGAAGTGCACAATCGAATCGCGATCTCGAATTTGGCAGACGCAGGCTCGCATGAGCAGGCGGACGTTGTGCCGGCGGTTTGCCGAGACCACCGGGAAACGAGTCCGGTTGAGTGGATCACATCAATGAGGGTCGGCTGAACCAAAGACCATCTTGAAACGGGAGCTCTCCATGGAAGAGGTTTCCGAACGATGCGGAGGCAGGAATAATTCTGTAGCAACATTTGCACAAATGTGCAAGTGTATTCTATATTGTCCTGGTGAGGACTAACGGTAAACCTGATTGTTCTTCTGAACAGCATCAATCCCGACGTCTCCAGTTTCCCGTCGGCGAACCATCGGTCGAGCGCACGGCCAGGATTTTTCGTGCGCTAGGAGAGCCTGCGAGAATTCGCCTGGTGGCGCGCCTTTCGCAGGGCGAAGCTTGCGTCACGGAACTGGCAACTCTGGAGGGTGAATCGGTAACGGTCATCTCTCAAAGGCTGCGAGTCCTGCGGGCTGACAGTATTGTAGGGCGTCGCCGTGAAGGAAAACATATCCTCTATTTCCTGTCTGACCAACACGTGCTCGATCTGGTCTGCAATGGTCTGGCACATGCTTCGGAGCAATCCTCCGCAATACCAAACAATTCGCGCCCTATGGCGCATTTCAAAGGAGAACTACGTAATGTCAAATCAGCACGAAACTCATAAGGACCACACGCATCAGCATGGCAAGGACTGCGGTCATATTGCGATCCTGCACAACGGGCACACCGATTACGTTCACGACGGCCATCTGCACTCTCTTCACGAGGGCCATGTGGACGAGCATACCCTCAAGGTCAGCAGCACCAATCCGGCCGACTGCACCAACGGTCATGACTGCGGTGCACACGGCGCCGAACACCGGCACGGTACAAAGTGCGGCCACGAGGCGATTCCCCATGGCGATCACGTGGATTACGTGGTGAACGGACACCTTCACCATCCGCATAACGGTCATTGCGATAACCACGGCAACGTGCAATTGGCCAACTAATTGAAAGCAACACACAGGCGGAAGCGCTCAGTGCTTCCGCCTTTCATTTTGCTAAGAACATTTTGGCGGTAGCGGGCCGCCTCCCGATACTATTGCGGAGCCGGCCCACGAACGATTTGAACAAAATCGTCAGGCCGCACGCACTTTGCGAATGCGGCCTTCACTTGCTCTGCGTTCAGTTCTGCGTATCGCTTTGCTGCTTGTATCGGCTCGTCAAGCGGCAGGCCGATTAGTGCCCGACCAAGAATTCCTCCCGCCACCGACGCCTCACTCGATTCTTCCAAGGGAATCTGCCGCAGAAGCAGATGGAGGGGGTTCCGTCCTGGTCGCCGGATGGAAAATGGATCGCCTATATAGACAGCAGGTTTGCGTGGCGTTTGACTTCTCCCGATGGCAAAGACCATCGCGATCTTGCGACGATCAATGCGGCGAATCTTGGATTCTCCAGAGACAGCAAGACCGCATACGGGATACGCAGGGACGCCGGCAGGTTCTGGCTGTTCTCACTCGACATTGGAACGGGGAAAGTGCATGACATCAAGCAGCTTGACAGTAGCTTGAAACCGGATTCGCCGCTGAACCTTGGCATTCGCTTTTCGCTCGCGCCAGACGGCAAAAGTTTTGCGTATTCGATCTACAAGCGAGAGAGCAGCCTGTGGATGCTGCAAGGGTTTGCAGGTAAGTAGCTCGATCAGTTCCTTTGTTTCGAATTTTGAGCGGATTACGGGCCATCCGTAAGTGGATGAGGTCGGCAAGCCATCCTACCGCGGTCAGGGAGGACCGCGACGATGCCCCGGAAGCCAACCGCAAAAAGCATTACTGTGCTCATCCCGCCTCCTCAACATTTTCCAGCACACGGCTGATCGCCGCCACAATTTGCCGGAACTGCGAGACCTCCAGCCCCAGTTGCTTTCTTCCCGCTGCCGTAAGCGTGTAAAAGCGAGCGCGCCGGTTGGTTTCCGTCCTTCTGCAGCGCCTGCTGTTGCGGGGCTGGGTGAAAGCGGAATGGAGCCCCCTGGGCTCAAAATTGTGCCATTGACACACTCCATGCATAGATTATCTATAGAGTACTGGCTTAGGGCCAGTACGGAGTTGATTCCCGGAACTCTGGACATGTTGTTTCTCGCGATGCTCACGCGTTCCCCCCTGCACGGCTATGCAATAGCCCAGTCGATCAAGCGGATCTCGGATGATGTGCTACCGGGCTTGCAACTTCAGCGAACGATCTGAGCGGCGGGGCAAAAGGCAGCGCCACCGCTAGCTTCACGAAATCACGGCGTTCGACGCTTTTCATGGCAGAAATGCTACTCCTTGCCCGCGAGACCTGCACTGCTACTTCTCGGGTGAGCACATAAATTCGATGTTGGACCAGCCGAGTAGAATAATTGGCACTGACCTTCGACGACATCATCGAAGCGGTGCTCGGCCAACTACTCATTCGTCGCGTCGCACGAGATCGAGATCGATCCTGTCGATCCCTACACGCGGATGGGAGGACGTCATGCCAATCAAGCTCACGCAGCAAACCGCTCTGATCACAGGGGCATCACGCGGTATTGGTCGCGGAATCGCGCTGAAGCTCGCTGAAGAAGGAGTAAAAAGAATTGCAATCAACTACAAGGAGAACGACGCGGCCGCCGAGGAGACCGCTCGCCTCCTCAAAGAGCGCGGTGTCGCGCCTCTGCTGATCAAGGCTGATATCGGCAAGGTTGCGGAGATCCAGCGCATGTTCGAGGCCGTCAAGTCCCAATTCGGCGGCCTCGATATCTTCGTTTCAAACGCTCGGGCTACGATCGCCACAGGATTCTACGCGGAACCAATGGAGATCACACTAGAGGCATGGCAGGCGACGTTCGACACCCAGGCGACGGTGTTCCTAGTTGCGGTCCGCGCAGCCGTGCCGATGATGGGCAAGAACGGCCGGATCATCGCGATTACCTATGCGCCCGGCGGCCAAACCGGCAGCTGGCAGCCTTGGGTCGCCATGGGCTCAGCCAAAGCCGCGAAGGAGGCACTGGCTCGGTATTTCGCGGTCGCTCTCGCGCAGAAGGGCATCACGGTGAACATCATCAGTCCGGGCGCCTGCGACGACAGTGTCCTCAGCGGGCTGCCGCCCGAGGTGTTCCAGATGATCAAGGACTGGCACGAGAGCGGCTGGACGCCCAGGAGGCGCCTCGGCCTGCCAGCCGACGTCGGCAACGCGGTGGTTCTACTGTGCACTGACCAGGCGAGCTTCATCACCGGCCAGCTGCTGTACGTTGATGGTGGTGCTTCCGCCATGGAGCCGGTATTCCCGTTGGCCATCCAAGGCATCAAGTAGTAATCGAGGCGTTGCGCTGATCGTGCGGGGCGAAGCGACGGGCGCGGCCCGTGAGGGGTGCATGGTCAGGATAACGGCTTATCATCGCAAATCGTTGTAGTGATGACTCAATTCTATGGGCACATATGTGATCACCCAACTAGCAGGAAGGTGCAGACTAGCCGAACAGCGACTGCGTGGCGTGCGCCCAAGTCGGGCTGCCGAGCAGAGCGACGCGCGCGGCGACGCCAGCACAAGCAGCGCCAGCCCCACCAGTACACCGGGTGGGCGCGCCCGCGTGACCATCGGTCGTACACCGCCCCGGCGATTGGGAACAGCAGCATGAGGACGTAGGAGGACAGTGCTCCAAGGGCCAGGACGCCCGGCAAGCGCACCAGGGGCGCCGCCATCAGGCAGGCGGAGGCCAGGATGATCAGCCGCTTGTGCTTCTCCTTTGTTGTTACGCCAGAGGACGGCGCCGATAACGAAAATGGCGAAGGTGGTGATGTCCCCGAAGGGGATGGCGATGAAGTTCCACGGCTTGGCGCCGGGAGGAACAGCGCCGAGCCGCGCCGCTTCGACCGCGGTGCGGCCGCCGACCACGATCATTGCCGCCGCCAGAGCCACCCCGAAGTAGCCGAGCTTGCGATGCACTTTCACGCGGTGTGTCGCGATCAAGTTTGTCTGCACAATGAACAGGACCAGCCACGACATGAACAGCAGCGCGTGTAGGTGCACGGTTGTGTTCGGAACGCGTCTGGTGATGGTTGTCGCATGCCCAGAAATCAGGCCGAGAAAGTACGTCCGCGAGAAGCCGATCACAGCCGTGAACAGCATCACCATGGCCATGCCGGTGTAGAACTTGCGGTCCCGCGCCGCGGGGGAAACGAGCGGACGGTGAGAAGTAGCAGTGGTAGCCATGGCGGCAAACGATGTTAGCACGGGCGCCGGGCGGCGTTGAACAATCAAGCGCCACACCAACCTGCTCAAGCAACCAGTCCTAGCGGGTCTTCCGAGGCTCTGCGGACGGATTACGAGCAATCCGGAAGTAATCCGCTAATTCCGGGTTGCCGACGATTCTGGAGTCGATGGCGATAAACCCGTTTTCACTAATCTGGCCCCTGACGAGAACGCGAGGACTTTGCAGGCAGTTCATTTCAGTTTGTCGACAAGGCTAGCCACGGCAAAGAAGCGGTAATCAACGTTGCCAGGATGAGATCGCGCGCTTGACAAATATCCCGATTAGCTACACAATGCAGTACATATCATGCTCGGTGAATTTGAATACGTGCTGATAACCGCAGCGGCTGGCCTCGGAGAGAGTGCTTATGGTGCGGCCATTCGTGAAGAGATTGAGAAGGTAGCGGGCCGAAGATGCTCGATTGGGGCCTTGTACACAACAATTGAGCGGCTGGAGAAGAAGGGCATGCTCAAGACGTGGATGGGTGAGGCTACGGCCCAACGCGGCGGCAGAGCAAAACGCATGGTGCGCGTGACGCCAAAGGGCCTGCATGCGGCGAAGGAGTTTTACGAAGCAATGATGCGCGTAAGCCGTAATGCTTCATGGGCTACGACCAAGCCGGAGCGTGTGTCATGAGTTCAGTGGCAGAGATGGCGGCGATCTTTCTTGTGCCGAAGGATCGGGATGCGGTGCTGGGCGATCTGGCGGAGACGGGTGCCAGTGGATGGAGCGCCCTTGGCTCTGTGTTGGGGCTTGTGGTGCGGCAGCAGATGGAGCTGTGGCGTGCGTCGCAGCCGTGGGTTGCGGGCAGCATGTCCTTTGCGGGGAGTTTGCTCTTACTGTGCGTATCCTTTGGGCTATCGGTGGACTCGCGTCATCTTCTGCGCGGCGAGCGTGGGTGGGGCAGCGTGCTCTGTGAAGCTCTGCTGATGCTGTCATGGGCATGGACGAGCGGGTTTGTGGTGGGGTCACTGTCTGCGAAGACGCGATGGGTGAGCGGCATTCTGTGCGCCATCCCGTGCCTCTCGTGTGTGCTTCGGTTTCATAACACCTCTCTCTCGCGTCTGTGCGTGCTCTTGTTTCTGCAACCCGGTCTGGTCGGTGCCGTGCAGGGGGTACGTCGCGCCCGTTTGTCCCATAGGACAGCGCTGGCGTTGGCCATAGCCATGACAGCGCTGATGTTGGTTTGGGGCGACATGTACATGCGGGACTGGTTCCTTTCCCTGCCTGCGTGGTGGCTTGTGGCTCATGCAGGACCATCGAAACTCTCCAACGACAAGGTGGCGGCATGAAGAGGCAAAGGAAACAATTTGTTGCGGCGCTTTGTGCGCTCCTTTTAAGTGCGGTTTCCGCGGTCGCTCAAAGCAGTGGGAGCAAGAGTCAGATTGTGGAGCGAGTGATTCATTCGAAGAACTTTAAGGAGAACAAGATTGGCGTAAGCGCGGACCGCAAGCTGGTGGTGTATCTGCCTGCCGGGTATGACGGAGCGTCGAAGCGCTGCCCGGTTCTCTACTTTTTCACGAGCCCTATCGATGGATATCGGACACTTTTCGATAAGAGCGGCGCACAGGCTCTGTTCGACATCGCAATCGCGCGAGGTACAATTCGCAGCTTCATCCTTGTCTCTGTGGATATGACCACTCCACTGGGAGCTTCGTGGTTTGTGAACTCTCCTGTAACCGGAAACTGGGAAGACTTCGTGGTGCAGGAGCTCATCCCGTATGTCGATGCCAACTTCCGCACGATTCCTACGCGGGATGCGCGCGGACTTGTGGGAGAACATATGGGGGCTTATGGAGCCATCCTCATCGGCATGAAGCATGCGGACGTCTTTGGTTCGATCTATGGTATGAATCCCGTGGGCACGGGATCAGGCGTGCAGATTATGGATTCAAGGCCCAATTGGGATTTGCTCGCGCATGCGGTTTCTCTCGATGAGGTGAAGAAGGATGGATTCTCTGCGATCTTCACGTCCATCTTTCAGGCCCACTTGCCGAACCCGGCGAAGCCCCCACTCTATGTTGATCTGCCTGCGCATCGGGAGGGTGAAAGGTTGGTGATCGACTCGAAGCTCACGGCGCGATTAAGAGATAGCTTCTTTCTTGAGTCCATGATCCCGCAGTATGCGGACAATCTGAAAACGCTGCGTGGCTTCAAGTTTGACTGGTCGCGCAACGATGCCATTTGGGACCACGTCTACTCGAACCAGGCGTTCACGCACAAGCTGAATGAGTTTGGCATTGTGCACGAAGCCGAGGAGTACAACGGGCTTTGGGACGCGAATCGCTATTGGGGAGCGGAGGGTCGCGTCATTGCAGATGTTTTGCCGTTCTTCCAGCAACATTTGGAATTCTAGTCGGGATTCGCACGGCGACTTCTCAAGAGAAGAATTGAGTCGGTCCTGCTCTTTGGCGCTCTTTCTCACTGTCGTCCCTTGTAATCGACAAACAGATCAGGAAACTGCTGTTTGAGCGCTTCGATCTTGGGACGATCACAGACCTGAATGTACGGATTTCCCGGGTGGTGCAGCGCGTAATCCTGGTGGTAGTCCTCAGCACGGTAGAAACCCTTCAACGGCGTAACCTCAGTAACGATCCGTCCCCGAAACACTTTGGCATCGTCCAGTTGCGAAATATAAGCTTTCGCAATCCGCTCTTGGTTGTCACCGACATAGAAGATCGCCGAGCGGTACGAAGAGCCTACGTCTGGCCCCTGCCGGTTGAGTTGTGTGGGATCGTGGGCTACGGAAAAGAAGATGCGCAACAATTGGCCGTAGGTAATTTTTGAGGGATCGTAAATCACTTCGACGGATTCGGCATGACCGGTCGTTTCCGTCGTCACTTGGTCGTAGGTTGCACTTGCGGCAGACCCGCCGGCATATCCAGCCGTAGTGTGGATAACGCCTTTCACTCTTTCAAAGACTGCCTGTGTACCCCAAAAACAGCCGCCGGCAAACACCGCAGTCTCCTTGCCTGGCGTCGAAGCCAGCGGTTGGTCCACTTTCGCAGCGGGAATTGGTGTCTCTGAAGCGGCATTCACCCCATGGCCGACAAGAAAAGCTGCAAAAATCGCGCAACCCACGATTACGACACCAAATAACACACGAATAAACATAAAAGAAGCACCCTTCCCTAGTTCATGAGATGTGCTATTGAGCGAATGGTTTCACGATCGCCCCTTTCGATCGTGAATTAACCCCGAGAATTTGGCCTGGATGAACCCCTACTCAACAGGACAGGCTTCCTATTTATTAGACCGTCCAAGGATTGCTCCCTGCGGGTCGATGGAGTTCCTGCTGGACCGAAGGCGGAAGGTCGTCTAGGTGATTGAGAAAAGTGACAACTTGCCAGATCTCACTATCCGCCATGATGTTCCCCCAAGCCGGCATGGCCGATCGCCGCACTCCGTTCCTGATGATGTAGAAATCCTGGTTCTCGGGCAACCCGGGATGTACATGTATGAACTGGGGTGCTGGTGGATTGAACGATGCCCCATAATCACTGACCGGATTGTCAGGCCGGCCGTGGCAGTCAGCACACTTGTCGCGATACAAGCGTGCGCCATCGAGCAGGTTTGCCTCGGTGGGCGCGATCGGATTCGGTTGAGGTGGGCTATGACGTGCGACGGAAGCATTCAAGGCGGTGGTGGCAAGCTGAGATTCGAGCCAAGACGGGGGAAGATTCGCACGCAGGTCCGCATAGCCAAGTCTCAGGTAAAGCCAGCCGCCGAAGGTGAACACGATCAGCGTCGCGACAATTCCGTTCACGAAGTTTTTCATCCTGGCCTCCGCGGGTCGCATTATGCGCGCCTTTTTTCCGACACCTCAGTTCAGAGTTACAGCGAAGCTAAGAGAACTCCTGGATGCTCGGTTTTCGCAGCAGTTTCTGAACTTGTGGCGGTACCGGCCGGGCAGCTGCTCTATTACACCGTCTTCGCCAATTCCATGTCGCGGCGAACTTAGCACAAAACCGCGTCAGTTTGCATGTACTCCTGGCCCACTGCCCGCTTTTCGGCGCTCCCATACATTCAAGCCTTTGGGAATTCTGAAAAGCCCCCAACGCAACAATGGCTTGCGGAGCGCCCTTCGCGGTAGAGTGACCTAAAAGGTTAGGGCCGCCCGCGCTCGCAAGGAGGAGAAGGGTTAACGCCCTATAATCTCGTGCGCGCAATTAGGGAGCACAACATATGAACGTACAAGAACAAATCAAGAAGTACATTACCAGCCAACCGGAGCCAAAACGCAGTGACATGCGAGAGTTGCATCGCCTCACACTTCAAGCGTCACCAGAATGTAAATTATGGTTCTTCGATGGAAAAGACAGCCAAAATCATACTGTTTCCAACCCTACGATTGGATATGGATTTCACACAATAAAATATGCCGATGGAAAAAGTAGAGAGTCCTTTCGAATTGGTGTGAGCGGAAACAAAACCGGAATCTCTGTCTATATTCTTGGTCTCGAAGATAAGAAGTACTTAGCAAAAACGTACGGGAAAAAACTGGGCAAGGCGAGCGTGACCGGATATTGCATTCGGTTTAGAGCTCTAAAGGATATAAACATGGATACGCTTGAAGCGGCAATACGAGATGGGCTTGCCGATGAGAATGAAAAAGGCGAGCAGTTATCGATGTAAACGGAAAACAGACTATCTCTGGAAAGATGCTGACCCCGGGGTTCCGATCCTCAAGAGGCTAAAGTCCTTCAGCAAAATGGCGCTCTATGCGCGAGAACAACGGAATCTCGCTGGCGAGGCTGGGGGGATGAAGTCGAGTCCTACATGTTGATCTGTCGAGTCTCCCCACAGACTATCCTGAATTTATGTGCGAATGTTCCGGGAACAACGTTGCCGAAGTGGCTGACCCACAACCTGTAATCGGGATGATCATTTTCAAAGCGAAACATTGCGAATTGTCGCTATGCGCCAGTGTCTGGATCCATCCGGCGCTTGAACGTTTCTTCATCCGCCGAATGAAGATCAACCCAATCCTCGTCCGACATTGACTTGCGCCATGCAATCAGTGGGACTGCATCTGGTCCAACGGGATGCCTCAGCTGCCATGTCCCATTTGTCGCGATCTCCAGCACTTTCGCCGCGACAACCTTCGGCGAGACGGGAGCCTGCGCGAGATTGCGCGCGAACAAAGCTGCGATACGGGCCCGGTGTGGGTACAGCGAAGGCTCATTCTCCCCGACGCGCCGCGCCATAGCGGTGTCGATGATGCCAGGCTCGATCAATGCAACCCGCACCCCGAACGTCTTCATTTCACATGCGAGTCCTTCGGACAAGGCTTCCAGCGCCCACTTCGAGGCGCAATATGGCGTCGCCGGTGGGTGGCAAAACGTTCCGGCGACAGAACTGATGTTAATGATAGTGCCGCTCCGGCGCTCTCGCATCGACGTAATGACGGCCTTGATGCACCGCAGCGCGCCAAAGTAATTAGTTTCCATGGACGCACGGAAGTCTTCGGTCGAAAGCTCTTCTATCGAGCCAAAGCGTTCGATACCGGCGTTGTTCACCAACACATCAATCGGTCCATGTCTTACAACAATCCCTCTGATAGCATCGCTTACGGAATCATCGGAGTCGACATCCATCGTCGAAACCGTAATCGGAAGCTTTTCGCGAGCGATTGTTTCGGGCAGTGATGGACACTGCCCCGTGTTGCGCATGGTCGCGTGCACTTGGTAGCCGGAACGTGCGAACGCCAGCGCCGTCTCGTAACCGATCCCTTTGCTCGTGCCAGTGATCAAAACCGATTGCATAGCTACCTCACGCAACTACGTCTTCGTTGCGGCAGCCATTGTAGACAGCTCCCCGGCAGTCTGCAATTTCGCAGGTGCCGTCCATGAAGAGTGTAGCGATTCAGATTACTGCAGCGAACGACATGTCGCCGTTTCACCGATAGCTGCTTAACTGTTTCGTGGCGTTGGTCCTCGCCAATGTCGTGAATGCTGCAGACGTTCGGATGTTCAGCGCTGAGGCGGAAAGGGCTTCGCGACAAAACGTTCAATCGGGAATAGATCCCGGCCAACTCATCCGGAACGAACTTGAGCGAGACGAAGCGCTCGAGGCGCGGATCGATCCCATCCCGGCAAGAGTAAGTTCAGTGAACAAGACTCTTCCCATCGCCTTCAACTCCAGACGCGGTACTTTCCGCAATCGTCGCTCAAGACGACCGTTCTCGGGTTGACCGAGTGGACAACGGCTCAAATCGAATTTTACGGCCACGCAAAAAGCGAGGACGGCCTCTCCTTGACCCGGGGCGGCTAAGTTTGGTTGGCGATTCAGCGCGGCGCTTATCGCTGCTCGCTGGTCAAGCCTTGGCTACATTCGGAACAAAAGAAAGCATCCAACTGGTGCCGCAGCGATATTGTTTCGTCAGAGCAGTCCAAGATGGTCCGGGTATTTGGCCTGCAACGCAGTGATCAGAGATTCGAACTCAGGAAGGCTGCGCAAACTTGCCAAGCAAGGATCTTTCAAAAAGAACGGCCAGCAAGCAAATCCGGTACTGACGCTGCGCTCCAGCCACTCGAAGGCAGTCTCACGCCTTCCGATGAGGGCCAGAGTGCCGGCAATTTGATAATACGTGTGATGCGCATGCCCGAAAGATTTCGGACTCGAACAGGACCTGGTCACACACTCGATTGCCGCATCTTGATTTCCCATCAAAGCATGCAGCAAGCCCTGCAGACTGACGATGAGGGGTTCGTTGGGCACAAGTTGCAGCGATTCCTCCATCAAACATTTCGCCTCCTTCCAGTCCCCAGTCATCATTGCTGGATACGGAGCAAAATAAAGTGGGTATTTGTTACGGGGGCTCTCCGCCCGCCAAATCTGAATCTGCTGGGTCGCGAGGTCGTATTCCTGACTCCAAATATAAACTTGCGCGATGCTCGGGCTGACTGCTTTTTGGGGTCGAAAGGGGCGTCCTCTTTCGAACATCTCACGCGCGTGATCGAGCAGACCGATATGTGCCAGGATGGTGCCGAGGCGGTTGTAAGCATGTGGCAGGTTGTTCTGCAGGGCCAGAGCGCGTTTGAGAGCGGCAATCGCCTCCAGATGTTGGAAATTCTTCGACGGCCCCCAGAGCAGAAAGGCGCGAGCGACGTGCGCTTCGGGAAGATTCGCGTCAAGCTCGAGCGCTCGCCTGCAATGGAATTCGGCCTTCTCCAGCCACATGCTGGCTGGGTCGAATTCAAAATGGCGGGTCGTGCATGCAAACGAGAGTGTCGCGTGAGCCAGCGCAAATGTCGGATCGCGCGTAATCGCATTCGTGAGATGATAGCTTGCTCTGTCCATCATCGACGCATCTCCGGACGCCGTGATCCGATAGCCACGCATGAATTCCGCATATGCCATCGGATCCCTGCTGTAACGTGGGGGCTGCTCGGTGATCGCCGGAGTATACGGCCGGTTCAGCGCACGGGTGATTTGCTTCGCAATGCCGCCTTCCAGACTTGCGAGGCGATGCATGTCGATGTCGCACTTTTTCGTAAAGCAGGGGTGTTGCAAGTAGGCGTCAAACATCTCCAGTGAAAGGATCCTCTGCCCTTTTGACATCTGAATGGCGCCATGGACTACAAATCGCACGCCCAGGTGGGAAGCGATCTCCGAAGGCTTCAGGTCAGCCGGAAAGTTCAAGACGGCAGAAGTGGGCAGCACGTCTACACCCGAGAGATTGCCGAGGAGTGAAACGAGTGCGTCCGCGAACCCGATACACAGGCCTTGGTCGTCCGTCGTCTCATCCAGTAGCAACAGGGGCAGCACAGCGATGGAAGACCGCTCACTCAGTTCGCTCTCGGCCCTCAGGAAATCGGTTCGGGCAGCTTTTTGTCCAGTATTGGAGAACGGATATTTCGGATCGATCACTCGAACCGCACCAACAAATCGATATCCCTTTCCTACTACCGTCTCAAGAAACTTTGGCCGGCCGGCGTTGTCACCGAGCGCGGCCCGCAGCTTCCGCACGATGTTATTGATGTTTTTTTCGGAATCGATAAACAGATTGGAGCGCCACAACCGCTTCACGATCTCTTCGCGCGCCACCATCTGCTCACGACGCTCCAGCAGAAAAATCAGCAACTCCATAGGCTTCTTCTCGATCCTGACCCGACGTCCGGATCGGCGGAGTTCGTACCGTCCCAAGTCCACTTCGACGTCGCCGACACCCTGCTTTGAACGCGCCATGGCAGCTCTCAAACCAGCATTATCCAGTAAAAATCAGCAACTTGCGACGATATAAAGAAGATATCGAAAAGCAATAGTGGCTGCATTGTAAAATCCTCCATCTCGCGAGATCATGCCCCATCGACAATCTCGGAGGAGACTCGCATGAAAAAAAAGTGGTACATCGCCCTCGCGATCGTGGGGACACTGTACGTAGCAGGCAATGTTGTCACGATTGCTGCACATCCCGGTGCTCATGACAAAAATGCATTCACCCCGGGAACAATTCCGTGGGGTCCACCGCCGCCATTTGTGGCCCCCGGCGCACAACTTGCAGTAATCGAAGGCGACCCTACTGCTCCAAGCGGTGACTATACCGTGCGCCTGAAGATGCCAGACGGTTATCGCCTCGCCCCTCACTGGCATCCCCAACGCGAGAACGTCACGGTTCTCTCAGGGACGTTCAAGGTCGGTATGGGAGACACGTTCGACCAGGACAAGATGGGATCATTCCCCGCCGGCAGCTTCGCCTATCTCGATCCCGACATGCATCACTACGCCATGGCTTCAGGCGAAGTGGTCGTGCAGGTCCACGGCAGCTCGCCCTTGCAGTTTAACTATGTCAATCCGGCAGACGACCCGAGTAAGAAATGAATTCTGAACTCTATCAAACTGTCTGGAGAGGCCATTACTGTGGATACAAAAAAGCTCCACCAATTGCCTGGATGATTTGTCACCGGTCTGGGGGCGCACCGGTCATGCGGGAATGGTCGTGATCGGAGACGTCTTGGACTTTCCAAGGCCCTTGCGGCCGATCTTCACGCGTTACCGTGAGTGTGAGCAAAAGACAAAGCAGTAAAGGATAAGACCCAGTGAACACACTGGGGCGATTTGAAATTTAGTTGCAACAACCGCAGGAAGCACGAGCTGAATGCAATGAACAAGGTCCATTTTCCCGCGACCCACATTATTGCTCTATGTTTATGCATCCTCTCCGCATGCCTACACTTCGAGGCGCAATCGAGCACTGCAAGTAGTCCAAGGAATCGCAGTACGCAAAAGGCCCAGAGCTGCACGAAGGACTCGCAGTGTCCTTCTGGTGAGCGATGCGGGTTTGTGGTCGGTTGCGAGAGTCAGGGTTGATGCGTCGTTCCGATCAGAAACAATTCGTGCATCAATCCAGGTGGGCGCTGCGGTTGCGATGGTCGCTCAGTGGATGTCTTTTGTGCAATTGGCTCGCGGACCGAATTCATGTCAGCGCCTGTAAATGCTGTAGGGCCTTGTCCGAAACCTTGCACTGACAATTCCGAAGTGCATGTCGGGATTGGTATGCCATAAGGGCCGGTGCCTGAAACCTTGAACTTCTTTCCACTTCGACGTGGTCTAGGACACCAATCGATCCAATCCCGACACGAGTAAAATTCGGTGAACAAGACAGTTCCCTTCACCGGTGTTGCAAATACTCCAGGTGCTGGTACTTTCCGCACTCGTCGCTCAAGACGCCCTTCGCGGGTTGACCGACTGGACAGTGGGTCAGATTGAGTTTTACGGCACGTATGTGGCCGAGAGTTCGACTCCTGTCCTGTTGTCATTATTAGAATTCCATCCGAAACTCGGGGATTAAGATTGCAGCAGGACGTTCTCCGTCTGAATCTGACCTCAAATGATGAGAATCCTGATATCTGGTGCTGGGATTGCCGGGCCAACTCTGGCGTACTGGTTGCACCGGTATGGTCTAACACCGACGATTGTGGAGCGGTCACCACAGCTCCGTCTTGGCGGGTACATCATCGATTTTTGGGGTGTCGGCTTCGATGTGGCTGAACAAATGGGCCTCCTGCCCGAAATTCGCCACGAAGGCTATTCGGTTCGGGAAGTGCGGGTCGTGGGGCGTAATGGGAATCAGGTGGCTGGATTTTCGGTTGATTCCGTCGCCCGCATCGCAAACGGCCGGTACATCAGTATTCCGCGCGGAGAACTGGCAGCTTTGATCTATCGGACCATAGAGGGCAAAGTCGAGACAATCTTCAATGACAGCATCGCTTCCATTGACCAAACGGTGTCCGGGGTTCGAGTGATTTTCGACTCCGGAACGGTCCGGGATTTCGATTTGGTCATTGGAGCAGATGGGCTTCATTCTCGGGTTCGTGAAGCAGTCTTCGGTCCCGAGACTGAATTTGAGCATTATCTCGGCTATAAGGTCGCTGCCTTCGAAGCCTCCGGCTACGGCCCTAGAGACGACCTGGTGTACATAATGCATACAGAGGTCGGCCAACAGGTGGGGCGTTTCGCGTTGCGCGGAGACCGCACCCTTTTCTTCTTCATTTTTGCCGAGACATCCACCGCAATACCCGACGATATCGATGCGCAGAAACGATTATTGCGCCAGCGTTTTGGGAATAGCGGATGGGAGTGCCCGCAGATCCTGCGCGCATTGGATTCCGCTAAAGACTTGTATTTCGATCGTGTGAGCCAAATTAGGATGAAAAGCGAGGACGGCCTCTCCTGGACGCGGGGGCGGGTAAGTTTGATTGGCGATGCGGCATGGTGCGTTTCGCTGCTTGCTGGTCAAGGCTCGGCGATCGCGATGGCAGGAGCATACATACTCGCTGGGGAACTCCATCGGGCGGGTGGTGACTATAGAACGGCATTCGCCCGGTACGAAAATCAATTCGCAGAGTTTGTTATGCGAAAGCAACGAGGTGCACTGAAGTTCGCAGGTACATTCGCACCAAAATCCCGACTGTCCATGCGTCTCCGGAATAGCATCATGAACCTGCTGAGAATTCCCTGGATCGCTGATTTTGTGCTCGCCCGTGATTTGGGAGACAAGCTCAAACTGCCCGAATATTAAGTCGCATTGAACGCGAATTCTTGTTTGGGGTGCCCGTCGCTACACAACGGTATTTGAGCTACTGCAGCTTGCGGTCTAGCAAGTTCGATTTTGCGTGGAGGCCACACTTTGGAGCCCTCACATCTACGGTTCTCCTTTGTGCGAAAGGACAGGTGTACCTAGTTCTGGTTCCCACCCCCGTGGGTTTGACGGCAGACCTTGCAAAACGTCGGCGGCTCTGTATTGTCCACGTGGTGGCGCACCTGTTTCAGCGTCTTGAGATAGGCGAACATTGCGACAATGTCCTCGTCCGTCATGCCGCGGTAGGTATGCCACGGCATGATCTGGTTGAGCTTCCGTGCCCTGACAAATCCCGTGCGGATGACCTGGGTGAACATGGCTTGGTCGTAGTAAGAAATTCCCGATGAGTCAGGAGTGATATTGGAGCTCGCCACGCGGCCCCAGGGTCCATCAAGAATGAGCCCCCCGCCAAATTCCATGCCTGGTAGCGGTTGCCCATGTGCGTCCTGCGGCGTGTGACAATCCGCACATCCAGCGATGGTCACCAAGTATTTGCCACGCTTTTCGGGAGTTGAAACATCGGGTTCAGGCACTGGCGCGTCCAGTGGCTGCGGCACGTTGCGGATCAAATATTTCACCGGAAAAATCAGGTCGGTCGTCGGCTGCTGCTGGTGTATGGGTGGCAGCGACCGCAGGTATACGATGACCGAGGCTAAGTCTTCGTCTGACATGTGGCGGAAGTCCAAGTACGGCATAAACGGAAACAACGCCCGGCCGTCGTGGCTGACGCCCTCGCGGATGGCGCGTGCCAGTTGATCGTCGCTCCAGCTTCCCGCACCCGTTTCCGGATCGGGAGTGATATTTGGCGCGTACACCTTTCCGGGAAAACCCTTGAGGATGTTCATGTCTTGGCCAGCGCCCAGCGTGTTGGGCACGACGGGCGCATCGTGCGCGGTCCAATCGTGTTGTGCATGGCACCCCATGCAATCAGCTACATTTCGGACCAGGTACTCGCCGCGGGCCAGGCGCGCTGGGGAGCTCTGAAACTTCCGTGCCGTGAGGGTGCGCGTTCTCGGTCCTATAAATGGATGCCAGCCGATCGTAAATGTGATTCCCAAGGCCAAAACGAGCGCGAGCACGGCGAATGACAACCCCAGCCTCTTTCTAAGTCTGGTCATCCTAAGAACCTCCTGCGGGCGGAGAACGCGTGAGGCCACCGCTGAAATTGTTCGGAGATTGGACAGGAACCGGCACGGTGCTGTCCTGCTTTTAGGGCGAAGTCTAGCACAAAGGTGTTGAAAAGAACCCGGAGGCTCGGAGTCCGGATCTTCAATCCCTTCAAACATACTGATTGCGGAGGTGCCACCTCCAGGCACGGCGCCGCACGCGACATCCGATCCCGAAGGGCCGAAGTTCTTCCCGCCTGCGAACACCCGGCCCCGGAACTCCCCCTACTGCATGGTCTGTGACACGTTTCCGTAGCTGTTCCGGTTATTCGCGTCTCCTACATAGAAGGCCACGATCTTGTACGTCCCGGCCGCCAAGGAACTGGTCGTGAACGTAGCCACCCCGCCAGATGTCGCACCGGTGCCTAGCACCGTCGAGCCGTTCTTGAATTGCACCGTCTCTCCGTCAGGAATGCTGCCTCCATTGGAACTCACGGTCGCGGTGAACGTGACCGATTGACCAACCGGCGCAGGGTTCATGCTCGAGCTCACGCTCGTCGTGCTGGTGTACTTGACACTTTCCGATAGCGAGGCAGAAGCCGCAGCATAGCTAGTATCTCCGGAATACGACGCTGATACGCGATCGCTTCCCACGGGCAATGTGCTGATCGTGAGCGTGGCCACGCCGCCCGCAAGCGTGCCCGATCCCAGCACCGTCGCCCCACTCGTGAAGTTGATGGTTTCGCCGTTAGGAACGCTGCCCGAGCTGGCAGTCACCGTTGCCGTGAACGTCACTGGTTGCCCCACGGTCACCGGATTGATGCTGGCCTGTAGCGTCATGCTGGTGTTAATCCCATTGGTCAGTTTCTCCGATAAACTCGCAGAGCTGTTGCGGTTGAACGCGTCGCCGACATAGAAGGCCACAATCTTACTCGTTCCCGTTGGCAGCGTGCTGGTCGCGAATGTAGCCATTCCGCTGGTTGTTGTCGCCGTTCCCATGACCGTCGAGCCATTCTTAAACTGAACCGTCTCGCCATCGGAGATGCTGCCGCCGTTCGAACTCACGGTCGCGGTGAAGGTGACTGATTGACCGACCGGCGCAGGATTCGAACTCGAGCTCACCATCGTGGTGCTGGTGTACTTCACACTCTGCGAAAGCGACGCAGAACTCGCGGCGTAGGTACCATCTCCAGGGTACGACGCCTTGACAGGATTGCTTCCCGGCGGCAAAGTGCTCGTGGTAAAGGTCGTCACGCCACTGGCCAGCGTGCCCGTGCCCAGCACTGTCGTCCCACTCATGAAAGTGACCGTCTCCCCGTCGGGAATGCTGCCTGCGCCAGAACTCACCGTCGCCGTGAAGGTCACCGGTTGCCCTACCGTCACCGGATTCACGCTCGACTGCAGCGTCGTGCTCGAACTGGTCTTGGCCGACGCCGTTTCGGTGAATGGCAATGACGCGTACCCATGTGCCGAAGCCGTGACCGTGAATGTCCCTGCCTTGGTCGGCAAGGTGTAGGAAGTCGCCGCCATGCCGTTCCCATCGGTAACCGCCGAGGCCGGATTTACCACCCCACCCTTGCCTCCGTCGCTGAAGGTCACGGCGACACCCGCAATCGGGTTTTGCGTGACCGGATCCAGAACCTGCACCTGCAATGGATTTGCGAGCGTGCTGCCCACCGCAGCCGATTGCCCGTTGCCGCTCACCATCGTCATCGCCGGCAATATCCCAAACACCACCAGGCTGTTCACCGTACCCACGAATACTTTTCCGTCAGCCGCAATCGGCCCAGCAAAATGCACCATCGCCGGCATGGCATCGCGGTGATTGGGAGCCTGTCCGCTCGAGTACAGCACATTCAGCGTGCCAGCGTCCCATCCCCAAAGGTTATGATTTCCGTCAACAAACCAAAGAATCCCGCTCGTATTTCCGTTCGCAGTAAGAATTGCATTGGCCCCAGCTCCATTCAGCGACGAATAAAGAGGAGTTCCTAGTAATCCGTTGTTCAGAGGGTATGCAACGGCTGGACCTCCCAACCCAAAGAAATAGACGGTATTGTTCCAATACACGGGGGAGCCGCTCTGCGGCACCGCCGAGGTCAGTTCCTGCACAATCTGCGTGTCTGTGGTGGTGCAGGTCGTGCAGAGTTGGCCCATGTTGTCGCGATTCAATACGTAAATGGTCCCCTGCTTGCCGACGCCGATGGCTTCATGAGGAATTGGGCCAGGCTGGTCAGGCAGGAGCAAGACGCCTCCGGTCAGGTCAAGATCGTCTTTGGTTAGATATTGATGTTCATACGGCGTGAACCAATCCATCAGCTCAAAGCCGCTGTCTTCGAGTTCAAGCTTAATCACGCTGGTCGACAAGTTCGTTCCTGGCGCATAAAAGCCCTCTCCATCTTCGGCATAGACGTTCCCGTCGTCGTCAGCAGAAATCCCTGCGCCCTTTTGCCAGATGGAGGCCAGATTGTTTCCGGGTTCGGTGGTGAATGCACCTTCCAGTTGCAGGCTCGTCGCGTTATAGGACATTACCCAACCCTGGGCGGGCAACGTGTTGCAGCAGTTGGATCCCCACGCGATGTAAACATGGCCGTTCGACAGCAACAGCGCCGGCCGATTCATCTGGTAAAAATCCTGGAACGTGGTCGTGGTGTTGTTCTGCTGGGAATTTGCGGCGATCGTCACCGGTCCGCCCAGCGTCTCCAGTCCCGTGGTCACGTCGAGTGCGTGCAGACGGTGCACCACGCCGCCATTCTCATAGGTTTCGGCAACCACATACATCGTCGCAGTCGATGGATCGATAACAGGCGTCGAAACAATTCCCAACTCGCTCCATCCAGTGGTGTTGGCATTTCCCTTCAGGGTCGCCGACATCGTCGTTGCACCGGGCGCGCTGTAATTCAGCAGGCTCGTCATCCACAGCGGGCCTAATCGCGAATCATCCGCGTCGAACGCCCAGACGCTGTCGTGCATGGTGGCCACGTACACCACGTTATGCACACCCTTCCCCGGGATTGTGACATTCGGAAGATAGAGAGGATGTCCCACGACCATGCCATCAACCGGCTGGCTGAATAATTGCCCAAAAGTCTGATAATTGACATTCGCCGGGCTCAGGAGTGTCTCTGTGGTATTAGCCCCGCTCCGGGAATTGTCGTAATGCCAAGTGGTGACCGGAGTCTGCGCCGCGAGAAAAAAAGAAGAGGCCGACATCATCACCAGCAACGACGAAATAACTGCGATTCGCACATTCAATGTTCCCAAGAAAGTATTCTCCATTAGGAAGCGCTAGGTACCGGCTATGTCGAGCCGCAGCAGAGCAAGAACCAAACGACCGAGGTTTCAGTGATGAAGAGCGCAACATGGGCGTGCACCCGCGCATACGGGGGCCTAGCGTGGCGTACTTTTTTTCTTTCGGGGGAGCGTTAACTTCTTTTGGGGGAGTGTAAACGTTCAGGCTGATAGCCCGAGAGCCCTGCAGGGGAAGGCACTATTGATCATGAACACTATGACGATTGGACTTGGCTTGTCAAGCAAACACTGTCTTTCCATTCGATTCGGGACCAGACAGTTCGATACGGCATGCCAACAGTTTTGGGTACTAAGAGGTAGTGCCTGCATAGGCGACGGTGGCCCAGCCCCGACGTTTTTTGCGCGCGCGGGATTCCCAAATGCAAAGCCCGTCCAGTTTTGTTTTTCCGAATCGCTCCGCTCTGGTGTCGCTCGGAATGCAAAGGCTGCCCCACTGTGTAAAACTTTTTGCCAACCATTTCATTCTTGCCCGGCATCTTTGACCGACAACTGTGCGTGCAAACCGGGTTTTGATAATCAACTCAGAAAAGGCAGTTTTGCCGATTGGAGGGCCTATCTACAATTCATATTTCATCCTGCTTGTATTGTTGGGGTTTTCAACCCCAGGCTGGACACAAGATCAGCCCCACGCGATCGTCTTACGCTCGACGTGGCATGCTTTCGCACCGCCGCTTAGCCAATTGCTTCCTGTGCCTTCGAATTCGGCAAGCACCGATTCGGCGCAGGCGAATGAAGAAGACCAACCACTGCGTCGCGCCCTGCCGCCCACAATTGACTCCGCGCTCCAGGCGGGAGAAGACGATTCAAGCGCGAACGTGCTTGCAGCATTTTCGGCGACTTCGGGCCTGAATATTCTCGGGCTGGGCACCGGATTCTCCGGCTATTCGCTACAGGCAAGCGTTCCCGATACCAATGCCGCGATTGGTCCCACACAGATTCTCGAGTGGGTGAACGAATCTTTTGTAGTGCTGAATAAGTCCAACGGCCACGTGGAGTATGGTCCTGCCAACGGAAATACTCTGTGGCATTCTCTGGGCGGACCATGCGCGACGTACGACAACCTTGATCCTATTGTTAAGTTCGACAGGCTGGCGCAACGCTGGGTCATGATGATGCCCATCTTTCGTGAGCCTTCCTACTTTTGTGTTGCGGTTTCAAGCGGCTCCGATGCGGTGAATAGCAGTTGGCACCTCTACGCCTTTGAGGAACCGGGCGGCAATCCATTGTGTGGTGGTTGCAGGCCGGATCCGGATTATCCAAAATGGGCCGTCTGGCCGGATGGTTATTACGTGAGCTATGTGCAGGGGGGTGTGAACGAAATTTATATCGGCGCAGGCGTCTGCGTGGTCGATCGAACTGCCATGCTGAAGGGTGCGGCAGCCGCCAACATGCAATGCTTTACAGAGACCGGCACGGACTACGGAGCCATGCTGCCTGCGGATATCGACGGCACTACCCCGCCTCCTTCCGGCTCTCCGGAATACTTCATGGCCTACGACTACAACGATCAGTCGCTGGACCTCTGGCAATTTCGTGTGAACTGGAGTAATCCTTCGCTCTCGAAGTTCACAGGCCCCAGTAACATTCACGTTCCTGCGTTCGCGGAACCTTGTGGGGAGACTCGAACCGAGGTTACGTATACGACCGGACACTGCATCCCGCAGGCTGGCACGTCGGAAGGTCTTGATTCTTACGGCGACCGCCTCATGTATCGACTTGCCTACCGCAACTTCGGCAAGTATGCGTCACTGGTTGCGAACCATACCGTAAGTATCGGCAACGGCACGTCGCAAACCGGCATTCGCTGGTACGAGTTGCGCAACAGTGGCAGCGGCTTCGGCCTGTATCAGAATGGTACGTACGCTCCTAACGCCAATTATCGGTGGATGGGCAGCATCGCTATGGACAAAGTAGGCGACATCGGACTGGGTTTTAACGTCTCTGGCAGTGGAATGCACCCCTCCATCCGGTATACAGGCCGTCTATCCAGCGATCCATTAGGGCAAATGGAAAGCGAGTTTGACGTGCTCTCTCATGCGGGTGTTGCGCTCGGTTCCCAGACAACCACTTTTCATTGGGGCGATTACTCCAGCCTGGTCGTCGACCCCAGCGACGACTGCACGTTCTGGTATGCCACGGAATATATTCCGAGTTCGAGCAGTCCCAACAATCACTGGGCTACCCGCATCGCATCGTTCAAATTCCCGGGGTGTAAGTGAACTTAATCTTCAAAATGGGGACCCCGGGATTGACAACCCGAGGCAAGCAAAACTGATGGGGAAGCGCCAGTTGGTAGGATGCTGGAATTATTGACACTCTCTGCGGTACGCGATTCAGGGCCTCGCGGACGAAATCGTATCGACTGCACCGTGCCGGAACCGCGTTGGCCGTGAGGGCTCAGAAGAAGTTCGAATATTCATAGTGTCCATGAGTCAGGAAATCACACCAAAGATATTCTGGTTGAGGAAGTCGTTACGGAATTTCCCTTTGGGGTCGTATCGTCTACACAGGTCGATAAAGTCCCGCGATTTCTGATAAGAGGTCTGGAGGTTAGCTGGAGTGATTGTGAACAACTTTCCCCAATGTGGACGAACCTCGAATGGTTCCAGTTCTTTCTCAATCACTGGCAGCAAGCTTTTGACCGAGGGCCAATCCGGTTTCCAGGTAAAGTGGATGGTTACGTGAGGTTCTCCGTAGCAGGGGCTCATCCAGAGATTGTCGGCAGCGATGCTACGAATTTCTGAAATTAACAAGTGCGGCCTGACCTGTTCATGCAAGCGTTCTGTTGCTAGGATCGCTTCGACTGCATGACGCCGTGGCACGAAGTACTCCGACTGCAGTTCCTTGCCGGCGCTGGGTGTAAATCCCATGCGAAAGTGTGGAAGCCGTTCGTACCACGGGCCGGGCACGCCCATCTGGGGTGTGCAATTCTCCCCGGAAAGCGCTGCAATGGGATGAAGGTCTTTGGTTGCGGGTTTCGCACCAAAAAAGTCCTGTGGCGCCTCAGGTGAAGAATGTCCTTCCTCGATACGGCTCTTCAGCCAGACTTCGTTGACACGTTGTTTTTGCCAGTCCGTGAACAAACTTACGCTGTAGGCGCTGGACATGATCGTGTCAAAGTGTTCTTTCACTTCGCTGAAAGGAAGATTTTCATAGACGTACTGTCGCATCATATAGCGAGGCTGGATATCCAGAGTGAGTCTGGTAATCACGCCCAAGGCTCCGAGTCCAACTACAACTCCTTGAAATGTCTGACCATCGTGCTCACGTGACAACTTCGCAACGTCACCCGCCGCAGTGATGAATTCCAGCGCGGAAACAGCTGTGGACAGGTTGCCGTTGCCGTCTCCTGATCCGTGGGTTGCCGTGCTGCAAGCCCCAGCGACCGAGATGTGAGGCAGCGAGGCGAGGTTGTGCAGGGCGAATCCGTGGCTGTCAAGATAAGGACACAATTGTCCATAGGTTATGCCCGCCTCGATAGTTGCCGTCCGCGCAGTAGAGTCGATGGCAACCACTTTATCCATTGCTTTGAGGGAGAGAAAGTACTGGGTGCTGTCGGCGATCTGGTTGAAACAATGACGGGTACCGAGAACCTTCAGGTTGGCCTGTTTTCGGACAAATTCTCGAACCTGTTCCAGGGAATCGGCCGAATACAATCGGTCGGTGCTGTACTCAACATTGCCGGCCCAGTTTTTCAACTTGTCACCCAGCGCCCAGTTGAGCACAGGAGATAAAACCGGCAATGCCGCTACGGAACTGAGCATCTTCAGAAAGGTTCGTTTATTCATGGCCTCGATTGCCCCATTCCCGAGCCTAATCAATACGAGCGATAGTCAGGATCCATCTCCGGTTTGCGAAGTCCTGCCATCTCCAACGCTTGAAAGATAAATGTGTTCCACGCAAATACCCGGTGGTAGCCGAAAAACGGATGACTCGGATCAGTGGCCAGATATTCCTGGCTCGTGGGGAACTCTGGAGAGATGTTAATTTCAGCCCAGAGGCGGTTCGCGACGGCTTGGTCGGCCTTGTTCCATCCATGCAGTTTGCCGGCGACATACCCACATATCTCAATTCGCATCCAGCTTCCGCCGTTGTAGTAAATTCCATCCATATTGTGATTGGCGTAGTTAGCGCCATGTTCTTCGCTGATCATCGGGTGCCAGGCGTCGGTGAAGTATCCCCAATCTTTGCCGTTGTTCTTCAGCCCAATGAAAATTGGACGCACTGTCCCGCTTAGTCCTGGATGCGGAGCGGACTTGCTGGGCAGCAGCAGAGGAATACGATCGAGGTGGTTGATCAGCATTTCATCGGTCAGGATTTTACGTCCGAATAACCACAGAGATAGAAACTCCGGGAAAATTTCATCGAAACCTATGGCATCGCTTATATTTCTTGCCGGACGGACAAACTGCCGTATCGGATCGTAGTACGAGCGATAGACTTCTTCCGCTTTCGCGACATACTCGTCAGAAATTCCATCGCTGATCCCAGGAATTTTCAATTCCTTGATCACGCGCAGCGTCACGGCCAGCATGCCCTGGTTTTCGCAAATCTCTGAAGTGCCTTCGGGGAAACTGACTACATCGAGTTGCCCCATTACAAACTCTGCCCAACAGACGCCGTCCCGACGTTTGTCATACGTGCGCAAACAGTATTCTGCGGCTTTGCGAATCTTCTCCATTGGCAGGGTTGTCCCAAAACGCGCACGATTTCGCAGTGCCCAGATCAGCCAGAGGGGGGTTGAGTCGTTCGATTTACGCTCCAGGTTAGCCATGTTCGGCTCGATTAGGGTGTTAATGGCTCCGTCTTCGCCTTGATTGCCTGCCCACAAATCGAACACGCCCTCGTTTAATTCGCGGTTATGAATGCCATTTAGCGCGAAGAAGCTGTCACGCATGTACATTTCACCCGCCGCCGAATACCAAATACTGGGGGCGACGATAGGATGCGGATACTCCGGTGCGACGGACCAACAGAGCATCATCAAGTCGGAATAGAGTACTTTTTCGGTCTCACCCCCGCGAAAATCTAATCCATCCGCGAGATGCTGCTGGGCAGCAAGGCGATAACCGCGAAGTGTCTCCGGAACCTCCTCATCGATGAAGATGAAGGACGTCGTTGCTTCCGCACGATCCATCCCGAGGCGATGACACGGCCGTAATCGCGTGAGAACCCGACGGAGTTGCAAATCTCGAAGTTCGATAGTCAGGGGGGACGGAAGAAGTCGCGCTTTTATGTCCTGATCTGATTCCGCAAGGGAAATGTGAAGCGCACCGCCGGTCCCCAGCAAGGAAGGAATGAGAGCATCAGTACGAAATTCCGTCCAACGTTCCGGCGAAGGTGGAACGCGATCGTTGTACAAAGTAAGATTTTGCAGCTTACGGAATTGGTCATCAACATCCCACAGTTGGACCGAAAACGATTCCTTTGCCCGATATTTGAAGCGTAGTGAGTAGATCTCAGAATCGTTTGCGGGAAAGGGAACGATTACGCCTGCGTGAGAATCGGGGATTGACAAAACCGTTGTTCCGTTCTGCTCTTCCAGCAGCGGATTTCCTTGTTTGTGCCAGTTGGAAATCTCCGGGAGCGATACGGCAGGCTCAGAATTCTGATTTTCCTCCTGCGCGAGTTCCTCGCCGAAAGTCTGACCCACAAAGAAACGGTGCTGACTGCGATCACTATCGCGGCAAACATAACAAAGATTGATATCCGTAATTTTGTGCGGCGCAGGCTTAACAGGTCTTCCATCGCGCCGGATGATGCGGCTCCATCCATTGCGATAGCCGGAATCGGTCAGCAGACCGACTGTGACATTGTCATGCGATCGGAATCCGGCAGCCGGAAAATATTCTCGCAGGGGTCCGCCTTTGCAGTTCGGCTGATCGAAGCTCCAGAAGGATGCTGGTGGTTCGAGCGGTTCCAGAGAATTGGTTACTTGATAGAACAAATCATACATATCTGCCTGATGTAATCGGATCTGTTTTCGCACAACCTGCGGAGAGACCAGCCGATACTCCACCTGCACAAAGATTGTCGCCTTCAAGGTCGCAAGGTGGCACTCGCCTGCTAAATTCAGCTGGTCTTCACTTTGGCTGCACAATCTGGCCCGCCAGTCTTGTACTCGATCTTCCAGACTACGATCGGCATTCTGAAAAACCGCGGAAAACTCACCTTCCCCGCTGTGTCGGGCAACGAGTCGCCCCCCGAAGAGAATGAGCGCATGATAGCCCGAATGAACATCGCCAGCAGCCTTCAAGCTCACTCGCTCAACGGAAGACCGCTCCGCCGCATTCCCGAATACGCCCCGGGGAAGAACTCCCACCAAACCCGTAGCCGCAGAACTTGCGATGAACTGACGGCGTGAAATCCTGGCCATGAAAGCGGGTAATCCCCTTGAATCCAAGATAAGACCAACGCATTTGGCGGCATGCATACCACAGCACGATTGAGCCACTTCTTGATCCCAGCTTTAGATCGGCCGAGATCGTGCTTTCAGCTAGCGGACAGCCGCGGATGCTACCCCAATATACTTGTCGGCGCCCCCATAATAGAAAAGCCATCGCTCTCGGTCGCGCACCATCCCCTCAACAAAGACAACGTTGGGCACTTGGCCAACCTTTTCCCACTCATGCACTGGTTCGAAGATTGGTTGCTCGGCGCGAGCGACTACCTTGGTTGGGTCCCTCTTGTCAAAAAGCACCCAGCCAGTTCGATAAACACTGTTATCGTCCGCTCCGTTGTAAATCAAGAAAATGCCACTTTGGGTGATGATGGGTGCGGGGCCGGGCTCTACCACCTGCGAGTCGAACATCTTTGGGCGGCTCGCCAGTACAGGATGGTCGAGTACATCCGTCCAGTGAACGAGATCATTGGATTGGGCAATCGACATTTGCGTCGGTTGCTGTGCACCGTCTGCGAGGTAATACATCCAGTACTTGCCATTTATTTTTTTCGGGACGATCGCTCCGGATTTAGTCCAGCCTACATTCCATTTGCCCCTGTAGGCTGGCATGATAACGCCCTGGCGTTTCCAATGAATGAGGTCAGTCGATGTAGCCATACATAGCTGGGCGTCGCCGTGAGTCGGCCCTGTAGCATGTATGCCCCTCCCGCCCTGATTGTTGTAGCCGGTGTAGGTGAGATAAAAGGTATCTCCGATCTTCACTAAACGCGGATCTTCCACACCACCACCGGTTTCATACGACGCTTCTGCAACCAGGACCGGTTCGGGGCGCCTGACGAAATGGACACCATCATTACTGGTGGCGTAGCCGAGCGACGACTTGCCTTGATGGTCTTGAGCCCGATACAGCATTACAAATTTTCCATCGTACTTCGCCACAGTTGGATTGAAGGTTCCCGCGGATTCAAAACCGTCTCCTTCAGGGGAGAGGATGGGTGTGTCGGAGATCCTGGTCCAAGTTCCGAAAGGCAACGTGACTTGTGCGGTCGCCGCGCCCAGAACCATCACAAGCGAGATACAAATAACAATGTGCGAGCCTGCTCGAGCGACCTTTGGCATCGAACCTTCACCTCCTCCGGCGGCATTGCGTGCGAGGGGACGACGCAACCGCGCTCGCTAAAACATGGAATCGCAATCAGAAATCCGCGACCAGGCGCAGGATCCCCTTCGGCGGAACATTGATCGTCTCGCCAATCGTCTGGCCGTTCGCGCTCCAACGAACCGAAGCTCCTTGTGCCGGGGATACGCCGAGCGTTGCGGAGCGGGATTCTCCCGTTGGGTTGTAAAGCACGAAGTTGAGCTGTCGTGGCGGAAACTGCCGAGCATCGTGAATATCGAGCAGATCGAGGTTGGCCATCATCATCTCTCGGTCGCTGACCTGGCCGAGAGCTTCAAACATCAGGTACATCCATATACACTCGCCCGCACCGTAAATCTCTTTACCCACATTGCCAGTCTGCCCACCTAATTCCAGAGTTCCCAAGTTTTCGAATGGGATGAATCCCATTGATACATTCTGGCGATCTTCTGAGCATTTCTCGAAAAAACTGAAGTTGTTGCGCCGCTGTTGGTCCATGAAGCGAAGTAGGCCTTCGATGACGATTCCTCGTTTCATGATCCCTGTCCAAGGCAAAATCGCCTCGACATTTTCTTTGAAGGCGGGATAGAGAATGGAAGCGGCGGCCTGCACCATACCCCGGATATCGTGCGTTTTCTGGCTCGGATCGGAATACCAATAGAACATTCGTAGCTGCTCGTAGAGAAGGTACCTGGCTTCGTCCTGCAATCCGAGTTCTGCCGCTGCCAGCGCGCCATATGCGAGTTCCTGGGGTTCGTGAAATAGCCGATCCGACGGAACCGTGCAAAGTGCACGGACTGCATTCCGCGCTTCATCGCGATACGCTTGCTCTTTCGTCAATTGATTCGCGATCAAGGCCGCCCATGCATAAAGGCCGCCTATCGCATAATTGGTGCCCGCGCCTTGAGCTTTCAGGGTTGAAACGTCGTAATAAATCGGGAAGAGGTAATCATATTCGTGCGCCATCTTCCGGGCAGTATTGAAGACATCTAGGAAGTTTTGCTTGACTTGCCCCAATCCTGTCAAGGCCCCAATCATTGGATATTTGACCAGGCCATTCTCGAAGGGATACCAGGAATCAGCCCTCTCGTTCTCAGGACGAACGAAGTCATTACTAATGCTGTGCGTGTCAGAGTGATAGAAACCGGGGAGGTCCTCCAGAAACTTGTCGCACTCGGCTTGAAAAGCGGGGGAGGGGTGCAAACGAAGATATAAGAGAGAGGGCCAGAGGACATCAGCCAGCGTCATCAGTTCGAAATTGTTTGCAGGCTGTTTCCAGAGCTGCGAGGTCTGTTTGACATACGCCGAGAGTCCTGTATGTCCATCGGCTGCGACCTCCGTCTCGCCTTTGTTTTGCAAGTTAGCGACTGTACCGTTGGCAAACTCCTTCCAGGAACTCGCACATTTTGGCCAGGTGAGCCGTTCCTCAAAAATCGGCAGTAACGCTTCCATCCAGCGCCTGACCGCTTCTTGTTCGGTCAACAGCGCCGGCATGGAACGCTGCATGAACCAGTATGTGAATCTAATTTCGCCAGCGGGGAGTACGTCTCCAGTGGCCTGATCGGCAATCAGACCAACTCCCATCCGTTGCGTTCCGTCAGTATGAATGCGCGAAATACTTGAACAGCGATAGACGAGAAAGCGTGGAATATTCTGTATTCCCATCCAGTTCATATCGCTGAAGTCGAAAAACATCATGGTTTCGATCCCGGCATTCTGATCGAGCAAGTAGAGTGCCGGCAAATCATTACCCCAAGCGCCCAGGGAATTACGAGTTGGTTGCTGCAGTAAAACGCGCCTCCAACTTCCCGACTGCCCCTCCATAAGAGTTGAATTGGTGGTGAGCCAGACCACGATTTGCGGCTCAACTTGACTTGCCTGGTGAAGCTTGATGTCTCGAGGTACGCTCAGCTTCGTGGAGAATCGAAACCACCGACAGTCTCCGCCGAGATTCTCAGCTGAGATATTCGCCTCCCAGCCGTAGGACAGCGATTTTCCCCGGAGATCCTCAGCGTTGGATGAGCCTTCGCATTTTAGGACCGAGCCGCTTCTTGAGGTGTGTGAGGCGTGAAGCGGGAATGAAGGACCGGTCACAAGAGGAATGCCGGGCAATGTGGCCGGACGCCACTCATTCGCGACCCGCAGAAAATTCTGGAAGGAGAAGATTCCTCCTTCAGGAGAGAGCCGCAGTTGCTGGTCGCCATTTTCGAGACTTGTGGATGCGACCGGCTGGTCTTCCGCCAGCAAGAGGTTCAGGCTTTGCGAACGTCGGCTGTAGCGAGCGCCCGCCGCGCTAACGACACAACTCTTGATGAAGCCGCGGCGGCTGAGGAGGCTCATGTAGCTGTCAGCAGAATGCGATTATGGTTTGATTCCCTGCTGAGGAACAAGCTCCCCATCAGGAGTTAACGTCAATATTCGATTTTGAGCCCAAACTGGATAGTTCGTGGCCCAGTGGCGTTCGTGATTGCGCCAAAGCCACAGGCAAACGCCTGCTGACACCCTGGAGAGTTGGCAGGCGCAAAGGGAGTTCCTAGTTGTGTGGCAAACCCTCCGGAGCCTCCGGGTTGCTGATAAATGTGGCGATTGAAAATGTCAAAAAATTCTGCCCGGAAATCGATCACGCCTCGGTCCGCAATCTTGATTTTCTTTCCTATCGTGATGTCCTCGTTTCTCGCACCGAACGTGCGAGCGCTGGCTAGCGTTCGGGGCTCATTCCCGAACGTAAAGGGAGCCGTGGGGGCAAAGGCATTCGCGTTGAAGAACGGAGTGGTCAGGGGATTTAAGCCTCTGCCATTTGTTTGCTTGACTCCGGGGATAACATCCACCCGCGCACTGCCCGTAAATTCACATCCGCCGAAAAGGACGGCACCAGCCGTACCGGTGCAAGGGGCATACACCTCGGTCGGCTGTCCGGACTGATAGCCCAATATTCCAGATACAGACCATCCCCCCACGATGCGGTCGGTTACCCCACCTTTATTCATGAATGACTTTCCGCGCCCCACTGGAAGCTCATAGAAGAAACTTGTGACCAAGCTCTGAGGTGTATCGAGCGAGCTTACTGCTTTCTCCGCCCTGCGATTGTAGGAGTTCTCTCCAATCCAGGCGTTTGCACCGATGAAGCCTTGAACGCCCGGGCCTTGGGAATCCGCGTCGGTAATGTTCTTTGAGACCGTATACGAGACCAGGAAACTCAAACCTTCCGCGAATCGTTTGTTGACTTGGGCCTGCATGGAATGGTAGGTCGAGTTACCGGTGCGATCCGGTGTGAAGGAGTCGTCTTCCTGGTTGAAATCCCCGTATTGCGGGAACGGTCGCAAAGCCTGATTGATGTTGCCGGTGAAGCCCGCATATGGCACCTTGACGCCCGCAGCAACCGACTTGGGGCAGGTGACCGGTGGCGCCAGGCAGCTTACATTCATGGTGAGCTCGCTGCCCAGCGGAAGATATGTTGGGTTGACCTGATTGGGAATAGCAAGCAGCGCTGGCAGATGAGTTCCCTTCGAACCTACATAAGCCACGCTGGCCACGAGATTCTTCGCAATCTGCCGCTGCACATCGAGGTTCCAGGATTGAATGTCGGCTGGCCGCCCGCTATTACGTGGAATCAGAATGACCCCACTATTTCCATTCTGCCCCTCAGGTGTGAATGGACCCGACACAGGCAGAATGTGTGGGAATCCGTTATCAATCTGGAACGGTGCGCCGTTCCCGAAACTTAAGTTCTCGATGTTGAAAAATCCCAAACCGTCCTGATCAGCGTACGAGCCTTCCTTGAGAGGTTCGTAATATATGCCATATCCGCCCCTCAGGACAGTCTTGTCACTGATGCTGTAGGCAAACCCCAATCGCGGCCCAAAGGCCTTGGTGTAAGTATCCTGTAGCCGGTGTCTTCCATTGCGGCCGGGGCCGCTCCCAAAGTAGGTGTAAGCGCCCAGAATACCTCCCGCACCTGGGTTCGGCAGAGTTGGATCAACTTCAGAAAAGCGATCCTGCGATTCCCGGGCTGGTAGGTCCAAGTCGTAACGCAACCCATACGTCAAGGTCAGTTTAGGGGAAACTTTATACGTGTCTTGGGCATAAAGATAGGAATCTTTATAGCGTGGTCCATTGGTGTGCCCATAATTCAATGTGCCGGAATCGACTAATCCGAACAGGGCACTGGCAACCCCGTAACCGCCCGTACCACTGGGGGTGCCATCGCTGCTGGTTTCGGCGGCAGCAAAGTGAAACTCGCCCGACGCCTGCGTGAGCCGGCGTGTGTTGAATTGCAAGGCATTGAACCCGCCGCCAAATTTCAGCGTGTGTTTTCCACGAACCAGACTCACGGCGTCGTTTACCTGATATACGTTGTCGGCAAATTGGGAGTCACCACAGTTGTTCAAGTCGTCTTGATAATTCGTTCCGAAGAACCTTAGGCAGGGAAAAGTTGTATTAGCAACTCCCGTCAGACCCAGCTTCTGCGGCCAATTCTGACCTATGCCATTGGAAGCTTCCGTTCTGAATCGGCGGCTGAAGCCCACCAGGAACTGGTTCACCACAGTTGGGCTGAATATGTAGTTGTGGCTGAACCGTGCGTAACGGGTGTCTTGCGGGGTTTCTGAACCCAGGAACGGCCCCAAAATATCGACGTTTCCAGTATTGGTATTGTCATAGTCGAATCCAGCCGAGATTCGCTGTTTGTCCGAAATCGTCTGGTCAACCTTCAAGTCCCACAGGTTCGCCGTCGTCTTGGTAATCGACTGGTCGAATACGTTGCCAGTCAATCCGCCGCTGGTTTTCGGCAACAATGCCATTACCTTGGCCATCACGGCGCTTTCCTTGTAATTGGGGTCATTACTCAAGATGTTGCCGGTTATTGGATTGTGTGTAGTTGGATCATAGAGCTGAGTTCCGGGAAGCAATGCGGAAAAGTCACCGTTCCGGAAGGACTCGGGGATGTACGAAGCTGGTCCGGAACTACCGGTGTGAAACCGAAATCCTTCGTAGTCGAAGAAAAAGAAAGTCTTGTTACGACCATCGTATAAGTGAGGTAGATACACGGGACCGCCGACCGTAAAGCCAAAATCGTTCTGCGTGTCCGGAGGCTGCGGGTCAAGTGGGTTACCGACCAACCGGTTATAGGCATTTTGCGTATTCAGCGTCCACGCTCTCGAGTCCAGCGCGCGGTTACGCAGGAAATCGTAAGCCGAGGCGTGGAAACTATTCGTACCCGACTTCATGGTGAGGTTTACAATCCCGTCACCCGATTCACCGAATTCGGGAGCGAAATTGCTCTGAAGCGTCTTGAACTCCTGGACTCCTTCCGTAGATACGCCCTTGTTCCATTGCGTATTCGGAGAAACCAGCGAAATCGAAACGCCATCAACAAGAATGTCAGTTCCACCTTCCTGCCCGCCGTTCAGTTTGAAATCATCTGACGAGTTGCTTCCGGGATCATTGGCGACGTTGCCCACGAAGCCCGGTACCAACGTGATGAACTGAACCGGGTTGCGGATTGTCCCGGAGACTTCCAACGGAAGGTTGTCCACTAAGGTTTGTTGAACGGCCGTACCGATATCGGAACTCGCGGTTTCCAATTGTCCAGCATCGGCAGAGACGGTCACAGTTTCGGTCGTGGAGCCCACCTGTAATTTGACGTCCAAGCTCACCGTACTTTCGGTCGCGACAGTGACTCCCTTTTGCGTGTACGTTTTCATGCCCGGGGTTTCCACCGTTACGACGTAACGGCCGGGTGGCAGGTTCGGCAAAGCATACACTCCCGCACTGCTCGTCTTTGCCCGAACGGTGAACCCAGTATCCATATTTTTAGCCGTTACCGAGGCTCCCGGCACAATGGCGCCTTGGGCGTCGACCACTGTTCCCTGGATATTCCCGTTTGTGGTTTGGCCGTGAGCGGCAATGGCCAAGGTCGAAGCTAATAGGCAAAGCACGAAACCGGAACGCAAGCCTTCTTTCACGCAAGCCTCCCCGAAGGAACTCTCCGCGATTGCATAAGCCAAGCTACAGAAATTCATATACAGCGAGAGAAGAACCCCTACGTGAGGCTAAATATAAAACCATTACGGTCTGGGGAAAGGGAGTAGCTTGTGAATTCATTGTGATTCACATCAGAAAGGAGCTTGATCATTTGTTTCTTCGTCAATTGCCACTTGAAATCCGGAAGTGTTCGTGTGCTACGATGTCCAACACTTGCCGCGCTTCTCCTAAGGCACTCGATCTCAGGACAAATGGTTACCTCCGCGTCGCGATCTCCGTTGATCGACGATCCCCTCAGCGATGAGAGATGGCAGCTCGTTCAGCGCATCGTGGCCAGTCCGCCATTTCAAAAGAGCGGCCGGCTACGCGACTTGCTCCAATACATCGCCCAGCAGACCATTCGCGGCTACCCGCAAGAATTAAACGAGCAACACATCGGCGAGGCGGTGTTTGGCAAGCGCCACGGATACAGCCCGCTCGAGGACAGTTCTGTACGAGTCCATGTGCGGCAACTCCGTTTGAAGCTGCACGAGTATTTCGATGGAGTGGGACGAAACGAACCGCTGATTCTGGAAGTCCCGAAGGGTTCCTATGCCCCGACGTTTCGGGCTGCGAGTGCAAAGCCACAAGAGCTGACAACCGCCGAGGAGCATCGGCTGGCTCCTGCAACCCGGCGCGCCGTATTGCCTTGGATTCTCTGTGCCATTCTGGCTGCGCTCTGTGTGAATTTGTTTATTAACCGACCGAAGACTAGCCCTCCGGCGGTAGACACCCGTGGAAACAATCCGCCCTGGCCGTTTGCCCAGGTTTTCGACCCGCGGCACCAGACCTTGATCGTGGTTGCTGACGGTAACTACGGTATGTTTCGAATTCTTACGGGCAAGCGCGGCTCTCTAGACGAATACCTGCGTCGCGACTTCGAGAAAAAGACTGCCCTCAAACTCGACCAGGCCGGATCAGGTTTTGGTGATTACATCTTTGGCTCGACCTTGACCTCGTTTGCCGATGTTGCCAATGTGGTGTCTCTGTTGAAATTGTCCGGACCCTTGCAGAAACAAGTTTCTGTGCGTTCGGCCAGAGACTTGAGGATCCGAGACCTTGATCATGGGAATTATGTCTTCATCGGAAGCCCGGCATCCAACCCATGGGTTTCGCTTTTTGAAGACAAACTGAATTTTCGCGAAACCGAGGGGGTGGTCGGAAAGAGCTTGAAAGCATTTGTAAACACCAAGCCTCTCCCGGGTGAGCAAACGCGGTACGAGGGACTGCGGTCGACAGGAAGCGATGGCGACGACTACGCGACCATTGCGTTGCTGCCCAATAACACCCAGGATGGCAGCGTTCTCATCCTGCAAGGACTTCAGCAGGAGGGCACGGAAGCGGCCGGTCGGTTCTTGGCCGATACTGAGAATCGGGAACAGGTACAGCGAGCCCTTGGAATTCCTCTCTCCTACCGCATGACTGATGTGTGGTTTGAAGCTCTTATTCGTTCGCGCACTGTCTCTGGAGCTCCGAGTTCCACGGAGTTGGTGGCAATTCGCCGTATCCATTGATTCGTGCGCATTCGCGAATTTCCTGGAAACACATTTTGCGAATGGAAAACTGTGACCGGGTTTTGAATGTTGGTGCTAGTCTTCTCAGAAGCATGCGTTGGCGGAGATACGCTTTTCATTTTAAGTGGAGCTCGGTCTCCCGGTCTCTGCCTTTTCCCGCAGCTCTGGTCGTCGCCTGCGTGCTTCTGGCAGTAGCAGCGGCCGCGCAAAGTGAGCTCGATACTCTGCTCGAACAGGCGCGCAGGGACGAAAAGACCGGCGACTACCCCGCTGCAGCCCGCATTTATGAGCAGGCCCTGGCCCTTGCTCCGGGAAATCTGGAAGTTCTGAAAAGATTGGGGATTTTGGAACAGACCGAACTGAAATTTGATGGCTCTGTCGCCCGCTTTCGAGAAGTGCTCGCAGCCGACACGAAATACTCGGAAGTTAATTTCTACTTGGGCGTCTCCTACTTCGGGAAGAGTGATTTTCGCGACGCGATCGAAAGCTTCCAGCGCGAACTTGGAACTCCGAAGCCCCATCCGCGTTGCCACTACTACCTCGCACTGGCGCTGCAGTCGTCAGGCCGCGTGGACGATGCAATCGCGGAACTGAACCGCGACTTGGCCGATCACCCGACCGATGCCGACTCGCTTTATCAACTCGCCCGGCTCCACAAGAACGCCTCCCTGCAAGCAATCGAGCGGCTAAAGGCTATAGATCCGGACTCATTCCAGCTACACGCTCTCATCGGTGAGTCCTATGCTGAGGAAAAGCACTATCCCGAGGCGATCGAGGAATATCGCTCGGCACTCAGGAGAAATCCCGGCGCCGCGGGCATTCACTTTTCCATCGGTGTCGCGTATTGGGTTTTACACGAGCCAGACAAAGCCGAGCCAGAGTTTGAGGACGCATTAGTAGAAAATCCTGATGACCCGATGACCAACTTATATCTCGGCGACATTGCAGTGCAGAATCAGCGCTTTGATGAAGCCTTTGCCCATCTGCAGGTCGCAGAAAAAGCACAGCTGGATGTTCCGCAGATGCACACGCTCCTCGGTACTTGCTATCAGGCCCGTCATGATCCTGAAAGCGCGAAACGTGAATTATTGGTGGCCATCAAAGGCGATCCCACAGCACCGGCGCCACATTATCTGCTTGCGCAGGTTTACCGGGAGTTGCACGATCCAGACGCGAGTGCGCGCGAACTGAGTGAGTTTGACAATCTTTCAAAATCGGCTCCCAATCAGGCTCCTCACCCACGTGGGACAACGTCCCCGGATTCGAAGTAGGTGGATGGATGAATAAGCTCATCCGGTCTGCTTGTAGAATTTCCCGCACATCGTTGCTCTTGGCGATGGTGGTTCTTCTTCCTGCGCCTACCGTTTTCTGCCAAAGCTCGAACCCAACTTCAGTGGTCGAGCCCAGGTTCTCCGATGTGACGTCAGTTCTAGGCGTGCATTTTCAACATGTCGCCTCGCACACGTCCAAGAAATACCTGATTGAAACCATGGGTTCAGGAGTCGCTCTGTTTGATTACGACAACGATGGACGATTGGACATTTTTGCGGTCAACGGAGCCCAGATCACCGACCCCATGCCAAAAGGCAGCATCCCGCAGAAGATAGGGCCGGAGCAGTGGAACCGACTTTTCCATCAGAAGCCGGATGGCACTTTCGAAGACGTGACCGAGAAGGCGGGCTTACAAGGTGTGGGCTATGGATTTGGAGTCGCCATTGGCGATTACGACAATGATGGCTATGAAGACTTGTTTGTGACCGCCTACGGGGGCAACAAGCTTTACCACAACAACGGGAACGGTACATTTACCGACGTTACGGCACAGGCGGGAGTGGGAGGCGGCGGCTGGTCGACCAGCGCCGCATGGGTTGATCTGGACAATGACGGCCTGCTGGATCTGGTCGTGCTCCGCTACATGCAGTGGGATTTTATCGATTTGTGGTGCGGCGAACGCAAAGAAGGATTTCGAGCTTACTGCCCGCCCGATTCATTTCCTCCGATTAGTCCCCTCGTATATCACAACGACGGTAAGGGACATTTCACAGAGGTGTCGCAGAAACTCGGGCTCTCAAAAGAGGGCAAGGGATTGGGCATCGCACTCTCCGATTACGACCGCGATGGGCATATCGATCTTTTCTTTGCCAACGATTCAATGCCCGAGTTTTTGTATCACAACACGGGAAACGGTACGTTCGAGGAGGTTGGATTGCGATCGGGCGTGGCAGTGGATGGAGAAGGACACTCATTTGCCGGAATGGGAGTCGAATTCACAGACTACAACAACGACGGACTTCCGGATTTGGTCATCACTGATTTGGCCGATCAAATGTATGCCCTATTTCGCAATAATGGCGACGGCACGTTCACCTACGACAGCTACCCCTCGGGACTCGGACGAATGACCTTCGCCCACTCCGGTTGGGGAGTGCGATTTCTTGATTATGATAACGACGGTTGGAGAGACCTGATCATTGCGCAGGGACACGATCTGGACAACATTGAGCTGACATTTCCCAACCTCCGCTACCGCGAACCCATGCTGCTGGCGAGAGACACAGGCAAGAACTTCGTGGATGTGTCACCGGAAGCGGGGACTGTGTTTCAGCAGCCCTGGGTAGGTCGCGGTCTGGCGACCGGTGACATCGACAACGACGGAAGAATAGACGCCGTCGCGACCACGAATGGTGGCCCGATTCACGTGTTGCACAATGACACAAAGACGTCGAATCACTGGCTGACGCTCAGCCTAGTTGGCCACAAGAGCAATCGCGACGCGATCGGAGCCGCCGTCACCCTGGTCACCGACCACAGGACGCAGTTCGCGACGGTGACGACCGCAGGCAGCTATTTGTCGTCCAGCGACAAGCGCCTTCATTTCGGCTTGGACCAGGACGCCACGGCAAAGTCGATTGAGATTCAGTGGCCCAGCGGTATCCATCAGACCATTCAGAATGTGCGCGGCGATCAGATTCTGCAAATCGACGAACCTTCGCCTCTGAGCGCTAAAGAGCAACGGCATTAATGGGCGGTCGCCAAGGACTTCGCATTTTCAGATTTTAGTGCGGCACCTGAGCCTTCCTTCAGCGTGTCAATCGTATCCAGCGGAAGATTGTTGTAGCCCTCCACCAGCCCGCTGGGCCAGCGAACCTCCACGGAGTCCAGTTTCGTCGCAGAGCCCAGACCAAAATGCACCCTTCTATCGCTTTCCGAGGCATAACTTGACGCGCTGCGCACTTCATCGATTATCTTTCGCTTGCCGATGGTGACCGTGATCCTTGCTCCGATTCCGTCGCGGTTAGAACGCGTCCCCACAGTCTTGAAAGCGACCCAGTGATTGGCAGATCGAACGGAATTCACCAACAGGCTGGGCTGGTCGTTCATGTTGTTGATCACCACCGAAAGCCGGCCATCATTCCACAGATCGCCCACTGCCAAGCCGCGGGCAGAGGAGGTCGAGGTGATACCGGGACCAGCGCTTGCGGACACGTCGGTGAACGTCCCATCGCCGTTGTTGTGATAGAGGAGTCGCGGCTCTTTGAATTCGCCGCCGAGATGAAATTTCTCCACTTCCGGATAAACGTGCCCATTCGCCAGGATCAGATCAGGCCAACTGTCATTGTCAAAATCAAGAAACATGGTGCCCCAACCCAAATACTGAGTATGCAGACCTAAACCAGCTGCATAGGTCACGTCGGTAAAGAGTCCGCCGCCATCATTGCGGTACAAGGTTGGGGTGTCGTCAGAAAAATTTGTCTTGAACAAATCCAGACGGCCGTCACCGTTGAAATCGGCAACAGTAATACCCATGCCGGCCTGTTCGCGGCCGTCCTCGTTGAACGCGACCCCGGCCGATACGGCGACATCCGTGAACGTACCATCGTGGTTGTTGCGGTATAGAATGCTGGGCGCACTATCGCACGCGATGTAGATATCTGGCCAGCCATCATCATCGAAGTCGAAGGTTGTGACTCCCAGTCCGTAATGTCCTTCGGTGCGATCGATATGAGCCTTGACCGTCACATCTTCAAACGTGCCGTCGCCGCGATTTCGATACAAAATGTTCTTGGATCCGCGCAGCCCCCGTGGCCCGCACATAACCGGCACGCCCTTCCAAACACAAGATGACCTCTCTCCCGGTTTGGCAATGGTTGCTTGATCGAAATCCACGTAATTCGCAACCACCAAATCGAGATAACCATCGCGATCGTAGTCAACGAAAGCGCAGCCTGTTCCCCAAGACCTGCCTGAACCCGCGACACCCGCCTTCTCCGACACCTCTTCAAAGACCCCATTTCGGTTATGGTACAGGCGATTCTTGCCGTAATAAGTAATGTAGAGATCTTCCCAACCGTCGTTGTCGTAATCGCCCACACATACGCCCTGCCCCCAGCCTTCGGTCGTGCCGAGGCCTGTCTGGACAGTGACATCGCTGAAGGTCCCATCGTGATTGTTGCGATATAAGTGGCCGGTCGGGCCCTTGCCGCTGCCCGACGCCTCGAGCGTGGTTCCATTCACAAAGAAAATGTCGGGCCAGCCGTCATTGTCATAATCAAAGACAGCCACGCCCGTGCCGGTGGTTTCGATAATGTACGTTTTCGTGTTCACTCCCCCGAAAGTGTTTGTCATTGTCAGGCCCGCTTTCGAGGCGACGTCTTCAAAATGGGCCAGCGGGGGAGAATCCTTCGTGGAAGATGGGTTGTTCGCCGTCTGTGCGGGGGCAGCAAGACCGGAGCAAATCAACGCGAAGGCCAAAGTAAACGACACGCGACGCGCAAAAATAGAGAAGAATCGGGTAACCCTATTCATGAGCCCTTAGCGGAAAGATGCAGCCGTGCCGAAAGCGGACAGATGCTTGTGTTGCTCTCACCTTAGCTCGAAACACGTTTGATTCGCAAACGGGAACTCGAGGCGCTCATTGTCCGGCGCGTGCGGGGGGATTTTGCCAATCCGGCGATATGAAGTCGTCCAAGAGGTCGTTCTTTTGGGTCGGCTCATTCTCTGCGGTTTTGAGCGAATACCGCGAGGCTGCCTGGGTGTCGCCGGCTCGACGATAGGCTTGGCTCAGTAAACGTTGCGCCTGCACGTTACCGGGGCTGAGGCGGAGGCAGGTTTCAAATTCGGCGATCGCCTCATTATTATGACCAACCAATAGCTCCACTTTCCCCAAACCCAGGTGAGCTTCGGAGCTGCCAGGATTCAGCCGGATCGCGTCCTGAAATGCCGAGATGGCTTCGGTTGGACGAGCGGCCCGATCCAGGGCCAATCCTTGAAAGTAGCTGATGAGAAAGTTCGGTCCCAACTTCTTCCCGGCGCTTGCAAGTTCGGTGACGGCTTCTTCGGCACGGCCGGTTCGCAAAAGTACCTGCGCCAGTCCAACGTAACTGGTAGGAAGCGGGTCACCGGCCTCAACTAATTGACGGAATACGCTCTCCGCTTCGGGATATTGATCGCTAGATAGATACGCAGCTCCTAAACGCAGATGGAGAGCATACGATTCAGGGTTTGCGTTAAGCCCTTCCTGGGAAGCCGCGATGGCTTCCGCATAGCGATTGAGATCCATGAGTTCACGTGTCAGATTCAACCAATGCTCTTCACGGTGGGCGTCAAGCTTTGCTGCCTGTCGAAAGGCGTCAACCGCAGCGTCCGATTGGCCCAGATGCGCCTTCGCGATCCCAACTACCGACCATGCCAACACCGCTTCCTCGGCAGGTGCTCCGGCAGACGCTTCGATCAAGTTTTGGCTCTGCGCTGCGGCTTTGTCGTAATTGCCCGCCATGAGATAAGACAAGGCTAGATCCAATTGAGCCCAGCGCGGCCCGGCGGGATTCTTGCGCCCGCTCAATTGGCGCAAGAGATCAATTGCAGCCGCATGATTGCCGGTGGAAATCAGCAGCCGTGCAACAACCGCAGTTTCAGCGTCGCTAAGCGGCATCGTCGACAAACGATCGATAACCTCGCGCGCCTTCTCCTGTTGCCCAAGCGCGAGATAGCCATTCGCGGCTTCGATAAGGAATTGAGGATCATCGGGCCACCTCATTCCAGAACGATCGAGTTCCCGAAACCCAGTTTCGTATGAGCCAGCGTCGAGTTGCACTCGTCCGAGATAGTAGTGCGCGAACGAATCATCGGGAGCGAGTTCCAGAGCCCGTTGTAACTGCGCACGGGCGCTTTCCAGATGATGTTCAGTCCACTCCAGAAATCCCAGGTTCTTGTAACCATCCTCAAGCTTTGGATCTAAGCGGATGGCCTCGCGATACTCAGCCGCAGCTTCGCTGTTTCGGCCCAAACGCGTCAGCACGATTCCGCGGAAGTTTCGAATCTGCGCATTCGCTGGTTGATCGCCTTCCGCGACGGCGAGATACCGGAGCGCTGCTTCGAGACGATTTTCCTGAAGCGCTTTGAGTCCCTGCTGCAGAGAATCGCCTTGCCCGGCCCGAACTGACGCATCATTGCTTTGCTGGGCATAACCCATACCCAATAGGAGAGGAAAGATCTGCGCTGCGAGACCGAGCGAAAGCAGAAATTTAGAGATTTGCGTTTGCGGGAAGTGTCGCATGGGCTTCCGATATCATGTCGCGATTAGAGATCGTGAGGGTTACTCCCGCCCCCATCGCCAATCTCCTAGGGCTGCGGCGACCCTGCGCCCTCGATTTGATTCAGTCGTTCCGTTTGCTTTTCCAGTTTAGCGTGCGATTCGCGATTCAGCGAAGTAGAGATCTCGAACTCGCGTGCCGCGTTCTCCTTTTGCCCCTCCGCCAAATAGACTCTGGCCAGCTTGTAGTGCACCGAGCCGTCCTGATCCTCAGGGATGGCCGCCTTGAATTCCGCTTCAGCTTTCGCGAAGTCATGAAGATCGGCGTATGCAGTTCCGAGATCGCGATGGGTGCCCGGATCTTTTGGTTCGACCGCAGCGGCGCGCTTCAAATATGTGAGGGCCTGTTCCGGTTGGTGCTCGAGCAAGTATGTGTTGCCAAGATCATGAAGCGCTCCCGCATGAAGAGGATTCAATTCGAGTTCCGCGTTCAATTCCTTGCGGGCTTCGTCGGTCTTGAGGTCTTTCCATAGGAGATGGCCCAAACTGTAGTGCAGATTGGGCACGGAGGGTTTCATAGCAACAGCGATGCGATACTCCGCGATGGCTTGGCCGTCATTTGCTTTCGCAGCCTCGAGATCCCCCGTCAACTCGTGCACGCGATAAGAATTCGGATCTGCTTGATAGAGCCGAAGGTAAGCTTGAGTGGCCAGCTTTTCGAAGCAGCGGGCGCGCCAATAGAACGCCGGCGGAGACTGCTGATTGGATAATCCGCTGAGCGCTTTCAGAGCACTTTCATATTCTCCGAGTTCGAAGAGCACTTGAGAAACCCGAATACGAAAATCGCCTGAGGAATGCGGCGTCAACGCGTGTAGCAAGCACGCTGAAACACTAGAGTACCGGCCTGCATCCAGTGCTTTCACCACGTCTCGTTCTGCGCAGTCCCTAGCGACTGTCGTCGCTGTGGACTGTCTGGACTTCGTGTCATCGGGCAGTGGGTTGCCATTCTGCGCTGCCAGAAATGCGGCTACCAAATTGGCAGCAGCATCATGACGCTCGCGAATTTGGGCAGCAGCATTCTGCAGCCGCTGGCGCAATGAGTCCGGCAGTTGATCGAAGGTGCCTTCCCCAAATCCAGTCTCGTGTATTCCCAAGACATGTTCTGTTCGCGGCGTGTCCATGGCAAGTGCCCGTGTCCAATCTTCAAGCGCCGCATCCACGTCGCCTCGGAGCAGATTCACTTCGCCACGGCGGACAATCGCCCGCAAATTGTTCGCATCGATTCGCAACTCCTGCTCGAATTCCGGCGCTGCCTGATCGAGTCTGCCCGCGTGCAGGAAAACCTCGCCCAGCCGCACGTGGAGCCCAGGTCGGTTTGGGGTTAGCGCGAGTGCATTCTGAAATCGAATGACCGCGAAAGACCACTCCGTCGAGGAAGAATAACTCTCGGCGAGCAATTGCTCGGACCACGACGAAGCGGGAGCGGCTTTTTCAAGCCCGGTGACTTCTCGCTTGCCCAGTGTCTCATACGCATGGCCGAGAAGATAAAGCATGTCCACATCATGCGGTTGCAAGCTAAGAGCATGTTCCAGAGTCGCAACTTCGGCCGGATAATTACCCGAGATTTCCTGCGCGGTCGCCAACCATAACCAGATATCTGGTCGCTTTGGGTCCTGTCGCGAGGCGGCCTTCAGGTACGGAATCGCTTTGGCTCCATTGCCGCTCTTGCAGTAATCAACGCCGAGGAAGAAATTTGCCCCAGCCAGTGCCGGCTTGATCTTCAGGGCACTCAGAAATTCGGCCATTGCATCGGAGGTGCGATCCTGCAGTTGATACAGTAGGCCAAGGTTCATGTGTACTTCGGCGAAATTGGGGACTTCCGCCAGCACCGCCCGGTATTCGCGCTCTGCGGCAGCATAGTCATGCCGCTGCTGTGCCTCTTGTGCCGCGGAGAAGTGAACGCGAACCGTCTCACTGACGGCAGGGCTGGATGCCGTGCCTTGTGCCCTGGATTGGCCCAGGCATGCCGCCAAAAGCGCCACCCACTGAAGTAGCGTCAGACAGTTCCGACGCAATTTACTTGGACCCACGGCTAGCAAAACCGAGTCACTCATATCAGCATAATAATGCCCTCCTTCAGGTGAAAAAGCCATTTGGCTCGGTGTCGTGTGCAACCGATCATTTAAAGAGACGGATAAAGCAGAGATGGCGGTTGTCGTACGCAGGAACACGCGCTAAATTCGAACGACGGCATGTAATGGAGGAAACAACCGTGTTCGGAGCCATCGAAGCAGGCGGTACCAAATTCGTCTGTGCGGTTGGCTGTGATCCTACCAACCTTACCATCACTCAGCTGCCCACTACCTCACCGAAAGAGACCACTGCTCAAGCCATGGAATTCTTGCGTGCGAGTTCAGGCGGAAAGCTGCAGGCAGTCGGCATCGGTTCGTTCGGCCCCGTAGATCTTTCTCCCGCATCTCCAACCTTTGGTCATATCACCTCCACACCGAAATTGGGTTGGCAGAACTTCGATTTTGTCGGTACGGTCCGCGCTGCGCTGGATGTGCCGATCGGGTTCGAAACCGACGTCAATGCAGCCGCGTTAGGAGAAGCGCGGTGGGGAGCTGCTCAGTCCATCTCGGATTTTGTGTATCTGACGATTGGGACTGGGATCGGTGGAGGCGTAATTGTGAACGGACAAATTCTCCATGGGTTGGTTCATCCAGAGATGGGGCACATTCGAATTCCGCATGATCGTCAACGCGATCCGTATCGGGGCTGTTGTCCATTCCATGGCGACTGCCTCGAAGGTCTCGCGTCCGGTCCGGCTATCCAGGAACGCTGGGGTAGGCCCGCTCCGGAACTGCCCATGGACCATCCGGCTTGGGTGCTTGAAGCACAGTATCTAGCTTTCGGGCTGGCAAATTGGGTTTGTACCCTTTCGCCGAAGCGCATTGTGCTTGGCGGCGGTGTGATGCAGAAAGAGTGGTTGTTGCCTTTAATCCGCACCGAGCTCGTTCGATTATTGAACGGTTATGTTCAATCTACGGAATTGACGCAAAACGTGGATCAATATGTGGTTCCAGCCAAGCTCGGAAATCGTGCAGGCATAGCGGGAGCATTGGTTCTGGCGCAACAGGCCTATCAGGAACTGCAAAGCCGATTGTCCTCCATCGGCTAATCAGATCAAGAGGCCATTCCCGTAGAGATTTCTTCAGTATTACGAGAGGCACGGGGATCTCCGGTTGAGCCTCATTCGCGTGTATCTTCGCGATTGACGAACAACACGTAATGCAGATGACCCAGCCCGAAAACTGGACCACGTGAAATGTGGATTGGGGCCTTCAGTGATGGACCGCGAAACTCCATGGAAATCGAGCAGCTCAGTCATAATCCAGAAGGCTGGGAGTGGCGAGATCGAGAGCTCACTCGAAAATCTGAACCCGATATGTTTGATCCGGGGTGCGCAATCGAGCGAATAAGGTGCAAAGTTACGATTCTTTGCCCTGCTCTTCTGCTTCGCGATCACGCGCTGAATAAACTTAGGCTCCTCCTGCTGGTAAGCGACTAGAACATATCTGATAATCGAATGCCGACGAAGTCGCTTCGCTTCCGGCATGATTTCCGGCTTTCCCGTAATCTGTTTCCGTTTACCGACGGGGAGTTGGACAAACTCGATGGCATGAAAGGTTCAGTGTGGATTTCCAGAGGTGGACGACTTCCGCTGAGCCAATCTCGATTGACTGCGGAAACGGGCAGGCGGAACTTTGAACTGGCGTTTGAATGCGCGGTTGAAAGCAGCTTCGGACTCGTAACCCACTTCCGGAGCGATCTGTGCCACCGAATGATTGGTTGAGGCCAGCATTTGAGCTCCCAGCTGAAGTCGCCATCGAGTGAGATAGGCCATCGGAGACTCATCGAGGTAAAAACGGAATCGCTCAGCTAACACAGAACGTGACACTCCCGCTTCTTTTGCCAAAGAAGCAATCGTCCACGGATGCGCAGGATTCCGGTGCATGAGTGCCAGCGTTTTTCCCACCTCCACATCGCGGGCGCCAGCCAGCCAACCAGTTTTTTCAGGAGGAAGGTGCGCGATGTAGGCGCGCAGTGTTTCGACAAATAATACCTCTGACAGCTTGGCCAAGACTGCTTCGCCGCCAGCGACGGAACTGTCGGTCGCATTCACTGAAAAGCGGATCGAGTTTTCCAGCCATCTCCCCGAGGCATCGTCACGGATGCGGACCTTGAACACTGGAGGCAGGCCGCTCAGGAAGACCTGGCTCAGTTGTGGGTCGCACGCCATGAAGCCACAGATGAATCTCGTGATTTCTCCACCACCCCCGATGCGAGACAGCTTCAAGCCCTGCGCGACAATTCGAGCCAATTCCTGCGCTATGTCCACAGTCTTCGTGGGAGGGCCGTTCTCGATGATGTGGGGATCGCCATGGGGAAAGATCACGAGGTCACCAGCCTTGAGAACTATGTGCTCCCCATCCAACAATCGGGCAGACGCGTGCCCCTCCGTGAGCAAGTGGTAGATGATTACGTGTCCTGCGTCCGGCGCGAGATACGGCGCAACCAAGCGGGACGCCGGCGAACACAGACTCCACGGAGACGAAAATTCTCCGTTGTAAAACATGGCCCCCTGAAGCTTAACCACCTTTAAAACTTCGGATAGAACGTCCACAAAACCCCCAAGCAAATCTTTCTGGACTCTTGAGCAAATCATCACACGGCAAGTGTGCAGCGAGCAAGAAAACCGGACGTACGGTTAAGTATGGGCTGTGATAGTGACGCATAGTAGGCCTCGTTGAAGTGGTTCGGAGGATGCGAAGAGCACTCACGTAAATCAAGCACACAAGGAGATGACAAATGCCGACCACAAATGATCGTATGACCAAGGTCGACGCCGACATGGAGGCAATCGCAAGTCGAAACTGCCGCGCAGAATCGCTGGCGGCTCGCATCGAAGAAGGCGCTGCTGGCTTGGCGGCTTTCGCTGAAGGGCTTTCAGACGCCGAATGGCGCACGACTGTGTCAGCCACGGACCCGCGCTCGGTCGGCGTTGTCGTTCACCATGTTGCCAGCATGTATCCAATCGAGATTGGGGTCGCGCAAGCCATCGCGAGTGGCAGGCCGGTTTCGGATGTCACGTGGGAGGTCGTTGCAAAGTTGAATGCTAAACATGCTCAGGAAAATGCCCAGATTTCGAAGTCTGCCGCGCTCGAACTCCTGCGGCGGAACAGCCGGGAGGCGGCCGCGGCGGTGCGGGCTTTCACGGATCAAGAACTCGATAGCGCAGCACCGTTCTCGCTGACTTTTGGCGCTCCGGTGACGGCTCAGTTCGTTATCGAGGACCATGCAATGCGGCATAGCTGGCACCATCTTGCGGCCATTCGAAAGGCTGTAGGCCGCTAAACTCTGCCTGATGATGGCTTGGGAACAGTGCAGCAGAAGATCGCTAGTTGGTTTGAAATTCAAACATATAAGGAGACTGAAATATGACGGTCACTCAAGGGAAACCAATCGAAGAGTTCCTGGCCAAAGAGCCGGGGTCCTCTACGGCCTCAAAAACAACAAACGTACCCGAACTAGCCCGCATGAAGTACTTGCGCCTCGCGTTGCAGCTGGTGGGCCTGATCTTTATTTTCGGCATTTACGCGCTCTCCATTGTCTGGCCATCTGGTTGGGTATGGCACACAGGCCATACCTCACACTATCTCCAGATGATTTTGGGTGTGTACGCCACGCTGGGTGTGTTTCTGTTGATTGCGAGCCGTAATCCACTCGCACACTTGAGTCTTGTCTGGTTCACGGTGTGGTCCAGCGTTGTACACGCTGCAATCATGGCAGTCCAGGCGCTGGCAAACCCAGAGCAAATTGGACACCTATTGGGCGACATCCCGGCGCTGCTTGTTGTCGCTGCCGTCCTTGCATTCCTGATCCCGCGAGGCACGCCAGCAACCGCCCTTGAGGCAGGCAAGAGTTAAACACTTAAAGACATTGGAGGAAACATGACCACCATCGCAACTGCACCGGAATTTGACGGTTTGAAGACACGGCTGAAAGAGACGTGGATGGCCGGAGACTACGACCGATTCTCGCGCTATATGGAGCAAGGTGCGCGCATTTTTTACGAGCAACTCGATATTCCCGCTGGATGCCAACTGCTCGATGTGGCTTGCGGCTCGGGTCAAGTCGCGCTATGGGCGGCACGGGACGGAGTTGCTGTCACGGGCGTGGACATCGCGCCAAACCTGATACAACGCGCACAGGCGCGTGCCAAGGCGGAAGGACTCAAGGCTCGGTTCATCGAAGGCGACGCCGAAGCGCTTCCGTTTGAAGACGCCAGCTTCGACGTCGTGACCAGTCTGGTCGGAGCTATGTTTGCTCCGCGGCCGGAACTGGTAGCCCGCGAACTGCTGCGGGTGTGCAGCCCCGGAGGCACGATCGCCATGGGAAATTGGACACGCGAAGGATTCGTGGGACAAATGTTCAAAACCTTCGCTAAGTTCATCGCGCCCCTGGGCATGCCAGCTCCGGTGCTGTGGGGCGATGAGACTGTGGTGCGCGAGAGGTTGGGCCACGGGGTGGCGGACCTTAAAATGACGCGACGCCACTACAACTTGACGTACCCCTTCCCGCCAGCTGAAGTGGTCGACTTCTTTAGTCGTTACTATGGGCCCACCAATCGCGCGTTCGCATCGTTGGATGAAAGTGCCACACGAGACTTGCGTGAAGAACTCGAAGCATTGTGGTCCGCGCACAATCGGGCGGGCGATGAGTTGACGGAAGTTCAGGCAGAGTACCTGGAAATTGTCGCAACTCGTGCCTGAGATGCCACTAGGGCACAGGAAATGGAGACCTCCCTGAGCGGAGTTCCGTGGCGCCTGACCGACTACGAAGAAGAGCCCGTCGTGTGCCAAGAGTGATCAAGACGCCGGAAGCCATCGTAAACTGTGACCATGCCCCTGGGAGACAAATTGGAACGGCGTGCGGTTGAAGCACTAGCGGGCCGCCGCTCAGAGCTCGAACGCTTGGAGGTTTTTGCCTTAGGAGATGAACCGCTGGTGATGCACATTCACGGCATCCCGGGGATAGGGAAAACTCACATACTGAATGCGCTGTCGGCAAGTATCGGCGGAAAGGGCGTTTTCGTTGTGCGGATCGACGCCCGCTGGTGCGAGCCTTCCCCGGCGGCTTTGTGTAGAGCGATCTGCAGGGAAATCGATGTCTCCGAGTCCGAAGATTCCGCCGTCGTGGCGGCCAGTCTGTCGGACCTCGCGAAGCGAACTCTCCTGGTGCTCGACAGCTACGAATCTTTCCGTCTACTTGATTCTTGGCTTAGGCAGGTTTTTCTGCCCTCGCTCGGCGACAATGTGCGGACCATTTTGTCCAGCCGTGAGGCACCCCGGCCAGCGTGGCGCATTGCGCCGGCGTGGAGACGCCTGTTCGAGTCGATGATGTTGGAAACATTTTCGCCGGAAGTGGCTCTGGAGTATTTGACTTCGAGTGGGTTACCTGAGAGTAGCGCGCGGGAGTTGAATCGATTTGCGCGTGGGCATCCGTTGGCCCTTTCCCTGGGAGTGGCACTCTACTCTGCGGGCGGACAGGTGCGTCGGAGTGCGTCGACTCGCCATGAGGTGCTCGAGCATATGGCGGCTCTCTTTCTCGAAGATGCCGATGCGGCAACAAAGCAGATCGTAGAGGCCGCGTGTCTCGTCCGAACAGCCACCGCGCCGCTGCTGGCGGCCATGTTGCCGGATATCCCGGCCGATGAGGCGCTGGAGCGGTTGCGTGCGCAGCCATTTGTCAGCGCAGGTCCTCACGGACTGCTGGTGCATGAAGCCGTTCGCGGTCCGGTGACGGCTGCTTTCAAGTCCCGTGATCCGGTGCGATACCAGACGTACCGCCGCGCAGCTTCGCAGGTCGTGCGTGACCAGTATCGACAAGCACCGCGATCCGACCATTGGCGTTGCACCGCGGATGTACTCTACTTGCTTGAAAACCAGACCCTACGCGAAGGTTTTTTCCCCACGACGGAGAGTTTGGTTTCCGTCGAACCCGCCCGTGCCGACGACGGGCCATCAATTTCAGCAATTATTAACAAATTCGATGGACCACAGTCGCGACAAGCGATGGAACAATGGTGGCGTTACCATCCAGACTTGTTTCTTGTCGCGCGAGATGAACATGGCGAAGTGCGAAGTTTTTACCTCGCAATTGTGGCATCGAAGGTTCACAAAAATGTGATTGCGCGAGACTCGCTTGCGGCAAGCTGGGCCCGGGATCTGCCGCGTCCAGACGATAGGGCCGCTACACTCTGGATACGGCGTACGCTGGATCGCGATACCGGAGAAGCGCCATCCCCTGAGCAGGCGGCGTGCTGGCTCGACATCAAACGTACATATTTGGAACTGCGTCCGAGACTGCGCTGGGTCTATACCTGTTACTGTGAGGCGGAACTATATCGCCGCTCGTTCGAGCAATTGGGATTCCGATTAATGGACGAAGGCCGACCGGCCCTCGACGGGGTTATGCAACACACCTTTCGTCTCGACATGGGAATGGATTCCGTAGACGGCTGGCTTGGCAACCTCCTTGCCTTGGAAACTGGCACAGCAACACAGGACGCTCCGAGTCACTCGCCATTACTGGATGAGCAAGCGCGTGAGTTAGTGGTGAATGGAAGCCGAATTGGCCTGACCCCGCTTGAGTTCGGAGTGTTGGCATATCTTGTGGCCAGGCCGAACAGGGCTGTAGCGCGCTACGAACTCGTGGAGGCAGTCTGGGGATACGGAAAGGAAGCGTCTACCAGCAATGTGGTTGAGACGGTGGTGCGCTCCGTGCGACAGAAGCTGGGAGCGCACCGGAATACGCTGGAGACAGTACGGGGAGTAGGCTACCGATATCGGCCGATAACTTGAATTCGCTCTCCGCGCAGTCGATGGTGATTCAGGAGCGAGCCTCAAGAATCAGGTTGAACGGAGTTTCCATGGCCACCCTCGCGCTCCGGAACCCCGCGTCCTTGAGGATTGCAAGCAGTTGAGTGGCGCCGGCCTGCGCTCCCAGTGAATAGCGTCCTCCTTGCGATAGTGCGTTCTGGGTGCAGAGACCAGCGGAAGCCGAGTAGTACATCCTGGCTACCGGGCCGACATTTTCCTCGGAGTGGTCCTTCGCAAACGGTTCCACCAGCATCAATGCCCCGCTGGGAGCCATTGCCTGACGAGAAGCCCAGACCGCTTCCAGCGGATCACCCATGTCGTGGAGTGAATCCATGAAGCAGACCAGGTCGAACTTCTCCTCGCTGCTGGCAAGCACCCGCGGGGTTGCCACTTCAAACCGAATCCGATCGGCCAACCCCGCCTGCGTCGCTCGTTCCCGCGCCACCGCAATCGAAGATTCATGGTAGTCAATTCCCAGGAACGTCGATTTCGGAAATGCCTGCGCCATCAGAATGGCCGACGCGCCGTGACCGCAGCCGACGTCGGCTACACGGCCGCCCTTCGATAACCGCTCCTGAACACCGCGGAGAGATGGAATCCAGGTTTGAGTCAGGTGCGCGCGGTATCCGTTACGGAAAAAGGCCTCCGTTCCGGTGAACAGGCGGCAATTGTGCTCGTGCCAGCCGACTCCGCTGCCGGAGCGAAAAGCGTCAAGAATTTTGTCTTCGCCGTGCCACAATGAGGCCGCTACATCGAAAGCAGGGGGAAGAAATGCGGGACTGTCCGGATTCGCCAGAACAAAAGCGTGTTCAGGCGGTAGCGAATATTGGTTGGTATTAGCGTCGAAGAGCACATATCCGCCGGCGACCTGGCCGTTAAGCCACTCTCGCACAGAGCGCTCATTGGTGGCAGTGCGGCGTGCCAGTTCATCCGAACTGATGAGACCGCTCTCTGCCATCGCCCGATAAAGGCCGAGCTTGTGCCCAAGGTTGGTCATGACACCAGCCATGGCGGCGGCGAGATCGGTGACCACCTGGCCGGCGAACTGCTCGATTCTCTGCTGCATGCCTTCCCTAACGGGGTTCGTACTAGAACTCTGCATCACCGACCTCCTGCCAGCATGGCGGCTGGTTCTGAATATTGCACCCAAGTATCCCGCAGAGGAGCCCGCGTGAGAGCAGAGAGGGAGCTCTCTACATCCCACAGTTGGGACTGATGGGAAACTACAGCAGGATTGCTGCACACGGCTTGGATTGCGGGGTGGTTCAGGTAAGCCTCGGCAGCTTCACGGTTGGCAAATAGGTAGATGCCTCCCATCTCAGGTTCCTCCTCGCGAAAGATCCATATCTTCCAGATCAGACCTTCTACCGAGGCAATGATGGTAGCGGCTTCTCGGCTGTGGGCGAGCAAGACATCGGGCGGTACCCGCAACTTGAAGCGCAGGTGCACGACGGTGTGAGTGGTAGCACTCTTCTCTGACATTTCATTTCTCCAATGTGTTTATCTCTGCATCTGTGGCAGACACGGGTGAGTCTAGGACTGCCAAAGCGTTCCGAGATGAGAGCATGATGAGAAGATGATGAGAATTGGAGACGGTTCCTCCTCCCAGAGAGCATCAGAGGACTTGATCAATTTCTTCTCTGGTTAGCGGCTCTCCAAGCAGTGTCAAACCGTGCTTTTCAAACTCCCGCTTGCGCGCTTCTCGATGTGCAGGGTTTTCGTCTCGGGCTACTGGTGCCCATGCAACGTCCATCAGGCCCGCAGGCGTATATAGATGAATAGCGCCGCAATGAGAATCCTGCGCTACACTCCAGCGGTGCGGGACTTTCATCGGCATGAGCAAGGAATCGCCAGGCTTCAGACGCATGCGCTCGCCGCCAACTTCAGCGACGAATTCACCCATCATGACATAGATCCATTCGTCCTGTTCGTGATGCACGTGAAGCGGTGCGCCCCGATAGGGGTGATGGTCCCCTGGCGGAAAGATAAAGACTGCAAGGCGCCCCTCAGAGTCGGACGAGCGGACAAGCTCAGTGTCGAACATTCCTGAGGGGGCGGGCGCACGCTCATCGGCGCCCTCGGATTTGCGCGTGAAGCCAGACCGGACGAGCACGGGATGTCGATTGATCCCGAGGTCGGAGGCGTGAGTTCCTTCGCCCGAAGTTTGTCGTGAAGATGCAAAGCAGAAAGGAAAACTGGTTAGCGTCAATCCTGCGCTAACTGCGAGTAAGTCTCTGCGATTCATGGATGTCCCTTCACTCGGCTCCCGGCGATCCTTTGACGTTTGGTACGGACTGGTCCCAAGGAGCTGACTATGCGTCTCCCACTACATTTCCATCCGCGGTGGCTTCCCACATGATGGAAGACAAGATTCCTGAGACCATGACCCGGTATCTTGACAGTTTCTCCAACGGAACCTCCCGAAACAATTGTTACTTTCCTGAACTCTCCGCAGTCGAGGTGACCTTAGTCCCGTGAATTGTGACGGCTTTCTTCAGCGGGCCACTCACCTCCCCCATCTCGCCAGTTTGCGTAAAGGAAGTCGCGGTTATGCCGGACCACACCTCGTGCCAAAGCATCCTTTTGTCGCCCTGAGGGAACTCCATGTCGATCGTGAGTTGCTTTCCGTCCCAGTTCAGAGAACTATTTGAGTAACTATTGAAATCGCAAGCTGCCGGACCTGAATTGTTGCAGAGCATTCCGCGCAACTTGTTTGTCGTTTTGTCCCACCAATGAAATGCAATGAGGAACATTTCCTCAGAAGGAGTATGCACGTGTTCCTCTTCTATCAAGACATATCCACCCGGGCCTGTTCGCCAAGTCTCTTCACCTGTGCCGGAGCCCCCCGTCGGGGAAAAGCCGCCGGGCACAAATTCATACGTTGTGGACCAGTTACCCTTCAGGGCCTTTTCAAGGCTCTGCAGTTCTGGTGCCGGTTCATTCATGGACTGTGATTGATTGTTCTTGATCTGGTCTCTCGTGATTCTCGTAGCGTGAATCGTAAACAACCTCTTTCGCGGTCCAACTGGATCGCCGTATTCCCCTGTCTGACTGAACGAATTTGGAGTGATATCTGACCAGACCTCGTGCCACACAGATTTCTTCCCGCTTTTTGACGTTTCCATTTCATCGATGATTAATTGTTTGCCATCCCAATTCATGGTGATGTCGGTCTGAGCACCTTTTACATCGCATGTGTATGGCAGCAGGCTTTGGCATTCCATTCCATGGAGACTTTTGGTTGCGGTGTTCCACCATACGATCCCGAGCAGAAAAACTTCGCCCTCGGGCATGCGCAGGTGTTCTTCTTCCAGCAACGTGAACCCTCCTGGGCCTGGATGCCAGGACTCTTCGCCAGTGTTGACCAGACCATTCGGTGCCAATGTGCTGGGCTCAAACGTCACACTCAGCGACCATTCCCCGGTAAGCGCTTTGGTCAGGCTCGCGATTTCAGGCGAGGGTTGCGGGGCAGATGTTAGTGACTGTGCCTTTGCGGTAGGTATGGAGACTCCGTAAACAGTTAGAAGGCCCAGTGAAATCAATGCGGATCTGAAAACTTTCTTCATGTTTGGCTCCGGCGTTGTCAACGCTTCTTAATAAATTCCGAGTGCATGGACGTATCAAAGCTCTGCTGCGTCTACATCGGGGCACGCGCTTCGCGAGGTACTGCAGTCGCAGAAGAAGCGCCCAAGGCAACGATACTTCCGCCGCTGATCACGATGGTTTGATCGTCCACTGCAGTCAATGTCCCATCGATAATGCGCGCGTGAACCACTACTATGACCGGATCGCCCTCCACGATGAAGGCACAGGGTGGCTTAGTAGCTTGCCTTCGGCAATAGGAACGGGGAACGAAGATCGCTGCCCACGTCAGCAAGACAAAGGCAATCACGAGGAGCAAAGCGCGCAGGAGCCATCGGAGGATTTTGCGAAAGATCTTCATTTCTTGGTCGCCGGTCGACGCATAACAGAATCTTGCTACCTGTGTCCCTGCCAGTTCCAGACATCGGAGTACTGGGCGTGAGGTTCGTGGTAATTCTGCTGCAACTGTTGAATTCTTTGCATCAGCAATCCGGAGAGACAACTGGTGGCAACAAACGTTCCAGCGGCCGCCAGTAGGACTACTGCCGTGAAGGCCAAGTCGGCAGTTGCCTTGCTCCCGCGTAGAATTCGGCGTCGGTTCCGTTTCGACATGTGGCGCCATGACACCGCAAGCCTAAGCGTCGCAATTGGCGTATGCGTCATCGGACATCCCCAGATGGCATCGGACAAGTCAGGTGTTTTGGCCCCTGAACTTTGCGTCACTTCGAAGACACTTTGCTTCACGATCGCTCTCATGGCGGCCTCGGCTCTCTAGGGTTCGACCTTGTACAACGTGACCATTCCCGCGTCCATGTGGTCGTCGATGTGGCAATGGAACATCCAAATGCCCGGGTTGTCGGGAACCATATCCACGGTTTCCATTTGTGCCTGCATGAGAGGGACGACATCGGTGCGTTTGCCGTCCTGCAAGACGACATTGCCGTGCCAGTGCGGCGTGTGAACGCTGAACTGTTCTCCCAGCGCGACCAGATACCAGCGAACACGCTCGCCCTTTTTCATGGTCATCATCGGCCCGGTGCCATAGATGTAGCCGTTGATCGCAAACTTGGCGTTGGCGACGACAAATCCGGAACCCAAACCCGAGAAGTTTCCCTTGTCGTCGACAGGAGCAAACTCGAGCTTGTTGACTCCTTTTGGATCGCCGGTGAAAGCCTGGATGTTGCGATCGAGATACCAGCTCACGTTTTCGTCAAACAGCAAAAAAAGGCAGACGAATTCGCGATCAACATCCTTCGGCTTGCCGTTGGCGTCTGCCATGCCTTTGCGGGTAATGATCATCGCTCCGACCAATCCGCTTTCGACGTCCTTCAGTTCGCTGGTATGGGAGTGATAGAGCCATACGATCGAACTGGGATCATTCGGTCCCGGACCCGCGCGCTCGGGAACTTTCCATGTATAGGTGTGAGTCTCCCCCGGCGGCACGGCATCGTCTTTTTTGTCGGCTCCAGATGTTCCGTCGTCGTAGGGCGCGCCTTCGGAGTCCTTGTCATAGAAAACTCCGTGGGGATGCATGCTGTAGGGCCGGGTGGCGTTGTTCTTGAAAATGACCTTGATCGTGTCGCCAACCTCGGCTCGAATGATTGGCCCAAGGATGCCGGTATGCTCCCATTCGGCAGCACGAACCTTAAGATGAGAGAAGGTATCATCCGTATATTCGCGGTAAATGGCTTTGCGATATACGGCCCCGATGCGATGAGGACCGCGCTCGGTAAAGACTTTGGAGTAGCCGTCGAATTTCATTCCCATCATCTTGTTTACGCCACCGGGAGCGTAGTCCCAGTCAATTTCGTCAGCCGCGATGAAGTAGGTGCGGATCTTGCCGCCGGAGTCGACGGGAGCTTGGGCTATGCTTGGTGCCGGACAAGTCAGCGCTAGGCCGATGAGAATTGTGGTAGCTATTCGAACGACGGTGATGCGTTTTTTCTTTGTCATCTTTGCTCCTGCACACAGATCGTGCTCAAGTTCATATCCCGTTTGAAGTGTCTAGAATTGCGATCGTTTAGCCCCAGTCGCAACCACATCACAGCCTTACGCCGGCCTGCTGTGCGGCGAATTTGCCGACGACTGGCAGCTGGAAAAGTTTTTGCTGATAGGCCTGGTACATCAGGAAGATCCAGATTCCAAATCCCGCCAGACTGGAAATCAGGACCAATGGCAGAGCAATCAGGCCAAAGATTCCGGCCGTCAAAGGTGTAAGCACGGCCGAAAGAATCATCCAGATAATCCAAAACGCGACCCAGGCGACATTGAAGAAGATCGACTGGAAAGCGTGAAAGCGAACGAAGGAGTTCGACTTGTACGGGTCCAGCACAAGAAAAATGATCCCGGTCAGGAATCCAGCGAGGTAGGTGAGAGCCCCCACGATGTTGGTATCCATCGTTTTTGATCCAGTCTCCCCGGGCGGAGACATAACAGCGATCGCAGCCGAACCCTCGACTGCCGTCGTCGAGACGCCTACCTTGATTTCTGTCGGTGAACCACAGGACTGACAGAAGCGAGCGTCAGTTGCTAAACCTGCTCCGCAAGATTGACAAGAGCTCATCTTCCCTCCGCAGAAATTGAATTTGGACGTTGGGGCTGCAACGAGAGCAATTTGCTTGCAAGCGGCAGAATTAGCAAACCAACTGTGCGCAAATTGCGCGCTAACCGCTAATTCTTTGTTTTCTGTAGGCTTACGAACGCTGATTAACTCGTCTGAGCTCGCTTTCGTGCTAAACTCGACCCTCAAAATCTCGCCTGACGTATGACGGCATCTGCTCCAGATCACTCTGCGACTCCGGAAATTAGCTACAGTTTCGGGCTTTACGTGCTTGACCCGGCTAACGGCGCACTGACGCGCGCTTCGGTGCGTGTGCGCTTACAGGAACAGCCTTTCCGACTTTTGGTATTGCTTGTCGAACGCGCCGGACAGATTGTTTCGCGGGAAGAGATTCGGAACCGACTTTGGCCCGAAAATACCTTTGTCGAATTCGACAAGAGCCTGGGAGTGGCGGTACTCAAGGTCCGGGAAGCTCTTGGGGATGATGCAAGCAACCCCAGATTCATCGAAACCATCCCTCGGCGGGGCTATCGGTTCATTGCGCCCGTGAGGGTCGACACCGGGCAGGTTGCTGATTCCGCCACTCCAACGCCTGCGGCGACCGCCGTGACCGCATCCCAAGCTAACCTTTTTACGACAAAGCACGGCGTGATCGTCGCCACACTCGTAGTTTTGGTGTTGGTTGGCATAGTGCGCTATGTTCTCCGGCCGAGAACTGCACCTCCGCTTTCAACAGCCCAGGCCGGGAACTCAATTCCGCACGTACACGTTCGCCGTTCGGTCGCAGTACTTGGCTTCCGAAATTTGCCCGGCCGGACAGAGGACAATTGGCTTTCCTCTGCTTTCAGCGAAATGCTGAATACAGAACTTGCCGCCGGCGGAGAACTCCGCATGGTCCCAGGCGAAGATGTCGCACAGGCGAAGGGTGAACTTCCGCTCAGTGACGAAGATTCTCTTAGCAAATCCACCTTGCTGCGTTTGCGGACCAACCCGGGCGCCGACGTGGTCATCATGGGCTCGTACATGATGCTTCCGAGTGATCCCAAGCGGAGGATTCGGCTTGATGTGCGAGTCCAAAATACTGCTGACGGAGAGATCATTGCCGAGGAGTCTGTATCGGGCGAAGAAAATGATCTCTTCAACTTGGCCTCGGATTTGGGTGGAAGACTGCGGCGAAGTCTCGGTGTGCCTACGCCGTCTGAGGGGACCGAAATTACCACACGTGCGGCGCTTCCCTCCAATGAAAAGGCAGCCCGCCTGTATGCCGAGGGACGAGCAAGATCGTGGGCATACGACTTTTTCGGAGCTCGCGATTTACTAAACGGAGCGATTGCCGCGGATCCGGATTTCCCGCTCGCCCATGCGGCTCTATCTGACGTATGGTGGCACATCGGTTATGACGCCAAAGCTCGAAGGGAGGCACAACGGGCACTGGAACTCTCGAATCATCTTTCACAAGAACAGCACCTTCTGGTCGAAGGCCAATACCTGAGAACAGTCGAGGATTGGCCCAAAGCGGTCGAGACGTATCGTTCTCTGTTTCGCCTTTTCCCCGACGATCTCGACTATGGTCTGTTATTCGCTTCCGCGCAAATGCGTCTTAGTCCGTCGGATTCACTGCGGACGTTAGCCGCTTTGCGGAGTCTGCCATCTCCCCTGGGCGACGACGCTCGGATCGATATGAACGAGGCTTCCGCATGGATCAATAGAGACTTCGCCAAAGCTCGCGCCGCCGCGAACCTAGCAATCGAAAAGGCAACTGCGCAAGGCTCCCCGGTGATTGTCGGTCGAACGTACGGCATTCTCTGTCAGCAAGCGCCCTCTGTAGATGCAACCACTGAAGCCATCGATATCTGCCGAAATGCCCTTGAAGGCTCAATCGCCGCGAAAGACCCGAACGGCGAAGCCATGATGCGCACAGATCTCGCGTCTCTCTACTATCTCCGGGGTGACCTCACACAATCTGCAGAAATGCTCCAGCAGGCAGTGAAGAAGTTTAAGCAGGTTGGCAATCGGGATGGCGTCGCCACCGCGCTTAGCAATTTTGCTGACGCTCGTCTTTCTCAAGGCGAACTGATGGAAGCGAGGAAACTTCTGGAGGAGTCCATCCCGGAGTACCAAGCCGTCGATGACAAGGAGGGCGTCGTCCTTAATCTTGACAGCTTGGGAGACATCTGGAGACAAAATGGTGAACTCGATAAAGCGGAGACGGCCTATCGCCAGGCCGAAGTGATTGCGCGAAAGATGGAGGACAAGAATGCAACTGCCTATGTGCTCAGCGGGATGGGGGATGTAGCGTTGGATCGGGGTGATCTTGCCTTGGCGCGGACGCGATACGAAGAATCCTTTGAGCTCAGAAATCAAGCCGGAGAAAAACAGGCTGCCAGTGAAAGCCGCGTGTCTTTGGCAAAACTTGCCATTGAGGAAGGTCACGCGTCGGATGCCGAAGCGTCGGTGCGTGAGTGCAAAGAACAGTTTCACCGGGAGCAACAAGCTGACGACGAACTCAGTGCCAGCATTTCACTGATTGATGCGTTACTCGCGCAGGGCAAACAAGGCGAAGCTCAAAAAGAAATGGAAGCAGCCAAACGGCTCGGAAATGCAAGCCAGAATCTTTATCTTCGCTTACAGTTCGAATTAATCTCAGGTCGCGTCCTTCTGGCCTCGGGCCATCCAGATGCGTCACGCCCGCTACTTCAGCGAGTAGCCGATTATGCGCACCGCTATGGATTTGTCGGTCTCGAACTCGCCGACAAACTCGCGTTTGCTCAACTGGCAAACAAAACGAAGCAGGCTCAGATCGAATTGCATGCTTTGCAGATGTCAGCGACTTCCAAGGGCTTCGGACTGATTGCGCGCAAGGCACTCCAAGAGAACTCCGTTCTGCGCAAGCAAACCTAATTTGGCGGGAGCGAAGGGACTCGAACCCACGGCCTCCTGCGTGATAGGCAGGTGCGCCAGCTCGAGGACGCAATGAATGCGGCTACAGCGCGCCACGTCCAAGCAGGAGAAAACCGGGTGCTAGGTCAGCACACGCGTGGTGATTTTCCCGCGTACCAAAACAGCGCAAGAAATGTGATGTATGCCGTCCGGCACATAGTTATGACGTTAACATTCACACGCGATTCAATGCAGCATCTGTACTTCGATCCGGTACGCGAGGACAAACACTGCTCCGATCGGCCGACAGAATGTGTGTACAACGAAGTCTTCCCTTCCTACGATCCAAGATCCTTCACAACCTACACATCCTGCACAACCTCTTACGAATGTGGTTGTTGGAGCTCGTGACAGTATGTGCAGGTAGGCTCAACGGTGAGCCCCTCGTATCCCTGACCAGCCGATGCGCATAATCATCTTTCCATTAGCTCAGGAACTTTTGCTGAGCGACGGTCGAAAGCTTTCCTCAATTCAGCGAAAATGGTCGGTCGACTCTTGCGTATTTCACCTGCTCATATTAGAAATCAGGACCAACCAGGGTGATCAAGAGTACTGGGCGGAATTCACCGTTACGTCGGTAATGAGCACAGCGATATACGTCGATCCGATTCTCTAGCCAGATTTTCGCATGTTTCATTCACTGAAGCCGCGTGAGGTCAAACCGGGAAAAGCAGAGGTAGCTCCCCGCATTTTAGGCGTCTTGCGGGTTTCGATCGCATAGCGGTAGTACCAAATGCATAGAAGGCGCTCAACGGGACCGGGTACAGGATCTGTCAATGACCCTGGCAGATTTGTACCAGCAACGGACAACCGAATCGCCCGCGACACTGGGGTTCGCTGTTTCTTCGGTGTACCATTCCGCCATGAGAAAGACACGATCATCCAGTTCTCGCCGGCGAATGGAACAGCCATTAGGGCGGAAGACTTTTGTTTACCTAACCGAGGAGGAACGGAGACTCGTGGACGAAGCGGCGGCTTCAGAACGGAGAAGCGTTAGCAGCTTCATAGCTAATGCCGCAGTGGAAGCAGCCGAGCGTATCATTAGCCGACCCTCAAGAAAAGGTTAATTTTTTTTGTTCTGCTACGGTACCATTATGGTACCATTATACTACCTTTTTGGGGGGGCTCCCTTACCATGAAGACTCAAGATCGGCCGTTTCTGAAACTCGCAGCGCTGAATCGCAAGCTAGCAAAAAGGTGCTGGGGGACGTCACTTACAGAAGCGCATTTTTCTATGCTCGCCGAGCTGTCGAGACAATTTAAATTGTCGGTCGCAATGGGAGATGTCGTCTTGCTGGGTGGCCGATGGTACGTGACTCATACGGGTCTTGTGCGTTTAGCGCGTAACAAGAGGTGTGCGGGTATCCACGTTCGCCCAGTGCTCGAATTTTCTGATGCCTCATGCCGGCGCTGGACGTTTGAAGCGACTGTCTTCAAATCCCGCACCTGTCGGGGCTTCGTTGGACATGGCGATGCCGATCCCTCAAATGTGTCTGATCTAGTTCACGGCGCTGAGATGCGCGTGGCCGAAACCCGTGCTGTGAACCGCGCCCTCCGGAAGGCCTACGGGATCGGCATCTGCTCGGTTGAGGAGATCGGGTCCAATGCAGAGCCATCCCAGCCGTCTCAAGAGCCGAAGAAGTTGCCTCCACAGCCGACCAATGGCAACGGCAGCGGTCGGACAGTCCGCGATCGCCTTTGCCAAGTCATTCGGCAGCATCAGCTAGATCCCAACCTCGTCAAGTCCTATGCCTCGGACTTCTGCGGCGTGAAGGCACTTCGGGAGGCAACCCGCGAGCAGGTCGAGAACTTCGTTGCTCACCTGGCAGACTGGGCCGAGAAGGATCGCAATGCCCTGCTGTGTCAGCTCAACAGCTACCTCGGTCAGAAAGAAGGTGCCGCGTGAGACGTCAGATCGCCGGGCTCCACTCCGCGGATCGCTCAGCCACCGATCAGACCCCGGACGGAGTTTTTCTGGTTCGTGTGCAGCGCGTACAGTTTCGCCAATATGCGCCGAAACCTTATTACATTGTTGGTCTGACGGTTATCGAGCCTCGCCGGTTTGCGAGCAGAGTGCTGTCTAGCCGTATTTACTGCAACGCGAAAGCCCTATGGAAGCTGAACTGGTTCCTCCGCGATTTTGGCTACGACGCCGAATTGTTAGGTCGGGATGAAGTGGATGAACGTCAACTCATCGGGCTGCAAGGCGTCGTCAAGGTCAGCCATGTCGTTTATGACGGAGTGCCTCTAGTCCGCTTCGACGGCTTCGCCCCTGCGAGCCGCTGGGAAGAGCTCTCGCCGGCCAATTTGGACGCACAGGCATCCTGATGACCTATAGCTACACCCAGATCAGCCAGTACCTCGCTTGTCCGCGGCGCTACCGCCACCGTTATCTCGATGGCTGGAAGGAGAAGGATACGCGGGCGGCGATGCTTTTTGGTCGGGCATTTGAGCTGGCACTGGGCGCGTATTTTCGTCATGAAGATCCGGGAGAAGTGTTCTTTCGCGAATGGTCGGCCTGCAAGGATCAGGACTTGCAATTCTCCAAGAATGAAACCTGGGACCGAATGCTCGAGCAAGGGATTATGCTCCTCATTCGCTTTTGCCAGGGCAACCGCATCCAGGTCACGCGACCGCACCGCAATCTGCAGATCAAATTCACGCGTCCGATCGGGCGAAACGAGTTCGTCGCCTACATTGATGGAATTGGAGCGCTCGATGGAGAGCGTTGCCTGCTGGAGTGGAAAACGTCTTCAAGTTGCTACCCAGAGAAACCTGAGGGCCTGTTGGCACTGGATCCGCAACTGGTCTGCTATTCCTGGATGACTGGCATTTCCGACGTCGCACAGATTGTATTCGTTCGCAAACGGATGGTCGAGATCCAGTATTTGCGAACCACAATCACCGACGCGCAACGTGAAGAATTCGGCCACCTGGTCGAGAACACGATCAAGAGAATCGAATCGGCCGAGTTCCTACCGCACAGCGGCATCCGATTTCCCCAGAATCCCTGCAACACTTGCCCCTACATTGGACTTTGTCTCGGACAGCAAGAGCTGGCCGACGCCGCTCTCACCCGGCGTCCAGGAGCAGAAGACTTTGGTTGGCTTGACGAGCTTACTTACTAGCGATCCGCCCATGGCACCGAAACTCAATCGCGAGCGCGCCCTATTCGTGCTGGGCAAAATTGACGAGATTCTGGCGTGGGAACAGCGGAAGGAGAACGAGCGGGACACCAAGTTCGTGGAACTCGGGCGCTATCTGTGCGAGGTTCGGGCGGGACAGTATTGGAGGCTGGAGAAACTGAAGTCGTTCGACGAGTTTCTAGAGAGAAGATTTCCCGAGTCCCGAAGGAAGGCGTACTACTTGATGTCCATCCACGAACATCTTCCGCCGCAGGCACGGCGGCAACTGAAAGAAATTGGCTGGACGAAGGGACTGGAGTTGGCGAAAGTCGCGCGGAAGAATGGCCAGAGGTTCAATTGTGCAACCTGGTTGCACAAAGCCAAAGAGATGCCCAAGGAGGTATTTCGGCGGGAGGTGGAGCGGGAATTAACGGGAGAGGATAAGGAACCTTGGGAGATCGTCTACTTCAAGCTTTATAAGAGCCAGATTCCAGTGATTGACGGGGCCCTCGAAACGGCAGCGCTGATGCTGGGCTCGGACAAATCCCGGAGCTACTGCTTGGAGATGATCTGTGCAGACTTTCTGGCCGGGGCAAACCTAGACAACGGGGATCCCGAGACTCTGTTGTTTTCGATGACGCGATTCTTCCGGTTTCTTCCTGAGAAGCAAAAGCAAGCCTTTCTTGAGGACATCACTGAGAAGGCATCATGAATGAAGCCCGTCCGAAGGCTCGCCGCTTAAGACTGGATCCCGGATGCTACCAGAGTCTACGACAGCGGGTGCTGCGGCGAGACGGCTGGCGGTGTCAATCCTGCGGCGCAATGCGGAACCTGGAGGTCCATCACCAGGAATTTCGCAGCCGTTCGGGGGACGATTCAGAAGAAAACCTGATCACACTCTGCACAGCGTGCCACGGCGCCGCACATCATGTTCCGGGGAACAGCTTTTGATTTTTTGCAGCTTAGCTGACCGATGAAGTTCCACCAGTCTCCCAATTTGCCTCGGACCGGAGGCCGTGTCCTGCAATCCCGTGCACGGGGTCCTAAATTCCGCTCTCATAGTGGCCTTCCGCCACGCTGACGCCCCGTACCGCGGTCATCTATCCCAGTCCCATCGGCCGCTTCAGACTCAGTGGGAACCGTCCCCCGGTGCACACAGTCGTGGAATCTTGGGACACGGTTCCATGGCTGGAGATGCTAAAGACTGCAGCGAGAGCGTGTTCCTCGAAGCATCTTGCGAAAATAACAGGTGCGTTGTTTCTCCTAGCGTGCCTCACTTTTCTCACTAGTTGCCAAGGACTCAGTGCGGGTGGCTCTTCGAGTCAACAGCAGACGGGCAATCTTTCTCTGGGGGTGCCGAGTCTGGATTTTGGCACCGTTGCAGCCGGCACCAGTAGGACTCTGTCTGTCACTGCAACGAACTCCGTGACCACATCCCTGACCATCAGCAGCACGACTATCTCGACCAAGTATTTTTCTTTGACGGCGCGTAGCTGACGACAATCATGCCGCCGGCCTGTCCCCCGAAAGTTCAGAGCCAATCCCGCAGCGGATCGGCCAAACATCTGCACCATGGGATTCAGCTCCCTGCCGCCATTCTGAAAGTTGGCGCGCGTCACGCCAAAGTCGGCGGCGCTGAGGGCTGCGCTAGCAGCAAACAGGGCTCTATTCTTTTTGTTCCAGAAGTGGTGTGTGCCGCATTCGTCTTGCGGAGGCACTCTCACCACTGTCGGGAGCTCAGCCGTAGCTTTCGGCTCCGCTGGCAAAGGACCCTGTGCAAAGCACGACGAGCACAAGATGCCACCTAGGATCAAACCTGCGACGGTAATGACGCTATTACAAGACATTCGTGATCTCATACGGCTGTACCATCTCAGTGGCCGTGCTATCAGGGTCGCATTGCAACGCAGCTGGCTGGCACAGCAAGGCAATGCAAAGGTGGATATCTCAGCCGCCTTTACGATTCCCACGTCTTTTATCGACGCGGCTGTGACCCGAGCGTAGTGGGCATCGGGAGCGTTATTGTTGAACAGACTCACCTTATGGCTCGCCCATAACTTCTTGGGTTCACGGTCTAACGCCGATCAGCGGCAGACCCATTATCCCCTTCAAACTACTTCGGAAACTAAAACCGATGAAAGATGTAGGTACCGTGCTGCTTTTCGTTTAGATTCGATCGTCGAATACGCGCGAGCGACCTGGTCGGGACTGAAACCAACAACGGGAGCAAGCTCCTCAGGACTTACGCCGTGATCCTTCCCATACAGGCAGGCGTCCATCTTTGCGAGCGGCATATTGAAGTAAAATTCCTCTTGTGACTGCTCCATCGAATAGGTGTCGGTAGTGGGCAGGCGACGCTGGATTTCTCCCGGCACGCCTAGAACGGCTGCCAGTTGATAGACCTGTGACTTATAAAGATGGGCGATTGGCTTCAAGTCGGCTGCGCCGTCGCCATTCTTTACAAAGAAACCCAACTCGTACTCCAACCGGTTTGGAGTTCCGGCCACTGCGAAGTTCAAGCGGTCAGCATGGTAGTACTCGAACATCTTTCGAACACGCTGCTTAAAATTGGTTGCCGCGACAACTCCCAGGTAGGCATCGAGGGACAGTCGCACTTTCTTCGTGTCGCCAGCCGGAGACTGCACTACAATCGAAAAGATCGGATAACCAGCCTCTTCCAGCAGATTCGGAAGAATGATTTTGGATTTGTACCCTCGTCCATATTCCGGCACGACACGACGAATAGCCTCGTCGCGCCGGCGGTAACAGCCGGCGCCTTCGAGCGCCGGTGTGATGTCTTCCAAGATCGACTGGATTCTTAAACTCTCCGCCAGCTGTCTTCCCAGTGCAACGCTGTCTCCTGAAGAATCCGCTTCCGGCATAAGCAAACCGACAACGCGATCCTTTCCCACCGCCTGGACACAAAGAGCGGCGACAACACTGCTGTCGACTCCTCCCGATATGCCAAGGACAATACCTCTGCGCTTGAGTTTGCCAGCCAAGGTCTCACGTATTGAACTTGCAATCCGTTGACTCTCGAGTTCGGGATCTATCCGTAATATGTCGACAACCGTAGGTAAACATGAAGACATGATTTACATCCTCCTGCAACAGTCTGGACTCTGGACTTCCGAAGCTTAAGATTCGGCCTGTTCTAGTCAAAGAAACGACTTCACACCTCTTGCGGAACTTCGGTGAGCGCCCGCTTATTGATCTTTCCTGACTCGGTCTTGGGTAGCGTCGTCTGGAACTCTACGACCTTCGGCACCATGAAATCTTCCAGGTTGGCTGAGCAATGACGTAGAACATCCTGCTTCGTAATCGTCGCCTCGGAGTGAAGCGTGAGTACTGCCTTAATGGCGCTGCCCAGAATCGGATCGGCGACGCCGATTACAGCCACTTCCCCCACACCCTCCAACCTGTAAATCACGTCCTCTACTTCGCGTGGGCTAACCTTCTCGCCTCTTGTCTTGATAATGTCGTCCCTGCGGCCGACGAAATAGAGATAACCTTCCTCGTCGCTGCGGAACAGGTCGCCACTGTAAAGGACCCGTTCGCCGGGGAATGGCCCCGGCTTGAGACGGTTCGCTGTCTCTTCTGGCAGTTCCCAGTACCCCTTCATTACATTTGAGCCGCGGATCACCAACTCGCCCACGACACCGGGACCAACACGCTGTCCAAGTTCATCAACAACATACACTTCCTCGTTCGGCATACCGCGGCCCACAGAGGTGGGGCGGGTCTCGATCTGGTCCGGCGGTAGATACGAAACTCGTTTGCACTCAGTTAGACCGTACATTGAATAAATCTTCACGTGCGGAAATGCTGTGCGCAGCTTTCGGATATGTTCGACTGGCAAGGCTGCAGCAGTATTGCTGATATACCGCAACTTCGGGAACTTGTACTTCGCAAGATTCATCTGCAAAAGAATGGCCGAGATCGTGGGCACAATCGGGAGGCCCGTCACACCCTCCTGAATTATCTTTTCGATCACAACGTAGGGATACGCGAACGAGTCATGGAGTACCAGTGTTCCACCAACCTTGAACATCATCAACAATTGATAAAGACCGTAATCGAATGCCAGTGGCAAAACGTTGATCACAATGTCATCGGGCACGTTATCCAGGTACGCAGTAATCGACGTGGCCGCTGAGATCACGTTCAAGTGCGTTACCATCACTCCCTTTGGCCGCCCCGTCGATCCGGAAGTGTAGATCAGCGCAGCCAGATCTATGTCGATGCATCTCTTAACGGGAGGCTGACTATCAGCTACGCGGGTTCTAATCTCGTCAAACGAAATTAGCTTCTTGCCGGCGGATTCAATCTCCGCGATGTACGGTTGAATAGGCCCCACCACTGCAATGGATCGGAGGTAGGGCGTGTCATCCCGACAGGCAGACATGGAACCAAGCTTTCCTTCTGCCGTGATCATTGCGGTCGCACGACAATTGTTGAGAACATATGCCAACTTGTCGGCCTTCGTTGTCGGATTAATAACGACGAATACGGCTCCCGCTTTCAGTACGGCGAAGATCGAAACCACCGCCTCAACCGAATTGGGAAGAAATATGACAACTCGGTCACCGCGCTCGACCCCTGCTCTGATTAGGGCATGGGACACACGGTTGGCTTCATCGTCAATCTGGCGATAGCAGAACCGCTGGTCGCCGGAGACAAGGGCAACTTTATCCGGATAGGTTCGGGCGCTGTTTTCGAGGAACTCTTCAAGCTGCATCGCATTCGCCCCCTAGGCAATCGCTGCAAGTTTTGTGCGAACGTAGTTTGTAAGACACGTCACACTATCGAGATTTTGGGGGATTGCTTCTTCATCTTCCACCTTAATACCGTAATGATCCTCGATGAATTGGATCAGCTCCAACACTCCGGTGGAGTCGATCACACCTCGATCGAGGAGCGACTCGCCATCGACCAGATCCGCGCTCTTGCCAAACAGAAAGTTATCCGTGACGAACTGTCGAATGTCATCAGCGACAGTCATTGTGTTCGAGAGTGTTTGCATATTTGTTTGGTCCTCTGCTTTGGTTGATGAAGTGATCTACCACGATTTGGGTTGAAAGGATACCGACCAGGGCCATGTTGTCCTTGACCCCGTTCGCACGGCCTGCTTTGAACTTATTGACCAATGCTGCCACTGCTCCAGAATCAAAGATTCCATTCTGTTGTAAGGCGCGTGATGAAAGGAGATCAGCTGCGTACTCAGGCCCTTCCGAGATGAAGAAGCTCTTGCCGTCTGGTGCACGGTATGGCTGCTTGGGGCGCTTGCGGATGGAGACAGGGATGAGGCCGTCAGAGGCACGCTTCAACAGGTGTTTCTGATCCAGCACTTTCATCTTAAGGGTTGGAGGGAGCTTGGCTGCGAACTCGACCACTCGGTAGTCCAGGAAAGGATAACGTCCCTCGACCGAATGAGCCATTGCCATCCGGTCGCCCTGCGACGAAAGAATGTACCCGGGGAGAAGATGAGCGCATTCCAGGTATTCAGCTTGATTGAACGGAGTCCAAGCCGAATATGCCTTTGGCAGGGCTCGCTCGATTTCGGCGAAAGCTTCGTCCGGCAGGATTTCTGATCGGACAGCGTCAGAAAAAAACACTTTCGCTTTCGCTGTTAGCTCCCAGCGCGGGAGATGTGAGAAAAACGGATTTTCCAGATCTTCTGGAGTTACATGGAAAAAGCTCTTCAGGTAAGCCGGCGACTGCCGCTGCATGTTTTCCATGTAAGGGTAAAGTCGCTTCAGTAACAATGGCCGCCAACTCGATCCGAGGTTGCGGCCCCAGAATCGGCGAATCTTTACCTCTTTGAAAATGTCGTATCCGCCTAGCATCTCGTCTGCTCCCTCTCCAGTCAACACGACCTTGAAGCCGCTTTTGCGCACTAGATTTGATAGCAGAAACATCGGCGCCGGAGCTGTGCGGAGTATCGGTTGCTCAGTGTGCCAGATTACCTGTGGGAACACATGGGCGATGTCTTCATACGAGCAATTTACGTCTGTGTGTTGCGTGCCAATGAAGGAACTTGCTTCTTGCTGGTAGGAGCTTTCATCGAACTCTGCGTCGTCAAAACTGACGGAAAAGCTGCGGAGTCGATCCCCCGCGAGTTTTTTCACTAAGGCGGTAGTCACCGTCGAGTCGATTCCACCGCTCAAGTACGCCCCTACGGGTACGTCAGAGCGCAGCCGAATGCGCGTAGCGTCGCTCAGCAGACACAACAACTCCTCTGCGAGCTTGCCCTCTTGCAAACAGCCATCTTCCTCCGCAGGTGCATAATCTATTGACCAGTACTTCCAAACACGGATGTGGCCATCCTCTACCACCATCGATGATCCGGGCGGCAACTGGCAAATGTCTTTGAAGACCGTGCGGGGGGGGAGCGTACACCAGAACGTGAAGATCTGGTCCAGACCGCGGAGATCTAGCTCCGCCGTCACACCTGGACATGTGAGCACCGCCTTAATTTCGGAGGCAAATAGCAAGCTGTCCCGTGTCCGCGTGTAGAACAGTGGCCGGACCCCCAGTCTGTCGCGGGACAAGAACAGCTTTTGTTGTGTTGTATCCCAAATTGCGAGCGCCCATTGGCCATTGAAGTGTGTGACACACTCCTCGCCGAATTCTCTATAGGCGTTAAGGATGACTTCGGTATCAGAGCGAGTCGCGAAGCGATGGCCTTTGCTGAGTAATTCCTCTCGCAATTCAACGTAGTTAAAGATCTCTCCATTAAACGTGATCCATAAACAGCCATCTACGGTCGACATGGGCTGCGCGCCGCCTTGCAGATCGATAATGCTAAGCCTCGCATGGGCCAAGCCAGCGGGCCCGGCGACGTGGACACCGCTGGCATCCGGGCCGCGATGCCGAAGCATCGCGAGCATGTCGATAAGCTGATGCGGGTCAGCTTGACTGCCGTCGAGTTTTAGTACGCCGGAGATACCACACATTGGGCTGCCCTTAGACGTAAGTGATTAATAGGATGTTTATTGACGATCGGACTCTTGAACTGCAGGGAGTTGGCTTGGCTCCCTCTCCTCGCATCGAGGGCATACCCTGTCGAGTAGTCACAGCACTCCACGTCTAAAACTCAGCATTCAGGTGCTCATGACGTGTCAGCACATCACACAGTTCTCAAGTATGGCTCGGATTTTGGGGATATCTTTCGCGCGAGAGAGGGCGCAATAAGAGTCAAGAGCCACTTTATGGCAAGCTTCGGCGTAACCTCGTAAGTCATTGCGGTCGATAGAGATCCCTGCGCCTGTGCATACTCTCCATTTTCCAGGTGCCAGTTTGCCCACATGCTATGAATCGCTTGAAGATTGTGGACGATGGTCCCGCGTATGTCCGACGGCAAGGCGGTGCCCAGTCGCAACCACTTCTCATACATGTATTGCCGCGCTTGGAGGCGAATGTCGGTCTTATCCCAGGCTCGAACCGTAGAGCCATCCGGGCTAGCGGCCCTGTCAATCTCCGCTAGCGGCAAGTTCACGTAACAGTAACCAGTGGCGAGGGACAAACGGAAAAGGAAATCGTAGTCTTCCGCAAAATGCTGATCGGGATCAAAGCCCCCTATCTTACGAACCAGATCAGCGCGCGCTGCCAAAGTCTGGACCCAACTACCGCCAAACGACTTCGCGAGCAGTCTTCGTTCATCAGGGACGATTCCCAGCGTTTGCTCATAATGCCTTCCAGCGATTCCGAATGCAGTCACTTCAGCTTCCTGTGCATCGAACAGTAACCTGGCATCGGTAAAGCAGGCTCCGCAGTCGCCGCCGAACTGCTCGATGGCACGGGCCTGCCAGTCCAGCTTCTCCGGTAGCCAAGTGTCGTCGGAATCTAAGAAGGCGATCCAGGCGCCCTTAGCTTCTGCGATCCCCCGGTTGCGCGCGACGCTCTGGCCCTGATTCGGTTGATAGAAATAGCGCACCCGGTTTGCGCTGTCATTACTCTGATGCACGAATTGCCTGACAGCTTCGCGAGTGCCATCAATAGAGCCGTCATCAACGACAATGACTTCGATGTTTGAGTATTTCTGAGCTAGGACGCTCCTCATAGCGGTCAAAGTCAATTCAGCCCGGTTATAAGTTGGAATCACAACGGAAAAGAAAGGTTTCTGACCCATGTGGCTCTCCAATCGCTCAGTAGCTTCTCAACCCACCGCGCTGCCGGGCGTTCGGTTCCACCTGAATTCGAGATTGTTGCTGACAGAAGCTTTCATCCAGGAACGCACGGATAGTGGTTAGAAGTTGCGAAGATGCCTCCGCATTGATTCGATGGGTTCTGCGCAAAGCGATAGCCTGATCAAGTTTTACCCCCAACTCTTGTTCGTCCTGGGCCACAATAACCCTACCCTGCTGTCCGAAACGGCCGGCTGTCGCCACCTGATGGTCGTTGCGTGTCTCGCGCAGGTTGGCGCGGCGAGGCATGACGACGATGGGCTTTCCTAGTTCGAGAGCGGAAATGATTGATCCCATTCCTGCGTGCGCGACGACGACGGCCGCTCCTTCGACTCGTCGGCTGAACTCCGAGGGGTCAACAAAGTCAGTGACCTCGATGTGCTTCGCGCGGTAAGTTGAGCCAGCCACCTGGGCAAAAACATCCGCCCGGGCACGCAATCCAGCCCATTCATCGATGGCGCGGATCAAGCGGTCGAACGGCTCCTGTGAGCCGACAGTCACGAAAATCATAGGACAGACCCCCTATAGTACGGCCCTTCAGCTCTAGCGAGGTGAGGCCATTGGGTGAGCCACAGGTCTGCATACTTACCGACGTGTGATCCTGACATAGAGAGGTGGTCGATATTGGCCATGCTGTCAATCCATATCGTTTTCGCTCCGAAGAGCTGCCCAAAAATAAGAGCGAAGTAACCAGGTGCTGCGCCGGTGGATACAACCACTTGCGGCCTTTCTTTCGCGATGATCCAGGCGAGCCGCATCGCTAGCAGTACTAACGCCAGCTTGTTCCATCGAGTGGCGTCATTCACGATGTAGAATCGGTTCTCGGGCACTTGCGAGCGATAAGAGTGGAGTACCGTGACGTAGACGATTTCAAAGCCCGCAAACGCCGGCGCGATTCGCCGCAGTTGGACCCAGTGACCACCACTGGACGCTACTGCCAAAAGCCTCCCACGCTTCTGTATGCTCTTCACCAGGATAGTTCTCTCAGCGGCTTAACTTGGAACGATTCCCGCTTGGCGAGGCCCAGAAGCTCGGAGGTCAACCCCAGCACAAACTCATTTCGTGACGGGGTCCGGTCTAAGTCGTGCATCAACACGACGCCCCCGCCTTCGCTTCGCAGCCTGTCCGCCACTTGGCGTACGCTGGGCAGAACATCTTTTGTATCTCCCGAGTCGATGGTCCACCACCAGACGGGGGCCTTCCGGCGCCGGATGGCCCAATAAGTAGGGAGGGTCATTTTGCCGTGCGGCGGGCGAAAACTTCCGTTTGTCTTAATCCACGGAGAAAGCCGCTCGTAACCAGCATCAATATCATTGACAGTTTCCCAAGGCAACTTCTTCCATGCATTCAGATGTTGGTCGGTATGACAGCCCACGTCGTGACCTTCCTTGATGACACGGTCGACAATGTCCGCATGCTGCAGTACGTGACGGCCCAGCATGAAAAAGGTGGCGCGGGCGCTGTGGCGCCGAAGGAGATCAAGCAGTTGCGGCGTGAGAGTGCTTGGACCGTCGTCATAAGTCAGTGCCAGAATTCGCTTCGTGGCCATTTCATGTCGAACGCGGTTCATCTGATACAGCCGCCACAACCACGGCGAGAAATAAGCGGCCGAGCCTGCCAGTCCAATCATCGCCGCCACTGCTGCAGTCATTGTTGTGCGCATGTTGAGCTTATTCTTGTTGGATGGATCCAGTCTGTTTGAATCTGCGACTTCAGGTAGGCTAGGCTAGGCCATAGCGCGGGAGGTATTATCCCGATCCCACGGCGCCGTCGCACCACGAAGACGATTCCTGGCTCGACGCTTCGCTATAACAGTGACCAAGCAATATATTGTCAGCTTGCCCCACAGCCGAGGGTCCGTGAACAAGCGAATTAAAGACTCTTTGTTTTTTTCGCCCCGGTTCCGCCAGAGACTGGGAAAGAGGCTCGCTAATTCGAGTGAGCCATAGTGGGCACGACTCTTCGTGGCAATGAGTTCCTTGACCGTTCGCGGCGGAAATACTGTGGAATTGACGTAACGAATGGTTTCCCGCTCTTGGGATTGAAACTGGATCCGGACGTAACCATCGTCCGCCGTGACCGTTGGGAATTCGTGAAACCGCGCGCGCCCCGCTTCGGACAATGCATACACACCCGAACCGCCAATGCCTTCGTGAGCCGAAGGAAGCAGAGACCGAATAGCAAAGCAGGCTCGCACCGCCCAGGAACAACCTTTCAGATCAAAGTCCGGCGTTGGAGCGACGGCGAGCACATCGCCTTGTTCCAAGCGGCGCGCCAGGCTCCGAATGGCGTCCACTGTGATGACTACATCTGCATCGATGTAGATGCGTGGGAAATTGCGGGCGATTTCGTCCCCGAGGTTGAGCGCGTGGGTCTTGCTCGCAATGTCTGTCTCGATCACGCGGACTGGCGGACCAAACCTGCGCGCAATATAAGCCGTAGCGTCGGTACAGCCATTGCACACGACGATCACATCCAGTTCCCCGGGCTGGGCATTCTCTGTGATCGCTGTCAGCGTCCGCGAGATTACCGCGCCCTCGTTGTGAGCGGGTATGATGATAGAAATCATGGACAGGTCTAAACCGGGCATTCCACATCTTTTTGAGGTTGTGCCATTACTGCGGTGGTGCCGGGGAGCCACTTGTTCCTCGCAACGTCAAAGTGCTTGACAACCCTTCCCGGGTTACCAGACACGACGGAGTAAGGAGGTACACTCTTAGTTACAACCGAGTTCGCCCCAATCACAGAGTTCCTTCCAATAATAAGTTCACCCTGACTGCAGACAATGGCTGCCCCAAAGCCAATCCAGCATCCTTCTTCGATTCGGATCGTGCCGCCCTCCGTGATCCCCTGGCCAGAAATCGGCACAGTTACGTCATCAAAGGCATGGTTGTGATCCATGACCAGGACTGAGGGAGCGAAGATGACATTTTTTTCCAGGCAGATAAGGTTCTTCGCCGAAATTACGCAACGTCGACCCACCTTGCAGCCATCGCCGAAAACAATCACAGGACGATCCCCGAGAGGATGAGGGGGAATGTTCACCCACACGTCGCGGTCTAAGCGAACCGAGTCACCGATTTCGATCCACGGGGCACTCGACCTCGCCAAATCGCAGGAGTAGTGCATGCGGAATTCACTGCCGACGGATGAAAATGGATACGTCCATACCATCCAAAGGCGGCGAAGGGTATTGGCGATTCGCGTGACCAAGAAAAGAGGATCTTCGAAGACATCGCGTGTCATTTAGTTCCTTGGAATTCCGAGAGGTTTGTCAGTCAAGCCTTTAGATCTTGCGTTTTCTAAAGACTGCCTCCAGAGAGGGGCCAGCCTGGGCCAGTGAGGAGATCTGAGCAATGGGCGCCAATACGGCCAATCGAATTCCTTTACGAACAATTCTCAATGGCAGGCTTACAGGCTTGGGGCTTGCTTGTGGGGTAGGGCAAAAACCCAGTTTCTCAAGCACGTCTGCGCCGACGTACCTGATACTGCGTTCGATGTACGAAGCCCGAGGCGTCCTAATCATGACTTCCTCAAGACCGATGTCGGTCATCAGTCCTCTTAGCGAACGCGGTGAAAAAAGAAACAGGTGCCTCGGCAACTCAAGTCCGAACCAGTATGTACCAAACAGGCGAGCTTCCCATGATTCGATGTTTGGTGTCAGAAGGTACAAGATCCCATCAGGTTTCAACCACTCGTGGATCTTGGTCAAAAACCGCCGAGGATGGTAGGCATGTTCCAAGACGTCAAAGCAGGTGATGACGTCAAAGCTGTTCGGCCGATAAGGAGCCGCCATGACATCCCCAACGAATATCTCCGCCGAGGTATTTGCGCGCGCCCTCTCGGCTGTTGCTACTTCCATTTCTATGCCATGCAACTGCCACGCAGAACTTTTCATCGTGCTGAGGAAGGCGCCCGAACTGCAGCCAACATCTAGAATCGCGCCTCCTGTTTTAAAACGCGAGATCAGTTTTACTTGTGACTTCCATCGCGCACTGGCGGAGCCCTCACCAGCCGCGACGATCGCTTCGTGATATTCCTGAGTGTAGTGGTATTCCATTTCCTCCGGAACCAGTGGCATGACCTGCCACACTGCTCGACATGAGAGGCAACGAAGCAACCAATACATATCTTTGCGGAGATGGAAACGATCTGGTGCCATCAGCAAAGTTATCGAGTCCTCGCAGCCGCAGAGCGGACATAAAGTGAGCCGCGCGTCAGCGCATTCTCTGATCTCGCCATCGGGAATACTGAGCACGTTATCCATTAAGTCTCACTGACCTCTTCTTCGACTAGCTATACGCCTGATTGCTTCGTAAACGCTGCGGCAAAATGACGTGGATCAGGGCGTTCCTTTCAGCCCGAGTAACGGATTTGGTCAGCCAGAGGGCCGGCCAGGCCATCACGAGACAACCCAATGCTACGGCCCCAAGTTCGATGATTGCCGACAGGCGAGCATTTGAAATACTTGGAAAGTGGAGCCAACTGACACCAATACCAGCAAGTAGAATGCACCCCGTAGCTGTAGATAGTCGCAGTGCGTCAGGCAGCAGATCTTTGGGATGAAATCTGTGAAAAGTCCTGGCAACGGCGAGTATCATCACTGTGCTTCCGATGCATTCCGCTATTGCCAGTCCGGCCAGGACCTCATAGAGACTGAGCTTGCGCGCGAACACCAGGATGGAAAGCAAGACAACAATTCTCAACATTTGTCGGACATTGTCGAAAAGGGCATGTCCTGAGGCCCGATAAAGCACCATTCCAAGTGCGGCGAACACGCCAAAGAGGCCCGCAAGACAAACGAAGTGCAGGACGACTGGCAAAGAAACGTCACTTTGCCCCGTCCAGGCGAAAATCATCGTCGGCCCGAATACTGCGATGAAAGCCAAGGGAAACAGACAAATTCCCAAGGTGAGTTTGAAGGACTTGTGAATCAACCTTTGCATTTCTTCCTGCGAACCCGAGGCGTACACCATCGCTCCTCCCGAAAGGATGGGCAGCAAGAACGGCTCCCAGAGCATCAGAGCCGAGCTCACGACCCGGGTCGCAAGCGCATACACCCCGGATGCATTCGCGCCGAAGGCCCTTAATATGGTGATGGGAAGGATGGACGCATATAACACTTCAAGGATGTTCACCAGCTGGTAACTTCCGGCGAAGCGGACGAGTTCGCCCACGACGCTCCCGGTTACAAATACTCGACTAATCCGAACCTCAGGCACTATTCGTTTCGCGATGATGTAGCAGCACAGGAAGTATCCAAGCTCCGAAGCGGACATCACGATCGCCATGGCAAAGAGTCCGTAGCCAAGATGCAGGCAGATCACGATCGCGATTGCTTCGGCAACGGTGCAGAATGTAGTCAGGTTTCTTACCAGGTCAATGCGGTGTCCGCCCATGATGATCGCCTCATATACGCCGGCTATATTGGATAAGGCGATGATTAAGGCGAGCATGGCGATGGATTTGGCAGCAGCCGCCAGAAATTCTGGGGGAACTCCGGCGGCCCTGGCCAGCGCTCCTGCGAACAGCGCGATGGGGATGGAGATCGTGGACAGAATGATCAAGCCGGCACATCCTGTGCTCAGAAGCTTGCTGGCAGTCTCAAAATCTCCGTTCCCGGTTGCTTCCGCAACGTACTTCTGGAAGGCGGACTTGACCCCTGCCACGCCGAAGCGCGTGTAGGCAGCGATCGTCATAATAATGGACCAGATTCCATAGCCACCCAGCCCGAGGTGGGCAATGACGATGGGAATCGTCACCAGCCGGCTTCCCACCTGGGCCACTCTGGCGATCATCCCGAACAGCGTGTTCCGGCCAATCGAAACGGCCAATTCCCGCCCCGAGGAGGGGCCGGGCCTGCTTCGATTCCCTACTTCTGTCGGGCATTTCGGGGAAACGATCTCCGGGCCGGGGAGCAGCGCGGTTTCGCTAACCATCGCAATTTCCTGCAGTTCACTCATAATCTAGTCGTGCGATTTCGCAGCCAAGTCACCAACTCTGCGGGGGGCTCGTTTCCCTTCCACAGTTCGGGCGCGAATTGCTCGCTTGCGCCCAGGGCACGATCTGTTTCAGCAAGGTTGGGAATTGGGGCGGATTGCGCGTCCTTCTTTGGGCACAACGCGGCGGTTGAGATCATGGCCAGCAACCCGTACCAGACCACCTGGGTTTGATCCCAATAAGAAATCCCGAAGAAGGCAACAACATTAGCGAACAGCGCTGCGCCGATCGCCCACACAAAAAGCGCGGCGCGGTGATCTTTCTGGAAACGGCGCCGGGCCTTTCCCAGGAACCTGAATCCGTACACCAGAATCGCCAGGAACAATAGGAACGGCAGAAGTCCCGAGCCGTCACAAAGGCCGACGTACTGATTGGCCGTGTCCCACATATCCCAGCCCCAAACGCTGGTGTCCTTCACGCCGATGAGCCACCAATCCCCGAAGTGCCGGATACATTGATCGATCAGCATGTAGCGGTGATAGCCGGAGGACCCTCCGCTGATATCGATTCTGGAGATCAGGTGCCAGACCGGCGCCTTCATGACCAGATGGAGCGCGACGAGTGTGCCGACAATGCTCCACCGGATGGCGCGCATCCGGTCGCGCAGCGGCCATAGACATAGACCCAGTACGCCGGCAGCGTAGGCCAGAACCGGAGTGCTTCCGTTCGCAGTCAGCATGATCAGGGTTGAAGAGACGATGCCCAGCGCCACGATCGCGCGATGTTCTTTGCCTTTCCACCATAACGCGAGAAACAGCGGCATCAGCACGGCACCGAATGTTCCGGCCAGCAGCGAATGGCTGAAACCGGCTTGCGCGCGGAAGCGGTCATCGCGCTGCACGAGATTGGCATAAAAAGAAGCACGCGCTCCACCCAGCAAGGCGTAAGGGTTGTGTCCGGTCGCAAATTCATAGGTCATGATCGCGGCGACGATCGCGGCGATGCCGGCCAGAGTTCGAATGGCGTGAGTAATGTCCTGCTCCTCGCGGATGAGCGAGCGCAGCAGAAAATAAATGCCGAATACGGTGAACAGGATCCCCGCCTGGTTGATGGCGGAAGCCATTTCGGGAAACAACAGGACCGCATTGATGGCGGTGACCAGGGACAGCAGGATGACCGCCGCATCTATCTTGTTCATGCCGCCACTGAAAACTCTCCTCTTGGAATAGAACTTTTCTTTGAGCATGCGGACAAAGCCAAACAGGAGCAGAACGCGGAGCATGGGGAAATGCATGCCTCCAAGAAGCAGCACCTGATCAACCGGGATGAGGATGGCGGCCGCGAGAAACGCTGCCAGCGCCTTGTGTCGCGGCCAGACACAGATCAGGATGCCCGCGACGAGCACTACAGCGAGGACGAGAGGATTGAAGATGCTCTCGGACACGCCTCCGCCGAATTTTAGGTGCGCAGGTCCCATGAATTTGAGTGTATGAGTGTTTCTCTTCATGGGCGCAATGCCCATGATTTGCGAACGGCAAGCAGAGGGACGGCCGATTAGCTCGTTACTAGAAGCGGGGGATCCGCAGGTCACAACATCTTTTCATGAACGTTACTGAACCACGGCCGCGAGGCCGGTTGGAGGAGTTGGGCCGGATCCTCCTGCACTGAACAGGTAGGCACCCACGTCCCAACCGGTGGAGGAAGGCCGGGCCTCAATCGTAACGGCAGGATACTTCGGAACTTGTCCGCCGTCTCCGCTTTGCTCCAGTACACCATCGCTAGTTCCTGAACAGAAGGCGTTATCAGCAGAGAATGTGCCACAGGAACTTGAGAGATTGGCTCCCGCACCAACCGTCGATCCCGAGCCAGAGGTGGGAGCATAGTTGTTAGCGGCTGTATACCCCTGTGCGGCGGCGGTTGACGGGCTCTGAAGAATCTCGTTCCCACTGTCGGTAAACGTACATGTCGCGCCCGAGTGGCACGTGTACACACTCGACATACTTGTCCAACCGATTACGTGATTGTTTCGGAAATATCCATTGCCGTCCCACGCTGTCAGGGGCGCGTTAGATTGGTCGAAAATGAATTGCCCCGTGTTGTCCAGGGTATTGTTGTAGATGTACGCAGAAACCGGAAGCGTGCTGTTACTCACAGCGTTGAGTCGGAAGAAACCTGCAGGCAGCGATCCGAAAACGGAATTCATATTATCGAAGAACACATTGTTAAAAATGTAGGCTGAGGTTCTCACCGCAAGATACACATCCTCGGTAACATAGGTATGGCGGATGACGTTGTTGTACCAATAGACAGATTCACCCGTTGCGCCGCCTAAACAATTCATTACATTCGGGTGCTGCTGATAGCTGCCAGATGCGAAAGTGTCATAAAGGTACTCAAAAAGGTTGTCGTGAATCGAGTGGCAATTACCGGTCACGATGTCGTTGGACAAGTATCGAAATACGTTTCTGTCAAGGTCGTAAAAATGGCTACCGTTCATGCCCTGTCCACTTGCGCACCCGTCGGTGGTCAACCCGGGATACTGACAATGGGTGGTGTCACCGCTTGGAAAGTGGGGTGAATCAGAGCCATCGAATACGTTTCCAGTATAGCGATTGAAATCCTGCACGGTTCCAGAGCCAAATGAAGTAACGCAAGGGAAATTGTCGTCAGCTCCGCTGGTCATCGTCCAACCGTGACAATAGTTGTTAGACACCACAATGTGGGTGTCCCCGCCAGGGACGTCCAGCATGGTCCCATGTGTCTGAACGTTTCCTGTCCAGCAGAAACCGGTGAACTCGAAGTTGTCAAAGGTAACGTATGAAAGAGAGCCCGAGCCAAGCGCAACTTGATCGCCACTATCGGCATACGCGCAACTTGCCGGAAACCCGGTGCCGGTCCACTGGGGATTGTCTCCGCTTAGGATTGGGCGTGCGAATGTAGTTCCAGAATACCAAGTGGAATCCACACCGACGTAAATCGGGCTTCCACTCACGCCGCTCCACTGCCACGTCCAAACGCCTCCGATCAATGGCGTGCCGGACCCAAAATGCCACGTGTCACCACCTCTAAAAATGAACTGATCACCCGGTTTGGGGGCTGCCGAAGCGCACACGTTCGCGCAGTTCGGCATGCCTGGGGCATGGGCCCAGGGAGTGGTTTTCGCAGTCCCGCTATTTGAGTCGCTTCCATTCGCGGCAATGTAGTACGTGGTTGCGGAAGCGCTTCCGGAGATCACGAGGCAGATTAACGACTTCATCAGGATAGGGGGAACGTGTCGAGACATATGCACTTTCTTGTGTCTGGTTTGCCTAGTGGAATCAGGCGTTGGCGACAGATTATCCCCGCTCCGTTTTTCGGGCTACATCTCAGAAGTCCATGTCCAAAATACGTTCACGAAATGGAAGCTGTTGCAAAATGCAACAGACGTTCTGATTGAAATCGTATATGCGAGTTGTCTTACACGCGAGCCCCATCTGAACACGAGCGTTGGTGTTCTGAGAAAACAGCTGCTCTCTTAGCTAGGCGGTCTCGCCATATTTTTTTCACCTTTGGCAGCAGCCCAGTTGTGAGCAAAAGATTTTTGGCCGCCTCGGCGAGAATCCGAGAGCTAGTTCGCATCAACTTAAGCGCGGCCCCCGTCAAGGTCGGAGCAAAAATGTAGACTCTCGATTGGAGCCGTGTCTTATCGCAAATTGCAGCCTTATACTGGGCGTGTCCGAAGCCAAAATCCACTCGCTTGACGATATCGCCAGTATCACCATCGCAGAAGGTCTCGATAATATGCATAAGGAGGGCCATCCCGGGAGAGAACTTCTGAAATTTCTGATCGTACCCTGTATATTCCATTCCAAACGTAGCGTCATAGAGAAATCCGATCCAGAAGGCCGCGGGCTCCCCTCTTACATAGAGAAAATAGGCGCGCAGCCAGCCCTTCCTGGCGCCCAGAGACAGGCGCATGCGAACTTCCCTGTTGTCCACAAAGCCAGCTCCCAGCCCTCGTTGATATGTTCTGCAGGCGATCTTCTCGGCGTCGCGGAATACGGCCTCCAGCTCAGATTCATGCCGGTAGCAGACGATCTTTACACTGCCAGCAGCGTATTCTCGAAGACCTTTGGCTTTCCTCTTTAGGCCCTTCCTTCGGGCAACCGATAATCGTTGGTAAAGGCCCTCAATGCTATCAGGAACGGTCAACGTAAAATATTCCTCTGCTGCTGGGAATGTATCTCGACATAGCACATTAGGTAGGTGCAAAGCGAAATCGTAGAGAGGCGAAGTTAAAGGAATAAATTCGAGAGCCGCCACATCGGCTTCGCCGCGCCTCAAACAATTCATGATCTCGCGAATGAGGAGTTGACAGTTCTCTGGAGTGGCATTTCCGCGGAGTGCATCATGCGGCGCAGTGAGGCAAACGCTCTGCGCATGAAGCGCTCTGAGGTACCCCACACCGAAGTTCAACTCTTTTTTCTCGAGCCTGGCAATCAAGATCGCGTCAGGTGACCCGTTTCGATAGAGGACCATCACATAGGGACGTGGGGCCCGTGGATAGGCAGCGAGCACCATGAGGTAGAAATCTATGTCCGATTCGCACTGACCGGGCCATTGGGTCCATACTTCACGCAGTGCCTCGACATCGGCGACCGTTCGTGCAATACGAATCTCGATCTTGTCCTCACCTGTCATTCGTGGTTCGCTCCTTTTAGAGAACCTTCGGCAGCGGAGAAATCCGAGTTTGTCTAATGCCCTATGCTCTGCATGTAGTGACCCATCGCAAGCACTCCACACTTCTGTGCAATCTCATAGAAGTTTCTGCGCGCCGTGCGGGCGCCCACAAATAAAGGAGCGACGATCCCGCAATGCGCAAGCTGTGATGGATGGCGATGGTGGCTAAGAATCCGGCTTGCGCCAGCCAGCCGTGATGTTTGCGCCAGTATTGCCAGTTGGCGCGGTACTGTTCCAAATAGAAATGGATGGGAGCGTTGGCCGAACTGGCGCCGCAGTAGTGGATAGCCTCGGCGTCCGCATAGAAAACGACCCTTTCGCCGGACTGGCGGAAGCGGTAGCACCAGTCCATGTCTTCTCCATACATGAAGAATCGCGGATCGAGCAGGCCAACACGATCGATGGCTTCGCGCCGTGTCAGCACGAACCATCCGTTTAGCACTTCCACCGACTGTGTGGTTTGATGGTCGAAGTCGGACATCATCCATCCGCCAAACCAGCGCGACCGCTTGAACGCAACATCGAGCCCAAAAGCACGGCAAAACGTATTCCAGAGAGTCGGAAACCTCATTGTGGAACGCCTGACTTCTCCATTGGGCCCTAACATTTTGGGACCCGCCATGGCGACGTCAGGATGGGCGATCATGTAGTCGAGCATGGGAGAGATGCAGTCCGCGGTGAATTTCACGTCCGAGTTCACCAGACAAACGTATTCTCCCGAACTCGCCAGGATGCCGATATTATTGGCCTTGGCGAAGCCGTAGTTCTCGGGATTGCGGATCAGCCTGAACTCGGGAAACAGGCTGGCAATCATCTCTGGAGTGCCATCGGTGGAGGCGTTATCAACCACGATCACTTCGTGGTGAATGTCGGCACAGCAGTCCCGTAGCGAGCCCAGGCATTCCAAGACATATTTCTTGGCGTTCCAAACGACGATAATGACCGAGATTCGCGCCAAAAGACGCCGGGGAGTGGAAGCGGATGGCGATGCGGCAGATGTAGCGCTCATGGTCGGCTTGAAGTGCGCTGCGCTTTACCCTGCATGTCTGTACAAAATTTGCCCTGCGACGGATAGCGAGTTCGGAGGGAGATGAGAGAGCACATATTTTGCGCTTCGCGATTTCCATCCGGGAAAAGATAGATCCAGGGCATGGGTAGATCTGGCAGAAGGTCCGAACCGCAAGTATGTGAGCGTGGTCTGGGTTGCGCCCCAACGATTTTTGAAAGTGATGAGTCCTTGCTGATCGGCGTCCGTGCGCCCAAAATCCAAGAAGCGGAGCCCCGAGTTCTTTGCCTCCTGGATGGCCCGCCAAAAAAGGAGATGCATCCCTCCGAGATTGCTGAAACGGGAGTCCGAGCATCCGTACTTGTAAACCAGCGTATCTTTGTGCCGAAGCGTGAGCATGGCGGCTACGGGGCGCTCGTCTTTGTACGCCAATCGAAGCTTGAGCGCGTCACCAAAGCCATTGATGAGATTCAGAAACCATTTTCGCGGCGGCGGCGGAAGGCAATGGCGCTTTCGAGTGAGTCTGAGGAGCCCGTAGAATTGGTTCAGAATGGTTTCATTCGATCCTTCCACGGACGACAGATGCTCGCGTTCGGCTTTCCGTATCTTTCTCTGGACCGAACTCTTATGAAACCTCTGATAGATCGTCTGAAGATCGTTATCAAGTTCCAGCTGATGGAAGCTGTAGCTTACAGTTGTCTGTCTGAAGGAGGTCGTCATAGGGAAGGAACGTAAGGGACGCAACTCCGTGTAACGCCATCGCCGTTGTTGTGATATGCGGTCGATGACCGTCGCAAGACTGTCTTTCTCCTCGCCTGTCTCCAGCAGTGGCTCACAATGATCAGAGAAAGGTAGAGAAACCAATCGCCTTCCCGTTAGCCAACTTCTTACCTCGCAAAAGACCACGGCATTCTCCAACTCCCTGCCGGCAGGAGTGGTTGTATATGCAATCGGCTGATATCCATAAGTCTGGAACAATGCCTGCAGCCATGGGGAGGAATGAAACACTGAAGATTGAGGATGTCTTTGGACGAGGTGGTCCCAACGCGCATCGTCAAGAGGGTCAAAGCAGTAACTCACGCGCGGTCGAACACCAACAACTGCAGCTAGTGGAGAGCACAAACGCTTAGTGCAGGACATTAGAAAAACACTAAAACGCGTCGTTACCCAGAAGGACTGCTCTGGGGGTCTGCAAGAGGATCCGGATGTCGAGCCAGGGAGACCAAGTGCGAACGTAACGCAGATCGAGGCGCACCATATCGTCGAAGCGGACCCGACTGCGTCCATTGACTTGCCACAAACCTGTGATTCCCGGCTTGACTTCGAGTACGCGCCGGCGATGCCAAATCTGGTACTGCTGGAATTCGTAGGCGAGAGGAGGTCGCGGTCCGACCAACGACATCTCACCCCTGAGCACATTCACGAATTGTGGCAACTCATCCAGGCTGCTGCGGCGCAAGATGTGCCCCAGAGGTGTAATTCGTGGATCATTGGTCATCTTGTAAACGGGCGCTCCACCTCTGGCATCTTTGCCGGCGGAATCTCCATGGATCACATGTGCCATGAATTGTTTGTGAGCCGTCACGTCATTATTCACTCGCATAGAGCGAAATTTGAGACAGGTAAATGTCTGTCCGAATTGCCCAAGTCGCTCTTGGCGGAAAATCACAGGCCCCTTTGAAGTCAGCTTGATAGCTACTGCGATCACCAGAAACAACGGAGAAAGGAACGCTAGTGCCAGCAAACTGCCCACAGCGTCCATAATCCGCTTGAGCTTTCCCGAGATACTTTTGCCGTTACCGCGTTTCGCCAGGTCAGGATATAAGACAGGATTGCTCGGTCGCTTTGGAAATTCGGTGCCCCATTCTTCTGGGAACCAGTGGAACGAAATGCTGAGTTGATTGAACTGGTCGAGACTGAGGTTGTCTTCGAGGGCGCGGCTCACACGGCTCAACATTGTGTTCAGGACGTGTTTTTTTTCTTCCAATTCGATTTGCGTGAACATTACGCCCACGACGACTTGGTTCTTGTACCAGCCGACAACATCTGTTTCTCTCGTTGTCAGGGAAAGCACGTCCACAATCTTGTTCAGGCTGCTATCCGCGTTGCTTGCCGCTGCGTCGTCCCCCATATCCAACAACATCAGCAGGAACGGTTTACCCGACCGTTCTGTTCTTTTTCGTTCAAGGGAGGTCATACGGTGAAAAGCTACCTCGCTAAGCACGACGCGAGGGGCAACCGGCTCAGGATCCGTGGCAAACAGACCTCCTACTTCATCAAGTGAGCGTCGAAGATTCACGACTTCTTCTCCTGGGTTCTATTCATGAGTGGAAATGAATGACCAATTTATCTCTAAGTGGTATGGGAAGGGCCGTGTTCAGGGTTACGGGAAAACTATGCCTTATCGACCGCCAGTGATGCCGACGCATACCGCTGGTAATAGTTATGATGGCTCCCGTTGGAACTGCTGTTGAGGACGACCCCGAGCAGATCACCCTTCTTCAGGATTTCAAGACCCCGTTGAAGTGGATTCTTTTCGGTCGTGCCCTCGCGAACAACGAGCAGAGCACCATCACTCAGGCGCTGCCACACTGTCGTGTCGGCAAGGGGGAGGAGGGGAGGGGAATCGATGATGATCCAATCGAACAATGATTCGAGTTGTGCCATCAGGGTCGCAAGGCGCCCGGACTGCAACAGTTCCATGGGATTCGAGGGTGGATCACCCGCTGGCATCAGCCAGAAGTCAGGTCCGTTCAGGTAGTAGATGTTCGAGGGGCACTCCACTTCTCCGCGCAGCCACTCGGCCAATCCTTCCCGACTGCTGATTCCGAACTGCTTGCTGTGAACGGGCCGCCTCAGGTCGCCTTCGATGAGAAGCACTTTGTGGCGCTTTCTTCTGGCCAGAACACCAGCCAAGTTCGCTGAGACCATGCTTTTCCCTTCCTCAGCGATGGTGCTGGTGACCAGTACTTTCTTGATCGCCCGCACCTGTTGGAGTTGTCGCAGCCGCACTCCGAGAAAACGAAACTTCTCGGCAGCGAGGCTCTCTGGTTCGGTCAGGAACACCAAGCGCCCATTGGGTGAGGCCGAAACTTCGAGCGAAGGAAACTCCAGGCTGGAGATCGGGACTTCCTTGCATTGCTGCGGCGCTTCCTCTGTGATCTGCAGTAACTGGGTCGCGACCGACAACGTGTCCGGAAAGGTGACCCCGGTTTGCTCGGCTCCGGACCTTTGCAGTGCGTCAAATATACGGCTCATTTTTCCTCGCTCCCGCGCTGACTGCAACCTGCAAATCCGGCTCAAATTCGCTTTGCTTGTGTAACGACGCGTATAGCTCGAGCAGCGTCTTTGCCGCGCGCTCGACTTCTGCGGAATGGCCGTCGACCCCCGACTGCGTGTTAAATGGGGGATGCACTATGTTGAGGCGGAAGTCTGTGGCAATCTCCTGGATGATCGCCGGCATAATCGTCCTGCACTGTGCGGCGTATCCGTGAATGAGCGCGTTCTCGCAGATTGTGTTGATGAGGCGGGGAATGCCGCGCGAATGGCGGTGCACTTCCACGATGGTTTCGGATGGGAAGATCTCTGCTGGATTCTTGTGGCCGGCCACATGAAGCCGACAGTAAACGTATCCGCGCGTTTCGTCGAAATCGAGCGCGGTTAGCCGTGAACGCATGGCAATCCGCTGTTTGAGCTGTCGCAAATCCGATGAATCGAGTTTTCCATCCAGTTCCGGCTGCCCGACAAGCAGGATCTGCAGCAGTTTCGCCTGGGGCGTTTCGAGGTTTGTCAGCAGCCTGACTTCCTCAAGCAGCTCGCTCGAAAGATGATGGGCTTCGTCCACCACGAGCACAGTGGTTCGGTTCTCGTGATGACGTCCGATCAGATATGTTCCGAGGTTCAACAGCAGTTCGCTTTTGGACTTCCCTGCAGTCGGAAGGCGAAAATCTCCAACGATATATTCGAGGAATTCGGTCGGGGTCAGACACGGATTGAAGACATAAGCATAAGCGACGTTAGCTCGATTTAGGACCTCCAGGAGACAACGGACCAGCAGCGTCTTCCCCGTACCGACCTCGCCAGTAATGACCACGAACCCCTTGCGCCGGCGTACCCCATAATAAAGAGCACCGAGAGCCTCGTTGTGCTTCCGGGTGGCAAACAGGAAGGACGGATCGGGCGTGATCTCGAAAGGATTCAGCTTGAGGTTGTAAAAGCCCTTGTACATGGGTTTGAACTTCAGCCGCGAAAATAGCTGAACAGCGATCCGGCCATAATCATGACCAGAACTGCCGCGGTGGCCGCCCAATCACGCCAGGCTCTGGCTCGCTGGGACTTCTCTTCTGGTCGCGTCATCACAACAGGTATCTCGCAGAGCACGGGCACGGTAAGCAGCGCCTTGATTTCTTTTTCGCTGTAGAGTCGGTCATCGAAGAATTCGAAAATACCGGTGACAAACACACCCAAGGCCAGGCCGATCCCCAGGCCAATTCCGCAGAATTTCAAGCGATTCGGGAAGTCAGGTTTCGTCGGCAGACTCGGAGCGTCAACCACATGGAAGCGCTCTCCCTGCTGAAGCAATTCCATGCTGGTGGCCATCGCGGATTCATTCTTCTTCTTCAGCAGTTCATCGTAAGTCGCCTTGGATTGTTCGTAACCACGCGTCAAATCCGCCAATTGCTGTTCGCGCACTGGTTCCTGGTTCAGACGTGCCTGGTATTCTCCAATTTTTGCTTTCAGATCGGCGATTGCATGCTCGCGATTGGTGATTTCCACCTGGTTGGATTGCAACTGACTTTGCAGCTGCGCCAGCATTGTGGGTTGGGTACTCCCATCGGAAGATGTGCCATTGGTGCCGGCCTGCAGCTCGGCGACGAGTTGGTCACGGCGCCGTTGCGTCTTGGCGATCTGATCTCTTACCTTTCGGACATCAGGATGGCGGTCGGTATAGTGTGAGCTGAGATCCGCCAGTTGCGCCTTCAACTTGTCCAGTTCCTGATCGATCGCAGCTAAGCCTACCGGCGCTCCCTCTGCACTCGGCGCGGAGATTTTCAAGCTGTGGTACTGGTCGGCCAGGGATTGCAGGTAAACACGTTCCTGTTTGGCGGTATTCAGCGCGTCTTCTTCTGTCCGCAACTGCGATTGCAGTCCACTGAGAATCTGGAGATTGCTTTCTACTTGCGTCGGCAGCTCACCGACATGCTGACCCTTGAACACTCGGATCTTCTCTTCCTGCTCCGATAAACTCTCGCGAGCGGTTTCCAGTTGGCTCTCGAGAAATTTCGTCGTGTCTTCCGATTGCTGCTGACGTACTTCCAGGTTCTCGTTGATGAAAAGGTCGGTAAGCTGACTGGTTACTTGCTGCGCGATGTAGGGATTTTTCGCGGTGTAATAAACGTTGAAGGCGTTAACGCGACCTTGAGGATCACGTACTAGCTCGATCTCAATGTCCTTGCGCATGCGCTCGACCTGGTCGTCAGCCGCGGTCTGCGCGCGTGCGTCCGCATACAAATGTTTTTCTTCAATGATGTGCAACAACCGGGTACGGCTGAGAATTTGCTGCGTAATGCTTTGCAGCCGCTCCTGAAGATCGTCACTCACGTTCGGCGTCACATAATCCTTGGGCATCGTCGGCTGCTCGACCAGAATCAGCGTGCTGGAGCGGTAGCGCGGTGGGAGAACCCAGCTCACCGACCACACCGCCAGCCATCCCAGGAATAATGGGATCAGAATATGCATGTGCCGGCGCCGAATCAGAGCAATGTAGTGCTTGATGTCGATCTGTTCAGAATCTTTTTCGTCGAGTACGTCTGCCATGGGGGCTATCTTCCTAAGGGGCGTGCGAAGGTATAGGAAAAGGAAATGTATTCGCGATTGGTGTCGGGGGTTCCGGCGATGACCGGGATATCGTAGTTCTGATGGAGTCTGGTATACCCGAGTCGTGCGCCGAAATGCTCGCCAAACGTGCGCTCAAGCGCCGCAGAGCCTGAAACGCTGTGGCCGTTGGTTAGGCCGACGGCACTCCCGAGGACATTATTATTAGCATAGAACCCTGAGACCGTAGCGCTCAGGGAACGCGTGAACTTTAGTCGGATATTGGCATTGGCATTGTCGAGCCGGACCGCACCAATCAGTCCACCGCCTGCACTCACAGAATGTGAATAACTGAGAGCGGCACTTACGAAACGCCCTTCGAAATCCAGGCTGCCCCCGCCGGCGGGTGCCCAGGTCCGGGCGGTATAGGCCGGAATGTTCAGCGAAGCGACAACTGGCTGTGCTGTGTCGGAGAGCTGCGGACCTCCGAAAAAGGACATTGAGAATCGCCGGGTTACGTAAACCGTGTAAAAGAGGTAGACGGAATGCGTCTGCGTTTCGTCATTCACGCCGCTGGGGTACGACATCAACTTCGCGTACTCGTACGTTGCTCCCAGATAATGCCTGCTGGAAAGGCGGTGCGTGTAGAAAAATGAACCCGACTCAGAACTCGAATCCCATACTCCAAACGCTTCGTTTGTATCTGGGTAGTGGAGATTGGTCAGCACCGCTCCAGCGCCGATCATGTCATTCCGACTGTATTGATACGTGATACCAACATTTCCGAAGTTTGCTAGCCGATCGGCGATGGGAGTGATGATGGAATTGTTTGGGCTTTGAGCTCCGCCGAAAACCGGACTGGATACCAAATCAACCTGATTGAGTACGTTCGACGTCTTCTGAAAGCGGTCTCCAGCGCTGAATGTCACGTGGGGACTGAGCCGGTATTGAAAACGGAGCGCGGCATTCTGATCCTGTTCGTTGAATGCGCTGGTTCGCTGATAAAAGGTGAATCCTGGAGCGTAAATGAGCTCCAACTGCGAACGAGCAGTGGTTTTATTCAGTCCAATCGTGGGTCCGACTGAGTAATTGATGTCACTGACAGGATGTCCACTGGCGAGTCCGAGCACATTGTCGCTGTACCCAGAGCTGAACGTCAGACCGTAATGCAGATAATTTGCGCGCTCTTCTGAGCCGAGAGCGACGGGGTATGCTTGCCCGCTGACCGGAGGTGGCGTAAGCATGCGGTCTTCGCGGTTGACGCTGTACTCGACCGCGTCTCGGTCAGTCATTTGTGACCAGACCGGGACAGCAGCCATGAGTAACAAGCCGACGCCGATCAGTTTTGCAGTCACGCGCATCACGGTACGACCACCGTGTCACGCGGTTGCAATTTCACGTTCTGCTCGGGATGAATACCCTTGATTACGCCCTTGTAGTTGAAGGCAAGCCGGACTTGGCTTCCGTCTTCTTTTTGGCGCAGGACATAAATAGACTTTTGCTTGGCGAAATCGCGAAACCCTCCGGCGAGAGCGATAGCATCCAGAACCGTGGGCGAGTTTGCCAGCGGAAACGAGCCCGGACGCATGACCTGACCGAGCACGTTGAACTTCTGGCTGTTGATCTGCTGCACCATCACCGTGACTTCGGGCTCGGCGATGTAGTTCTTGAGCTTGCCGGCAATCTCCACCTCGAGCTTCGCTGGCGTTTGACCAGCGGCCTGTACTTCTCCGACGAGTGGTAACGAAATTCGCCCATCGGAGCGAACGGGGATTGCCCGCGAGATATCCGGCTCCTTCCACACATTGATGGCCAGCACGTCGTCTACACCGATCACAAATGCGTCGTCGTGCGGCTTCGATACCGCAGTAGCGGTCGTAGCTCCCAAAACCTTAGCATCAACAGAACTAGTCTGGCCTTCTACGAATGTGGCCACGAATACGATCGTACTCACGAGAACCAAGGTTAGACGCGAGAACATTTCGAAATGTTTGATCATGGCAACTCCTCGGCGAAATCAGCTCGCACAAGCGCCGTTCAACTTACTTTGCCCTTCATCCCAACCGTTGTCAGTTCTCCGCGCGAAAGCGGCGATAAGACTGAGTCGGAAGAATGCAGCCGGTACTGCTCAATCTTGTAAAGAAGATTGCGATAGCTCATCTGCAGCAGGCGTGCTGCGGCTTTTCGGTTCCAGCCAGTTTTTTCCAGCGCCAGCGAGATGGCGTTTTTCTCGGTCTCCGACTTAATGCTATGAATCAAGGCTTTCAAAGAATGGCTTTCGCCATCGTACCGATCGAGCGCTTCCGCGTGCGCTTGGTCCGTTCCATCATTAGCCCCACCGCTCAAGGGCTTGTTTGCGTGTGACTCAGGGTTCAGCTCTCTCAGTACGATCTTGCTTTCACCCGCCACGAGATAGCGCTTTACAAAGGCCTCGAGTTCTTCGACGTTCCCTGGCCAGGAATATTTCTCGCAAGCTTCGATCACCTGGGGCGTGAATTCGCGCGGCGGTAATCCATAGTGTTTGGACAGAGAGTGCATGAACTGGTGCAAGAGGAAGCGAAGCTCTCCGTTGCGCTGTCGAAGGGAAGGAACGTGAACCGTGTAAGCACTCAGCCGATAGTACAAATCTTCCCGCAACGCTTTCTCCGCAAGCACGTGGTCAAGGTTAGCGCTGGTGGTTGCCAGGATGCGTACGCCAGATACCGTTCCGCTGTTGCTGTCTGAGGCTTGCGGCAAAAGGTCGAGGAGTCTGCCCTGCAAACGTAGTGGTAATTCGGTGATTTCCTCGATAACGATCGTGCCCTGACGATCCGTCGAACCATTACCAAAGATCTCTTGCTCCAGGGCGACTCCAGATGAGGCCGCACAGTTCACCTTGCGAAACTTGAAACCGGAGCGAACAGATAGCTGGTGAATAAGCCGGGCGACCGTTATTTTGCCGCTTCCTTTTTCTCCTACGATCAGAACGGGGACATCAGCCTGGGAGAGTAGCTCCACCTGATCTCGGACCTTTTGCATCGGCGAACTGCCGATAAATAAAAAGCGATCATCGCCCAGGGCGGTGATGTATTCGCCGGGTCGATCCGCGCTCTTGCCATCGCTCGAACCAGCAATGCACTGTTCGAGCGCCGCGTCCAGTTTCTTCTGAGTAAAGGGACGCACGAGAACTTCCGCGGCGCCAATGCGCAGGGCATCTTTGCGTTTGTCCACATCTTCTTGATCACAGAGAAGAAGCATCGGCACTTCTGGACGCAGCCGACGCAGCCAGCGTAGAACGTGCAGGCTATCGCGCTCGCCGTGCGGCATGTCTAACACCAGCAAGTCCGGCGCCGCGCCCGATTGCACGCGTTCCAGAGCCTCCCAAGCGCTCGGAGCAGTTTCCAGTTCCCAACCATTCTGCTCCGCGATCGACCACAAGGGTCGCAAAGCGCTGAGGTCGCGACTTACGGCCAGCATGCGCACAGCTTGCAAGGTGGATTTCATGGGGAGAGTAATGGAACAGCAACTTCTATGCGGCTTCGACTTCGTAGCCTTCGACGCGAACCGCGAGGGATCGCTGAATCGCATCAATACTGATCACCAGAGTGCGGTCGCCGTCGCGCGAAACCAGGACGCCTTCCATGCCGTCCAGGGCCCCGCTCCGGATGCGAACGCGCTGGCCAATTTTGAGAAAAGGATGCAATTGCCAGGGCAGCCGCTTCTGGATGACCATTCGTACTGCCTCTATTTGTTCATCGGGAATCGGAGTGCCTTCCCCCTGGGCGCCCACCAGACCGTGCACGCCTTCGACGCGCAAAATGCGGAGCCGCTCGGAAGCGCTCGCCGCGATCCTAGCGAAGACATAACAACCGAACAAAGGGGTCTCGACGACTTTCTTGCGATCACTCCAGCGGTGAACTTCCTTGATCAGCGGCAGAAAGGCTGGGACACGACGCTCTTCGAGTCTGCGCATCACCATCTTTTCGTGCCGTGCTTGCGTTTGTAGTGCGTACCAGTTTTCCGACACTTCGGATGAAAACGGTGAATGCGTCAGTTGCCAATTTTGGGCCAAACTGGCCATAGCTTCGCCCTCTAGGTCACATCTCTCGGGTGACCCTGATTTACTGCAATGAAAGAGGCAGATTGGACCTGAGATCTGCTATCGCAGGTCCCCGGGTGGGCTCAGGGAACGAAGCACGAACTTGAGGTGAAGGAGTGGCGCTTGTGCCAGGCCTCCCGGCGCTCGACGTCGCCACCGCACACTGACATCGAATGTCTTTTAGTCCCAAGCACATAGGTATGTTCGTCCCTTGAGTCACAATCAGACTCGTTGTGTCTTCAAGCGCAATTTACCTGGGGAAGGGGCCGAGGAAGAGATCAGAGGGGAGAACCACAACGAACGTGTCAGATCTCAATTCCTAGAATGAAAGCTACTTTCGGTCGCGGTCCTTACCGGATCGATTCCGAACAACTACTCATCACTGCTTGCCAGTTGCAGGAACTTGCAGCCTGTGTTCAATTCTTGCAACGTCCACATTCTTATCGGATCCGCTGAGTGCGTCTGTGCGAGTAATCACGGTTCGATGTGATGTAGATCATTTGCGACTTATGGCACAACCGTGCAATTGACAGCTAGGGAAACTCTGAACAAGCACGTCCTTTAGTACAAGTCGAACCTCAAGCTCCTATAATCGTCGGATGGCGTCTCATGGCGCCGATTCCGCTGGCCGGATGCACGCGGGGGTTGCACCGATCTGGCACACCTGTGTCCTCATCGTGCTCTTCGCTGCCGTTGACATTGCCGAGATGGCAGCTCCCGTACAGCTTCCCCACCTCGGGCGTTTCCATTCTATCTGGGGGCCATCGCTTTCGAATGGCTCGTGTTCGCCTATGTCTGGTGGGGAATCAAGCTGAGGCGATATCCGCTTGCTACGCTAATCAGCCGTGGACGCGCTGCAAGGTATGGACGTGACGCAGTGGTCGGTGTCGTCATCTGGTTTCTTTGGTACGTCGTCGAAAGTTTAGCTGCGCTCGGACTTTCCGCTGTTGGCGTAACGAATGCTGGCGTGCACACTCGCGTTATGAAGGGTTCCTTTAATAAGCACTCTATCTATTAAAGGATATGGCATTATATCTTAATAAGCAGGGCCTGCCGGACGGCTGTCCGCAACGGTAGTAAATGAAATCTTTCATTTGGCGGCCCGCGCCTAATTGGCGAATCGTTTTGCCGTAATATGCATATCCGCACCTAGCGCAGCAGGTGAGTCCTTGTAGGAGATAGCCGGGCCTTGGTGAGATCCTCTGGCGCCTGCGAATGGTGGCGAAGGTCTATCGCCCTTCCACGAAGTCACGTCAAAATGTCCGCCCGGGGCAACGCGATAGACGCTGATTTCCCGGAAGATAAAAGGCTGGCCCTCTTTGCAAACCTCAGGCGGCCGCGTCGGCCTCAGAAAATACGCGCCCTTGCCTGTCCCACCACCGTTCGCTTGCCATCTGCCTCGACCGGTACGGCCGATTTTTCGCCAATCGCAACTTCGTGCGGACACTTCGACCATCCGTCTCAAATATTGCGGGGCGAGGAAGCCCAGAGTTCGGCCCATGCGATCGCGCTTGGCGAAGAGGGAGTCGGTCAGCAGATTCTCCAAATGCGGATGTTGAGAAATCCGCGAACCAGGGTTATGCGTTCGGTGTAAGGATTGAGCAGAACAGCGGGGGAGCCGAGGGCTCTGCCGTCAGGCGAGTCTCCGAGAGCGCCGTAGAGAAATTCGCCCAGCACCGCGAGGCCGGCGGATGTCGGACCCATCCAGAAGCAGCGAAAGCCGAGTACGCGAATTTGCAATAGCTGGCTCGCCGCTAGAGACTACCTTCGCTCACGGACGAGCTTCAAATACCAAGTTGAAAGGCGTCTCAGCCGCCCGGCGAAAACGCGTAAAGCCAGCGGCCGTCACGACCTTACGGATGCGTTCTTCACCAGCCTGCGCACCGAGAGCCGCTCCTACCTCCTGCGCAAGAGAGGCGGGGGTGCAGATCATGGTTGATGCCGAGTAGTAGATTCGGCCCACGGGATTGTGATTTGCTTCCGTCCGGTCGTTGGCGAATGGCTCGACAATAATCCATGTGCCGTCCGGTTTCAAGGTGGAAAGGACGTGCCCCGCAGCCCCCGTGGGATCGCCCATATCGTGCAGGCAATCGAAAAATGTCACCAGATCGTAGCCACCGTTCGCCGGATAGCTCTTCGAACTAGCTACCTCAAATGTGATCTGATCGAGCAGCCCATCCCGCCCTGCGATGTGGCGTGCATATTCAATCGAGCCACTGTGGTAGTCGAAGCCATAAAAACGAGACTTCGCAAATGCCCTAGCCATCAGGAAGGTGGAGGCCCCATGCCCGCACCCCACGTCCGCTACGCTTGCCCCGGCTTTGAGCTTATCGACTACCCCGTCCAGCGATGGAAGCCACGAACTCAGTAGATTGTTTTCGTAATTCGGTCGGAAGAAGCGTTCAGTGCCAAAGAATAAGTTAGCATCGTGTTCGTGCCAACCAACTCCTTCCCCCGTTCGAAAAGCCTGCGTGATCTTGGGTTCGTCCTTAAAGCAAGAAGAGATGATGCGGAATGCACCCGGCAAATCCTGCACGGTCAAAGCGAAAGCCTGTTCAGGAGGTAACTGGTAGCGGTCTGTGCTCGGATCGTACAGCACGTATCCGCTAGCAGCATTGGCATTGAGCCACTCGCGCACGTACCGTTCGGCAGTCTTGGTCTTTTCTGCCAATCCCGCTGATGAAATCCAATTCTCGGTCGCCATCGCCTTGTATAGACCTAGCTTATCGCCGATGACAACCAGCGCGGCGTGCATAGCAGCGCCCATGTCAGCGACCGCACGTCCCATGAACTCGTTGAGCTTCGTATCATTAATTTCAGCTTTCGCCAAAGTAGCCATACGCACCCCCAGACGGAATCTGCGAATTTTATGCCCGAAATGTTGTTTAGTTCAAGCTGCGCAGGGCTTGTACGGTAAGCCGTCGTTTCTTGCCTGCCGAGGCTCACACACTGCCAGAAAGACCATGACCACAAAATGTTATCCGGCGACGATAACGACAGTGAATTCAATGCCTCTGCAACTCTATCCCTCTATGCAGGTTGCGAAGGGTCACTCCTGCGATAACTTCATCGCAAGCGCGGATAGTTTAGGGACACCAGAGTCCGGCCCCGGCAGTTTTGCCTCCGCAGCCCAGCAAGACGAGATCACACTTATCGTCATTGACGCGTTTTAGAGAAAATGTGTATCACCAGAGAAATGGTACAAGCCGAAAGCGCGTGTGGAGGCAGTATTCGGTATATCCGGGTAGGTCGTGGCGAAGAACCTTCTCTTCGTTGACGAGGCGTAGAACGATCAACGGGATGAGTAGAATGAAAGCAGGCAAGGTGACGTACGATCCGAGCGCCAAAGGCGTGAACAGCCACATTGCACATGCGCCCAAATACATTGGATGGCGAACGATGCGATACGGGCCGCTGGAAATCACTTCCTGACCGGGCTCGACCTGAATCGTCCG